>Ga0187893_10009423_pt1 | contig 15004 bp, 12 predicted proteins | sample MA1701074metaG_FD_139574 | JGI IMG/M metagenome (GOLD analysis project Ga0187893, IMG submission 139574) | White microbial mat communities from a basaltic lava cave in the Kipuka Kanohina Cave System on the Island of Hawaii, USA - MA170107-4 metaG ...
CACCGGCGCCGATGCGCTAACTTCCGTTCCATGGGTCGTGGGGTTCATCTTCTGGTCTCCTCTTCTTCACGGTTGAGAAAGCCACCAGAGGTTAACCTTCGCGGCCCTACATAGGATCTATCCTTAAAGCGTCGGCGCATGAAGCGGATTGTCGGCGAGGAGGTCATGCACTTGTGTGACGTCGGCGGGCAGCGCGCGCGAAGTCGACACCGTCCTGTGGTGGGCCAGCAGCAGCACGCATGTCTCGACGAGCGACTCTTCGCAAGCCAGACGCGCAACGTCTTCGGGTCGCCGGCCGGTGCTCCAGGACTCAAGACGCGTGAACAGGCGCCGCAGCGCGCGTCTGAGCTTCGCATCCCTGATGACAGGATGCGTGATCTCGACGGCGCGGATCGCCTCCACATCGGCTCCCCCGGCGGCCCGCCGGCCTGAACTGGCGGGGCCCAGTTTTCTTCTTTAAAGAACATGGGTTCCCGTCGTCGCGGGAACGACGGCCCATCGCTTTCTCAGAGTTTCCCTAAGCGCCGGGCAGCGCGGCGAGCAGCGAGCGCAGCGCGCCGGCCTCCGCCGGCTTGACGAGGTGGTGGTCGAAGCCCGCCTCGCGCGCGCGGCGCCGATCGTCTTCCTGCCCCCAGCCGGTGAGCGTCACCGAGCAGCACCGCCGCACCGCCCCGGGGCGCCAAGCTAGTTCGGGCATCGTGCCTGGGATGTCCCTGGATTCATCGCAGTGCAGCATTGCTGCCCCGTTCATTTCGTTTGCTCAGATATTTATACATCGTGTATTTTAATGGCTAGACACTGCGTGCGCGATGAATCTAACGGGAAAACCCGACTCTGAAGTGGCGAACGCCCTAGAGCGTCTGAAGACGAGTACCGTCCCGGGGCTGCTCGCGGAGAGGGCCCGCGAAGAGGCAGATTCGCCTGCGGTGCGCTTCAAGCGCGGGGGGATTTTCCGTACGTTGACGTGGTCGGCCTACCACTCGGAGGTGCGCGCCGCAGCCGCCTGCCTGGTGAGTCTCGGCGTTCGTCCCGGCGACCGGCTTGCGATCATGGGCGACGCCTGCATCGGCTACCTGCTTGTCGATGTAGCGGCGCAGTTCCTGGGCGTTATTCCGTCCGGGGTCTATCCGACCAGTTCCGCTCAGGAACTGGCGTACGTCCTGAAGCTGGTGGGGGCGCGGGTCTTCGTCGCGGAAGACCAGGAGCACCTCGATCGCCTTCTCGAAGCCGAGGCGCACGACCCCGCGATGCGCGTGGAACGCATTGTCGTGTGCGACGGCCGGGCGCTTTTTCTTTACGACGATTCGCGCATAGAGTTGCTCGACGAGCTGCTGCAGCGGGCGCGCAGCGACGCGTCCGCCCTCGCCCAAGCCGACCGGTTTGCCGCTGCGGTTCGCGCCGACATGCCGGGCAGCATCATCTTCACGTCCGGAACCACGGGTCATCCAAAGGCCGCCTACCGCTCCCAGAGCGCCGACCTGATCGGCTTCGGACATGCATTCCTCGAGATGCTGCCCGAGCTCGCATCCCGGCCGCACCGCGTGCTTTCGCATCTGCCGCTTGCGCACGGCATGCAGCGCGCGATGACGATCTACCTTCCCTTGATGTCGGGCATCGTGCCGTACATCGGCGAGCCCAACCAGAGCCTGCTCTCGCTGATGAACGAAGTCCGGCCCACCCACGTGATGGGCGTGCCTCGCTCGTGGGAGAAGATCGCGGCCTACGTGCAGGTCGGAGTGGAAACGTCCGGCCGCGCCGCCCAGCTCATGTTTTCGCTTGCCTCCGCCGTGGGGCAGCGCCGGGTGCGCGCGCTGTGGAGGACCGGCGGCCGGTTTGCCGGGCCTTTTACGGAGCTCGCTTATTGGACGCTCTGGCTTTTGGTGCTCTGGCCGGTGCGGCACAAGCTTGGACTGACGTTCGCCTCCGGCGGCCTTTCCGGAGGCGCTCCGCTGCCGCCGCGGGTGCACGAGGCGATTCAGGTTCTCGGCATCCCGTTCCGCGACATGTTCGGCATGACGGAGACCGGCGGCGTCGGCGTGCAGCCCGGCGCCTGGCCGCCGCCCGAGGCGCCGATCCGCGCCATTTCGTACTGCTCGGTCCAGATCGCGGCCGACGGCGAGCTCTTGCTGCGCACGCCGGCCTGCATCAGCGGCTATTGGAATGACGAGGCTGCCACGGCGGCGCTTTATGACGCGGAGCGCTATGTGCGCAGCGGAGACGTCGTCACGGGCGCAGGTTCAGATTTCCGCATCGTCGACCGCAAGAAGGACATTCTCATCACGAGCGGCGGAAAGAATATCGCCCCGGCGATGGTGGAGAACGCGCTGCGTGCGAGCCCGTACATCAGCGAAGTGATCGTGTTCGGCGACAACCGGAAGTACATCAGCGCGCTCGTAGAGCTGGATTTCGAGAACGTCGCGCACTGGGCGCGCCAGCGCCAGTTGCCCTACACCGGCCTTGTCAGCCTGGCGCAGAACGAAAGCGTCGTCAGCCTCATCGGCGCCGAGATCGAGCGGCTCAACGTGCAGCTCGCGCGCGTCGAGCAGGTGAAGAAATTCCGCATCTTGACGAAGGAGCTGATCCCCGAGGACGGCGAAACCACGCCGACGCGGAAAGTAAAGCGCGCCCATGCCTACAAGCTGTTCAGCGCGCTCGTCGAAGACATGTATGCGCAGAACTGACAAGAGGAGATGGCCATGATTCCAGCAAAGAGAGGCTTGGCACTGTTCGCAGCGATAGCGATGGCGACGGCATCGAGTAACGGCATCGCGCAGGAAAAGGCTCACAGGATCGGCTACATAGGCGACCTGTCGGGGCCGATGCAGGACAACTACCGACCGATCCTCGAGGCTTTCGAGCTTTACGTAAAGGAGCTGAACGCCCGGGGCGGCATCGACGGCGCGCAAGTCAACTTGCTTTCGCGCAACGACCAGCTCGACGCCACGCGCGCAGCTTCCATGGCGCTGGAGCTGGCCACCGCCGAACGCGTGAACAGCATCTGGGGAATGAGCCAGACGCGAACCCATGTGGCGGTGTACCGGGCGGCGCAAGGCAACAAGGTGCCGGCGATCGCCATGTTCAGCGGCATAAAGGAAATCCTGCCGCCGGCTCCGATGCCCTACGCCTACTCCATCGGGCATGTGTTCGAAGTCGCCGGCGAAGTGTCCGGAAAGCTCGTCGCGCAACTGCAGAAGGGCAAGGGCCGAATGGTCTGCACCAGCATTGAAGCGCCCGGCGGAGTAGCGGTATGCCAGTTCGCGGAAGGTGCTGCTACCGCGGGCGGTATGCAAACGGGCACCGTGCTGTTCCCGCCCACGGTGACGGAGTTCGGGGCGATAGCACAGCGCATCATGACGCTCAACCCTACGAGCTTCGTGGTGCACGCCGGCTCGGGCCAGAACGTCGGCCTCATCCGCGCGATGCGCGGCGCCGGCTACTACGGACCCGTGCTGCTGGGCTCGCACGGCCTAAGCGAAGCGCCGTTGATCGCCGCGCTGCAAGGCGTCGGCGTACTTGGAAATGTGCAGATCGTAAGCCGCTTCGCCTCGCCCGACGAAAACATCAAGGAGCTGGATGAGCTGCGCGCGGCGGCGAAGAAGCACGGCAAGCGCGATCCCATCGCCACCACGTCGATCATGGGCTGGACCATGGGCAAGGTGATGGAGGCGGCGCTGCGCAAGTGCGGCTACCCCTGTCCGGGCGAAAAGCTGAACGGCGTGCTGGAGAATCTCAGCGTCGACGTTGGGGGCCTGATGGGCGGGCCCATTCGCTTCACGGCGCAGGATCACTATGGTCCGAGCTGGTGGCGCGTGTATCAGTACGACGAGGCCAAACGAGCTTTCCTGCCTGCATCGGGCTGGATCGAGTCGTCGTCGACACCCACGTTGCGCAAGCAATAGTCTGAGCGCGCGGCGATGACCCTGCTGCTCACCATCGTCGCAAGCTGGGGTATCTACGCCCTGCTCGGCATGGGCATCGTGATCGTCTACCGAACCAGCCGGGTGCTGAACATCGCCGGGGGCGAGCTCGCCGTCTTCGTCGGCTACGTCGTCGCAACGTCCATCGCACAAGGTCTGCCGTTCGCGGCCGGGCTCGCCGTAGGCGCGCTCTCGGCCGCGGCACTGGGATTCGTCGTATTCCTGGCGCTCTTCCGCCGCCTGATGGGCGAGGCACCGCACGTCGGCCTCATGGTGACAGTAGGCCTTGCCACTTTCGTGAACGGCGTGATCGTCATCGTCTTCGGCGGCGGCATGACGGCCGTGCAGACGGGGTTCGCTGGCTTCGTAAACGTCGCCGGCGCGCGCCTGGCGGTGCCGGATCTCGTCGCCGCGTGCGGCGCATGGCTGGGCATCGGCGCGATTGCGCTTGCGTACCGCCTTACCAACCTCGGCCTGCAGATGCGTGCAGTCGCCGAGCGCGTCATGCTGAGCGCGCAGCGCGGCGTGAACTTCGATCGAATCGTGGCGCTGAGCTGGGTCATCGGCCTGCTCGCCCTGGGTCTGGCGGGTTCGCTGCATGGCGCGCGCGCCTTCGTGGCGGTATCCGCAGCAGTAATCGGCATTGGCGCTCTTCTCGCCTGCCTTATCGGCGGCATGGATAGCCTCAAGGGCGTCGTTGTCGGCGCTTTCATCGTCTCGGTGGCCGAGACTCTCACCGCGGTCTACGTGGATCCACGCTACGTGCTGCTCGTCCCGGTCGGGATCCTGCTCGCCGTGCTTGCTGTGCGGCCATGGGGTCTGTTCGGCACAGTGGAGGAATTTCGCAGAGTATGAGCCGCCGGAGCTTCGAATGGGCGCCGGCGTCGCTGCACCTCGCCGCGCACCATCCCTTCGCGCTGCGGCGCGGATGGGTGCAGTGGACGTACGTCCTTGCCGGCGTATTGGCTCTGCTAGCCGTGCCATCCGTTCTGCCGCCGTATTGGCCGCACCTCGCCAATCTCTCCTTGATTGCGGTGATCGGCGCTGTGGCCCTCAACCTTCTTACTGGAAATGCGAGGCTTGTCTCCCTCGGCCAGGCGGCGCTCCTCGGGGTCGGCGGCTTCGCCGCGGGGCTGCTCGTTCGCGCCTTTCCAGGCATACCGTTTCCAATCGTGCTTTGCGGGGCCACTGTAGCGGGATTGCTGATCGGTCTTATCGTCGCCTTGCCATCCTTGCGGCTGCGGGTACTGTATGTCGCCGTCACCACGCTTGCGCTTCACTTCGCCGCGGTGACCGTTTTCGCGATCATCCAGGCAGTGGTCCTTGACTCCTCGGGCATCAACATGCCGGTTGCGGCAATCGCGGGGTTTGAACTTGGCAGCGCGGTGCGATGGTACTTCGTGCTGCTTTCCCTGGCGGCGCTCACGGTCCTCGGCGCGTTGAACCTCTTGCGCAGCCATATCGGACGCCGATGGGTCGCTGTCGGAGAGCATGACGTGGCGGCAGAGTCGCTAGGCGTGTCCGTCGCGCGAGCGAAGCTGTCCGTATTCGTGGTCAGTTCCGCGGTGGTGTCGTCAGCCGGAGCCCTGTCCGCCTACTACATCGGCACCGTTTCGTATGAAAGCTACAACTTCGGCCTCGCCATCAGTTATCTCGCAATGATTATCATCGGCGGCCTGGGGAGCGTGCTCGGCTCGGTCCTTGGCGCAGTGCTGATCACCCTGCTGCCCTATGCGCTCGATCAGGTGTTCGCCGTCGTGGGATTACAGATCCGAGCCAGTACCCTCGCCGGACTTCAGGAGATGCTGTTTGGCGCGCTGATCGTCGGCTTTCTGCTCTTCGAGCCGCGCGGCTTGGCGGAAGTATGGCGACGCGTGCGTACCGCGGCGGCCGACTGGCCATTCAGATACCGCGCGGCGCAGCGCGCGACCCGATGAGCTCTGCCATGCTGGAGGTCGAGGGCCTCGAGGTAATCTACGGTCACGCGGTGCGCGCCATTCAGGGCGTGTCCTTCAGCATCGCGGAGGGAGCGATCGTCGGCCTGGTCGGCCTCAACGGCGCCGGGAAAACCACCACGATCCGCGCGATCTCGGGCCTCCTTCCCACCGACAGCATGCGCATATCCGACGGCCGAGTTCGTTTTGCCGGCCGTTCGCTTCTCGGCCTGCGGCCGTTCGAAGCGACTCGCCTGGGCATCGCGGTGGTGCCCGAGCGCGAAAAAGTGTTCGATACCCTCACCGTGCGCGAAAACCTCGAACTGGCCGCAAGCTCCGGACGCGCTCTCGGCGCCGGCCGAACCCGCCCGAAGCAGTTCGACTCCATCGACCAGATTTTCAACCAGTTCCCACAGCTCGGCCGGCGTGCGGCGCAGGACGCTGTTCTCCTTTCCGGCGGCGAGCGGCAGATGCTCGCCATCGGCGCCTGCCTGCTGCTCGCACCGCGCCTCCTCATCGTCGACGAGGTGTCGCTCGGGCTTGCCCCTCTGGTGCGCGCGCAGGTGCTCGAGCTGCTTTCGCGCTTGAACCGCGAGTACGGCCTCGCGGTTCTTGCGGTGGACCAGGACGTGGCCGGCGTCCTTTCGATCGCAAGCTACGGCTACATACTCGAGAACGGCCGAGTCGTGTTCGACGGCCCCTCGGCCAAGCTCTTGCAGCACGGCGACGTGCAGGAGTTCTATCTGGGCACCGGCGGCGGCAGCGAGCGCGGTTACCGTCACGTCAAGCAGTACCGCCGCGTGCGCCGCTGGCACTGAATGTCGACCGACCGCATCCTCGTCATCGAAGACCTGTCGCTCGCTTTTGGCGGCCTGCAGGTGCTGAGCCACGTAGGACTGGAGGCTGCGCGCGGGTCGATCACTGCGCTGATCGGGCCGAACGGCGCCGGCAAGACCGCGCTCCTCAATTGCGTGAGCGGCATCTACCGGCCGCAGTCGGGCCGCATCGCGGTGAACGGCGTGGATCTGACAAGGCGCTCGCCAGAGCATATAGCGCGGCAAGGCGTAGCCCGCAGCTTCCAGAACCTGGAGCTTTTTCCTTCACTCTCGGTGCTGGAGAACCTGCTGGTCGCGCGCGATCGCATGTTTCGCAGCGGAGTGCTGGCAGCGGCCGTGTTTTTCGGCAAAGCGCGGAATCAGGAGATCGCCGAGCGCGAAGCCGTCGAGAAGGTCATCGACTTCTTCGAGCTTTGGCCAGTGCGGCACGCACGTGCGCGGGATCTTTCTTATGGCCAGCAGAAAATCGTCGGTCTCGCCCGGGCGATGGCCGCCGCGCCAGAGCTGCTCCTGCTCGACGAACCCGGCAGCGGCCTTACCCGCGACGAGAAGGAGGACCTCGCGCGATTTCTCCTGCGGCTGCGGCACGACTGGAAGGTATCGATGCTCTGGATCGAGCACGACCTGCAGATGGTCATGGACCTCGCCGACCGCGTTTACGCACTGAATCTGGGACAGGGCATCGCAAGCGGTTCGCCCGAGGAAGTCCGCGGCCACCCGGCGGTGATCGAGGCCTACATCGGCGGCCAGCAGACGCTCCCGGTGGCCAAAAGCGCGAGCGGCTGACTTTCTTCAAAGAGGCTTAAGTACTTCCATCCCACGCTGGACGGCCGGATGCGCGCCAACGCGTTCAGTCCAGGCCTTAACGGATGCCGCTCGAGCACGGCAGCGACGTATCGACCTCGAGCGCAAGGCACTCGCGGCTGTAGTCGTCGACAATCGCGAGCACGCGTAGTTTGCGGCTCGTCGATCAAGCCGTCGGCCACATAGTCCGTCGATTAGCTCTCAGGTCCAGTCGGAATCCGGTCAGGCCTCACGCCGTGCCAGCGCCAAGTAGGCGCCCAACCCCAGCATTGTGACGCCTGACAGCCGGGTAAGTAGTCGAGCGCGTGCGGCCCGGGCGGCGCCTGATTTCAGCAAGCGATGAGCTGCGAAAACCGCTATGACGTCGACGAGCGTGTTGAGCGCGACGCAGATGCTCCCGAGCAGCACCAGCTGTAGAACCAAGGGTTCGCTTAGCGAGACAAACTGCGGCAGGAACGCCAGAAAGAATAGCGCGGTCTTGACGTTTAGGGCCTCAACAGTGATTCCCTCGAACAGAGCACGGCGCACACCTTGAGAAGGAAGTGGCTCGACCGTGAGCGCCTGACCCTTGCGCAGGAGTAGGCGAATGCCCAAGTAGACCAGATAAGCAGCACCGAAGTACTTGACCAGATTGAAGGCCACGGCGGACTGGGCAACTACCAGCGACAGGCCGAGCGCTGCCGCGAAAACGTGGAGCATTCCGCCGATTGCGGTGCCGAAGCACGACGCCAAGCCTTCTGAGCGGCCGCCAGCGATCGTACGAGCGACGACGTAGGCAATGCCCGGACCAGGGGTGATGGCAAGGACCACAGCCGCGATTGCGAAGGCTAGGAATGACATTGGTGCTGGTGCCTTTCAGCGGTGAGGGCCGGCGTCGGCCGACGAGGCCTAACGAGGCTGTATAAGAACCCGCTTTTGGCGGGCGCGCCTACGGCCATGATGGAGGTGCGCGAATGATTGTGTGGTTTTGATCGTCATAGGGTGGGTTTCGAGAAAGCGGATCGATCACTTTAGGTTGGGTACGGAGCGTGAACCGTGTCTGCGTTCCTTGCGGATAGCGCAGACATTTGTCTCTTAGGCGGCAGGGCACGCAGCCGCGTTTGGCGCCCTGGAAATTGTAATGCTTGCAACCATGCGATCGACGCCCAGCAATGGAGATGCTAGCCCCCTCGCAGCCATTGCAAGCAGCGTGCGGCCAGACTTGCTGCACCAGGGTCTGCTTCCCGCTTGAGCCGCTTGAAGAACCCAGCGACGAAGAGCCGGGTCGCGCCGTCGAGCATGCGGTTTCCAACCGAGGCCACCATGCCGGCCACTGAAATGTCGTACTCATAGCTGACGCGCGTGCCCTTGGGCGTGGCGGCGAGCCGGATCTGTCCTGTGCCTCTCGCGCTGCCGAAAGGCCCTTGCAGGCGGCCACGCAGCACCGCCGATTCCTCATGCACCGCGTCTGAGATCTCGATGTGGGCTTCGAAGCGCCCCTGCACCGGGCCGGCGCCCAGCGTAAGGTCCGCGCGGTACGCGTTCGAGCCTGCGGTCTGCAGCTCACGGCAGCCGGGCACTACGGAGGCGAGCCGGACAGGATCGAAAAGCAGCGCCCAGACGCGTTCAGGCGGTGCGGCGATCTCAGTTTCTCCACGGCCGGCGAGCGCGCGTCCGCTTGCAGGCGGCCCATTGGTTCGCGTCTTCTCCGGGGGATGAATCCAGCCGGCTACCCGAGAGGGTGTCAGCGGCAGCCGGATGTCCGCGCGGCCCAGGGCATCGGCGACTGCATTGGCGATGCATACTGGAGTGCTGCTCGTGTTGCCCTCGGAGCCGCTTTTGGCGCCGAGGGCCGTCCAGGGTGAAATCGAGGGCTTCGGCACATGGAGATTCACGAGGGACGGCATCTCGTGCGCCGTGGCGACCAGATAGTCCGCGAACGTTCCGGAAAGAAACGCACCGTCGTCCGCGTAGACGAACTCCTCATAGAGCGCCGTGTTGACCCCGTAAGCGAAGGCGCCTCCCGTCTGTCCGTCGACGATGCCGGGATTCAGCACCGTCCCGCAGTCGTGAACCGTGACGTACTTGTCGACGCGCACTTCCCCGGTGTCCCGATCGACCTCGACTCCGCAGAAATCGAAAGTAAATGCGTAGACCGCCATCGAGTTGATTTCATCCGCCTCGGTCGTGGCCGTAAGCTGCGGCGGGCTCCACTGAACCGTCTCCCGAAGCCCCGCGCTCATGCCATCCGGCAGCGTGCCCGGCGACCAGTGCGCTTCCCCGGCAATGCGAGCGAACGCCACGCTTCTCTCCGGAGCCTGCCGGGCGTAAAGCCGGCCGCCGGAGATCTCAATGTCCTGCGGCTGTACGCCGAGCCGAGCCGCCGCGATGCGCGCGAGCTTGTCCCGCACCTTGTCGGCCGCCATGCGCGCGACGGTAGTGCACACCGGCGCGAAGCGGCACGAATAGTTGCCGGCGGCAATCGACCAGCCGTCCTTCTGCGTGTCCATCTCCAGATTCACCACGATCTCGTCGGGGCGCAGGCCGAGCCGGTCGGCGACCACCTGCGCGAGCACGGTGCGATGTCCTTGTCCCTGCGGCACCGAATCGCCCGTTACAGTCACTGCGCCAAGCGGATCCACCGCCACGGTGGCGGTCGCGATAGCGCCGTCTTTCGGCCCGATCCGGCGGCGCTCCTCCGCGGTCTTCACCGTGGCGATATAGCCCATGTTCGACTGCCCCCCGTCCATGGCGGTCGCGTAGCCTATGCCGTACAGACGGCCCTCGGCTCGCGCCGCGGCGCGGCGTTTCTTCAGCGCCTCGAGGCCGCCTTTCTCCACGGCGTGATCGATGGCCGCCGCGTAGTCGCCCGAGTCGTAAAGTCCGCCGCCCGGCGTCCGGTAGGGAAACCTGTCCGCGGGTATCAGATTGCGCCGGATTACTTCCAGCGGATCGAGACCAAGGTCAACTGCGATCGCGTGCATCGTGCGCTCCAGCTCGAACTGGATCTGCGGCGCACCGAAGCCGCGCACCGCGCCCGTCGGCGTCTTGTTCGTCATCACGACGTCGATCACCTCCTCTACTGTCGGGATCGCGTACGGCCCGGTGCAGAAAGAGTGGGCGCGGACGGTCGGTGCGGGCATCGGCGCGCGTAGGTACGCGCCGTGATCATCCCAGTGGTGATAGCGCAGCGCCTGCACCCGGCCGTCGCCATCGTAGGCTGCCTCGACCCGCGTGGTGCGGTTCGCCATCGCGTTGGCGCTGGACAAGTGCTCCAGCCGGTCTTCGATCCACTTCACCGGCCGCCCGACGAGCTTCGAGGCAAGGCACATCAGCACCAACGGCGCGTACATCACCAGCTTGACGCCGAACGCGCCGCCGGAATTAGGCGCGGTCCGCACACGCAGGCGGCTGCCTTCGACGCGCAGCGCGCGCGACATGACCGCGTGGAGCGAGAACGGTCCCTGGAAATTCGAAACGGTGTCGTAGCCCTCTTCTTCGCCGAGGTAGTCCGCGATGATGGCGAAGCCTTCGATCGGCGGAATCGAGTTGCGCGGAAAGCGAAGGGTATGCTCGATTCGATGCGGCGCCGCGGCCAGAATGCCCTGCACGTCCCCGTGGCGGAACCCACGCGACATGACTAGATTCGATCCCACGTTCGGATGCAGCACCGGCGCATCCGGCGCGGCCGCCGCAACCGTGTCAACAACGGCCGGCAGCGGCCGATACTCGACCTTGATGCAGTCGACCGCGTCCTCCGCAACATAACGGTCGGCAGCGAGCACGACCGCTACCGGATCGCCCACGTAGCGCACCCGGTCGGTCGCCAGACAGCGGTACTCGAGCGGCGTCGTCAGGCCGATGATGAACGGATCGGTATGCTGGAGAACGTCGTATCCCGTGACAACTCCGGCCACCCCTGGCGCAGTAAGCGCCGCCGAGGCATCGATGGATACGATCTCTGCGTGAGGATGCGGCGAACGCAGGATCGCCGCGTGCACGGTGCCCGGCTTAACCGGCAGATCGTCCACGAAGCGTGCCGCCCCGCGAAGCAGCGCGGGATCTTCCAGCCGCAGAACCCTTTCACCGACGTACATGATCTCCAAGCTCCCTTACCTGCGCCGCCAGGATCGACCAGACGTAGGTAGCCGAAGCGCTGTCTCCGAGCAGGTGATAGTCGAGTTGATTACGGATGATGATCGCACTTGTGCGCGCGACCAGCGTCTGCGCAACACTGCCGTTGGCGAACGACACAGGGCGTAGATCCACGCCGCACAGTTTTGAGAATAGCTCGGGGATTGCAACGCCGGTCAGCAGGAACCAATAATGGCTGTCGCGCCGCGGCAGCGAATAGCACCGCCCGGCGGCGTCCAGCCCCTCCGCCATCGGGCCGAGAATCAATGCCTCGCTCTTCGACAGCATGGCGACGAGAGAACCGTCCGCCTGATCGAACGCCCGATTGGGTTCCGGGCGCAACTCGAATCCCCTGCTTTGCAGCCAGGCGACGGTGCCCGCACCCTTATAGCCCGTGCGGGGCAGCAGGGAAAAGTCGGCGACCTCGACTCCGGGGGCCGACTCCTTCTCGGGTCCCCGAATGAATCTGCGGCGGGTGGCACTCATGGCATTGCCTGCCGGTCGCCTTTGGGATCGTAGAACGGCAGCTTCACCACCTTGCCGCCTGCGCGGCTTCCGTCGCTCGATATAACCTCGAGCCGGCTGCCCGGCTCGCTTTGCTCGGGATGAGCAAGGGCAAGCCCAATGACCGCCTGAAGCGCTTGGGAGCGACCGATGGACGTCACCTGTCCGGAGATGCCGCCGGCCCGCAGAACCACGCCCCCTTCCTCGGGCATTGGACTCGATTCGTCGAGCACGAAGCCGACCAGCCGGCGCAACGGCGGCTGCGCGCGAATGATCCTCAATGCCCGCTGGCCGACGAAGAACGGCTTCTCGTCGCGCACGGCCCAGCTTGCGCCGATCTCTTCTGGCGTGCTCAGCGCGTCGGTGTCCTGACCGACGATCACGTGGCCTTTCTCGAGCCGCAGCAACCGCTGCGCCTCCACACCGAACGGCATCATTCCGTATCCTTGCCCGGCCTGAGTCAACGCATCCCACAGCGCTTCCGCCTGGCTGGCAGGCGCGTGCAATTCGTATCCCAGCTCGCCTACGAACCCGACGCGAAGGAAACGCACCGCGATGCCGGCGACACGGCCTTCGCGAACGCCAAGATAAGGAAACCCGTCCGCGCCAAGATCGACGCCTTCGCACAGCGGCTGAAGGACGGCGCGCGCCTTCGGTCCGGCGATGTTCATGGCGGCGTAAGCGGCTGTGACGCTGGCTATGTCGACGTCCAGGCGCCACTGCGCATTCCACCAGAGCATTTTTCGATGAACCGCATCGGCCCCCGTGGTCGTCGCGGTCACGTAGAAGTGGTCCTCGCGAAGCCGCGCTATGACGCCGTCATCGATGACGGTCCCCATGTCGTTGCACATGAGGCCGTAGCGCGACATTCCGACCCGTAGCTTCCTGAAGCTTGATGTGTACAGGCGGTCCAGGAACTCCGCGACGTCGGGCCCGCGGATCTCGAATCCGCCCAGCGTCGATACGTCGATCAGCCCGACGCGCGAGCGCACGGCCGCCGCCTCCGCCGCAACTGCGCGCTCCTTTTCCCGAGCATCGCCGTACCACGCCGGCCGCAGCCAGGCGCCGGCGGGCATCATCTGCGCTCCGCGCTCGAGGTGGCGGTAGTGCATCGGCGTCTGACGCACCGGGTCGAAACGAGCGCCGGCAAGCGTCGCAAGCTTTTCGCCGGCCAGCGGCGGCCGGACGGTCGTAAAGTTCACTTCGCCGACGCTGCGCCCCGTCGCCTGCGCGACCACGCGCGCAGCGCCGAGCGCGGCCATCCGGCCTTGCGATGGACCCATGCCCAGCGTCGAGAACCGCTTGACCAGCTCGATCTCGTCGTAGCCGAGCGCACACGTGTATTCAAGATCGCCGGCCTGCAGATCCTCATCGAAGTCCACGAACTCCTTGCCCTGTCGGTGACGGAACACAGGGTTTTGAAACACCGGTCCGCTATCGTCAGAAACGGCGGGTGGCTCGTCCCCGGAGGCCAGGCCGAGCGACCGCACCGCGCGCCAGCCGGCTCGCCGGCCGTCGCCGACCACCGCATCCAAGGTCGCGAGACCCCGGGCGGAACCCGCTACGTCGATGCTCTCAGGAAGGTCTTCGAAAGATGCATCGGCCTCTCGCAACCGCGCACGTGCACCGGCCTGAGCCGCAAGCTGAAAGGCCGGCATCCAGCCTGACGCCACCGCGAGCAGATCGCAGCTCAGCGTCACCTTCCCGGTTCCACCGAGCGGCGCGGCATCGACACCGCTCACATGCTTTTGGCCGCGCGCCGGACGCGCCTCGACGATGCCGTAACCTTGATGGATAGGGACGCCGATCCGGCGGATGTCATCGGCGCAGGCGGATGTCGAGGCCGAGCTTCTGTAGTCGACGATACCGGCTACTTTTACACCGGCATCGGCGAGGTCAAGCGCCACCGCGTACCCGTCATCCGTGCCGGTGGCCACGACACCCACGTTCCCCGGCCGCACGCCGTATTCCCGTATCAGCCGTTGCACGGCGCTCGAGCACATGATCCCCGGCAGGTCGTTGTTCCTGAACACCGCCATCTGCTCGATGCCGCCCGCCGCGACAATGAGGCGGCGCGCTCTTACCTTGAACAGCCGCTCGCCCTGCACGACAGCGAGCCAGTTATCCGCAAAAACACCAGTGCAAATGGATCCGGTTAGGATGCGCATGCGAGGCTGCGCGCGAACGGCTTCCAGCAACTGCCCCCTGGCATCTCGCCCCAGGCGAGCATAGTTCAGCGTGCCCCCCAGTTCGGGCTGCTGCTCGATGACCAGCACATCTGCTCCGTGGCTTGCGGCTTCGAGAGCGGCGGATATTCCGGCAGGCCCTCCGCCGATGACCGCAAGATCGCAGAACAGGAACTGCTTGGGGGCATGCTCGTGCCCGGCAAGGTCGAGTTTCAGGCGCCCCAGCCCTGCTTTCCTGCGGATGAACGGCTCCCAGAAGCGCCACGCGCCGCGCGGCCTGTAGAACGCGTCGTAGTAGAACCCGGGCGGCAGAAAACGCCCGAGGTGCCCGAGTACCGCATCGCGGTCCCGCTCGAGCGAGCCGTTCACGTTCTGCCCCCGCACCTCCAGCCCCTCGCTGATCGGATGCAGGTCGGCCTGGACATTCGGCTCGTCGGGAAGCTGGACTAGCGTATTGGCGTCGTGGCCGGCGAGCGAAAGAACTCCGCGCGGACGGTGATACTTGAACGAGCGCGACAGCATCCAGACGCCGTTCGCTGCAAGCGCGCTCGCGATGGTATCGCCGGCGAGTCCCTCGTACTCGCGACCCTCAAAGCGAAAACGGATGCGTCGCGATACGTCCACTCTGCTGCCGAACGGCGGAGGCAGGCGACCGGTCATCGCTTCAGCTCGTCGACGGTATAGGACCGGATCGCTTCGTCCGTGACCGC
>Ga0187893_10009424_pt1 | contig 15002 bp, 19 predicted proteins | sample MA1701074metaG_FD_139574 | JGI IMG/M metagenome (GOLD analysis project Ga0187893, IMG submission 139574) | White microbial mat communities from a basaltic lava cave in the Kipuka Kanohina Cave System on the Island of Hawaii, USA - MA170107-4 metaG ...
AGGTCGAACGTGACGGGCTCGTCGAGCTGCTCGAACGTGCACGACCGCGGATCACGGTCCGGGCGCCAGCGGACGAACTGCGCGGTGTGGCGGAACCGCGAGCCCTCCATGTGGTCGTAGCGAACCTCGACGACGCGCTCGGGCCGCAGCGGCACGAACGTAAGGTCCTTGCCAGCGCTCCACCGGCTGCCCTCCGAGCTCCGAGGCGTCCGCGTCTCCGTCTCGAACTTCGACCAGTCCCACGGATGCCCCTCGAAGGTGGTCACGAGCGGCTGGAGCTCTTCGAACAGCTTCCGGCGCTCCGCCATCGGGAACGCGCCGACGACGCCGACGTTGGCGAGGGCGCCGTCGTCGCCGTACAGCCCCAGCAGCAGCGAGCCGATGGCGTCCGTGCTGTTCTTGTGCACGCGGTAGCCGGCCACCACGCAGTCGGCGGTCCGCACGTGCTTGATCTTGAACATGACCCGCTTGTCCGGCTGGTACATCCCTTCGAGCGGTTTGGCGATCAGCCCGTCCAGGCCCGCGCCCTCGAACGCGTGGAACCACCGCTCGGCGAGCTCGCGGTCCGTGGTCGCGGGGGTGAGGTGGATCGGCGACGTCGAGCCGGCGAGGGCCTCCTCGAGGGCGCGACGACGCTCGCGGAACGGCGCGTCCATGTAGGCCTCGTCCCCCAGCGCGAGCAGGTCGAACGCGACGAAGTGCGCCGGGGTCCGCTCTGCGAGCATCCGGACCCGGCTGTCGGCTGGGTGGATCCGCTGCTGCAGCGTCTCGAACTCCAGGCGCGTGCCGTCGGGGCTGGGAACGACGATCTCACCGTCGACAACGCAGTGCTCTGGGAGGTTCGACGTGATGGCATCGACGACCTCGGGGAAGTAGCGTGTCATCGGCCGCTCGTTCCTGCTTCCGATCTCCACTTCGTCCCCGTCTCGGAACACGATCGAGCGGAAGCCGTCCCACTTCGGCTCGAAGCTGAAGTCGCCGGTCGGGATCTCGTCGAGGACCTTCGCGAGCATCGGGGCGACTGGTGGCATGACGGCGAGCCGCACGCAGCTATCTTCCCCGACCGCCCAACCTCGTGCGTCAGGAGGCGATCGGGGTCACACGGAACACGCGCTCGGCCGGGAGCGACTCGGTCTCGAGCTCCACGCCCGAGCCGTCCAAGACGAGCAGCCGTGCACCCACGGCCGTGTAGACGCTCGCGCCGTCCGACGAGACACCGAGGCCGGACTTGCGCGCTCGTCCAGCCGATCGCGCCGCGGTGCCCGCGATCGGAGCGTCGTGCGGCGCGTAGCCTGGACGGGAGCTGGAGTAGAGCGTATAGAGCCGCTGGCCGTCCGGGGCCAGCAACTGCAACAGCCGCGTCCCGGGCATCCGCTCGGCGGGCCCCTTGAAGGGCCCGAACACCGGGAGGCACCCTTCCTCGATCAAGATCGAGCACGGTGACTCGGTACACCGAGAGTGGTGCCCGACACGATCTGAACTGGAACGCGAGGCCGACCTTCAGGCGTCCTCCGCTGAGGCCCTTCGGGCGATCGAGGGATCGACGATCTCGAGCTGCTTGAAGTGAGCGCGGTAGAAGCCGCGGTCTCGCGTCAGGAACCGGTCGGCGCGCATCCACGCATGCGTGCCGATCAGGAAGTCCGGGAGGATGCGTTCGCGACCCGTCCGTCCTCGGCGCGCGTTCCGCCACACGCGGCCGGCGGCAGCGGCGACCTCCGGGTCTATCACCGCGAATCGGACCCCCATCTGATCGAGGGTGTCCGCAGCATCGTCGGGAGAGGCGAAGAGAGCACCGACCTCGCTCCACACGACATCGCACGCCATCACCGCGCCGAACCCCTGGGCGTCTCCGATCACGCGGAGGGATGCCCTTCCGAACTGGGGGTCCGCGCCAAGCACGTCCAGGATGACGTTGGTATCGACCGCGGTGATCACAGGCGATCGGCACCTCCACGCATCTCGTCGATGAGCTCGTCCACGGAGGCCGGGAGCTTCAACGACCCGTACATGGCCGCGAGACGATCGAGATCGGGCCGCTTGCGGATCCTGATCGTCTCTCCGTCGAGCTCGAAGTCCAGCCGGTCACCGGGGGAGATCCCAAGCGCGTCCCGAAGGGGCTTCGGGACTGTCACCTGGCCCTTCTCGGAGATCCGGCTCGAGTTCATACTCGAAGTGTAGGACTCTTTACATACACAGTAAAGCGAGCCCGACCCAGCCGGATCGGCGTTACCCTGTCCGCCGTGGATCGACAGGCGACGTTCCTGCTGGCCCTTGGGCTCCTGCTCGTCGCCGCCGCGTTCATCTCCGCGAGCGGCTGGGTCCTGTTCGTCCGCGACCGCCGGGCCGGCCGCGCTGCCAGCTCCGCCACCGACGCGCATCACGAGGCCGCCGAGGGGCACTAGGTGCTCGAGCCCCTCGACCTCCGAGATCGGAGGGCGCGGCTCGAGCTCCGACACCTCGAGAACGACCCTCACGCATCCGCAAGACCCCGACGGGGCGAGCGGTGATCGACCCACGTCCCGGGCTGCGCGACGTCGGGATGTACGACCCCCCACAGCTCGACGTGAAGGCCCGCCTGAACACCAATGAGTGCCCCTACCCCCTCCCGGCGTCGTTCCGCGAGGACCTCGCCTCGGCGGTGCGAGACCTCAGCCTCAACCGGTATCCCGATCGCGAGGCGGGGAAGCTCCGAGCAGCCCTCGCCCGGCACACGGGGCAGCCGGCCGAGGGCATCTGGGTCGCGAACGGCTCCAACGAGATCCTCCTGCAGTTGCTCCAGGCGTACGGAGGGCCGGGACGTAGGGTCCTGATCTTCGAGCCGACGTACGCGATGTACCCGCGGATCGCGTGGGCCGCGAACTCGGAGCTCGTCCGCTTGCCGCTCGAGCCGCCTTGGGTGATCCGCGCGCGCGAGGTCTTCGACACATCGAAGGCCGACCCCGCCATGATCCTCGTCTGCTCGCCCAACAACCCGACCGCGAACACCCAGCCGGAGGAGGTGATCGCCGAGCTCGCGTCTCGAGCCCCCGCGCTCGTGATCGTGGACGAGGCCTACATCGAGTTCGGCGGCACCTCGGCGGCCCCGCTCGTCCGCCGGTTCCCGAACGTCGTCGTGGTCCGAACCTTCTCGAAGGCGTTCGCGCTCGCCGGGGCGAGGATCGGCTACTGCCTCGCGCACCCGCAGGTCATCGAGGACCTGCGGCGCGTGCGGCTCCCCTACCACCTCGGAGCTCTCACGCAGGCTGCGGGCCTCGTCGCGCTCGCCCATCGCGAAGACGCGGTTCGGATCCTGGATGCCGTCCGCGAACAGCGCGACCGGCTGCTGGCCGAGCTCCCTCCGATGGGCGTCGAGACCTACCCGTCTTTCGCGAACTTCGTCCTGTTCCGGCCCCCGCGGCCGCCGAAGCTCCTCTGGGAGGATCTGCTCGAGCGCGACGTGCTGGTCCGCGACGTGAGCGAGGCGGTCGCAGGTTGCCTGCGCGTCACGGCAGGGACGCCCGAGGAGGTCGACCGGTTCCTGACGAGCCTCGAGGAGGTGCTGGCGTGACCCGGACAGCGAGGGTCGAACGCACGACGAAGGAGACCGAGGTCCGCGTCGAGCTCGAGCTCGATGGCTCAGGATCAGCGAGCGCCGACACCGGCATCCCGTTCTTCGACCACATGGTGGAGCAGCTCGGGACGCACGCCCGCTTCGACCTCTCGGTCGCGGCCAAGGGTGACCTCGAGGTCGACGGACATCACACGGTGGAGGACGTCGGTCTCGCGCTCGGACAGGCCCTGAACGAGGCACTCGGCGACAGGGCGGGGATCGTGCGATTCGCCTCGATTACGGTGCCGCTCGATGAGGCCGCGATCCACGTCGCGCTCGACCTGTCGGGCCGCCCATTCGTCGTGCACGACGTGGACGTATCCGCCGAGACGATCGGCACCTACGATACGGGGTTGACCGAGGACTTCGTTCGGGCGCTCGCGACGTCAGCCGAGCTGACCGTGCACGTCCGTTCGGTCGCGGGGCGGTCGCCGCATCATATGGTCGAGGCGGAGTTCAAGGCGCTCGCCACCTGTCTTCGACAGGCCATCCGGATCATCGGAACCGACGTGCCGAGCACCAAGGGGACACTGTGACGATCGCGATCCTCGACTACGGCATGGGGAACCTGCGGAGCGCGGCGCGCGCCGTCGAGGCGGTCGGCGGCGACGCGCTCATCACGGCAGACCCGGGAACTGCGCTCGAGGCCCGCGGCATGGTGATCCCGGGAGTCGGTCACTTCGGCGCCTGCATGGGGAACCTGCGGGGGCAGGGTCTCGACGCGGCCGTCAAGGAGTTCGTCGCGACCGGCCGTCCGGTCTTCGGTGTCTGCGTCGGGATGCAGATCCTGTTCGAAGGGAGCGAGGAGGCACCGGATGTCGCGGGCCTCGGGTTGTTCGAGGGTGTTTCGAAGCGCCTCGGTCCCGGGGACGTGAAGGTCCCGCACATGGGCTGGAACACTGTGGTGTGGAACCGACAGGTCGAGCACCGGTACACGATGGACATCCCGAACACGTGGTTCTACTTCGTGCACTCGTACGCCCCGTCGACACCCGACGCCGTGGGTTCGGTCGCGTACGGCGACCGATTGTTCTCCGCCGCCGTCGCTCGAAGCAACCTGTTCGCAACGCAGTTCCACCCGGAGAAGTCCGGCCGGTGGGGACTCGCGCTGTATGCGACGTTCGTGCGGGACGTGGCGGCACGATGATCCTCATCCCGGCGATCGATCTGCGCAGGGGACGATGCGTCCGCCTGTTCCGCGGCGACGTCGACGCGGAGACCGTCTACGAAGACGACCCGGTCGAGGTCGCTCGCCGCTTCGAAGCCGACGGGGCGCGCCGCCTCCACGTGGTCGACATCGATGCCGCGCGCGGCGAGGGCTCCAATCGCGACGTCGTCAAGGACATCTGCAGGCGCGTCGCCGTGCCCGTGCAGCTCGGGGGTGGACTGCGAACGGCGTCGGCCGTCGAGCAGGCGCTCGAGGATGGCGCTAGCCGCGCGATCATCGGCACGGCCGCGGCGCTCGACCCGAACACCGTCGCCGAGGCGGTCGGCCGAGCCGGCGAAGGCGTGGTCGTCGCCCTCGACGTCAAGGACGGTCACGTCATGACGCACGGCTGGCGGCGGATGGGCCCGCTTCTCGAAGTTGCGGTGAAGAGCTTGGTCGACGCCGGCGCGCCGCGATTCCTCGTCACCTCGATCGAGCGCGACGGAACCATGGACGGCCCCGATCTCGAGCTCTATGAGCGCACGCTCGGCCTCACCGACCGACCGCTTATCGCGAGTGGCGGGGTGCGCACCGCCCCCGATGTCTGGGCGCTTCGCGCGCGGGGTCTCGAGGCGTGTGTCGTGGGTCGGGCGATGTACTCGGGAACCCTCACCCTGGCGGAGGTGGTGCGCGGGTGACCCTCGCGAAACGCATCATCCCGTGTCTGGACGTCGACGCGGGACGCGTCGTGAAGGGCACGCGGTTCGTCGACCTCGTCGACGCGGGGGATCCCGTCGAGCTCGCTGCGCGCTACGACGCGGAGGGAGCGGACGAGCTGGTCTTCCTCGACATCACCGCGACGGTCGACGGTCGTCCGGCCACGCTGGAGGTGATCTCGCGGACGGCCGAGCGGGTGTTCATCCCGCTCACCGTCGGCGGTGGGGTGCGCGAGGAACAGGACATCCGGACGTTACTGCGAGCCGGCGCGGACAAGGTGGCGATCAACAGCGCGGCCGTCCGCGAGCCCGAGCTCCTCGGCCGCTGCGCCGAACTGTTCGGCACGCAGTGCATAGTGATCGCGATCGACGCCAAGCGCAGGGACGGCGGCTGGGAAGTGTTCATCGACGCGGGGAGGTCGCCGACCGGACAGGACGCGGTCGCCTGGGCGGCGAAGTCGACCGAGCGGTGGGGCGCGGGCGAAGTGCTGCTCACGTCGATCGACCGCGACGGGACGGGCGAGGGCTACGACCTCGAGCTGCTCGCGGCCGTGGGGTCCGCGGTCGCCGTGCCCGTGGTCGCGAGCGGCGGCGCCGGTCGGCTCGAGCACTTCGCCGAGGCGCTCACCGAGGGCGGGGCCGATGCCGTGCTCGCCGCCTCGAGGTTCCATTTCGGGGAGCTGACCATCCGTGACGTGAAGGCGTACCTCGAACGCCGGCGGATCCTTGTGCGAGCCGCGTGATGGAACGGGTGCCGATCGACGAGCTGCGGTTCGACGATCGGGGTCTGATACCGACCGTTGTCCAGGACGCCGAGGGCGGCGATGTGCTGATGTTGGCCTGGATGAACCGTGCGTCGTTGACGCGGACGCTCGAGGAGCGACGCACGGTGTTCTGGAGCCGGTCACGCGGCGAGCTCTGGCGGAAGGGCGACACGAGTGGGAACGTCCAGCACGTCGAGGAGGTGCGCGCCGATTGCGACGGCGACGTTCTACTCGTGCGCGTGCATCAGGTCGGCGCCGCGTGCCACACGGGAGAGCGTTCGTGCTTCCACAGGAGCGTGTGATGCTGCGACTGGTCATCCCGAAGGGGTCGCTCGAGCAGCAGACGCTTCGGCTGCTGGAGGAGGCCGACCTGCGGGTCCGGCGCGGGTCGGACCGTGACTACCACGGCACGATCGACGACGAGCGGATCGAACGGGTCTCTCTGCTGCGACCGCAAGAGATCCCGAGCTACATCCAGGACGGGTTGTTCGACCTCGGGATCACCGGGCAGGACTGGATCGCCGAGACGGGCGCCGACGTCGAGGTGCTGACGTCGCTCTCGTACGCGAAGAGCGGGACCGGGCACGGCACACGGGTCGTGCTCGCCGTTCCCGTCGAGCATCCGGCGAACAGCGCGAAGGAGATCCCGCCGGGCACCCGGATCTCGACGGAGTTCGAGCGGCTCACCGAGCGCTACTTCGACGACCTCGGGATCGACGTGCACGTCGTCTGGTCCTTCGGCGCGACCGAGGCGAAGGTCCCCGAGATCGTCGACGCGATCGTGGACATCTCCGAGACCGGGAGCACCCTGCGCGCCCACGGCATGAAAGTCATCGAGACGCTCATGACGTCCGAACCGGTGCTCGTCGCCAACCGTGAGGCCGCCGCCGACGTTTCGAAACGCCGAGCCATGGAGGACGTGACCACGCTGCTGCTCGGGGCCCTCCGGGCGGAAGGTCGCGTGCTGATCAAGCTCAACGTCTCCGAGGGCGACCTGGCGGCCGTGCTCGAGGTGGTTCCGTCCGCCAAGTCTCCGACGGTCTCGTCGCTCCAGGACGGGGGCTACGCCGTCGAGAGCGTGGTCGACAAGGGGTACGTGAACACGCTGATCCCACTCCTCAAAGCGAGCGGCGCGACCGACATCCTCGAGCTCCCGATCTCCAAGATCGTGCCCTGACCTGCGAGCTCAGCCCCCTTGCTTGACCGCGTCGTGAGGATTCTGGCACACTGTGCGGGATGCTGAACGGCCATTCAACTTCGCGATCGAGCCCCGAGTAGCCCCCTACTAGGCACGCCGGGTCGCCCGAGGGCGACGCGGCGCGCCAACCCGACCCTGGCCCGCGCGAGGGTCGTTCGTTTGGCCGTTCAAGCCGACGGGTATCTCGAAGGAGTGGAACCGATGATGGACACCACCCGACACGCTGAGGATCTGCGCACGTCGTGGAGGACGAGCCCGAGGTGGGAGGGTATCGAGCGCGGCTACTCGGCCGCGGACGTGCTCGAGCTCCGAGGCTCGCTCACGATCGAGCACACGCTCGCCCGGCACGGCGCGGAACGCCTCTGGGAGCTCATGCAGACCGAGGACCTCGTGCGGGCACTCGGGGCGCTGACCGGCGCCCAGGCGGTCGAGATGATCAAGGCCGGCCTGCAGGCCGTCTACCTCTCCGGCTGGCAGGTGGCGGCCGACGCCAACCTGGCGGGCCAGACCTACCCCGACCAGTCCCTCTACCCCTCGAACAGCGTCCCCGCCGTGGTTCGACGGGTCAACAACGCCTTGCACCGAGCCGACCAGATCGCGTGGTCGCAGGGCGAGCGCGGCACGCACTGGTTCGCGCCGATCGTCGCCGACGCCGAGGCCGGGTTCGGCGGAACGCTCAACGCGTTCGAGCTGATGAAGGCGATGATCGAGGCCGGCGCCGCGGGCGTGCACTTCGAGGACCAGCTCGCGTCCGAGAAGAAGTGCGGCCACCTCGGCGGCAAGGTCCTGGTCCCGACCGGCCAGTTCGTGCGCGTCCTGACTGCAGCCCGGTTGGCCGCCGACGTGTGCGACGTCCCCACGATCCTGATCGCCCGGACGGATGCACTCGCAGCCACGCTCCTGCAGAGCGACGTCGACGAGCGGGACCTGGGTTCCCTGACCGGCGAACGCACCGCCGAGGGGTTCTTCCACATCCGGAACGGCATCTCGGCGGCGATCGCGCGCGGACTGTCCTACGCGCCCTACGCCGACGTGCTGTGGTGCGAGACCTCGACGCCCGATCTCGACGAGGCGCGCACGTTCGCGGAGGCGATCCACGACCGGTTCCCCGGCAAGCTGCTCGCGTACAACTGCTCGCCGAGCTTCAACTGGCGCTCCCACCTCGACGACGACACGATCGCGCGCTTCCAGAAGGAGCTCGCCGCGATGGGCTACCGGTTCCAGTTCATCACGCTCGCGGGCTTCCACGCGCTCAACGCGTCGATGTTCGAGCTCGCCCAGGGCTACGCGCACGAGGGCATGCCCGCGTACGTCCGGCTCCAGGAGCGCGAGTTCGAGCTCGAGGAGCTCGGGTACACGGCCACCCGTCACCAGGCCGAGGTCGGGACGAGCTACTTCGACCGGGTCTCCTCGATCGTCTCGGAGGGACGGGCGTCGACGCTCGCGCTTGCGGGCTCGACGGAGGCCGCGCAATTCGGCGCGCCGAACGGCAACGGTCGTCGTCGTCGCGTCTAACTCGAGCCGACCCGGGCCGCCGGGTAGCATCCGCAGATGCTCCGAGGCGCGATCGCGGCGGTCGTCACCCCGTTGACCGAAGGCGGCCGAGCGATCGACGACGACGCGATCGGACCGCTCGCTCGGTTCCTGTCGGACGTGGGCGTCGACGGGGTCCTCGCGTGCGGCACGACGGGCGAGGGCGTCCTGCTCACGGTCGACGAACGCCGCCGGGTGGCATCGCGATGGATGGCGGAACGGCCGGCAAGCTTCCAGATCGCCGTCCACGCGGGCGCGCAGACGACCGCGGACACCGTCGAGCTCGCCGCGCATGCTGGCGAGATCGGCACCGACGCCGTCGCCGTCATCGCGCCCCCGTACTTCCCCCTCGGCGACGACGAGCTCCTGTCGCACTTCGCTGCGGCCGCGGACGCCTGCGCGCCGACGCCCTTCTACGTGTACGAGTTCGCTGCGCGCAGCGGCTACCCGATCCCTGTCGACGTGATCCGCCGGCTGCGCGACGCCGTCCCCAACCTCGCCGGGATGAAGGTCTCGGACACCCCCTTCTCGGCCGTCGAGCGCTACTTGCTGGACGGCCTAGACCTGTTCGTCGGGTCGGAGCCGCTCGTGCTCGAGGGGCTCGGCCGAGGCGCGGTCGGGGCGGTGAGCGGGCTCGCGACGGCATTCCCGGAGATCGTGGCCTCGCTCGTCCACGACCGGAGCGAGCGCGCCGGCGAGCAGGTCACAACGCTTCGCAGGCTCCTCGGGCCGTTGCCGTTCCAGGCGGCCCTGAAGACGATCGCCGCCGCTCGCGGCGTCCCCGTCCGCTCGGATGTTCGACATCCGCTGCGTGGACTGACCGACGCGGAACGCGAGTCGGCGCTCTCGGCCGCCCGAGCCGTCGGCGCCCTGGAGCCGATCGCCGGATCGCCTTGACACCCCCACGGAGCCGGGCGTAGGTTGTTGCACCTGCAATTCCCATCGCCACGATCGGAAATCGCATGATCAGGACGCGCATCGCCGGGAAGGTGGGGGCAATGATCCCCGCGCGACTGTGCGGCTGTCCTGCCCGGGAGGCCGCTCACGGCGGCGAGGAGGCGATCCCGAGCTAAGCGTCTCCACACCCCGCGAGCAGCCTTCGAGGAGCCGTATCGGCGGCTCCTTCCTCGTTCCGGAGGGAAGGCATGACGACGCACAGGACACCGAGGAGTCGCGGGGAGGGCCAGTGGGCGCTCGGCTACTTCGAGCCCCTCAACCCGGCCGAGCGCGCCAAGCGCGACGACGACGGCCTGAACGTGCGCGCCCGCATCGAGTCGACGTACTCGAAGCGGGGGTTCCGCTCGATCGACAAGGTCGACCTGCGCAGCCGGTTCCGCTGGTGGGGGCTGTACACGCAGCGGCGGCAAGGCGTCGCGGGCGGTGCTACCGCATCCGCCGAGCCGCACGAGCTGGAGGACGAGTTCTTCATGCTACGGATCCGCATCCCCGGCGGACAGCTCTCCGCCGAGCAGCTGCGAGCGATCGCGTGGTGCTCGGAGCGTTTCGGCCGCGACGTTGCCGACGTCACGGATCGCCAGAACGTCCAGCTCCACTGGATCCGCATCCAGGAAGTTCCGCGGATCTGGGACACGCTCGAGTCGGTCGGCCTGTCCACGCAGGAGTCATGCGGGGACACGCCAAGGGTCATGATCGGCTGCCTGCTCGCCGGCGTCGACGCGCGCGAGATCATCGACGCGACCCCCTTCCTTCTCGAGACCGAGCGGCGACACGTCGGCGACCCGCGCTTCTCGAACCTGCCCCGCAAATACAAGACGTCGATCAGCGGTTGCCGGCAGCAGTGCGCGCACCACGAGGTGAACGACGTCGCCTTCGTCGGGGTCGAGCATCCGAAGTTCGGAGCCGGGTTCGACCTGTGGGTCGGCGGCGGCCTGTCCACGAACCCGCATATCGCGAAGCGCCTCGGCGTCTTCGTCGAGCCCGAGCTCGTCCCGGACGTCTGGGCAGCCGTCACGGGCACGTTCCGCGACTACGGCTATCGACGCGCGCGCAACCACGCGCGGCTGAAGTTCCTCGTCGCCGACAAGGGACCGGAGTGGTTCCGAGAAGTGGTGGAGAAGGAGTACCTGGGCTTCGCGCTCCCCGACGGCGATCCCCCGCCGGTCTCACCGGACGCGCACCGCGATCACGTCGGCGTGTTCCCGCAGAAGGACGGCCGCACCTACGTCGGGTTCGCGCCGAAGGCCGGCCGCGTACCCGGACATCAGCTCCGGCGGATCGCCCTCCTGTCGGAGCGGTACGGGGACGGCCGGGTCCGCACGACGACGCAACAGAAGATGGTGATACTCGGGGCCGGCCCGGGCGGCGTCGACGACCTCGTGGCCGCGCTCGAGGGCGAAGACCTCTCGGTGCGGCCGAGCCCGTTCCGCAGAGGCCTGATGGCGTGCACCGGCATCGAGTTCTGCAAGCTGGCGCTCGCCGAGACCAAGGGCCGCGCGGTCTGGCTCGCCCACGAGCTCGAGGAACGCCTGCCGGACTTCCACGAGGACGTTCGGATCCACGTGAACGGCTGCCCGAACTCGTGCGCCCGGTTCCAGCTCGGCGACATCGGCCTCATGGGCGCCGTTCAGCAGCGTCCCGACGGGACGCGATCGGAGTCGTTCCTCGTGCATCTGGGCGGCGGGCTCGGCGAGGGTGGCGGCTTCGCGCGGAAGGTGCGCGGGGTTCGCGTATTCGCCGAGGACTCGGCCGACTACGTCGAGGCGCTGTTGAAGCGATACCGGCATCGCCGGAACGGGCACGAGAGCTTCGGCGCGTTCGTCCGGTCGCTCTCGGATCCGGAGCTCGCCGAGTTCGCCCGGTGGGACCGATGAGCGACCCCACGCCCCGCGCGCAGCCGTTCTTCTGTCCCTACTGCGGCGAGCAGGACCTCCGACCCGCCGCGCCTGGGGGATGGCATTGCCGCGTGTGCGACCGGCGATTCGAGCTCGGCTTCCTCGGACTCGGCGAGGAGGAGCCCGCATGAGCGAGCGCGAACCGATCCACGAGCCGGCGGTGCCCGTCGTCCTCGAGGAGACGGCCTGGGTGCACGAGGTCGCCCGCCGGTTCGAGGACGCGAGCGCCGAGGAGCTGCTCGCGTGGGCGCTCGAGTCGTTCCACCCGAGGCTGGCGATCAGCGCGGCAGGGGGCGTAGACGGCATGGCGATCATCGACATGGCGTGGCGGATCAACCCCGATGTCCGCGTGTTCACGCTCGACACCGGCCGACTGCCACCCGAGACCTACTCCCTATTCGAGGACGTCCGGGAGCGGTACGGGATCGCGGTCGAGTTCGAGTTCCCCGATCGCCTGCAGGTCGAACGCCTGGTGAAACGGGATGGCCCGAACCTCATGTACAAGAGCGTCGACCTGCGCCTCGCCTGTTGCGAGACCCGGAAGGTCGAGCCGCTCAAGCGCAAGCTCGCCGCGCTCGACGCGTGGGTCTCCGGGCTGCGGCGCGAGCAGTGGAAGAGCCGCCGGAACATCGCCAAGGTCGAGGTCGATCGCGAGCACGGCGGCATCGTCAAGCTCAATCCGCTCGCGGACTGGACCCTCGAGCGCGTCTGGGCCTACGTCCGCGAGCACGAGGTCCCGTACCACAAGCTGTTCGATCAGGGGTTCACCTCGATCGGCTGCGCGCCCTGCACCCGAGCGGTCCTGCCCGGCGAGCACGAACGTGCCGGCCGCTGGTGGTGGGAGTCGGGGACCGACAAGGAGTGCGGGATCCACTGCTCCGTGGGCCTGCTCGGCTCGAAGACCGATGCGCAGCGCGCGGAGGAGGTGTCGTAGCGGTGGCGTTCGGCTATCCGGTGCTGCTCGAGGTCCGCGGGCGACGCGTGGTCGTCATCGGCGCGCTCGCCCTCGCCGAGCGCAAGGATGTGGCCCTCCGCGAGGCGGGAGCCGAGGTCGAGGTCTTCGGGAACGGCGGGTGGCGGCCGGTCGACCTGGACGACGCCTTCCTGTGCATCGCTTCGAGCGACGACCCGTCCGAACGCGATGCCATCGCCCGGGCCGCACGCGGCCGCGGCGTGCTGGTCAACGTGATGGACGACGTGCCGAACTGCGACTTCGCCGCGCCGGCGGTCGTCCGACGCGGCGATCTCGTGATCGCGATCGGAACCGGCGGTCGCTCGCCTGCGGTGGCCCGCAAGGTGCGCGAGGATCTCGAGTTCCGATACGGGCCGGAATGGGACGAGGTGCTCGAGATCGTCGGCCGGGTGCGCGCCGTCACCCTGCGCAGGATCCCCGATCTCGTCGCTCGGACGCGCAGGTGGCGTCGCGCGCTGAACCTCGACGAGGCCGCCGCGCTCGTGCGAGCCGGCCGCGGGGACGAGCTCCGGCGCCGATTGCTGGGGCGGTTGCTCGAGAACGAGGAGGTGGCGTGACCGGCGCCGTCTACCTCGTCGGCGCCGGCCCGGGCGACCCCAAGCTGATCACGGTTCGCGGGGCCGAACTCTTGGCGCAGGCCGACGTCGTCGTGTTCGATCGGCTCGCCGCGCCGTCGCTGGTCGGGCTCGCGCCCGCGCACGCGGAGCGTGTCTACGTGGGCAAGGAACCAGGGCGCGCGGCCCCGCGCCAGCCGGACATCGATGCGCTGCTCGTCGAGCGAGCGCGCGCCGGGAAGACGGTCGTCCGATTGAAGGGGGGCGACCCGTTCGTGTTCGGTCGCGGCGGCGAGGAGGCCCTGGCGTGCGCCCGCGCGGGCGTGCGTTTCGAGGTGGTCCCCGGGGTGAGCTCGGCGATCGCCGCGCCGGCCGCCGCCGGCATCCCGGTCACCCACCGCGGCAAGGCGAGGAGCTTCGCGGTCGTCACCGGGAACGCCGCCCACGGGGACGACGTCGAGCTCGGCTCCGTCGCGACCGGGACGGATACGCTCATCGTGTTGATGGCGGCGGGGAGGCTCGCGGAGACCTGCGTGAAGCTGGTCGAGGCCGGTCGCTCGCCGCACGAGCCCGCGGCGATCGTCCAGTGGGCGACGACGATCGATCAGCGACAGGTCGTGGGGACCCTGACCACGCTCCCTGCGCTCGCCCACGCCGCCTCGATCGGACCGCCGGCGACCCTCGTCGTGGGCGCCGTGGTGGGGCTCGTCCGAGAGCTCGGGCCGGCGCCTCCCGTGCTCGCGACGACGGCTTCCTGATCCTCTCCTTCGATCCGGTGCGGCCCCTCCTCCCCAAGCGGAGGAAGCGAAACGCCTCGTGACGTGGCAAGCTTGGGACCGCAAATGCGCCGCCTTCTCGGCGTTGAGGGAGATCGAACGATGCACCACATCGGCGACCTGGCCGAGGTCTTGGACAACCTCGACGTGTTCGGGATGCATGCCGACGAATTGATCGCGCCGTGCGTCTCCGGGTTCCGCCGGGTGCCGATCAGCCAGGGCGCCGACTACTACCTGTCGCTCCAGGGATTCACGCCCAACCAGATCGCGTACGCGCACACCCACCCGGACTCCGAGGAGTGGACGATCGTGCTGCGCGGCTCCGGCCACGCGCTCGTCGCCGACAGTCCGGTCCCCCTCGATGGGGGGTTGATCATCGGTCGTGCCGCCGCGCACCCGCACGGGTTCCTGAGCGGCGATGAGCCGTTGCACCTGCTTTCGGTGCAGCTCCCTCGGCCGTCGGAGGGCGCCACGAGCTGGGATCAGCAGGGGGAAACGACGGAACCGGCGGAGTGTGCCAACTCGGGCACCTGCCGTCGCTGCGCGAGGTGCGGCGGCCATAGCCTGAACGTCCGAGGCCAGATCTTCCTGTGCGAGAACTGCAGCCTGCAGTTCTGATCGTTCACTCGCGCACCAGGGTCGTCACGTCGCGCAGGTCGGCGATCTCGGGACCGTTCCAGTCGTCGGCGTCGAACCGAAGCACCTCGGCCTCCTCATCGGGATCGCGGATCAGGACGGCTCGCATCCCGACGGCCGTCGCGCCGGACAGCTCTCGATACGAACCGTCTCCGACGTACAGACACTCACCGGGGGCCACGCCGAGCCGCTCACAGGCCAGTAGGTAGATCTCGGCGTCGGGCTTGCGCAGGCCGACCTCGCACGAGAACACCTCGACGTCCA
>Ga0187893_10009425_pt1 | contig 14999 bp, 10 predicted proteins | sample MA1701074metaG_FD_139574 | JGI IMG/M metagenome (GOLD analysis project Ga0187893, IMG submission 139574) | White microbial mat communities from a basaltic lava cave in the Kipuka Kanohina Cave System on the Island of Hawaii, USA - MA170107-4 metaG ...
GAGGTCCTCGAGCTCGACGGCCAGGGCGCCCGCCGGGCCGACCGCGTGGCCGCGGGCCGCGTGTTCGTGGACGGGCGGGGCATCGGCGACGTGCACGACATCGTGCTGCGCGACCGCCGCCACCTCTCGGAGGGCGGCCTGGTGTTGGCGGTCCTCGGCCTGTCCCAACGCTCGGGCGAGCTCGTGGCGGGCCCCGAGCTCGTCTCCCGCGGGGTGGTCGGAGACGAGGCAGGCCCCGAGGTCATGGAGGGGGCTCGGGTCGAGGTGGTGGCGGCCATCGATGCGATGGACCCCGAGTCGCGGACCGATGCGCACGAGGTTCAAAACGAGGTTCGACGGGCGCTCCGCCGTCACTTTCGACGCCTCGACCGGCGGCCGGTGATCCTCCCCTTCGTGATCGAGATGTGATTAGGTAGGGCGCTCGTGCGGTCGAGGTGGGGTGGATGATCACGGTGGGGCAGGCCTGCATGTTGGGAGCGGTGCAGGGGCTGACGGAGTTCCTGCCCGTGTCGAGCGACGGCCACCTGGCCCTCCTGCATACGCTGATCGCTCCGCTTCCGGCGCGCGAAACCCTGGCGATCGACGTGGCGTTGCACGCCGGCACGCTGGCGGCCACGCTGGGGTACTTCCGCCACGACCTGCTCGGCATGCTCCGCGCGCTGGTGGCGCGTGAGCAGCACGACTGGCGCTGGCGCTGGATCGGATTGCTGGCACTCGGCAGCGTGCCGGTGGCGCTCGTGGGCTACGGCGCGCGCACGGCCATCGAGCACACGTTCACGTCGATGACGGTGGTGGGCGTCAGCTTCCTCATCACGGGAACGCTCCTCTTCTTCACGCGTCTGGCGCGGACCGCGCGGACCGTGCGCACCGAAGCGGACGTCTCGGCTGTGGACGCGCTCGCCATCGGCTGCCTGCAGGCGACGGCGCTGCTGCCCGGCATCTCCCGGTCGGCCACGACCATCTCGGGCGGCCTGTTCCGCGGCCTGCGGGCGGACGTCGCGGCGCGGTTCAGCTTTCTCCTCGGCATTCCGGCGGTGTTCGGTGCGCAGCTCCTCGAGATGCACGCCATCGGCTCGCTCGACCCCGCCAGCCGCGATGCCGTGCTGGCCGGTACGGTGGTCGCCGGGCTGACCGGCGTGGCGGCAATCTGGGCGTTGATGCGCGTCATGCGCTCCGGACGTCTGCACTACTTCGCGTACTACCTCTGGCCGCTCGGCACGCTGGTGTTGATGTCGAGCTGGGGAAGGGGGGGCTGAGATGGCCAAGCGACGGGCAAGCCTCGAAGCGCGCTCGCTCATCCGCGAGGCGCAAGCGATCGTCGGGGGCGCGGTAGCGCTCTTTCTGGCGATTGCGCTCCTCTCGTACTCGCCGGACATGCCGCACCACAATTTGGGCGGCCGCGTCGGCAATGCCCTGGCCGACGCCGCGCTGCAGGCGATCGGCGTGGCCGCGTATCTCTTCCCGGTCTACCTGGCCTTGCTGATGGCCAGCCTGTTTCGCGACGGCACCGAAGACCTCGGCATGCTTCGCCTCGGCGGAGCCGTGCTGCTGGTCGCGAGCATCGCGGCGCTGGCAGGGCTGCTCGGGGGCAGCGCGCACGCGGCGAGCAGCGGGGGATGGCTGGGTGGCTTCCTGGCGGCCGCGCTGCGCGATCTGATCGGCGGGATCGGCGCGTTCCTCGTGCTCGTGGGGCTGGCCCTCGTGGCGCTCGTGCTCTCGACGGGCGTGTCCGCCTTCGACGCCGTCACGCGCGCCTGGCAGCGTGCGCAGCCGCTCGTGCAGCGCGCCGTGGCGGCGCTTCGCCGCCGCCGCATGACCATGGATCACGCGCGCCCCGCGGGGCGCGCGACCGTCCGGCGGCGCGACGAGCCGATGCGGCTCCTGCTGGAGGACATGGTCGAGCCGATCCTACCGGGGGAGCCCGCGGCGCCACCGCCGATCATCCGCGAGCCCGACAAGAAGGCGGCACCGGCGCGGCGCGAGCGCGGCAAGCGGCACGACGGCCAGGAAGAGCTGTTCGGACGCGATCGCTACCGCCTGCCCACGATCTCGTTGCTCGACGAGCCGAAGCGCAACGCGGAGCCGCTCGACGAAGCGGCGCTCCACGCCAGCTCGCGCATCCTCGAGACGAAGCTCGCCGACTTCGGGGTGGCGGGGCGCGTGGTCGCGGTCCGTCCCGGCCCCGTCATCACGACGTTCGAGTTCGAGCCGGCGCCCGGCGTGAAGGTGAGCCGGATCGTCGGCCTCGCCGACGACCTCGCCATGGCGCTCCGCGCGGCGTCGGTCCGCATCCTGGCGCCGATCCCGGGCAAGCCGGTGGTGGGCATCGAGGTGTCGAACCCGCGGCGCGAGACCGTCTTCATCCGGGAGCTGATGGAGAGCGACGCCTACCGGAGCGCCGACGTCCACATGCCGCTCGCCCTCGGCAAAGACACCACCGGCAACCCCACGTCGTCGGACCTCTCCCGTATGCCCCATCTCCTCATCGCGGGCGCCACCGGTACCGGCAAATCGGTGTCGATGAACGCGATGATCCTCTCGATCCTGTTCCGGAGCAGCCCGCGCGACGTGCGCATGATCATGATCGACCCGAAGATGCTCGAGCTGTCCACCTACGAGGACATCCCGCATCTCCTGGTCCCGGTGGTCACCGACCCGCGCAAGGCGGCCGCGGCGCTGAACAACATGCTGCGCGAGATGGACGAGCGCTACCAGCTCCTGCACGCCAAGGGCGTGCGCAACGTCGACAGCTACAACCGCGCGGTCGCGCAGGCGAACGCGGCCGTCGTCGCGACGGACGCGTTCGACGACGCCGAGGGTGACGCCGACGACGAGATCGAGGTCGAGGCCGTCCCGCCGGCGCGCGGGACGCTCAACCATCGTCACCTGCCTCGCATCATCGTCATCATCGACGAGCTGGCGGACCTCATGATGACCGTGGGGCGCGAGATCGAGGAGTCGATCACGCGGCTGGCGCAGAAGGCGCGCGCCGCCGGCATCCATCTCATCCTCGCGACGCAGCGGCCCTCGGTCGACGTCATCACGGGGCTCATCAAGGCGAACTTCCCGGCCCGCATGTCGTTCCAGGTGACGTCGCGCACCGACTCGCGGACCATCCTCGACGCGATCGGCGCCGAGCGGCTCCTCGGGCAGGGCGACATGCTCTTCCTCCCGCCCGGCACGGCGCGCCTGCAGCGCCTGCACGGGGCGTTCGTCTCCGACGAGGAGGTGCGGCGGGTCGTCGACTTCATCAAGCGCCAGGAGCAGCCCGAGTACGAGATGGAGTTCCTGGAGGACGAGAGCGAGGGCGAGGAGGGCGGCGAAGAGGAGGAGGACCTCTCCGACGAGATGTACGACATGGCGGTGCGGCTGGTGACCGAGCACCGCCAGGCGTCGATCTCGTGGCTGCAGCGACGGCTGCGCGTCGGCTACAACCGGGCGGCGCGCATGATCGAGCGCATGGAGCGCGACGGAGTGGTTTCGGCGCCGCTCGGGGCGAAGGGCCGGGAAGTGCTGGCGCGCTCCCTCGAGGAGTGAGCCCGCCGCTCTACACGCGGGACTTTCTCACCGCCTGCGCCATCCACCACATCGGTGCGCTCAGCCTCGCGATGTGGTTCCTCTTGCCGCTCTACGTGCGCGCCCTCGGCGGCAGCGCCCTCACCATCGGCATGCTGCTCGGCGTGGCCACCTTGGCGAGCGTGGTCGCGCGCCCGCTGGTCGGGGCGTTGCTGGATCGCGTCGGCCGCCGCCGCATGCTGCTCGCCGGCAGTGTGGCCAACGCCCTCACCTGGATGCCGTTTCTCGCCGTCGAGTCGCTGGGGCCGTGGCTGGTCGTGTGGACCGTGGTGCACGCCGTGGTCGGCGGCGCCATGTTCGCGACCTACTTCACGTACGCCACGCACCTCACGCCGCCGGTGCGCCGGGCCGAGGGGATCGCGATCTTCGGCGTCGCCGGCATGGCGGCCAACGGGATCGCCCCGTACATGGGCGAGCGTATCATTCACGAGTCCGGCTTCGACGGATTCTTCGCGACGGCGGTCGTGCTCGCCGCGGTGGCGACCCTGCTGGCACTGCTCGTGCCGCGGGCCGGCAACGGGCCACAGCCGGCGCGGACGGAGACGTAGAGCCGGGACCTCGCCATGGCGCTGCGGCATCCCGGACTCTCCCGCGTGCTGGTCGTGACGGTGTTGCTCGGGCTGGCGATCAACGCGGCGTACTTCTTCACGGCGCCGTTCGTGCACGACCTCGGCATTGCCCGCGCGGGCCCGTTCTTCATCGCCTATTCGGCCACGAGCGTCGTGATCCGGCTCTTCGGGCGGCGCACGCTCGACGCCTACGGCCCGCATCGCGTGAGCATCCCCGCCTTCGCCATGTTCGGCGCGGGACTGCTCGGGCTCGCCTTCCTGCCGGCGCCCGGCCTGCTCGTAATCTCGGGGATCGCCTGCGGCGCGGGACACGGCACGTTGTTCCCCGTGCTGAACGCGCTCGCGACGCATCGGGCGCCGCCCGGATTGCAGGGAACGGTGGTGAGCCTGCACACGGCCGCGATCGACCTGGGCGCGGTCCTGGGCACCCCGATCTGCGGCATCGTCGCGCACCTGCTAGGATATCCGTCGATGTTCGCGGTGAGCGCGCTTGCATGCGGCGCGGGAACCTGGCTGGTGATGTCGGACCCGCTGCGGGGAGGGAAGGGATGATGATGGTGGAGGGATCTGGGTGTGCGCGACCGACGTGTCCCGTGTGTGACGGCCCGGTGGTCGAGGTGCGAGCGAAGCTCGTCTGCGCCCGCTGCCGCGCCATCGTCGAGACGTGTTGCGACGGCGGCAGGCAAGGAGCCTGAGCGCTCGCGCTACGGCTCGTGGCGCAGGCCGAGCTGCTTCATCTTCTTCTGCAGCATGACGCGCGAGATGCCGAGCGCGCGGGCGGTCTGCGAGACGTTGCCGCCGAAGGTGCGCAGCGCGTCCGCCAGATAGCGGATCTCGAATGTCAGGCGGGCGTCGCGGAGCGGGGCCACGGCGCCCGCCGTTGCCGCCGCGGGCGCGGGCACGGCCGGCGCCGCCGCGTCCGCGAGCAGGCGCCGCGAGAGATGCGCCGGAGCGATCGCGTCCCCGTCGCGGGCCAAGGCCGCGGCGCGCTCGATCTCGTTCTGCAGCTCGCGGACGTTGCCCGGCCAATGCCAGGCTTCGAGCGCGTCGATACTCGCCGGCAGGAGGCCGGGGAAGCGCTTCTCGTGGCGCGCCGCGGCGCCGTCGAGGAAGCGTTCAGCGAGCAGCCGCACGTCTCCCGGCCGCTCGCGCAACGGGGGCAGACGGATGGGAAAGCCGGCGAGGCGATAGTAGAGGTCCGGGCGGAAGCGGCCGTCGACCGAGGCGCCCGAGAGGTCGCGATTCGTCGCGGCGATCACGCGCACGTCGACCTTGCGGGGCCGATGGTCGCCCACCGGCACGACCTCGCCCTCTTGCAGCACGCGGAGCAGCTTCGCCTGCAGCACCGGGGGAAGCTCGCCGACCTCGTCCAGGAACACGGTGCCGCCCCCGGCGGCCTCGAAGTACCCGGCACGATCCTGCGTGGCGCCGGTGAAGGATCCCTTCTTGTGGCCGAACAGCTCGCTCTCGACCAGCGTCTCCGTGAGCGCGGCGCAATTCACCGCGACGAACGCGTGGTCTCCCCGCGCGCTCGCGCGATGGATGCCACGCGCGACCAGCTCCTTGCCCGTCCCCGTCTCGCCTTCGATGAGCACGGTGATCGGCGAGGCGGCGGCACTGTCCATCAGCCGGCGCACCTCGTCGAGTGACGGGGCGGTGCCGAGCAGGTCGCTCTGGCGCTCGAGGCGGACGACGTCCCGCCGCAGCGCGCCTACCTGCTCGTGCAGGCGCGAGGCGCTCTCGCGGACCGTGGCGAAGAGGCGTGCATTCTCCAGCGCCACGGCGACGCTGCCGGCGAGTGCGTCCAGGAAGCGAAGCTCGGCGTCGTCGAACGCGGCGCGGTGGCGCGGGTTGACGACCTGCAGCACGCCGAGGACCCCGCTGCGCCCGCGCAGCGGCACGCACATGATGGCGCGGGTCGTGAACCCCGTGGCCCGGTCCACGTCGGCGTTGAAGCGCGGGTCGCTCGGCGCGTCGTCGATACGCAGGGGCTCGCCGGAGCGCAGGACCGCCCCTGCGACGCCACGGTCCGCGGGAATGCGCAAGGAGGTCAGTCGCTTGGCGACCTCCGCCTCGGCGGCGACGTAGGGGAAGTGGAGATGGGTCCCGCCGTCGTCGAGCAGCAAGACCGAGGCCCCCTCGGCATCGAGGGCTTCAGGGCAGCGACGCACAACGAGCGGGACCAGCTCGTCGAGCTCGAGGCGCGCGGCGAAGGCCGTGCCCAGCTCGTGCAGCAGGTGCTCGCGGACACTGGTCGCGGGGGGAGGCACGACGCCTTGCCTCTAGCGAGGGCCCGCCGCCGGGGCAACGGGCCATCGGGCCCGCCGCGCGGGCAGGCGCTGCCCCTTTCGTGAGCATCGGCGCCGCCGTCCCCCGAATGTAGAGGACATTCGCCGTGCACGAATATCGCAAAGCACGTGGCGGTCCCGACCCACGATGCCCATTCGAGTCGCGCTCCATCATCGCACGTCGTACGACTACGACCGGCTGGTCCGGCTCGGGCCGCAGATCGTCCGCCTGCGTCCGGCTCCGCACGTCCGGACCACCATCCTGAGCTACGGCTTGCGGGTCGAGCCCTCGCCGCACTTTCTCAACTGGCAGCAGGATCCCCAGGGGAACCATCTCGCCCGCCTCGTGTTTCCCGAGCCGACGCGGCGTCTCGCCGTCGAGGTCGACCTCACGGCGGAGCTGACGGTCGTCAATCCGTTCGACTTCTTCCTCGAGCCCGCGGCCGAGCAGGTGCCGTTCGCGTACGATCCGTGGCTGGCGGCCGAGCTGCGCCCGTATCTGGTGTGCGAGGCGCCGGGGCCGCTGCTGACGGCGTTCCTCGCCGGACTCGACCGGCGTCCGGCGCGCTCGGTCGATTTCCTCGTGGCGCTCAACCGCCAGCTCGCCGCGACCGTGGAGTACGTCATTCGCATGGAGCCCGGTGTCCAGTCTTGCCAGGAGACGCTCGAGCGCGGCCGCGGCTCGTGCCGGGACAGCGCCTGGCTGCTGGTCCAGGTCCTGCGGCACACGGGCCTCGCGGCACGCTTCGTGTCGGGCTACCTGATCCAGCTCGTCGCCGACGTCCCGCCGCTCGATGGACCCGCCGGTCCGTCGGCCGACTTCACCGATCTCCACGCCTGGACCGAGGTGTACCTCCCTGGCGCCGGGTGGATCGGCCTCGATCCCACGTCGGGCCTGCTGGCAGGCGAGGGACACATTCCGCTCGCCTGTACCCCCGACCCCGCCAGCGCCGCGCCGATCACCGGCATCGTGGGCGAGTGCAAGGCCACCTTCGGCTTTTCGATGACGGTCGAGCGGATCCGCGAAAGGCCACGCATCACGAAGCCCTACTCAGAAGAAGCGTGGCGTACGATCGACGCCCTCGGGCGCCAGGTGGATGCGCTGCTCGCTGCGAGCGACGTGCGGCTCACCATGGGAGGAGAGCCGACGTTCGTCTCGTCCGACGACATGGACGCCCCGGAGTGGAACACGCTGGCGCTCGGCGAGCAGAAGCGGCGACTGGCCGAGCGGCTCGTGCGGCGGCTGCAGACGCGGCTCGCCCCCAGCGCGCTCCTGCAAAGTGCGCAGGGCAAGTGGTATCCGGGGGAATCGCTCCCCCGTTGGTCGCTCGGGTGCTACTGGCGGCCGGACGGCGTTGCGGTGTGGGACGATCCGCGGTTGATCGCCGACGACGAGACGCCCGCCACGGCGACGGCGTCCGATGCCCGGCGGTTCGTGTCGGTGGTGGCGCGGCATCTCGGCGTCGATCCGGGCGACGCGCAGGAGGCGTACGAAGACACGTGGTATTGGCTCTGGCGGGAGCGCCGACTCCCGGAGAACCTCGATCCGTCCGACGTGCGGCTCGACGATGCCGAGGAGCGTGCGCGTTTCGCGCGCGTGTTCGAGCAGGGACTCGGGCAGGCCGTAGGGTGCGTGCTGCCGATCGCGGCCGCCGGTGCCGGACGATGGCGGAGCGAACGCTGGCGTTTTCGCGGCGACCGGCTCTTTCTCGTGCCTGGAGACTCCCCCATGGGCCTGCGATTGCCCCTCGACGCACTGCCATGGGTGGCACCGGACGAGCGGGCGGCGGACGTCGAGCGCGATCCCATGGAACTGCGCCCGCTCCTGCAGGATGGCCGCCGTGGCGACGCGATCGTCGGCGCGGCGCGCCCCGCCGATTCGGTGGCGGTGCGCACCGCGCTCTGCGTGGAGCCGCGCCACGGGCGCCTGCACGTCTTCCTGCCGCCGGTTGCGTTGCTCGAGGACTTCCTCGACCTCGTGGGCGCCATCGAGCAGGCGGCGCGAGAATCACGGACCGCGGTGATCGTCGAGGGCTACCCGCCGCCGGCGGACGATCGGCTGCTGCGCTTCGAGATCACGCCGGATCCGGGCGTGATCGAGGTGAACGTCCACCCGGCCCACGACTGGCCCGCGCTGGTCGAGCGCACGACCACGGTCTACGACGAGGCGCGGCAGTGTCGGCTCGCGGCTGAGAAGTTCATGCTCGACGGCCGCCACACCGGCACGGGCGGCGGCAACCACCTCACCCTCGGCGGCGCGACGCCGGCCGACAGCCCGTTCCTGCGACGCCCGGACCTGCTGCGCAGCCTCCTGGCGTACTGGCACAACCACCCGGCGCTCTCCTACGTGTTCTCGGGTCTGTTCGTCGGCCCGACCAGCCAGGCGCCCCGCGTGGACGAGGCACGCGACGACAGCCTCTACGAGCTCGAAACGGCCTTCGACGCGCTGCCGGACGGGGAGGGAAGTCCGCCATGGCTGGTCGATCGGGTGTTCCGTCACTTGCTGGTGGACGTCACCGGCAACACGCATCGCGCCGAGTTCTGCATCGACAAGCTCTACTCGCCCGACTCGGCACGCGGGCGCCTCGGCCTGGTCGAGTTCCGGGCCTTCGAGATGCCGCCCCACGCGCGCATGAGCCTCGTGCAGCAGCTGCTGGTGCGGGCGCTCGTGGCGCGGTTCTGGAAGACGCCGTATCGTCGGCGTCTGGTCCGCTGGGGGACGGCGCTGCACGACCGGTTCATGCTGCCGCATTTTCTCGAAGCCGACCTCGCCGAGATCCTGGTGGGCTTGGCGCGCGCGGGCGTCTCGTTCGATCCCGCATGGTTCACGCCCCACCTGGAGTTTCGCTTCCCGCTGGTCGGGGTCGTGACCTACGGGGACGTGCGTGTCGAGCTCCGTCAGGCGATCGAGCCGTGGCACGTGCTCGGCGAAGAGGCCGGCGGCGGCGGGACCGTGCGCTACGTCGACTCGTCCGTCGAGCGGCTGCAGGTTAGAGTGAGCGGAATGTCCGAGGGCCGCCACGTCGTGTGCTGCAATGGCCGATCGGTCCCGCTGCGCTCGACGGGCGTCGTCGGGGAGTTCGTGGCGGGCGTGCGCTACCGAGCCTGGCAGCCTCCGTCGTGTCTGCACCCCACGATTCCGGTCGACATGCCGCTCGTCTTCGACGTGGTCGATCGCTGGACCGGCCGCTCGCTGGGCGGGTGCACGTATCACGTGGCTCATCCGGGCGGGCGGAACTACGAGACCTTCCCCGTGAATGCCAACGAGGCGGAAGCGCGCCGCGCGGCCCGCTTCATTCCCCTGGGCCTCACCCCGGGCGCCTTCGATCCGCCGCCGCCGAGCGTCGGCCTCGAATTCCCGCTGACGCTCGACCTGCGACGGCCATGAACCTGCGACCTTCCTCCAAGCCTGCCGGCGAGGGCCTCCGGATCGAATACGCTCTGCAGCCCGGTGCCTACGACGAGATGTTCGCACAGCCGGGTGTCACGCGACCGGCGTGGACGGCACTGGCGCGGGCGCTCGCGGAGCTCGGGCCGCAGGAGATGGCGCGACGCTGGACGCAGGCCCGGCGCCTGATCCACGAGAACGGGGTCACGTACAACGTCTACGGCGATCCGCAGGGCATGGATCGTCCCTGGGAGCTCGACGCCGTGCCCCTGCTGGTCGCGTCGGCCGAATGGCGGGCGCTCGAAGCCGCGTTGGCGCAACGAGCACGACTGCTCAACGCCATCCTGGCCGATCTCTACGGGCCGCAGGCGCTCGTGCACGACGGGTCGCTGCCGCCGGAAGTGGTCGTAGCCCACCCCGGGTTCCTGCGGCCGTGCCACGGCATCGCGTTGCCGGAGGCATGCTACCTCCATCTCTTCGCGGCGGACCTGGCGCGCTCGCCGGACGGGCGATGGTGGGTGATCGCGGATCGCGCCCAGGCGCCGTCGGGCGCCGGCTACGCCCTCGAGAACCGGCTGGCGCTGTCGCGCTCGCTGCCCGAGCTGTTCCGCGACTGCCACGTGACGCGGCTGGCCGGATTCTTCGCGAGCGTGCGCGCCATGCTGGCGCGCGTGGCGCCGCGGCAGGGCGAGCAGCCGCGCACCGTGCTGCTCACCCCCGGCCCGTTCAACGAGACGTACTTCGAGCACGCCTACCTCGCGCGCTATCTCGGCTACACGCTCGTCGAGGGCGGCGACCTCACGGTGCGCGACCGCGTCGTGTATGCGAAGACGCTCGAGGGCCTCGAGCGCGTGGACGTCATCGTGCGACGGCTCGACGACGACTTCTGCGATCCCTTGAGCCTGCGCGGCGAATCGTCGCTCGGGATCGCCGGTCTCACGCAGGCGGTCCGCGCCGGCACGGTCACGGTGGCCAACGCGCTCGGCAGCGGGCTGGTCGAGACGGCGGCGCTGATGGCGTTTCTCCCCGGCTTGTGTCGTCGCCTGCTGGGCGAGGAGCTGGCGCTCCCGTCCGTGGCGACGTGGTGGTGCGGGGCGCCGGATGCCCTCGCCTACGTCCTCGACCACCTGGACGAGCTCGTCATCAAGCCGACGTTCCCGGCCAACGGACGAGAGCCCGTCTTCGCGGCGCGCCTGGCCACCGCCGAGCGAGCCGAGCTGGTCGCGCACATGCGCGCCCGGCCCGCCGACTTCGTCGCCCAGGAGCAGGTGGCGCTCTCGACCGCGCCCGTGTGGGACGGCGAGGGCCTGCAGCCGCGCCACGTCGTGGTGCGCACGTTCCTGGCGGCATCGGAGTCCGGCTACGACGTGATGCCGGGCGCGCTCACGCGCGTGGGTGTGACGCCCGACTCGCTGGTGGTCTCCATGCAGCGCGGCGGGGGCAGCAAGGACACGTGGGTCCTTGCCGACGGCCCGGTCGGTACGATGACGCTGCTGCGGCCGGCGGGCCAGCCCACGGAGCTGTCCCGCGGCGGCGCGCTGTCGAGCCGCGTCGCCGACGATCTCTTCTGGCTCGGACGTTACGTCGAGCGGGCGGAGGGTCTGGCGCGGCTGCTCCGCGGGGTGTTCGGTCGCCTCACCAACGAATCGGGGCTGGCGGGATCACCCGAGCTGCCCGCGCTCACCGCGGCGCTCGCCGCCTACGCGCAGGTCGAGGACGAGCTCCACGGCGACGACGCGCGGACGCTCGAAGCCACGCTGCGCACGTTCGTGCTGGCCGAATCGCCGCGGCGCACGCTGCGCGCGACCCTCGCGTCCGGCCAGCACCTCGGTGCGATCGTCCGCGACCAGATCTCGCTCGACACGTGGCGGGTGCTGAACCAGCTCGACCGGGACCTCGCCGCGCTCGAGGCGCGCATCGCGCCGACGCTCGGCGACGTGCTCGACGTGCTGAATGGCCTCATCCTGTCGTTGGCGGCGCTCGCCGGGCTCGGCAACGAGAGCATGACGCGCGGCCAAGGCTGGCGCTTCACCGACATGGGGCGGCGGATGGAGCGGGTGCACTACACCACGAATCTGCTGCATCACACGCTCGCGAGCGAGCCGGACGATCCGGACGCGGTTCTCGAGGCGCTGCTCGAGGTGGCCGACTCGAGCATGACGTATCGCCGGCGCTACCTGGGAGGGTTGGAGGCGCCACCGGTCCTGGACCTGCTGCTGGTCGACGAGACCAACCCGCGCTCCGTCGCCTTCCAGCTGGTCGTGCTCGACGAGCACGTGCGCCAGCTGCCGCGGGCGAGCGCTCGACTGCGCAGTCCCGAAGAGCGCGTCGCGACGGCTGCGCTGACGCGCGTGCGGTTGGCGGAAGTGGGACCGCTCTGCGCGGCGGGTGCGGACGGGAGGCGGGCGCCCCTCGCGGAGCTGCTGGCGGAGCTGGCGTCCGACATGCATGCGCTGTCCGACGTGATCGCGCGGCAGTACCTGAGCCACACGCAGACGTCCCGTCGGCTGGGCGGGCTCTGAGGCGAACGACGATGGACTACCGGGTGTCCCACACGACGACCTATCGCTACGCGGAGCCGGTCTCGATCTGCCACAACGAGCTGCGGCTCACGCCCCGCAACCGGCCCGGTCAGAGCACGTTGCGCTCGCAGCTCCTCGTGGAGCCCACGCCCTCGACGTTGCGCACGCACGTCGACTACTTCGGAAACGCCGTGACGTTCCTCACCCTGCAGGAGCCGCACGACCGTCTGACGATCACGGCCATGAGCCAGGTGGCCGTGAACCCGCTGCCGCCGCCCGCGATCGCGGACACGCCGGCGTGGGAAGCGGTCGCCGCCCGGTTGCGCCGCGAGCGCACCGCCGAGATGGTCGGCGCGTCGGAGCTCGTGTTCGAATCGCCGCACGTGCGCATCGACGACGAGGTCCGGCGCTTCGCCGCGCCGTCGTTTCCCGCCGGGCGCGCCGTGCTCCCCGCCGTGCTCGAGCTCACGCAGCGCATCCACGACGCGTGCACGTACGATCCGGAGGCCACGACCGTCGCCACGCCGGTGGCGGAGGTGTTGCGCGAGCGGCGCGGCGTCTGCCAGGACTTCGCGCATCTCGAGCTGGCCTGTCTGCGTTCCCTCGGTCTCGCGGCCCGCTACGTGAGCGGCTACATCAAGACGGTGCCGTCGGCGACGAAGGCACGGCTCGTGGGTGCCGACGCGTCGCACGCCTGGCTCGCCGTCTACGTCCCCGACCTGGGATGGGTCGACGTCGATCCCACCAACGACCAGATCGCCGGTGGCGAGCACGTGACGCTCGCGTGGGGACGCGACTACGGGGACGTCCCGCCGGTGAAGGGGGTGGTGCTCGGAGGCGGCGAGCACACGATGCGGGTCGCCGTGGACGTCGTCCCCGTCGGCTGATCCCGTCCGGTTCAGTCCTGCTGCGAGATCGCGACGTCGACGCCGAGCTCGAGGAAGTCGCCCGGCGCGCCCGTGAACGAGCCCGACACCGGGACCGCCTGGCTCGGATCGCGGGTCACGGCGACCCGGATCAGGTTGCTCCCGCCGACGATGCCGTTGGTGGGATCGAACTCGACCCAGCCGGCGCCCGGCAGGTAGATCTGCACCCAGGCGTGGGTCTCGCCGCCGCCCACGGCCCGCCGCTCGGGGTCGTACAGGTACCCGGAGACGAAGCGCGCGGCGAGGCCGAGCGTCCGGGCCGCCTCCATCATCAACAGTGCGAAGTCCCGGCACGAGCCCGCCCCGCGCGCGAGCGTTTCGACGGGCGTCTGGGTGCCTTCCTCGGCCCGCCGCTGGTAGCCGAACGACGCCTGGATGGCCTGCGTCATCGCCATGAGCATGGCATGCGTGTCGGTGTCGCCACCCTTCGAGACGAACTGCCGCGCCCAGAGGTCGATCTGGTGCTCGGGATCGGGATAGTGCCGCTCCGTCGTGCGTCCGAGGTCGGGGATGTCCTCGGCGGAGTAGCTGAACGGGTGGGTGCGCGCGTACGCCTCGATGACGAATTCCGGCAGCGTCGAGGGAAAGTGCTCGAGCGTGATCCGGGAGACGAGCCGCAGCTCCGATGCCGGCTCGGCGAACGATGCGATGGCGATCGAGTTGCCGAAGACGTCGTGATACCAGCGCACGTTCGCCGCCGGGGTGATCTCGAGCGCCGTCGAGACGAGGCGGATGTCGTGGCTGTCGCGCGGCCGGAACATCAAGCGGTGCTCTCCGAAGCGCACCGCATTGGCATACCGGTACACGGTCGTGTGACAGATGGTCAGCTGCGACACCCAGCCTTCGTAGCAACAACGCGCTCGCCCGGCGAGGGGGAATCGTGTGCACGTGCTTGACGGGCTCGCGACCGACGATCTATCGGCTGGCAGCATGCCACGGCGACAGGGAGAAATGACGATATCCGCCGCGCGCCATGGGCTGCGCGTCGGGTTCGTGCTGCTGTGTGCGGTCGGTTGTGGGCAGGGTGGGACGCCCGCGGCGACGCTCACCTTGCCCGGGACGGCGTGGCTCGCCGAGGAGATCGCCGGCGGCGTGGCGGCGGAGGTGCAGTCGACGCTCGAGTTCTCGGCCGACCGCGTCGCGGGCAGTGCGGGCTGCAACCGTCTCACCGGCCCCGTCGCCATCGACGGCGCGCGCCTGACGTTTGGCGCGCTCGCGACGACGCGCCGCATGTGTCCGCCGCCGGCCATGGAGCAGGAGCAGCGATTCCTCGCCGCACTCGGACGAGTTCGCCGCTTCGAGGGACGGGACGGCACGCTCGTGCTGCTGGGAGACGGCCCGGAGGTGCTGGCCCGCCTCGTCCCACACGCTCCCGCGGCGCCGTAGCGTGCGCTCGGTTGCACACCCGTCCCGGCCGGGCTAGCGAGGCACATGCGGCGTCTCGTGGTTGTGGGGCTGGGGGTGCTCGCTCACGCAGCATCACTCGCGCAGGCGGACTCACGGGCCGACGCCGTCGCCAGGCTGCAGGCACGATACGAGGCCACGCGCAGCATGCGTGCCGCCTTTCGCCAGCGGGTCGTATCGCCAACCCTGGCCGAGCCCCTCGAGTCGCACGGGACGGTGCTCTTCGAGCGGCCGAACCGCATGCGGTGGGACTACGCGGCGCCGGACGAGCAATTGATCGTGGGGGACGGCGAGACGCTGTGGATCTACCAGCCGGACCTGAAGCA
>Ga0187893_10009427_pt1 | contig 14998 bp, 6 predicted proteins | sample MA1701074metaG_FD_139574 | JGI IMG/M metagenome (GOLD analysis project Ga0187893, IMG submission 139574) | White microbial mat communities from a basaltic lava cave in the Kipuka Kanohina Cave System on the Island of Hawaii, USA - MA170107-4 metaG ...
CGCTGCCGATCGACAAAGTCGATACCTGCGTCTGTTCCAAACAGTTTGCTCTCCAGCTCGTCTTCGGCCGGACCTTCTGGTAGCAAGTTCAGTCGATCGAGGATGCGAGTGAAGGCAGGGCTGTTCTCCTCAAGGTTCGAGAGAGCCACGTTGAAGTGATAGCTGGCCTGTTGGTGATTGCCCGCTTTAAGTGCCTCAAGACCCCTTGCCTCAGCATCTTCATGCTGTTTTGCCGCCACCGCATCCATTCTGGCGTTGATTTGTTCCCACTGCTCGTCGTGAGTTGGCCCGGCAATGTCCAACGCCCGTTCGAGTTCAAGCTGCGCCATCCCCAGCTTTCCAGCCTGCTCGTACCGTTCAGCTCTCTCCAAGTGGGAAGCGACGTCCAGGCCCAGCAATCTCTTGATCAGGGACATATTGCCTCCTTTGTTGGTGAACGAATTGGTGTAAGGCTACACGGACGCTCCCTCCAAGGGATTGTCCTGGCAGATTCAAGGAGATCTGACCGACAACCCCGAATGCTTGAGGTTTGGCATGACACTTTCTGCTTCTCCAGTCTACTCCGAGACTCATTCCGACCCTTAGAGAATGGCACCGATAGAGGCAAGCACTCCATAAGGTGCAGTTTCGACACGCTGCATCGAGCGTTGCCGCATCACGACCGCGAACGAAACCGAATTCTCGTCGGTGCTTGTTGGATCCAGTGTCTCAATCAGTTGGTGCGGCATTGCTGCTGCGGACTTTCTTTACGATATTCTTTCGGATTGGATTTGGGAGGGCTTTTGTTGCGCTTCATCATCAGACAAGTTCTCTACTTCTGCAAGTAGCCGATCGAGATTGCACTGATCCGAGCGCGGATTCTGGGTAATGATCGCCGCTAGCTCGGCAACCGTTGGGGTTTCAAAGAAAGAGCGGAGCGACAACTCGACGTGCAGTTTTGAGCGCACGCGAGACACAACCTGTGTGGCCGACAGCGAATGGCCTCCCAATTCGAAGAAGCTGTCGTAAATGCCGACCCGCTCGATTCCCAGCACGTCGCACCAGATGCTCGCCAGTTGTTCTTCCAGCGGGTCACGCGCCGCTACATACTCCAGCACTGGCCACGAGTCGTCGGGTGCTGGTAACGCACGGCGGTTGACCTTGCCGCTGGTCGTCAGCGGCAACGTGTCTAGCGCCACGAAGGCCGCAGGCACCATATAATCTGGGAGTCGGTTCAGCAGATGGCGTCTCAACTCAGAGAAATCCAGCGCGGAATCCGCCACGGGAACACAATAGGCAACCAATCGCTTGTCTCCGGGGCGGTCTTCGCGCAGTGTGACGATGCTCTGAGCGACCGATGGATCTTCATTGAGCACCGACTCGATTTCACCGAGTTCAACGCGAAAGCCACGGAGCTTCACCTGATCGTCGATTCGTCCCAGAAATACCAGGTTCCCGTCGGCACGCCAACGGCACAGGTCGCCCGTCCGGTACAGGCGAGAATCTGGATCATCGTCGAACGGATTCGCCACGAATCGCTCGGCCGTCAGCGCTGGATGGTTCAAGTAGCCTCGAGCTAAAGCATGACCGCCGATGTGAAGCTCACCAGGAACACCCGTTGGTACCAGTTCGCCGTGAGTGCCGAGAACGTAAAGGGTACGCGCAGGAAGAGGACGGCCAATGGGGATCAAGCCCGAGTCAGGCACACAGGTCACATGATGTGTGGTCGTTGTGATCGTGGCTTCGGTCGGGCCGTACGCGTTCAAGAGTGTCGTTGATTCGCTCAATGGCAGCCGGTTCCAAACACGAACGGCGTCGGGCGACATAGCCTCGCCACCAACGATAACCAGACGCAATGCGGAGAGGGTGTCGTGATGTTCAGGATTGGCCATATTCCGGACCCATTGTTCCCAATAGGCCGTCGGCAGATTCATTACCGTAACTTGCTCGCGAACCAAAAGATCTGTCAATCGATTTGGATCGCGGTCATCGTCGCTCGACACAACGATGGGAGCGCCACAGGTTAAGGGCACGAAAATCTGTTCAATCGATGGGTCAAAACTGAACGAAGAAAACTGCAGCACGCGGTCACTTGAGGTAATCCGGTAGTGGTCGCGCATGACACGGCAATGCGTGGCAAGGGCGGCATGTTGTACGGCGACACCTTTCGGTGTTCCCGTCGATCCCGATGTGTAAATGATATATGCGACGCAATCGGATTTGATCTCCACTCTTGGCATTGTGGCGGGCGGGTCTGCAAGCGGGCCGTCGGCGCGATCCAAAAGCACCACGGTTCCGTCAAACTCTGTAATGCGTGTCGCCAGGTTGTTTTGTGTGAGCACGAGCGAGCTGCGGGTGTCGCCCAGAATAAATTGCAAACGCCCGGAGGGATAGCGCGGATCAAGCGGAATGTAACCGGCGCCGGCCTTCAAGATGCCGAGAATGCCAACAATCATTTCGACGGACCGTTCCACACAAATACCAACCAACGATCCAGGCGAAACGTCCTTAGCTAGCAAATGGCAGGCCAGTTGACTGGCGCGACGATCGAGTTCCCGGTAAGTCAACCGTTGCTCTTGGAAAACCAAAGCCACGTTGTCCGGTGTTCGTTCCACCTGCTGCTCGAACAACTCGTGCACGCACTTGTCGAAGGGATATGTAACCGCTGTGTCGTTCCACTCCTCCAACAATCGATTTCGCTCTACCTCTGTCAACAGAGGCAGTTCGCTGATTCGCTGATCGGCGTCCGCGGCGATCCCTTCCAAGAGCGTCACAAAATGTTCCACCATCCGCTTGATCGTCGACGCATCAAACAGGTCCGCGCTGTAGACGATGCCGCAGCGGAGGTCCTCCAACTGCTGCCACAAATACATCTCCAGATCGAAGCGCACTCGTCCGCCGGACTGTGGCAATCGTGCGACATCCAAATCCCGTAGGGTCAGGCCCTTGTCGGAAAGGTTAAGCATCTGGAACATGACCTGAACCAACGGGTTGCGATTGAGGTGCCGCTGGGGGTGCAACTCCTCCACCAGCTTCTCGAAGGGCAGATCCTGATGGTCGTACGCTGCCAGCGATATGTGACGCACCCGCCCCAGCAAATCGCGGAACGTCGGATTGCCCGACAGGTCCGTTCGCAGCACCAGCGTATTGACGAAGAACCCAATCAGGTCTTCTAACGCTGCGTGATTGCGGCCGGCAATTGGCGTCCCCACTGCGACGTCGTCCTGACCGCTGTAACGTGACAATAGCGTCTGAAACGCTGCCAGCAGCGTCATGTGCAACGTGACACCCTCGCCCTGGCTTAGTAACTTCAGTTGACGGAACAGTTCAGAGCCGAGCATAAAATCGTGTCGAGCTCCGCGATAGGACGGCCGAGGAGGACGTGGGCGGTCGACCGGTAACTCCAACGGCGTCACCCCGTCCAGTTGCTGTCGCCAATACTCCAGCAATCCGGCCAGACGCTCGCCCTCCAGTTGCTTCCGCTGCCACCCTGCATAGTCGGCGTATTGCACGGGCAGGTCCGGCAATCCTGCGTCCGCATCACCCCGACACGCCTCGTACAAGAAACCCAATTCACGCCAGAATACGGCCACAGACCATCCATCCGAGGCGATGTGGTGCATCGTCAACAGCAGCACATGCTCGTCCTCGCCCAGACGCAGCTGCAACGTCCGCAACATGAGGTCGCGTGTCAGATCAAAGGGCCGCTCCGCCTCCTCCCGGCAGCGCCTCATTACCTCTTCGGACTGCTGTTCCGGCCCAAATCCACGGAGGTCCTCCAGCGGCAACTCGCATCGCTCCATCCCCCGAATGACTTGGACCGGTTCTCCATCGACAACCGCGAACGTTGTGCGCAGCGGCTCATGCCGCCGTACAATTTCTTCCAGCGCCCGACGCAACGCTTCTGTGTTCAGCGGCCCGCGCAGCCGCCAGGCGTACGGCATGTTGTATGCGGTCAGCTCCCCGTCCATCTGCTCCAAGAACCACAATCGCTGCTGCGCAAACGACAGCGGCAGCCGATCGATCCGCTCTCGGTCAATCCGGTGCAAAGCCCGGTCGCCGAAGGTCGGTCCAACGCTCCCCAGCGTCGCGATCTTGATTGCCAACTTCGCGATCGTTGGAGCTTCAAACAGTGTGCGCAGCGGCAACTCGACCTGAAGTGCCGTACGCACGCGAGACACGACCTGCGTGGCCAGCAGCGAGTGTCCTCCCAATTCGAAGAAGTTGTCGTGAATGCCTATTTGTTCAAAACCCAGCAAATCCTGCCATACCTGGGTGAGGGTCTCTTCCGCCTGGTTTCGCGGACCTGCATAAGAGTTCACAAGCTCAGGACGCGCATGTTTTGTTTCTCGTGCTGTGGCCCTCTCGAAGTCGTTTATGAACGCCGGGCTCAATGACTCTTTGTCCTCCTCGATCAGAAGGAGCAAATCACGCGTCGATACCGCTATCTGAGAAAAGTTGGTTCCGAGAATGCGATAGAAAACCTCCGCACCATCCGACGGAGCCAGTGCATCCCTTAGTGATAAGGCCTCTTTGTAGACACTGGAGTCTTGCAGGATTCCGCGCCTCTTGGCCCAGCGTTTTCTTGCTTCCACTGCCATGCCCACTTCTTGCCAGTCACTCCAATTGATTGAGACTGCAAATGTCTTGTCATTGAGTGACTTGTAGCGAGCAAAAGCGTCGAGAAACTCGTTCGCTGCACAATAACCCACCTGGCCAAACTTGCCTCGATAGAGGACGGAGCTTAGCGACGAACACACAACGAAGAAATCTAGCTTCGTCGGGCGCAGAAGTTCATCAAGCACAAGCGCTCCCATTAACTTAGGCCTGAGTACGCTCTCGGTCATTTCTCGCGTTCGCTGATCGATGATGCCTGCATAGTCGGCACTACCTGCGGCATGGATGACACCGTGTATCTGGCCGAACTGTGTGGTCGCTCGCGTCAATGCATTCTGCATTTGATCGAGCGACGCGACATCGGCGCTCAGGACCAGCACTTCCGCGCCGGCAGCCTCACAGGCTCGGAGCTTGTGGATCTTGAAGCTGATTGGGTCTCCTTCATCATGACTACTGATCCAGTCTTCCCATTCCTCCCTGGCTGGGAAAAGGGACCGACCAATCAAGATCAACCGAGCGCGAACAGTTCTCGCCAAATGTTCAGCCAATGTCAGTCCGACACCTCCGAGGCCACCGGTAATGAGATACACTCCCCCCTGCCTTAAACGAGACGCGATCTCATTGAGCTTCTCCAGTCGAACGGGCTCGAAACACGGGACCCAACGGTGAGTTCCTCGGTACGCAATGACTGGGTCGGACGATTGAGTGATGTCAGCGAACAACGCATCGATAAGTTTGGCCTCGAACGATTCGGCCGATTGGAGAGTAATATCCACGGAACGGCAACTCAGATTGCTGTATTCCAGTGGGATGATTTTACAGGCGCCGAGGACCGTTGCTTTCTCAGGCGCCAGTGTTTCCTCGCCAGTCACTTCGTGCATATGGTTCGATACGACGAGGATATCTACTGGATGGACGACTTGTCTTTCGCCAAAGGACTGAGCAAGGAAGAGCAAACTATAGAGGCCAAGATCTTGAGACCGATTTACACTCGCCAGCAGTGATGAAGTTCGTTTGGCTGGTGTGACACTCCAGCAGTGAAGAACCTCGCTCGGCTGCTGATTCGACTGGTCCAGTTCTCCAAGCAACGTATGATAGTCATCACGATTCTGCGGACTGATTGTGTAAGTGTTTGGCGCGATTTTACGGAATTCGTCTCCGGCCTGAATCGTGATCACATCTTGCCCGTGTTGTTCCAGCCATCCTGCCAGCCGAGTGCCTACCCCGCACTCATCCACAAATAACAGCCAGCACGCTTTTGAACGGGTGAACACGGATTCGTCCAACGTGCTGGGCGCGGAACGTTTCCAGGACGGCAAATAAAACCAGTCGGCAATGTCCGGGTTCTTGGACGAGTAGAGTGGCCCCTTGCCGCGGCTCCCGTGTTGAACTTGCGGTTCCATCCAATAGCGCTGGCGTTCGAACGGATAAGTCGGCAGAGGAACTCGGCGCCGGCATTGGCTGTCAGAAAGAACACCCCAATCAACTCTTATGCCGGCTAGCCAAAGCCGTCCCACTGCATCCAAAAGCACAGGCACATCCGATTGACTCTCTTGAGGTCGTTTCATCGAAGAAAGCACTACGTGACTTCTGGTGTCGCTCCGGTGTAGCTTCGCTGCGGAACCCAGAGTCTGCCCAGGGCCGACCTCCAGAAAAATCCCGTCCGGCTTCCGTAAAAGTTCCTGCAGCCCTTCTGAAAAACGCACTGTCCCACGCAGCTGCTTTGCCCAATAGTGAGGATCGGTCGAGTCCGCCGGCGTGATCCAGCCGCCTGAAACGTTTGACACATACGCTAGTGTTGGCGGGCTGAGCTTGACCTTACGTACTTCATCCGTGAATTGCCGGAGGACTGGCTCCATCATTGGAGAATGAAAGGCGTGGGAGGTATGAAGGCGACGGCATTCGATTTCCATTCTCTTCAGTCGATCTTCCAGCTGTTGCAACTCCTCCGCTTGTCCGGAAAGAACGCAGAGTCTTGGGCCGTTATGGGCGGCGAGCGCAATCGCATCGCTCAGCAGCGGTTGCACCTTGTCCAGCGGCAGGGGAACCGCAAGCATGGTGCCCCCCGGCAATTGGTCCATGAGTCGGCCGCGTGCAGCGATGAGGGATAGTCCGTCCTCCAAAGAGAACACTCCAGCGAGGAAGGCCGCCACGTATTCGCCAACGCTGTGCCCAATCATGGCTTGAGGCTTTATTCCCCAGCTCACCAAGAGCTGGGCTAGCGCATACTCGACGGCAAAAAGCGCGGGCTGCGCAACAAGCGTGTCATTCAACCGCTTTGCTGTTTCTTCGACATCCTCCTGACCTGGGTAAAGGATCTTCCGCAGGTCCATTCCCATCTTTGGAGCAAGCAATTCGGCGCAGCGATCCAGCTCCAGACGAAAGGTCGGCTCCGCATCGTATAGCTCGCGACCCATGTTCACATATTGCGAACCCTGACCAGGAAACATGAACACGACGCCTCGATCCTTCACCTCTTGATCCGAGGCTAGGATGCTCCTGGAGTCAGTGTTTCTCAGCGCATTCACCGCATCAGTACGACCTTGACAGACGAGCACACGTCGATGATTGAACGCTTTCCGCCCGACTTGGAGCGTGAAAGCCACATCGGCAATGTTGAGCTCTGGGTGCCGGTCCAGGTGCTCAGCGAGATTACTGGCGGTGGTGTCCAGTGCGCTTCTTGTCTTGGCGGAGAGGGGGAACACTTGCCATGGCTTCGATGGTCCCGATGCCTCAAAAGGAGGAGCCTCTTCGATGACTGCATGCGCGTTGGTGCCGCCGATGCCGAACGAACTTACTCCTGCCCGGCGTGGAGCACTGCCCCTATTCCACGTGCGAAGCTGAGTATTGACATAAAAGGGACTGTTCTCGAAATCAATCTCAGGATTGGGCTTCTCGAAATGAAGACTTGGGGGAAGCAAGTGGTGTCGAAGAGCCAAACTGGCTTTGATCAAACCCGCCACACCCGCGGCTGCGTCAGTGTGGCCAATGTTTGTTTTGACAGAACCAATGGCGCAACACGCTTTTTGCTGGGTTTTGGCGCGGAACGCCTGGGTGAGGCCGGCAATCTCAATGGGGTCTCCCAGTGAAGTGCCAGTTCCATGGGCTTCGATGTAGCCTATTGTCTCTGGATTCACTCCGCTCATGGCTTGCGCCATGGCGATAACTTTGGCTTGACCGTCAACACTCGGAGCTGTGTACCCTACTTTGGTCGAGCCATCATTGTTCACAGCGGAACCTTTGATTACTGCGTATACGAAATCACGGTTTGCCAGAGCGTCCGCCAATCGCTTCAACACCACGACACCAACGCCATTCCCGCGAACGGTTCCGCGCGCCTTTTCGTCGAAAGCACGGCAGTGCCCGTCGGGAGCGAATATCATTCCCTCCTCATATAAGTAGCCGTTTGCTAACTGCGCATTGATTCGGACACCCCCTGCCAGGGCAATATCGCACTGGTAGTCAAGCAAGTTTTGACACGCCGTATGCACGGCAACCAAAGACGTGGAGCACGCTGTCTGAATCGTTAGCGCTGGGCCTCTGAGATTCAGCTTGTACGCCACACGAGTCGCTAAGAAATCCTTTTCACTCAGAATCGCGGTCTCGAATGGATCGTGAGTTTCGAGGAAACGGCGATTGCCATACAGGTTGTTCAGGAGATATCCATTGATTCCAGAGCCGGCGTAGACACCGATCTCTCCACCGAATGTCTCAGGATCACAGCCTGCATCTTCCAGAGCCTCCCACGCACACTCGAGAAACAGGCGTTGTTGCGGGTCCATGATCTCCGCTTCTCGAGCAGAGAAGCCAAAAAAACTGGCATCGAACATCTCGATCCCTGCGAGCACTCCACCAGCCTTTACGTAGTTCGGATTGTCTAAGAGGGCCGCATCGACACCCAATGACCTCAGTTGCTCCGCAGAGAAAACGGAAATCGATTCAATGCCCTGCTTGAGATTGTGCCAATACTCTTCAACCGATTTCGCCCCGGGAAAACGTCCGGCCATGCCGATGATCGCGATACCTTCGTGGGAACCGGCAGAGTTCATGTCAATCCGCGTCTCTGCGATCGTTCGAAAGTCTCTTCCGTCGAGCGAGAGCCGCATTTGCTCGTTGTTCGATGTTATTTACTTGCAATCGCGTAGGTTTGTCTTCACCCAAAAATGTAACGAGAGAGCTAATCGTCGGATGTCTAAAAAGATCGACGACAGCTACGTTCTGACCGAGGACCGCACATAAGCGTCTCTGCATTTGTACGATCATCAAAGAATGGCCACCGATCTCGAAAAAGTTGTCATGCACCCCGACCCTGTCTAACTTCAATGCTTCTGTCCAGATTCCTGCGACCGCTTCTTCCAGTGGCACTCTCGGCCCCACATAGGTCTCTCCCAATTTCGGCCCGGCTTGATCTGGTGCCGGAAGTGCTCTTCGGTCCACTTTGCCATTCGGGGTCAACGGCAAAGAATCCAAGCGCACAAACGCAGCTGGCACCATGAATTCCGGTAACTTCTGCCTCAAAAAGCTTCGTAGTTCATTCGTCGAAGTTTCCGGCGGAGCGACCACATAGGCCACTAGTCGCTTGTCGCCGGGATGGTCTTCGCGCAGCGCGACGACGCTCTGGGCAACATCCGGATGTTCATTCAGGACTGTTTCGATTTCTCCGAGCTCGATGCGATAACCTCGCAACTTGACCTGATGGTCGAGGCGCCGCAGGAATTCGACATTTCCGTCGGCATTCCAGCGACATAGGTCGCCCGTCCGGTAGAGCCGCGCCCCGGGCTCGGTGCTGAACGGATTGGGGACGAAGGTCGTTGCTGTCGGCACGGGGTCGTTGCAGTATCCGCCTCCCACTCCGTCTCCAGCAATACATAGCTCACCTGGTACGCCGACCGGTAATAGACTCAGTTGGCCGTCGACGATGTAGACCTGGGCATTGTGAGATGGTCGCCCGATAGGCATAGGCGTCGTGAGAAACCGCCGCCAGTCCTCGAGTCGGAAGCAGGCGCAGATGTCTGTACACTCGGTTGGCCCGTAGGAGTTGGAGACTTGCGCAAGGCAATTGGGTGATTCCAACCAGGCTTTCAATCGGGGCACGACCATTGGCTCACCACCCAGAATGACATGCCGTAATGACCGCAGGGAGAGAAACGCTTCTCCGTCGCCCAATTCCACCAGCGGATAGAAGGCACTCGGCGTCCAGTTTAGCAGCGTGATCTGGTGCTGCGCGATGGCACCACAGATCGCCGCAGCGTCGTAAACCCCTGCCGGCGCAAGACAGAGTCGACCTCCGCTGAGCAGCGGGGCGAACACGTTCTTCTGAGTCAGATCGAAACTGAAGGACGATGCCACCAAGGCGCGATCGCGCGCATCGATTTCGAACTCCGTGAGGTACCAGTGCATCAGGTTGGTGAAGCCACGATGAAAAACCGTGGCCAGCTTCGGCTTCGCGGTCGAGCCGGACGTGTAAATGGCATAGATGCGGTTTCCCGGCACCACGCCGGAGTTCAGGTTCTCGTCGCTCTCCCGGGCAATAGACGGCCAGTTGACATCGAGACATACGCACACACCCGCATGATCCGGGAGGCGCGGCAGGAGCGGGTGCTGGGTCAGCAAGAAGGATAGACAGGCCTGTTCGAGCATGAAAGCAATCCGCTCTTTCGGGGAGTCTGTGTCGAGGGGCACATACACTCCACCCGCCTTCAGGACTCCCAGAACAGCCACGATCAGTTCCACAGATCGTTCCACACAGATCCCGACCAGCACGTCCGGACCGACTCCATGCCGCCTTAGATAGTGCGCCAATTGATTGGCACGTGCGTTCAGTTCGCGGTAGGTCAGTTCCTGTTCTTCAATGACCACTGCAATCGCAGCCGGCGTGCGTTCCACCTGCTCCTCGAACAATTCATGCACGCACCGGTCCCGTGGATATGCAACAGCCGTGTCATTCCATGCCACCAACAGTTGTTGGCGTTCCGCCTCCGTCAGCAATGGCAGTGCGCTGATTCGCTCGTCCACCTCCGCGACGATTCCTTCCAGTAAAGTCAAGTAATGACCCACGAAGCGCTCGACTGTGGCTTTCTCCCATAAACCCAAGCGATAGACGAAATATCCTCCGACTTCCGATGACGATTCCATCAGTTCCAGCGAAAGATCAACCACCGTTGCGGCAGGCCTGGCGTCTTCTGCCTGAAAGCTTAGCCCGGCAGCAGTCCGAGGCTGCAGCGGCAGGCGTTCATGGATGAACATCGTCTGAAAAAATGGCGAACCGCTGAGGTCTCGATTTGTCAGTACGTCTTGAACGATGAGCTGAAGTGGCACCTCCTGATAGTGGAGAGCTTGGATCACGCATTCGCGAACGCGCTGCAACAGTTGCCGGAACGTCTCGTGGGCCACAAAAGTTGTGCGTAGCGGGAGCGTGTTGATGAACACGCCAATGAGTGGTTCTGTCTCCACGCGGTTGCGGCCGGCAACAGGACAACCCACCACGATGTCGCTGTTGCCCGTGTACCGATGCAATAACGTCGTGAAGGCGGCCAACAGCACAGAGAACAGCGTTGTCTGCTCGCGACCTGCGACTTCCCGAAGCCGCGTAACGAGTTCCCGAGGCAACTCGACGTTGACATGACCAGCTGCTTCGGACGGTGCTAACGAGCGCGGGAAGTCGGTCGGCAGTTGGAGCACCGGTGGGTTTGACAGCCCGTGCTTCCAATAGGATCGGCCCTCCTCAAGCGCAGTCGCACGCTGTGGATTGCGATCCCAGGCAGCGAAGTCGACGTATTGGATAGGAAGGGGCTCAACGGGCGCCGTCGGGTCCGTAGCGCAGGCCTGGTAATTCTGTGTTAGCTCCCTAAGCAACACCGACTGGGACCAGGCATCGAATGTAAAATGGTGAAACGTGAGCAACAGCAGGTGATCCTCGGCGTCGATACGAAGCAGGTGACTTCGCAGAAGCGGCCCCTGTTCCAAATCGAACGGGCGACGAGCCTCCTCTTGAGCCATCTGCAGCGCCAACCGGTCTGACGGCCTGCCGGACAGATCGGTGAACGGCATCTCGAGAGCCACGTGCGCATGGATGCATGTCGAGGCCGCATCCACCCCACATCGAACAGTCGTCCGCAACGATTCGTGCCGCGCCACAATCTCATCGAGAGCCTGACGTAGCCAGTCGACGCGAAGGGGACCGCGTATTCTCATGTTGGTCGGGCGATTGTAGACCACGCTTCCCGGTGCCAGTTGTGAGTGGAGCCAAATCTGTTCTTGCGAAAACGACAGCGGCAACGTGTCGTAACCGCCTAGCGTTGGGATCTTCTGGATTTGTCCAACCTCATCCTCTTGTCGCTTGAGACGCGCTCGCAGCAGCGCCTGCTTGGCCGGTGAGAGTTGATCAAGTCTTTGAGGGAGGTTGCTCATGGAAGTATTCGTATCTCTGCTATGCAAACGCTCGCTACGGGTGGCCTGGCGAGTCTCGACGCAGAAGGTTTGCTTCCAGCACATTCTGACAGTCACGCAAACAGACCCCGCGACTGTTTCCGTCGAGGCCGCTTTGCGCTTTCAGCGCCTGCAGCGAGTCCGTAATTGCTCCCTGTGCCGCAAACAAGCAAGGCGTGCTGTAGATCGCCAGTGAAACTCCTGCGCCTCGCAGTTCCGTGAAGCTGAGCGCCGGAGAAGCACCCCCAGCAATTTGATTGAAAGCCAATGGCTTGTCGGTAACAGAGCGGATCTCGCTAAGGAGATTACCATCAATGCCGTCAACCAGGATCGCGGCGGCGGCAGTTTCGGAATAGGCGGCGACACGTTCGAATATTTCCTGGCGATCCGAGGCATCGGTCCGTGCCACGACGAACAGGCTGCACCGCGTCTGCAGCACACGGTTGAGCTTTTCGAGCACTTCCACCAGGCCTAGGATGCGCTTGCCGCCGAGGTGACCGCAGCGGCGTGGACGGGCTTGATCTTCGAGGATGATGCCCGAGGCCCCAGCCGCTTCCAACAAGGAGACAACGTGGCAGGCGACTGCGACATCCGCGAAGCCGTCATCGATATCCACCACGATGTGGTGCGCAGGCAGCACGGTGCGAATCCTGTGCACGAACGCCACGATATCGGACCAGCTATTAAAGCCGATGTCAGGCAGGCCGTAGTGACTGGCTCCGAAACCGAAGCCGCTAACGAAAAGCCCCTCGAAGTGCTCCGCAGCCAGCGTAGCCGAGAAGACATCGTAGACACCCACCAGGGGAACCAAACCTTCCCTGGCAATCGCCGTACGGAGCCGATTGCCGGCTGCCTGGCGGGAAGGCGGTTCTACTTGAAGCGTTGTTATCATGTCGGAGACACCTATCCAAGAATTTCAGGGAATTGTCATGACTCCTTCCGCCAATCATTTTTCTGCTCCTCGGCCACCAAGCGCGCCGCCTCCTCTTCGGATAATTCTTCAATCTCTTCTAGCAACGCGTCCATCTTTTTCATGCGGGATTGTTGCGACTCCCGTCGCTTTTCATCGACGAGCATCGCTTGTGCGGCAAGTGTAGGCTGCTGGAACAACGCGGGCAAGCTCAACTCGATGCTGAATTCCGACCGGAGCCGGGCTGCGAGCCGGCTCGCCAATAGTGAATCGCCCCCGCAGAGGAAGTAGTTGTCATTTCGTCCGACCTGCGGTCGATCGAGCAGTTCGCTCCAAAAGCTTGCCAGCTTCGTTTCGGTGTCCCCCATTGGAGCTGCGTAGGCCGCGTGCAGCAGAGGCGCAAACTGCCCGTGCAGGCCGATTCGCTGTAGCTTCCCGGTCGGGCCCTTCGGGATGGCGTCGACCACCAGGATGCGACTGGGAACCTTGAAGTCCGCCAGGCGCCGGAAGGCAAATTCTCGAAGTTCTGATTCAGTGGTTGATGTACCTGGGTGAAGCACGACGGCAGCCGCTACGTCCTCTCCGAGACTCGCATGTGGCACGGCGAAGGCAACTGCTTGGGCCACGGTCGCATGCTCCAAAAGTACTTCGTCAATCTCCCGCGGAGAGATGTTTTCACCGCCACGGTTGATCATCTCCTTCTTGCGTCCAGTGAGGTAGAAATAACCCTGCTTGTCGACGCGTCCCAGATCGCCGGTCCGAAACCAGCCGTCGGTGAACGCCGCCTCGTTGGCCTTTGGGTTGTTCACATATCCGGCGGTGACATTGTCCCCCCGAATCACAATCTCGCCGTATTCTCCGACGGGTAATAGATTCCCCTGGTCATTCATGATGGCCATCTCCGGTCCTGCCGCCAAGCCCACCGAACCGGGATTGCGTTTGCCCGGAGGCAACGGGTTGCTGGCCATTTGATGCGCCGCCTCGGTCATCCCATAGGACTCAATTACTGGCACACGAAAGGTTTCCTCCAACCCCTTCATCACCGAAGGGGGCAATGATGAAGACGACGATCGGATCAATCGGAGGTGCCCTCCTGTAGCAACGGAAGGATTCTCTCTTGCCAGAGCAAGAATTGACTGATGAATCGTTGGCACTGCCGAATACCAAGTCGCTTTGAAATCGCGCATCAGATCGGGGAAATTGTTGCCGTCATAACCTGCGGAACAAACAACCGAGCTGCCTGCAAACATCGACGTCAGTAACACGCCAACGAGTCCATGAATATGAAAAAGTGGCATTACATTCAAACACCGGTCACCCGGTGACAGTTCGAGGACCTGCACAATGTTGCGTGCCGAGGAACAAAGATTTCTATGCGACAGCGGCACCTGCTTTGGGCGGGATGTCGTGCCCGAAGTATGAAGCACCAGTGCGATATCCTCGTTGCATCCCCAGTCGTATGCCTCCTCTACTTCCGTCGAAGCTCCCCGGAGTGTGAAGCCTCCAGCAACTTTTGTCGTTGACGATTCGATCTCAATCACAGTCAATCCAAACCGTAGAGCGACCTCTCGTGCGACGACGTCTGTGTCAGCAGGCAAGACAATTGCGCTTGCATGAAGGTCGCTCAAGTAGAACTCGAATTCGTCACGACGATAGGATGGATTCAAAGGTGCGCAGGTAGCATAGGAAGCGATCCCAAGAAAGGCGGATGCCATGCGGGCGCCGTTGGGGAGGACAACAGCGACTCGGTCCGACCGCTGAATTCCCAGTGTTCCTAGGGATTGACCCACATAGTCAACTTGGCTGGAGAGTTGAGCATAAGTGATTGGCAGGTGATCCGGCGCAAGCAAAGCAACAGCATGGGAATTCCGCTGCGAATTTAGGCGTATCACTTCGCGTAGACTGACGGTCAGCTGGTTTTCAGGATGTGTCATGGGCATAACTGTTCCACTAGATCGTTTCGGTTCTCAGATCGAAAACAATCGCATATCGACCAAAATATTTCAGCGGCCGGGTATCGGCGTCCTGGAGGTTTTTCGTTACCTGCTCGGATTCTGCCAGCAC
>Ga0187893_10009429_pt1 | contig 14995 bp, 11 predicted proteins | sample MA1701074metaG_FD_139574 | JGI IMG/M metagenome (GOLD analysis project Ga0187893, IMG submission 139574) | White microbial mat communities from a basaltic lava cave in the Kipuka Kanohina Cave System on the Island of Hawaii, USA - MA170107-4 metaG ...
CCGAAGGAAACGCCCTCTGGCTCCATCTGCTGGCCCTTGGCATCTTCCCCCTGTCGCTCATGGTGGTGGGCAACTTTGCCGTGATGGAGTACGCCACCGAGACACGATTTTGCGGCGCCTGCCACCTGGCGATGAAACCGTACGTGGACGACCTGCACATGTCTGGCGGCAGTTCTCTCGCGGCCCTCCACTACCAGCACCGGTTCGTTCAGGGGAGCGAGTGCTACACCTGTCACGCGAACTACGGGATCCACGGCACCTTCGAAGCGAAGATGACCGGACTGAGAGATGTGTACAGGTACGTGACGCGCACGTACCACTTTCCCCTCAAGATGCGAGAGCCGTTCGAGAACAGACTCTGCCTCAAATGCCACGACGAGGCCAAGCGGTATCTGGCGCACCCGATTCACGTGACCCTATCTGGACCATTGCGGATGGACCAGATCAAGTGCAGCGGATGTCACGCGCCGAGCCATGACATCCCGAGACCCAAGCAGGCCGCGAACTCAATGGAGGTGGGTTGATGCTGCGCCGGAGGTGGAGGTTGTTACTGGGGATGGGGACGGGTGACTGGAGGTCACGGTTGATTACCGTTTCCCAGGTCGCCATCGGATTCGTCGCGGTCCTCACGATCCTGGCCATGGTGACCCGGAACCCGCTCCTGCTCCTCGGCTTCACGGCGGCGCAAGGGCTCATATTGCTTGGCGTTATTCTTTTCGTCGTGGTCGCGATCTTTGCCCAGCGGACCATGGTCCTGGAGGAGTTCGGTCCCGGCGAGGTGATCTTCAGCGAGGGGGATCAGGGACGGCACGTGTACGTGATCAAGTCCGGGAGCGTCGAGGTCCTTGCGAAGAGCTCAGCCGGCGTCCAGGAGGTCATCAGACGCCTTGGCTCAGGCGATCACTTCGGGGAAATGGCACTGCTTCGCAAGGCTCCGAGAAGCGCGACGATCCGGACCGTGACGCCCGTCCAGGTCTTCAAGATGAGCCCCGGCAACTTTACGGCCCTGTATACCAGCATGCCGGGATTCAGGGACCATTTCCACAAGGTCATGCAGTCTCGGCTTCGGGAACTCGAGCTTCGCAAGTAGCGGCGCCAACCCGTTGGGCCCACACGCGCCCCTCTCAGAGACGTTCCCACTGACGTCGTGAAAGGGCGAAATGGAACATTGACAAGTCTCACTCTTCCGTAGAATGATATCTCCCTCCCCGTGGCGCAGAGCCCTAGCGTCGTCTCTATGGGGAGGAGTGCTGCGGAATCCGCAAGTGGGATCCGGTTGGTGAATGATGACTGACTATGCGCGCTAGCGGGTAATGCGGAGGCGGCCAATGAGTCAAGCGCTTTCCAGGACCGAGAAAATCAGGGACGGCGAGACCATCGTTGAGGAAGGGACCTGGGCCTTCTATGCCTACATACTGAAGTCCGGCAAGGCGAAGGTGTTGAAGAATATCGATGACCGGCCCGTGCTGATACGCACACTCAGCAAAGGAGACGTCTTTGGGGAAATGGCCTTCCTTGGGGGAGTTCCGCGAACCGCCTCGGTCGTCGCGGACGGCGATGTGGAAGTAGAGATGTTCTCCAAGGATGCTTTCATGGACGCCCTCGATCAACTCCCCCAGGATGTGCGATCAGAGTTGAACACCTTGTTGAGTGATCTGGCAGTGATGACCGAGGTCAATGGCCGTTTGATGGCCCTCCTCGATGAGCTGCAGAAGATGCGGGCGAGGACGGTCGATTTGAAGTCGTTTGAAAGAGAGGTCGAGAAAATGCCCGAGCTTCTGCACCGCATGGTCATTGCCCTGATCCAACGGCTCAATGCATCCGTTGAAAGCTGCACCAAAGTCGCGGCGCAGGTCGCGGAAGCGGTCAAGGCAATCGAGCCACAGTCGCTGTCATCAGCAAAAGCAGAAGATCAATAATCCATGGCTGAGCTGAGTAGAGAAGAGCAACGAAGAAACGCACGTCCCGGACGCAAGCGAGCAGACGAAGCCCTTCAGGCCGCGAACGCGGAGCTTCGGGAGACGAAGCGGTACCTTGCCAGTCTCATAGAGGATTCCCCCGACGGAATCATCGCAACGAACCGGGAGGGGCACGTTGTGCTCTTCAACCGCGGGGCCGAGGCGCTGCTGGGCTTCCGGCGGGAGGAGATTATCGGCCAGCGCGTGGCTCAACTCTATGAGAGTGTGGAGAAGGCGAAGGAAGTGATGCGTCAAATGCGGAAACAGGGCGGCACGGTGTCAACCTTCGAGACGGTTCTGCAGGCGAAGGACGGCGCCCGCATTCCGGTCCTGATCTCCGCATCGATCCTGTACGACGAAAAGGGACAAGAGGTCGGAACGGTGGGGTTCAACAAGGACCTTCGGGAGCGCAAGCAGGTGGAAGAAGCGCTCCAAAAGGCACGCGATGAATTGGAATTGCGGGTCGAGGAACGGACCGCCGATCTGGAGAAGGCCCGAGAGCGGTTACAGTACCTGCTGACCGTCACGCCTGGGATCATATACACCAATATGGGCTCGGGCGATTTTGCGTGTACGTTCGTCAGCGACAATTTGGAACCGATTATGGGGTATGCCCCGCGGGAGATGCTTGAAGATTCGAAGCTCTGGGTCAAGCGTCTCCATCCAGAGGACGCCAAGCGGGTGTTCGGCGAAATTCTTCCGCTGTTGGAACGGGGGAGAGGGACCGTCGAGTATCGTTTCCGACACCGGGCGGGGCACTATCTCTGGATCCAGGATACCTTTCGGGTCATGCGCGATGCAGCGGGGAATCCCGTGGAGATCGTCGGTTCCTGGGCGGACATCAGCGACCGCAAACGGGCGGAGGAAGAACTGCAGGTGGCCAAGGAGGCGGCCGAAGTGGCCAATCAGGCCAAAAGTCGGTTTCTCGCCAACATGAGCCATGAACTGCGCACGCCGCTCAACGCCATCATCGGCTATGGGGAGATGCTGCTGGAGGAGGCCGACGACCTGGGTCAGGCGGGCTTCATCCCTGACCTCCAGAAGATCCATGCGGCAGCCAAGCACCTGCTGGCGCTCATCAACGACATCCTCGACCTCTCGAAGATCGAAGCCGGCAAGATGGATCTCTACTACGAGACCTTCGACGTCGCGCCGATGATCCAAGACGTGGTGGCCACCATCACGCCGCTGGTCAAGAAGAACGCCAATGCCCTGGAGGTCCGCTGCGCTGACGATCTCGGCTCCATGCGGGCCGACCTGACCAAGGTCCGGCAGACGCTCTTCAACTTGCTGAGCAATGCCTGCAAGTTCACTGAGCGCGGTACCATCACGCTGGAGGTCACCCGCGAGACGGTGGACGGTGGAGGCTGGGTCACCTTCCGCGTGAGAGACACCGGCATCGGCATGACCCCCGATCAGATGGAAAAGCTGTTCCAGGAGTTCTCTCAGGCCGATGCCTCGACGACGCGCAAGTACGGGGGCACCGGCCTGGGGCTTGCCATCAGCCGGAAATTCTGCCAGTTGATGGGGGGCGATATCACGGTCGAGAGCACCTTGGGCCATGGGTCCACGTTCATTGTTCGGCTTCCCGCCGAGGGTGGTACCCTCAAGACGGTACCGGCGCCTCGTGCGGAGGTCTCGGCCTCTAGTGCCACCCTGCCGGAGGGGGCGCCTACCGTCCTCCTCATCGACGATGACCCGGCGATGCGCGATCTGACGCAGCGCTTCCTCGGAAAGGAAGGATTTCGCGTGGTGACCGCCGCAAGCGGGGAGGAGGGATTGCGGCTTGCCAAGGCTCTAAAACCTGCCGTGATCGCCCTGGACGTCCTGATGCCTGGCATGGACGGCTGGGCCGTGCTGACAGTGCTGAAGGCCGATCCTGACCTCGCCGATATCCCGGTGATCATGCTAACCATCGTGGATGACAAGGACATGGGCTACGCGCTGGGTGCGGCGGACTACTTGACCAAACCAATCGACTGGGAACGCCTTCCGGATGCCTTGCGAAAGTATCAGCGGGCCCGGCCACAATCTCCGGTATTAGTGGTTGAGGATGACGCCGGTCTGCGTGAGATGATGCGCCGAACGCTGGAAATTGAGGGGTGGGCGATGATCGAGGCCGCCAATGGGCGGGTGGCGCTGGAGCGTCTGATCGAGCAGCGACCGGAGCTCATCTTGCTCGATCTGCTGATGCCAGAGATGGACGGGTTCCAGTTCTTGGAAGAGGTGCGCAAACACGAAGAATGGCGATCCATCCCCATAGTTGTGGTGACCGCCAAGGACCTCACCGAGGAGGATCACCGACGGCTGAGCGCCTCCGTGGCACGGGTTCTCCAGAAGGGAACGCACAGCCGCGAGGAGATGCTGCGCGAGGTTCGCAAGTTGGTCGCAGCTCGGGTTCAGGGCATCCGCGGACAGGGATAGATCGTGATGTCAAAGATCCTGTTGGTGGAAGATAGCGAGATGAATCGCGACATGCTGGCGCGGCGTCTCGCGAGGCGGGGCTATGAGGTCGTCATCGCCGTCGATGGCGCGCAGGGCGTGACGTTGGCCCAGACGGAAGCCCCAGACCTCATCCTGATGGATATGGGTTTGCCGGTGCTGGATGGCGTGGAAGCGACCCGGCAACTCAGAGCGGCGCCTGCCACCCGGTCCATCCCTATTATCGCGCTCACTGCCCACGCGATGTCGGGCGACCGGAAGAATGCGCTTGAGGCGGGATGCGATGACTACGACACCAAGCCGATCGAGTTTGAGCGGCTGCTGGGAAAGATCGAGATCCTGTTGAAGAAGGAGGCCACCCCATGACCGTGTCACAGGGCAGTTTGCTCGTCGTTGACGACGACGCGATGAACCGTGACATGCTGTCCCGTCGTCTGGCGCGGCACGGATACACGGTCGCGGTCGCGGAAGACGGAGAGCAGGCATTGAAGACGATTGACGGGCAGAAGTTCGACCTGGTGCTCCTTGACATCATGATGCCCGGCGTCAGCGGCCTTCAGGTCCTCGAGATCCTGCGCCAGCGGCACTCGATGGCCGAACTGCCGGTCATCATGGCCACGGCGAAAGATGAGAGCAGCGACATCGTCGAAGCCTTGAAGCTTGGAGCGAACGACTATGTGACGAAACCTCTCGACTTTCCCGTGGTTCTCGCCCGCGTCGCGACCCAGTTGGCCCTCAACCGGGCGATGGAGGAAATCCGGCGACTTGCTGACCAGCTTGAGCTTCGCAACCGGTTTATTCGCGAGACGTTTGGCCGCTACCTGTCCGATGAAGTGGTCGCCAGTCTGCTGGACTCCCCCACGGGACTGCAGTTGGGAGGGGAAAAGCGCAACGTCACGATGATGATGGCCGATCTCCGAGGCTTCACATCTCTGTCGGAACGATTAACACCGGAACGGGTCGTGGCCATCCTCAATCGCTATCTGGCAGCCATGGTAAGGATCATCAGGCAGTACCAGGGCACGATCGATGAGTTCATTGGCGACGCGATCTTCGTTCTCTTCGGGGCCCCTATCTGGCAGGAGGACGATGCGCAACGGGCGGTGGCCTGCGCCGTGGCGATGCAGGTGGCTATGTCCTCGATTAATGAACAGAATAGACAGGAGGGCCTTCCCGAGGTGGAAATGGGCATCGGGGTGCACACCGGCCAGGTCGTGGTGGGGAATATCGGTTCGCCCGAACGCATGAAGTACGGCGTGGTGGGAAGCCATGTCAACGTTACCTCCCGCATCCAGTCCTACACCGTAGGCGGCCAGATTCTCATCTCCGAAGCCACACGGCAATCGGTCGGGCCTATCGTCAAGACTGAGAAGGATATGGAAATCAAAGCAAAGGGATTTGAACAGCCCGTCCGCCTCTCCGAGGTCCGAGGTATTGATGGGGCCTACAACCTCTTTCTCCCCGCCAGGGAAGATCCGCTTATCGCACTGCCTCAGGAGATGGCCCTACGCTATACCGTGGTCGAAGGGGACCATCTGAGTGGAGTCATATTCAAGGGAAGCCTCCTCAAGCTTTCAGCCAAGAGGGCCGAGGCACGCTTGGCACATCCAGTCCCCTTGTTGACCAACCTCAATATCCATCTCATTGGCAGTACTGGTGAAGAAATTCCCGGCGTTGTATATGGTAAAGTGGTGGGAAGACTCCCGGAAGGCACCGCAGTCTTTTCGGTGCGTTTCACGTCGATGTCGCCGGAGATCGAGACGTATTTCCACCGGCTTTTGACTCAGCCCTCTACCGAGAGTACCGCCTAGACTGTTCCGCACGTTGAGCCCCAATCACGCGCTATGATATCGTTGCCCTGAGGTCTGGGGCGAGATGAACACGGCTGTCAGTGTAAACCGGCGGAAGTCCATCGTGATCTTGGGCGGTGGATTCGGTGGCGCCTTTACCGCCATGGAGCTTGAGAGGCTGTTGAAGCGGGAGAGTGATGTCGAATCAAGATCACGCGTTCGGCCAGTGTCTCTCAGGAACACTTTGGACCGGGAGAAACCATCTTCAGGCAGAGCGACGTGGGAGATGGAGTCTACATCATCGTCAAAAGTGACGTGGAGGTTGTGCGGGAGGAGTCGGGAAAGGGGGAAATCGTGATTGCGAAACAGGGGCCGGGGGAATGCATCGGCGAGATAGCCCTTATCAGCAAGGCTCCCAGGACGGCCACGGTGCGGACCTTCACAAGAGTAGATGCCGTGACCATCGAGCGAGGGGCCTTCACCGCCTTGCTGGTTCACGTCGCTCCCCTTCGGAAGATCTTTGAGCAGGTCATGCAGGAACGCGTCGAGAGGTCAAAGGAGCGGTCAGGCGCCACTGAGTAGGAGGCGCTCTAGTCTATCCTGACCGGCGTGTAGTCCGTCCAAGTGTTCCGCTCTATGAGCCGCTTGCCGCTGTCAACCTTGGAAAACAGCCCGGGATCCGTTTGACCGTTCTGGAAGCCGTGGGAGGAGAGGCGCGCGAGGGTGGCGCTGAGGAGAGATCGACACGGCCAACGGCTGACGCCCGCGTATCCTCCTCAAGCGACCTTGGGCGCTATTTTGGATAGCGGGCAATCGCGCTTGACGCGGGCCGAAGAAGCGGTGAAGGCGATAGCCTCACTCTCGACATTTCCTCGAAGATCCGCACGGAAGACGTCAGCCCATTCGTAGCCGGCGAGGCTTGCACCTGTCCAACTCTATTCCCATTTTTCAATTGACTCGGGCGGGCGTTTCTATAAGATCAGTGGCCATGCCAACTGACCTTCACTCCAGTCGATCGTCGATCAGGGAATCGGGCGGCGATGGTCTCTTTTTCCACCGGTAAGAGCAGCGGAATCCGGCGATCGGGCGTGTTCGCGCGACAGGTCGCCCCGGCGATCTGTTCAGGAGTCGCGCTCCTCCTCCTCGTCCATGCCATCCCGGCCCTTGCGCAGGAGACCACCAAGGCGGCCCCGGCCTATCGCGCCTTTCCTCTCGTCGGCAGCCGCCTCGCCGTCTGGGCCATCGCCCAGATCCACCTCAACTTCGCCGCCTTCATCCTCGGGGTCCCGATCTTCGCCGTCATCGTGGAGGTCATGGGGATGCGGGCCCGGGACCCTCGCTATGACTGGCTTGCTCGCGAGTTCGTCAAGCTGGTTTTCGCCGCCTTCTCCACGACCGCCCTCCTGGGGGCCCTCCTCCTGTTCCTATTCATCGGTTACTACCCCAAGTTCTGGGCCTACATGACGGGCATCTTCTACCAGACCATGTGGGTCTACGCGATCCTCTTCTTCCTGGAAACTTTCACGGTCTACCTCTGGTACTACGGCTGGGACTGGCTGTCCGGCAGACGAAAGTGGATTCACCTCAGCCTCGGCATCCTCGCCAACATCTTCGGGACTGCGATCATGGTGATCTCGAACTCCTGGGTCACCTTCATGACGAGCCCTCGCGGCGTCGATGAGGCAGGGAACCTGACGAGCCTCTGGCAGGCGATCAACAACTACACCTGGATGCCGATCAACATCCATCGCCTCCTCGGCAACATCGTCTTCGGCGGGACGATCGCTGCGGCATACGCCGCGTTTCGGTTCCTGTCCGCCAAGACCCACGAGGAGCGGGCGCTCTACGACTGGATGGGGTATATCGGGAACTTCGTCGCCATCTCGTCGCTCCTCGTGCTACCGTTCGCCGGCTACTACCTGGGGCGCGAGATCTACGCGTTCAATCAGACGATGGGGATCACGATGATGGGCGGCTTCATGTCCTGGCTGTGGGTGCTCCAGGCGATCCTGATCGGCGTCCTCTTCATCGGGTCGAACTACTACCTCTGGCTGGGGATGGAACGGATACCCGGGGCCGAGCGTTACCGGAAGTATATCCCGTACCTGATCATGGTCCTGGCTGCTGGATTCTTGGTCTGGGCAACCCCCAGGAGCATGGTGGTCACGCTCCAAGAGGCGCGGGCGATGGGAGGCACCCATCACCCGGTCCTCGGGTTCTTGGGCGTGATGTCGGCCAAGAACACCGCGGTCAATCTCATGATCCTCACGACGTTTCTGTCCTTCCTCCTCTACCGGCGCGCCAATCGGGTCTCCACCAGGCCGTGGGCGAGGGTCGGCATGGGATTGCAGTGGGCGATCTTCGGGATCGCAGCCTCTATCGTGACCTTCTATGGGGTCTATGGGTACTTCGTCGAGTCGATCGTGCGGATCGGCTTCTCGGTGTATCAGGTCCTGGCGGTCCTGGGCGCCATCACCCTGGTGATGGCGATCGACATCCCGATGTTCAAGGGCGCCCGCTCCACCGGGACAATCCGGTGGGGGCAGATCCCCGTGCGCTCCCAGTACGTGTTGATCCTGCTGGCGGTGACCTTCACCTGGCTCATGGGGCTCATGGGGTTCGCCCGGTCGGGGATCCGCCAGCACTGGCATGTCTACGGGGTAATGCGCGACACCTCCGTCGATGCCGTGACCCCGGCCCTCGGTTATGCCGCCAACGTCATCACGACGGTCACCGCCATCTTCTTTGCGCTGGTCCTCTTCATCTTCTGGCTGGGCACCCTTGGAGAGAAGAGCAAAGGAGCTCGGGGGTTGATCCCGGTCGTCGCCGGCGGGTCAGAGGAACGGTAACATGCGGGTTCCGGTCGTGCTCAGGGTGTCGCTCTTCGCCCTGGCGGTGATGGGGGTCTACACGTATTACGCCAACTCGATCCCGCAGCTGCAGTCGAAGCCGCCGGAGGAACTCTCGCTGGAGGGGGCGAACGTCACAGCCGACCAGCTTGTGAAGGCCGGGCAGGAGCTGTTCAAGGGCAAGGGGGTCTGCGAGATCTGCCATAGGATCGGCCAGAAGGGGACCAGAGCGCCGGACTTGGCCGGCGTCGGGGCTCGGGCGGCGAAACGGGTGCCCGGGAAGACCGCGAAAGCCTACCTGATCGAATCGCTGATCGAGCCGACCGCCTATCTCGTCCAAGGCTACCCTCCGATCATGCCGAAGGTCGATAAGCCCCCGCTCGCCCTCAATCGATCGGAGGTCTGGGCGTTGACGGCGTTCCTCGAGTCGCTGGGCGGACAGGTGACCGTGAAGCTCGACGACATCCCACGAACCGTGGGCGGGACCGGCGGCGGCCAGGCTCAGGTGGCGGAACTCACGCTGCCAGGCGATCCCAAGGCCGGACAGGCGGTCTTCATGGGGAAGGGCGCTTGCATCGCATGCCACAAGGCGGGCTCGATCGGCGCCTCGCCGGTGGGGCCTGATCTCAGCCAGATCGCCAAGATCCAGACGCCGCAATATATCATGGCCAAGATCCTCGACCCTGCCAGCATGGGGACCGTGGCGGGCTACCCCCGAGGCGTGATGCCGCCCACGCTCGGCCAGACCCTGACGGCAAAGGAGTATGTGGACCTGGTCTCCTTCCTGCTGACCCTGAAGGGTGAAGCGGCGACCGCCAAGAAGTGAACGATGTGGATCCTCCGGTCCAAGCTCTTTCAGGTCTTCCTCGTCCTGTTTGGGTCGTTCGCGGCGTTCCGGTTCGGGATCCGGCCCCCTGTGCCGTGGAGCGTCCTGACCCTCTACATGGCGATCGTCCTCGTCTCGGTCCTGGTCTACGTCTCGTCGGATACCGACTCGTGGCGCGCATTCCTGCGACCGATCCGCTCTACGCTGACGGACGACTCGAAACGGCCGCTCCGGTTCGCCTTGCTGGGCATCCTCCCGATCCTGATCGGCTACTATGCCTATACGCAGGCGGCGGCAAGGGTCGAGGCGCCGCCGGAACTGCGCGCCGTTCATCCAGCTCCGCCTGCTTCCATCTCCTTCCGGGGACAGACGATCGACATCCAGGGGCTCGACAATCCCCTCAGGAAGGACGCGGCGAACTTCGAGAAAAACGTCCGCGAGGGCGGGGAGATCTACGCCAAGAATTGCGTCTACTGTCACGGAGACCAACTCGACGGCAAAGGCCACTTCGCCCATGGCTTCAATCCGCTCCCGGCCAACTTCACCGACCCTGGGACGATCGCTATGCTCCAGGAGTCGTATCTCTTCTGGCGGATCGCGAAAGGCGGGCCGGGCCTGCCGAAGGAATCGGCCCCCTGGAACTCGGCAATGCCGGCGTGGGAGGATCGGCTCTCCAGCGACGAGATCTGGAAAGTGATCATCTACCTGTACGAGGCGGCGGGGGTTCAACCGAGGCGCTGGGAAGCGTCGATCGCGTCAGAGGCGTGGGCCCAGCAGGCCGATCTGGATCTCGGAAAGCAGGTCTACGAGAAGCGGTGCGCGCACTGCCACGGTGTTGACGGAAAGGGGGATGGCGTCGGTGCTCCGTTTCTTGGCCCGCGGCCCCGCGACTTCACTCGTGGTCTGTACAAGATCCGCTCGACCCCAAGCGGCGCGCTCCCCACCGATGAGGACCTCTTCACGATCATCAGCGATGGGATGCCGGGGACCTCGATGCCAGCCTGGAACAGCTTGCCTGAACGGGAACGGCGCGCCGTGGTCCAGTACATCAAGGGCTTCTCGGACCGTTTCAAGAGCGAACCGGCCCCGAAGTCGATCGAGATCGGCAGGGAGGTTTCACCATCCAGGGAGAGCCTGGAGAAGGGCCGTCAACTGTACCAGGACCTCGAGTGTTTCTCCTGCCATGGGAAAGAGGGCCGTGGCGATGGCCCCTCGGCGCCGACGTTGAAGGATGATTGGGGAAACCCGACCCGGCCGGCCGATCTGACGAAGCGGTGGAACTTCCGTGGCGGCTATTCCGCAAAGGCGATCTTCACGCGATTCAATACCGGAATCGCCGGGACGCCGATGCCGGCCTACGCCGATTCGATCGATGCCGAGCAGGGCTGGCACCTGAGTCACTATGTAGCGTCGCTCGGTCCGGGAGAGCCTCATTACGGTACCCTCGTGCGAGCCAAGCTCGCGCGGCGTAACCTGCCGGTGACGCCTACTGACCCCTATTGGGAGCAGGTTTCCGCGATCAACCTCCCCCTGGTCGGCCAGGTGATCGCGGACCCGAGGAACTTCACGCCCTCGATCGACATGGTCACGGTGAAAACGGTCTATGACGACAAGGCGATCGCCTTCCTTCTCACCTGGGACGACCCGACCTTCGCCAAATCCCCCCAAGCGGAACGCGGCCTTCCGGACGGGCTGGCGCTTCAGTTTCCGGCGAGGCCACTCAAAGAGAACGAGCGGCCGTATTTCCTCCTGGGCGACTCGAGCCAGCCAACCTATCTGATTCGTTGGCGATCGAATGCGGAGCAGATCGAGGAGTTGACTGCGGCCGGGTTGGGGCGGATCCAGGAGCAGCCCGCTGGAGGGGCGGCAGGTGCCGGCGGTGCAGTCGTGTACCACGAAGGACAGTACAGATTGCTGGTCACGCGGCCGCTCGAGTCGAACCCCAGTGGAGCGCCAGGTTTTGAACGCGGGCGGTTCATCCCGATCGCGTTCCTCGCCTGGGATGGGGGAAACGGGGAGTCGGGAAGCAAGATGTCGATCTCGTCTTGGTACTACCTGTTCTTGGAGGAGCCGCCATCGGCCAGGCGCTACGTGTACCCTCCGCTTGCGGCACTGCTGACCGTCGCCGTCGAACTGCTGATCGTGCGAGCGGTCCGTCGGCAGGACGCCGTGCGGGGCGCGTAATCAGCCCTTGGGCCGGTCGTTGCGGCTGCGGTCGAATAACTAAGCGAGGCGTATCGTCTAACTACAGGGGGTGAACTCTGCAGGTGTCGTCGTTCAATAGGGAAGGATGGGGAAGATTCAGCAAGTCGGACCGAGTCTCAGGGAGGGATGATACATGAACAGATCGGAACGCCGCGTGATCCTCTCAGTCGCCTTGGCAGTGCTGTGCGTCAGCGGGTGGACGGTCGCCTCTGCCGCGGGCGGCGATCCCAAGAAGGGGAAGGCGAAGTACGTGGAAAATATGCGCTGCTCCGCGTGCCATGGCGATACGGGTCTCGGGAATGGGCCAGCCGCGGTGGCGCTCAACCCAAAGCCACGCAATTTCCAGGACGGCGCCTACATGAATCCCAAGCCCGATGAGCAGTTGTTCAAGGTCATCAAGCAAGGGGGGCCCGCAGCCGGGTTAAGCCCTCTCATGGCGCCGTTCGGATCCCAACTCAGCGACAAGGAGATTTGGGACGTTATCGCCTTTATCCGCTCACTCGCCGTCCCCAAGTATGAGCCGAAGAAGTGAAGGCCGTTCCCTCTCCCCGATCAGGCGGGGAGAGGGTTGGGGTGAGGGGGGAAGGACAGCTCGACGAGGCGGGCGGCGGCGAATCCCCGTTGAACGAGCGGCTCGAGGTCCAGGCCGCGTTCGGCGAGGCTGACCTCCTGATCGGTCGCGCGGGTCACCACCTGCCTCGGCGCGAACATTGAGCAGCAGTCCTCATCGGGGAGCGTCGAGATCTCGTAGGTCCCGATCCGTTGCGCCTGTTCAGTGATCTCGTCCTTGTCCAGACCGATCAGGGGCCGCAGGATCGGCCAGGTCGCGGCCTCTTCGATAGCCGAGATGTTCTCGATGGTCTGTGACGAGACCTGTCCCAGGCTCTCACCGGTCACGAGGGCCTGCGCCCCTTCTTTGCGGGCAATCTCTTCGGCAATTCGCAGCATCAGTCGTCGGTAGACCAGGACGCGAAAGCGGCCCTGGACTCGGCTCACGACCTCTTGCTGGGTCTCGCCGAACGGGACAAGGTAGAGGCGAGAGGCGAACTGGTAGCGCGTGAGGAGTCGCACGAGGTCGATCGCCTTGTCCTGTGAGGCGCGGTCTGCGAATGGCTGGCTGTGAAAGTGGACGAACACGGCCCGGCAGCCCCGTCTCATCATTCGATACGCCGCCACAGGCGAATCGATCCCGCCCGATAGCAGGCACACGACCGTCCCGCTGGCCCCTACTGGAAGCCCGCCCGGCCCCTGGATCTTCTCGAAATGGAAGAACGCCTCATCGGGCAGGAGTTCGATGTAGACGGTGAGGTCAGGGTTGTTCAGATCGACCTTGGCCCCCGAGGCGTGTTTGAGCGCGGCCCCGATCACCTGGTTGATCTCCTGAGAGGTCTGGGGGAAGCTCTTGAACGCGCGCCGGGCCGCCACGCGGAAGCTGGCGAATCGAAGGCGCGAGACCTCGACCTCGATGCTTGTGGTCAGGCGCTCCAGGTCAGGGTGCTCCCGAAAGGCGAGTGAGAAGTTTGCGACTCCAAAGACCCGGTTCAGCCGTTGGCGCAGCAGCTCCCATGGAGTGTCTTCTCGCATCTCCAGGAACAGTCGGCCGGCGGGGCGCCGAAGTGGACCGACACTGAGGCCGCTGCACGCCATCTGCAGGTTGGTCGCGAGCTGCTTGAGGAAAAAGCCGCGATTCTTCCCTTTGAGTGCGATCTCGTGATAATGGATGAGGGCTCCCCGTGCCGGCGGGCGTGCCATAGCGACTCTCCTCGATTCACGTCTCGTCCGATCCGGTCCAATACTACCACGATCTCGCGCAGTGACAATCGCTTTCCACAGCCAAACCTATCCTCAATGCTGTCGCGCCACGCGTCAAACGTCTGGCGCAATGGCTAGAGATTCGTCTATGATTTACGCGAGATGGCGCACGGGGCGGAGATTGCGATCATCGGCGGAGGGGTCGTGGGGCTCAGCATCGCCTATCACCTGGCGGCGCGGGGGTGCAGGGGCGTCTGCGTGTTGGAGCGAGGCCTGATCGGCCAGGCGGCGACGGCCAGGGCGACGGGGGGGATCCGACAGCAGTTCAGCCGAGAGATCAACGTCAGACTCTCGCAAGAGAGCCTGAAGCAGTTCGGGCGGTTCGAGGAGGAGCTGGGAATCTCGGCTGATTTCCGCCAGGTCGGCTATCTCTTTCTCGCGTCGCGCGCGTCGGATTGGGCGTGGCTGCAAGAGGCTGCCACGCTTCAGCGGCGCCTCGGCGTCCCCGTGGAGCTTCTGACGCCCGGGGAGGCCCGGCGCCTTGTCCCCGGGGTGCGCATCGACGATCTCGTGGGGGCCACCTTCTGTGGGACCGACGGGATCGCGGATCCCTACGCGGTCGTCCAGGCCTTCGCCAGGCAGGCGCGTCGGCTGGGCGTTCGGATCCTCGAGGGGCATGAGGTCATTGGAATCCGCGTCGAGGCGGGCAGGGTGCGAGGTGTCGGTTTGCGGGACGGCGAAGAGGTCGTGGCCGACGTGGTCATCGATGCGGCCGGGGTCCACGCGCAGAAGGTCGCCTTGATGGCGGGCATCGACATCCCCGTCGAGCCACATCACCGCCAGGTCTTCGTGGCCGAGCCGCTCGCGGCGCTTCCCGGTCCGTTGCCGCTGGCCGTCGATCTCAAGAGCGGAAGCTACATCCACGTCGAGCCGAATGGGGGGATCGTCATGGGAGGGGGCGATCACGGCGACCGGCGAGGCTTCGACGAGAGCCTTGACTGGTCACTCCTCCCCCGTCTGATAGAGGCGGTGACGCATCGGCTCCCGGCATTAGAGTCGGCGCGAATCCAACGAGGCTGGGCCGGTCTTCGGGAGATGACGCCGGATGAGCTGGCCATCGTGGGTCCCGTGCCGCAGGTCGAGGGCTTCTACCTGGCGGTCGGCTTCTCGGGA
>Ga0187893_10009431_pt1 | contig 14990 bp, 10 predicted proteins | sample MA1701074metaG_FD_139574 | JGI IMG/M metagenome (GOLD analysis project Ga0187893, IMG submission 139574) | White microbial mat communities from a basaltic lava cave in the Kipuka Kanohina Cave System on the Island of Hawaii, USA - MA170107-4 metaG ...
CATGGTCGCGAGCCTATCGAATATGACCACGTCTGGATGGAAGAGATTTTGTCTGAGACCTACGGCATCATGGTCTATCAAGAGCAGGTCATGCAGATTGCCCAAAAGCTTGCCAACTACTCCCTTGGCGAAGGTGATGTCTTGCGGCGCGCCATGGGCAAAAAAGATAAAAACGAGATGACCAAGCAGCGGCAAAAATTTTTGCAAGGGGCGATCGGCAATGGCATCTCCGAAGAGGTTGCCGGCAGCATCTTTGACAAAATGGAAAAATTTGCCGAATATGGCTTCAACAAATCTCACGCTGCGGCCTACGGCTATCTTACCTATGTCACCGCCTACTTAAAGGCAAATTACCCCAGCCAGTGGCTTGCCTCGCTCATGACGTGCGATCGCGACGATACAGAAAAAGTGGCCAAGTTTTTCCATGAAAGCCGCGAGATGGATATCCCAGTCTTAGCACCAGACATCAACGACTCTGAAAGCCTCTTTGTGGCGACAGCTCAGGGTATTCGCTTTGCCTTAAGCGGCATTAAGGGCGTAGGCTTGGGAGTAGTTGAGGCCATTTGCCAAGAGCGCGCCAAAAATGGCAAATTTACCAGCCTGTACAACTTTATCTACCGCAACGACGCCAAACGCGTCGGCAAAAAGGCATGTGAACTGTTGATTGAAGCGGGCTGCTTTGACTCTTTTGGCTTTCACCGCGACGATCTTAAACAAAGCATTGATGCCCTCTACGACCAGGTGCAGCGCGAGCAAAAAGATGCCTCTTTGGGCGTGATCAGCCTCTTTGCCAAAATCGAAACGGCAAAAGAGCCTACCATCGTTCCTTCTCAAACACGGCGCTCAAAAGATCTCCTGTTCATTCGCGAAAAAGAGCTCTTAGGCTTCTTTTTGTCAGGCCATCCTCTAGATACCTTTAAAGAGACGCTCAAGCGCCTAGGAGCGATAACACTTGCACAAGTTGAGGGGCTTGCCATTGACTCTGTATTTCGGGCAGCCTTTGTGATCGAAGAGGTTGCCACGCGCATCTCATCAAAGACTCAAAAGAAATTTGCTATTGTGAGCATTTCAGATGGCGATCCAGGCAAGTTTGAGCTTCCAGTATGGCCTGAAATGTATGAGGAGCTACAGAGCATACTCATCGAAAATCGCCTCGTCTGGGGCGTGCTCACAAAAGAAAAACGCGAAGAGTCCTGGCAGCTATCTTGCCGCTGGCTGGCAGAGCTTAAGACGATTGATGAAAAGGCTGTGCAAGAATGCGATGCTGCCTTCGATAAGGCAAAACAGCAACTTCTTCAAAGGCAGCGCATCAATGCAAATAAAAAGCCAACCACAGAAAAAAAGCCGCCACGCAAAGAGGGCCAAGCTCCCCAGCAACAGAAGCGCCTCTGCCTAAGCTTTGATCTAGATCGACTGCGCACAAGCCATATTTTGCACCTACAGGCTATTTTAACTAGTGCCAAAGGGGAGATGCCATTTGAGATTTGCTTTACATCAAACGGTCAAGAACATGCGTCGCTTCTTTTTGACCAGACAAATGGCTTAAACGATCCTGTAGGAGTGACCACAGCTCTAGAAACTCTTCCCGGCTTTTTAGGAATCGAACGTAAATCATGATGGAGTAAGCGAATATGCGTATACGAATAATGGATAAGGTTTTTGCAGTAAAAGGTTTAGGGGCAGCTGTAAAAGAGAGCGTTCCCAAACCAAGATCGCGTAGTATTGCCATATCAAGAGCGGTATCGGTCTGGCACGAAACAAAAAAAGAGGCCGGGACGCTCCAGCTCTTTCAAAACTGCTTGAAGGAGTTTGGCAGAGCAACTGAAGAAAAACGGCTCAAACAATACGCTAAAGGCCTCTTTTACTCTTTTAAATTACTCAAAGGCTCGCTTAATGAAGAATCGCTGCAACAAATGAGCGAACAGGTCCTTGATGTACGCCAAAAGTCAGCCGTTTATGATGCAATCTATAAAAGGATATTTGAAATCATCGATGCCACGGCTCCCAATCTAGCGGAGATTAAAAGAGTTGAAATTCCAGATGCTGAGGAATGGCTCACGACCCAAAAACTGACGCTTCGTCAAATTGTAAAGCTATGTGAAGACATGGGCGCCCTCCAAGAAATGAACCAAATGGTGCAGCACTTTTCCTCCCGCTACGAAAAGAAAAACATACTCACGACGCGCGATGGTACTGAAGTGCACGTGAAAAAGACGCTTTATGGGGTGCCCTACGATCAAAACAGACTGGGAAAAGTTGGAGCAGCCTACGTTCCCGGATTTGAAAATTTTTACATCGCCGGAAGCGAAATCAAGATGCCCTATCGCACCTACGACATCATGCAGGCCCCACTTCTGCAAAGTAAGAGAAAGGTCGAAACTATCAAGGACTTCTGGGACACGGTTGTGGCGATGCGCAAAAGCCCCATCATCGTCACCACGCATGATCCTAGAGAAAAAATTGCCAAACATGGAAGTCTCGAAAGGGCCGAATACTGGACCTACGATCGTTTCAAGCACCCCATGGAGCTAAGAAATGGTTGGCAAGTCTTACGGGTAGGCGATGATGAAGTAATTGCTCAAAGTAAAAATTCTGCTGAAATTCGACTCGTGAAGCGCACCTTTGTGGCAAAAAATACAAGCCAAAATGTTGAACACACAATCACTCAGTTTCACATTCAGGGATGGCCTGACCATCATGGAGCTCCAGATCACCTGTTACTCGACCAAGTACACCAAGCCATTGATAAAGAGACGAAGGAACGAAAACTTTCCCTGGATCTTCCCATTACGTCTCATTGTGCCGCTGGCATGGGACGCTCTCCCCTCTTTGCTGTGGCCAACCACTTGCGCTTTGAGCTGTTGTCACGAATAGAAAAGGGCGAAAACATCGATGAGATGCAATTGGAAGTCGCCAAGACCATCTATGAGTTTAAAAAACAGCGGCCAGCACTCATGACTGGGGACGAGCAGTGGCTTTCGCTTTTCCTCTCTCTTCGAAGAGTCTATCTGCAAATCAAGGGTGTGCCAAATGAAGAGATTCGCCCCCTAGAACTAAAGCTCGAAAGGCAAATCCTTAAAAAGCCGCTTAGTTAAACCACCAGTTTTGCCTCGTAAACCACCTCTTGGAGCTGTTTTAAGATGCCACCGGTGAAGTATTCGAGCCACTTGGTCTGGTCTTTTCCGTGCTCTCGCACCGATTTTAAGGCAGCATAATATCCAGAAAGGTCGCTGTCATAAAAGGGGCTTAGCGGGTAGAGCCTCTTGCAGTCATAGCCTGCACGATAAAGCAATAGCTGGGAAAGAAGGCGTGCTGTGCGGCCATTGCCGCCAACAAAGGGATGGATGTTGACCAGCTGAAATTGGGCAATACCTGCCATAATAAGTGGAGGCAGGTTTTTGGCCTCCTCTAACCAGATCACAAAGTTGCGCATCAAAATCGATATTTCAAGGGCTTGGGGAGGCGTATAGATGAGTTCTTTGGTTTTCTTGTCGTACACGTAGTTTTGCATGCTGCGATACTTTCCAGGATGGTCTCTATTGCCTTTTACATCGCGCACAAGCAGCTTTTGCATATGCAAAAGGCCATTTTCCGTAATTTGCACCTCAGTCTTTCCTGGCCCTACCAGATGGGCCTGCGCCTCTTTGTAATTTAAAAGGGCCTTTACCTCATCAGGAATCACTTCGGGCACCTCATGCCCAGTCATTAGCCTTTCAGCCTCATTCCAGCTCAAGTGTGACCCATGAATGTGTGTCGTGGCATGTGCCTCCTTATAGAGCGCCTGCGCCTGCATATTGGCAATCCACTCGTCAGTCAGCGGCGCCCCCTCCAAAAACCCAATCAATCTTTCAATAGCATTAAGAGTCTTTACAAGGGAAAAGGAAAAGGTAAATTTTGGCACATAGGTCATGCAACCACTCCAAATGGCCGAAGTATGCTTGCAATCCCCTTCAATTTCTCGACCTGCCCATCAAGCACTTTCTTCTCTTCAAGTAGTCTTTCGTTTACGCTTTCTTGTGCTTTAGAACTTGTCGCTGTGCGTTCATAGGAGGCCTGAGTCTGGCTATAGCGGCCGATCTCACTAAGCGCCTTTTCAAATGGGGCGTAGCCCTCCACATCTTTATTGCGGTCGATGATGCGCTGACGCATCGCAGCTTCTCGTTCTTTTACATCTGGCTTCCAGTCCATCTCTTTGAGCAAAAATTCTGCCGCATCAAATTTCGCGTTGATTTGGGCAGGGTTTAAGCGCATATTAGAAGTTCCGGTCTTGACAGTAGTAAGCTTAACAATCATTTTTGTGATCTGCTTACTCTTGGCCTGATTTTCCGGTTGTTGAAGCATCGCTTTATAGCGCGTAGCAAGTGATTCTATAGCTTCACTCCAGCTCGATTTATCTTTTTCCTGGACCAATTCAGCCCACTCTTCTTGAGTAAAGGGAACCTTTGTCTCTTCTAAAAGCTTAGAGACACTCCCAGAAGTCTCAACCTGGTCGATGCACTTTCGCATCAGGCTGATATCGCGTGGAAGAGCCTCCTTCTTGCCAATCAAGCCTTTGAGATCGACGAAACTTTGATATTGAACGCCTAGCTTAAAGGCCTGTTTTCTCTCCTCAGATGGACCAAGGAGAAACCGGTCTGGGGCTAAAAAGGCGACCATCTCCTCAAAATCTTTGACGCTAAGTTTCGACCAAAGAATCGGAGATTCTTTTTCTTTTGAAAGAAAATGCCTTCTTTCAGAGGTAGAAAAGTAGCGCACAATCTCTTGCAGTTCATTTTCTCCTAGCTCATCGAGATATCGTTTGCCTGCACTATTTGTTTGCCTATCAATAGTGGCGCTTTCACCCTCTTTTGTTTCCAGGCGCGCTTTGAAATCGTCCAAAAGATCTGTATCTTTTTCTATCCTCGCTAAATTGCGCCTTTCTTGATCAAGGTCTGTATGAAGGGCTGCAAGGCCACGTTTGAGTACTCCTACTACCTCGTCGCGACTGAGAAGCTCAAAGATTTTTCTTGCATTGAGCACTTCGATTTTCTCGGAGATTGTTGTCCTGTAGGTTGCCAAAGAAAGCTCTGGAAAGACAGATCGAGTCACCTCCATAGTAAAAATCTTGAGCTCATTAAGTTCAGCAATAGCCGCCTGTAGCTCTCTTTTGCTAAACGCAACATCAAGAAGAATGTTATAGGCTTTCAACGCTTTATCAAACTCTTCCTTCGTTTTTCCTTCTATGGGGTATAAAGGGGGATGCCCAATCTGCGAAACAAGTTCCGAAAGCTTGAGAAGGTCATCTATAGCGTTTGCCGACGGAACAGCGGCTTGACCTTCACGCTTTCGCATTTCAAGACTACTTTCTGCAACTTCGGCAGTTTTTTGCGCTGCTCGTTCATTAAGCACATCCAGCCTTGCTTTAAGAGCCTCGGCCAACGCCTTTCTTTGTTCAGCAAGTCTACTTGTATAGAGAGTATTTATTTTATAGCATCTCTCAATGAGTTCGGTAACGCCAGCTGCTTTCAGCTCATCTCGTGTTGCTTGCGAAAGTTCGGTGACGGGATACTTCTTGAGTTCTGCAGTAACATCAGCCACCAACTGTTCTAATCGCTCAAGGCCTACCTCTGGAGATCGAACTTTCTCAACCAGCGCTTGGATTTTATCTGCATGAAGCTCACAAGCCTCATTCTTTGCCACTAAGTATCTTTGAAGTACCTCTTTATAACTAGCTTCATACTTTTCACTAAGGATTCTGCGAACCTCTTTGGGGATTGACTCATTTTCAGATAACACCCCGATTCTCATATGAAAGGAGCGCAAATTAGCAACTAATTTTTCCTCATCTGGGGAATTTCCCCTCTTCATTTCCTCGCAGGCGTTATTTATCCTCTCTAGCTCTACATTCATTACTGATGCAAACTGCAATGCAGGTGAGCTGCTGTGAATAAAATCTTTCAGGGCTTGAGGTAAGCTGTTAAATTCTGACTTATGAATAAAGTCTACACCATCTTTGATAGCTTTATCTGACTCCTGGCTATCAATAGAGACCAGTCCCGTCTGAATTTTTCTCCAGTCTTCAATCTGAGTTTTTACAAAAATAAGATCAGCATATGATTTGGAAAGTTTTTTAGATTCCTTATCAAGCGTATCCTGTAATTTTTCTCTTTTACTGGAAATTTTTTTCCCTTCTAGAGGTTTTTGCGCCTTGAATAGGGCTGTAACAGCATCATTAAGCTTATTTAAATCATTGTCTCTTTCATTAACTTCCTTAAATATGCCATCTACAGATTGCTCACGACGACTAATAATGGCCTCTGTCAATCTGTCGATGGCATTATTGGCCCAGGTATCATAGGCTTCTATTAGACCATTCATCTGTTTGTTAAGCAGCTCTTTTCCAGAAAGACAGTCCTTACCTGTGAGTCTTCGAAAAAATCTTCCTACAACGCCTACATCGAGTGTATTTCCTTGAGCATCGTAGTATTTCTTCGTTACTGATCTGCCTCCAATAAGGCCAAAAAAGTTAGAAAGGCTTCTCTCTTGTGCCCTATTTTTGGCTGATTTGTAGGCCTCTTCGTCATGGATAGTTTCTGCAAATTTCTGGACTTCAGAGTGAAAATCGGGAAGTTGGCTGGCCATGGCTATACCTCTTCAACGTTTACATGTCTCTCTCTTTAGTATAGCCAATCTATTAAAAAAATGATTTATATTTTATAAACCATTGTTTTTCAATGCTTTACAGGAAATTTTTGCTTTTTCAGCTTCAAGGCTTTGTGATGGTCGTTCATAATTTTTTCGAGCATGACGCGAAGTTCGCTCGCTGTACCCCGATTGCTACGTTCTGGATCGACCATTTTTCTAATCAGATTTTCAAAGGCAACTATTGGTGCCGGAAGGCCCTTCTTTTTCTTGGAGCTTGAGTGAAGTTGCGATCGCAACTTCCAAAATTTCATAATTTCCATTTTTGCCCGATTGATGCGCTGGTTTACCGCAATCTTCTCGTTTTCCATTGAGTCCACATCGTTCCAAGGCGCTTTTTCACAATGTAAAATTCGATAAAAAGCGCATCCTAAGGCATAAATATCTGTGTACAAATAGTCATCACCGGCAAGTTTATCATAGGCAATGGCTTCAGGAGCAAGCTGTGAAGAGCCACCTTGGGCGCCGCGCTCATCGGTTTTTCCTTGCTTTGCAGCTCTTCCCAAATCGCCAACGACAGCATAAGCTCTTCTATTTTTGCCTTTGCCTACATAGTCGACAAAGTAGTTGCGCAGTCCCAAATCGCGATGCGAATATCCGTTCTTGTGCATGCTTTCGATCCCCACCAAGATATCGTGAGCAAATTGCAGCCGCTGTCCCAAAGAGAGTTTTTTGTGGTTCTTTTCTACTAATGCACGCAAATCCCCGCCAGAGTAGTATTTAGTCATCATGGAATGGGCAATTTTTCCATCTTTACACACCTTCGTCAAGAGAGCCTTCACATCGTAAAGTCCCGGCTGGCCCCGCAGATCATGTACCGCCTGTATTTCACTATCGATCTGGAAGGAGCTATAGCAGTGAGCAAGCACTTCTGGTTTATCTCGAGAATACAAGATAGAGCGGGTAATTTTTTTTCTGGCGCCTTCACCAATGCCGCATACGCCATGGAGCTTTAAATGAATGAAGACCGAGCCTGTCGCTGGATCAATCTGAATGGAGCGCGCAAGGCCTGTATTTCGGCGGCTAAAATAGGTTTTTCCCAACTTTTTCTCTTCTTGCATCTTTGTTTCAATGAAGGTTGCCATCTCAAATATTTCACCCGTTGATAGCGCAAGAGGCTTACAGTTTTTTCCAATCGCCAGAGTCGCTTGAAGCGCTCTTCGAAGAGGGACTTTCTTCACTTTCTTTACAATCGCGGCAAAATTCTTTTCAGGAAACCCTTTATCTAGCGCATGCTTGGCAATTGTACTGAACCGAATAGAGTGATCAGCTGCTGCCTGCAGCTGCTTTGTGACCTCTTTGCAGGCCCCTTTTTTCATTTTTTTGACTTTACGGATCTGCTTTTTTTCGTGTGTCGCTTCGCATTTTCTATTGGTATCCCGAGAAAACGAACAAAGGCTAGAAATAGTGGCCAGACAGAAGAGCATTGAAACGATGACCTTGATTCTTGTCTTCATAAGGATCCCATCACTATGTTGTTGTGTTAAACAATTTTTTTACCTAACAGACAGCAAAAAATTATTACAACAAAAAAATGTTACTTATGCAGATTTATTGAGGAGTTCTTGCCAGCGCGAATAGAGCTGCTCTAAGGTCGCTTGTGACTTTGCCAGGAGCTCGTACTGCTCTAAGGTCTTTTTGGCATCGCTTTGAATGATAGGGTCTTGCACCTTTTTTTCTTGCTCTTGGACCAAAAGTTCTGCCTTTTCAATGTGGCTCTGGATGCCCTCTAGCTCCTTTTGCTCATGATAAGAAAGCTTCTTCTTCACGGGCTGAAAAGAAGTAGCGCTTGTTGCTTTCTCTTTTTTTATCTCCACTTCAGGCTGAAAGGAGGCCTTTTCCCATTGCGCGTAGTCAGCAAAAAAGGCCGTCTCATTGTTGGTGCCAAGTCCTAAGATTTGGGTGCAGAGGCGATCGACAAGGCAGCGATCGTGAGAAATGAGAACAAGTGCCCCAGGAAACCCTTTGAGGCTCTCTTCGAGCACTTCCAATGTGTCAATGTCTAGGTCATTTGTGGGCTCATCCAGAAAGAGGATATCGGCAGGCTCCAGCATCAATTTGGCAATCAAAATGCGGGCTCTTTCTCCCCCTGAAAGGCATCTGATAGGCAGACTCAGGCGCTCCGGCGAAAATAAAAAGCGTTTTGCCCATCCGTTGACATGCACCATCTGGCCCTTCACGTTGACCATCTCTCCCGCAGGGCAAAGGGCCTCTTTCAAAGTGAGATTTGGGGGCAGGCGCTCGCGATGCTGGTCAAAGTAGACCAGTCGCAGGTCGTCTGCCACCTTTCTTGTACCTAAATCCTGGCTAACTTGTCCTGCAAGGATCTTAAGAAGAGTCGATTTTCCCGTGCCATTTTTTCCCATTATCCCCAAACGCATGCCTGGAGAAAGGACGACATCCACTCCCTTAAAGAGCAATTTGTCGCCATAGGATTTGCTGAGGTTTTTACCCACTAAGAGCTTTTGAGTCTCGCGCTCTGAACTTGAAAAATCGATCGAAACAGCAACGCTTCTATTGCGCTTTTGCACGCCGGAAAGCTCGTCAAGAAGCTCGTAGGCCCATTGGATGCGCGAGACTGACTTTGTCGTGCGAGCTTTAGGCGATTTTTTGAGCCACTCCACTTCATCTCTTGCCGTCGATGCCAAGGAGCGCTCTCGCTTATTTTGCGCGACTAAAAAGGCCTCTTTTCTCTCAAGGTAGTAGGAAAATGAGCCATCGCATACAAAGAGGCCATCTGGGTAGCATTTGTTCAACTCGATGATCTTGGTACAGACAGTCTCCAAAAAGTAGCGGTCGTGGCTTACCACGAGATAGGCGCCCTGCTGCCTTGCTAAAAACTTTTCTAGCCACAAGATCCCCTCAAGGTCGAGGTGATTTGTTGGCTCGTCCATCAAAAGAAGGTGCGGCTCCTGCATCAAAGCCCTCACAATGTCCAAACGCTTTTTCCAGCCTCCAGAGAGAATGGAAGCATCTTGAGAAAAATCGGAAAAGCCAGCCTTACTTAAGAGAATTTGTGCCTGTGTTTCGAGAGCCAGTTGATCCTCTCCCTGAGCTTCCTTAAGAAGCGTCTCGATGAGAGATAGCGCGGCAAATTCAGGATCTTGTGCCGCATAGCCCAAACGAATCCCCTGTCTAAAGGTAAGGTGTCCAGAATCTGGCACCTCTTGCCCTATAAGAATTTTTAGTAGGGTTGATTTTCCTGCGCCATTTGGGCCTAAAAGCCCCACCTTTTCGCCTTCGTGCAGACTAAGATTTAGCTCTTCAAAAAGTTTTTGGCTGCCGTAAGACTTTGCTAAAGAATGGATTCCTACTAGAGTTGACATGATATTAGTATACCATAAATCGCCAAGATAGAGTACCATTTTTCTTTAAAACCTGAGGAACGAAGTGAAACTACGTCTATCCCTTATGGCATTGAGCCTGTTCTGCCTGGTCTCTTTTTCTTCTCTGGATGCAGCTTATGTGCTGAGAAACGGAAAGCTTGTTGATGCCAAGGACTTGGCCACTTTGCCTGTTGAAGAGCACTACAATCTTGGAATTTCGGCTCTCAATAAAAGCGACTGGGAAGAGGCGATCCATCAATTTCGCATTGTCACCATCAACTTTCCTCTTTCTTCCTGGGGAAAAGAGGCCTTTTACTTTTTAGGCATCTCCTACTACCAAGCCCAAGACATGGACCTGGCCAATCAAAACCTTTCGATCTACCTCAAAGAAAATGCTCACCCGAAGTACTTTGAAGAGGTCTTTCGCTACAAGTTAGCCATTGCCGATTCCTTTAAGCGCGGGGCCAAGCGCCACCTCTTTGGAATTGAAAAATTACCTACCTGGATGCCAGATAAGGATTTGGCCATCACCATTTATGACGAGATCATCTCAGCCCTTCCCAGCAACGAACTTGCAGCTAAAGCGCTCATTTCCAAAGCCGACCTTTTGCGAAAACGCGAGCAGTTTCGCGAGGCCATCGACGCCTACCAAACCGTGATTCGCAAATTTCCGAAGACAGAACTTGCTGCCAAATCCTACTCCCTCATCGCCAGAACCTACCTTTTACAGGCACAGGTAGATGTGCACAATCCCGACATCTTGCCCTTGGCACAGATCAACCTCAAAAAATATGCGCAAGAGTTTCCCCGAGACAGCAAAATCCAGCAGGCCGAAGAGAACCTGCATGAGATGAAAGAGATCTTTGCAGCTGCGCTCTATGAAACGGGCCAATTTTATGAGCGCAAAAAACAGCCCAAAGCCTCAGTGCTCTACTACCACACCGCCCTCGTGCAGTTTCCCGATACAAAAGTGGCTGAATTTTGCAAAGAACGCCTTGAAGCGCTCAAATCTTATGCCGATGAAATCAACCTAACTGCAAAGTAATCTATGAAGAGCGCTCTTGTTTTGATCTTTGTGCTCTGTACCTCTTGCGGGTGGCACTTTTCTGACAGCTACAAAACGAGCAGCAATCGCACGCTTTCGATCCCCTACGCGCAAGGTGATGGCGACGGCTTAATGACCGCAGAGATCATCGCCCAAATTGAAAAAGAGGGCAGTTTTTCCTACGTTCAAGATGGAGGCCACTACTTGCTCGAGGTAGTTTTGCTCGACAGCCAAAGCGACACTTTGGGCTATCGCTGGGATCCCAACAAACTGGCAAATGGCAAAAGAAAGGTGATCCCCAACGAGACTCGTCGACGACTTTTAGCCAAGGTCTCTGTTTTAGAATCCCTCTCAAACAAAGTCGTTTTAGGGCCTGCCTATATCGTTGGCGAAGCTGAGTTTGACCACCAGTACTACAACCTCAACCACAACATCAACAACTTCTCGCTCGGCCAACTCACCGATATCGACACCACCTACGATGTGGTGGATATCCCCTTGCATCGCGATTTGGCCAGAAAAATCGCTCTCTATCTCGAAAATCACCTCCACGACGTAAAATGATTACAATAGACAGCTCTTTTGATACCTATACCCAAAAACCTAGCGATTTTGTTCTGCGTTTGCACAAGAACACACTCTCTGCAGAAAAGAAAAACATTTTCACCTGGTTCAACGCCAACTACACCTCTTGTGATAAAGAATACCAATTGCGAAAGATCATCGATACTTTTCGCCATACCCACCAATCGCTTCAAAATGAACTCGTAGTGGCGCATCTCAACCTGGCCATAGATCGCTATAACGCGCGCCATCCAGCCTCGCTGATCGAGTTTCTTGAGGTCCAAAAGTCACCGCTACATCTTTGCCTAAAAGAGAGCGAAAGCGCCTATATCGAAGATTATGTAATTAAGTTTTTAGAGCCCTACCTGGCAGGCGAAATAGGCCCCGAAAATGAGGACAAAACGCGCGCACCCTTAATCGAAAAACTCTACCCCGAATTTGCGAAGAAGTTTCCGCAAAGTAAAGTAGTTAAGAGCACTGTAGAAAAGGTGGCCCTTGAGGCCTACTTTCTAGAAGCGGCCAAATCTCTTTTGCGCGAAGATTTAGTCTCAACTGAGGACCTCAGAGTCCCCTACATTACGGGATTGCCCGATAATTGGAGCAAAAAACAGGAGGCTTTAAAACCTATTTATGCAGCAATCCAACACGGGCTGCAAATTGATTTCAAAGGCATCACTTTCTCGAAAGACGCGCTTCAATACCATTTGAAAGAGGCCCTAAAGAAGGCCTCATCGCTGCCTGATAGAACAACACTCTTGCCTCTGCCTGCCAAAAAGCCCATCCCAACGCCCCAACAGATGCAACTCGTTATAGTTACCCTCCGCAACGCCACTCAAGAGAGCATCCAAGTACCCATTCAAGTAGAAAAAACCATTGGCGCTCTAAAAAGCGCCGTAGCCACTACCTTGAATGTAAAGCCAGAAGAGATTGCCGTCCTGGTCGATCAGTTTGTAAAACCCGATGAGACCCCTCTTTACTCTCTTGATCTCAAGCTTCTAAAGTGGGTGATGCTCCCCAAACCAGCCAAGCCAAGATTGGCTTACGAGGTGAAAAAAGGGTCACCCGACGCTCCCAAAGATAGCCTTCTTGAAACAATGCTTCAGAATCATCCCTACCTCTCTGCAACAATTCTGCGAAATATTACGCGCCAATTCAATCTCGCTTCGCGCCCCCGGCTTGACGTCCACGCCATAGTAATTGACAAACGCGATGCCTTGCGACACAAAACCTCTGTTCCCTTTCGCGCAGTTTTGCCCGATAGCTCTGACCTCCTGCATCAAGCACTCACTTACGAATTTGTTCAGCAAATCACCCTAGATGGCCAGCTCCTAGAAGAAGGCTTCACCAAGCAACAAATCCACTCCCTTACCCGCCACGCCCTAAACGAATATGTCCGCACCGAAATCGCCAGCTCTCTCTCGTCGTGATTAGCTCCTCTGTCTAATGAAAAGGTAAGTGGCGACTATAAGGAGGCCTAGATAGAGGAACCAGAAGCGTTTGAGGTGGCGTGCAAGGCAGGAGCTCCAGGTTTCAGTGACCGCTTCTTTGGCAAAAAGCGTAAGGGTGGCGACCTCTGCATTGTCTGCCAGCAGCTTGACCTCGCCCACTTTTGTCCCCTGCTTGATTGGCAGCGCTAACGTCTCATTCCATACCAACTGACAGCGAAGTGCTGGCTCTTCGCTTGGATAGTAGCTAATTTTTAGTGCTTCATCGGCATAGGTACTGAGGGGCAGTTTTCCTCCAGCCACAGCTCGCGAAAAGGGCTGATCACCTGGTGAGATGAGCTCTTTTTCTACCATTTGCTCATTAAAGGCCGCTTCAAAGAGGGTTCTGGCATCTTGAAACCTCTGAGAGCGATCTTTACAGAGCATCAACGAACAGATCAACAGACGTCCATCCTTTTCTGCCGCTGCTACCAGTGTATTTTGTGCTTTCGAGTGATAGCCTGTCTTCACGCCAACGGCATAAGGGTAGTAGTAGCGCCCTTGTCGCATGAGCCGATTTGAATTCACATAGACGGTCTTTTGCTGCTTATTTGTTTTGGCTCTCTCATAGTTTACAGTCTTGGCAATCTTGCAAAAGGTAGGATGGTACATCGCACACTGCGTCAGCCTCGCCATATCATACGCTGTCGTCACATGCTCGGGATGATGCAGGCCGTGAGGGTTTGTAAAGTGCGTTTTTGTGCAGCCTAACTTTCGCAAAAAGCTATTGAGATTCTGCATGAAGCTTTCTATCGAGCCTCCACCCACTCTTTGGGCCAATACATTGCAGGCGTCATTGCCAGAAGAGACCATAGCGGCATAGAGAAGATCCTCCATCGTCATCTCCTCACCAAGTTTAATCCCCACCTGCGAGCCATCGGTTTCATTGTAGTATGAGGGGCATTTTGCGTAGTTGTCCTGCCTTTTTTGAAAGGGCGAGACCGAGATAAGCGCCTCTTTTTGGGCAACGACGCGCTCCTTTAAGCTATTGGGCTTTTGCATGAGGACATAAAACACCGTGGCGATTTTGGTTGTGCTTGCTGGATAGACCTCAAGATCTGGATTTTTTTTCCATAACACCCGCCCAGTCTTGGCATTCATCAACACGGCGCACTCTGATTGCACCGGCTGGTTAAGTATCAAAGCCACAAGGGGTAATGGCGAAATAAGCAGCAAAAACATGAAAGAAAAGCGGCGCATCTGAAAAGTCCTTTTTACATGAATTGCAGGCAGGATACTGAGGAAGAGTAGCGAATGTCAAGAGACTCGCACTTGACATATGTAAACAAAATATTTAAAAGGCGGAAATATAAGGAATAACAAATCGAAGGACTATTCATCATGGATAAAATTGCAGAGCTCGACTCCTCCTATGAACAATTCATCCGCCGCTTGCCAGAGCTGATCCCAGATGGCATCATTTTTGTAGATCTCAAGCTTTTGCAAAAACTTGGCCTCCTCTATGAAGAGCTCGAAACAGACGCCTCGACCAGCCTTACGCGCTTTTTTCACGTCGTGGAATCAAAAGACAAGATCACGCTGTTTAACGACCAATTTGTCATCTGGATTGTCCCTGAAAAGATCAATAACGAGCCTACAACCCTCGTGCTGGTTGCCTTAGATGGGCAGTCAAAGCCCAAACTTGAAATGGCCTTTTCAATGACAGGCATCTACAACACGTCGCGCCTCGTGCTTCGCGTGCTTGAAAAGTTCTTATCAGAAATTCAAGAAAATGAAGATTTGCTCTCTCATCTAGAGAAAAATCAGGAATAGCTCGTCCCACTTTGTGGTGTAGCGCGGTGAAATAAACTTTTGCTGCACCCTCCTGGGCTCTTGCGAAGCAAAATAGAGCGTCTTTTTGCCCCATTTTTCATTGGCTGCATCGAGCAC
>Ga0187893_10009435_pt1 | contig 14986 bp, 13 predicted proteins | sample MA1701074metaG_FD_139574 | JGI IMG/M metagenome (GOLD analysis project Ga0187893, IMG submission 139574) | White microbial mat communities from a basaltic lava cave in the Kipuka Kanohina Cave System on the Island of Hawaii, USA - MA170107-4 metaG ...
GCCCTCACGTTCGGCGATGCCAATCGGCTGCGCCTGGGCGAATTCGTGATGGCCCTCGGCCATCCTTTTGGCCTCGAGAACTCGGTGTCGTTGGGGATCGTGAGCCGGAAGGGTGCCCCGCTCACCGTGGCCGCACCCGGCTTCGACTTCATCCAGACCGACGCCGCCATGCACCCGGGAAACGCGGGTGGACCGCTGGTCAACATGGCCGGCGAGGTCGTCGGCATGAACGCCATGGCGGCCCGCAACGGGCGGGTCGGTTTTGCCATCCCGTCGAATCTCATCTCGATTCTCGTGCCCCAGCTCGCGAGCAAGGGCAAGGTCGAGTGGGGTTGGCTTGGCGTCAGTATCACCGAGGTCAGCGACGAGGACGTCGCGCGTCTGAAGCTCGCTGAGGCGAAAGGGGTCCTCGTCCGCGGCGTCATCCCGGGCGAGCCCGCCGCGCGGGGCGGGATCCAGGCCGACGACGTCCTCACCACGCTCGACGGCAATCCCCTGGAGGGGCCGCGGGACCTCCAGCGTCTGGTCGCCTCAGCCCCGGTTGGCAAGAAGGTCCGGGTTGGCCTGGTTCGCGAGGGGCAGGGGCAGGAGCTGGAAGTAGAGATCGGCCGCTACCGCGAGCAGTAGGACATGGCTCTGGTCTGACGAGGCGACATGAGACGGCGCTTCTGGCGGTTCTGCCTGCTGATCCTGCTCACGTTCACCGTTTCTGCGCACGCCGAACCGCCCCTGGCCGATCACGCGCTCATGCAGCGCGCCCGGGTGCTGGGGATGGTGGGGGTGATCGTCGAACTCGGTGGCGTGCACGTGATTCCGGAGGGCAACCTCCACGACAATGTCGCCGTCGGTGCCCAGCGGCAGAGCATCGCGCGAGTTCAAGACACCGTGGAGCAGGCGCTCCGAGGTACTTCTCATCGGATAGTCCGACGGTTCTCCGTTCGCAGTGCTCGATGCGAATGGGGCGAGCTTCGCGGGTGGAGACACCCTCACGCTGCACCTCAGCGCGGGCAACCCGAGCAGCGCGCCGCCGGTGGACCTCTACGTGGGTGGCTTGTTCCCCGACGGGAACACTATCGTCTTCTTGACCGCATCCAACGTCTTCGGCGGCCTTGGCCAGTTGAGCCAGCCGGCGACGGTAGGGCGATTCACCACGGCCGGGGGCGGGTTCTTGGTGACCCGCGATCCGATCCTGAGCTTCACCTTCCCGGTCAGCGGCCTTCAGGCAGGGGTCTACCGGATCTTCACGGCGCTCTTCCAGGCAGGGTCGCTCGTAGACAACACCTGGCACGACGGGGATCTCGTGTGGCTCAGCGTTCTCGAGGTCGGTTACTTCCCATGAGCCGGCTCCGGCCGCGGGATTTTGAGAAACCCTGGAGGAACGGTTTGACCGTCTATCAGCGGTGGCAACGATGCGACCGGGAGTAGCACGAGACAACCGAACGAACGATGCCCTTCATGAGCCGCTTCGCTCTTCCCGTGCGCGCGGCGAACTCAGATTGGGCGAACAACCGGCCGTTATGACCGCGCGAACCCCGTTGGTGGCGCGTTCGCGTCGCCGCCAACGGGTTGGGGGTAAGTGATGAGGAGAAGTCGCCGATGTCGCGCCGTGTAGCGGCAAGTTGCATGCCGTAGCAGCTGTTGAGTGACAGTCGCGGTGACAGCGCGTCGGCACACATCCCGATCCAGTTCCGGTGAAGCATCGCGGTGTGTTGGGGCCGACGTGGAGCCGCCCCTCCGGCGTCATCGGCCCACCCAGTCCCGAGCGCCCTAATTGAGTCTCGGGCGCCGCGGTTGGTACCTCGCCGGTCTGAAGGACGCGCGTTCTCATGACAGCACTTGCCGCGTCCTCCAGCCGGCAACGCGGGTAACATGAGCGTACGAGGCTTCGGCATGGTGATCGCCCGACGGTCCTTCCTCCGCGGCGGTGGCGCGTTGGCGATCGGCGCCTCGCTTCCGATCGCGTTCATCTTCCGCCGGAGTGCGTCGGCCGGGTCTCCCGGACCTCTCGTGTCCGACCCGAGGGGCGTCCTCGACCTGCCCGCCGGCTTCACCTACAGGATCCTGGAGCGGCAGGGCGACGCCATGGACGACGGCTACCGCGTCGCGGGCGCGGCCGACGCCATGGCCTGCTTCGCGGGACCGGGCAACACGCGCGTCCTCATGCGAAACCACGAAGTGGGCCAGAACGACCCGGCCGCAGGACCATACCAGCCGGGCCAGCTCCCGCCGCCGCAGGCCTACGACCCCGCGGGCCATGGCGGCGTGTCTCGCCTCGTGATCGACGCCACGACGTTTGAACGCATCTCGAGCAACCTCGTCCTGGCCGGAACGACCCGCAATTGCGCGGGGGGCGTGAGTCCCTGGGGCTGGCTGAGCTGCGAGGAGACCTTCGACGCCACGCATGGCTATGTCTTCGTGTGTCCGACCGACGCCAGCACCGTGCGGGCGCCCCAGCGCGTCGTCGGCTACGGCCACTTCAACCACGAGGCCGCGACCGTCGATCCGGCGACGAACGTCTGCTACCTCACCGAAGATCGCGGGGACAGCTGCCTCTATCGCTTCCGGCCGAACAGCACCGACCGACCGTTCGAGGGCAAGCTGCAGGCGCTCCGGGTCGTGGGGAGAGACCGCTACCACACAGGGAGCGGTCTCTTCGTGGGGCAGGTGCTGGACGTCGGGTGGGTGGACGTGGTCGATCCCGACCCGGCCTCCGACACGATCCGGTCGGCGGCCCAGGCGGCGGGCGCCGCGGTGTTCGTCCGGGGGGAGGGCATCTGGTTCCACCAGGGCGCCGTCTACGTCTGCTCGACCAGCGGGGGCCCGGCCGGCGCCGGCCAGATCTTCCGGCTCACGCCGGACGCGACCCAGGCTGGGGGCAGGCTCGAGCTCATCGCGCAATCGACCAACCCGGGCGTTCTCGACATGCCCGACAACATCACGATTGCGCCCTGGGGCGGTCTGTTCATGGCCGAGGACGGCAGCGGCGGGAGTAACTACATCCGTGGCCTCGATGCGGATGGAACCATATTCGACTTCGCGCGCAACGCGATGAGCAGCAGCGAGTTCGCCGGCGTGTGCTTCTCTCCCGACGGCCGAGCGATGTTCGTGAACATCCAGCAGGGCAGCCTGACCCTGGCCATCAGGGGGCCATTCGACCAGATCTTCGGAGGCGGGAGTTCCTCCGCGCCGCCGGCGCCGACCGGGTTGCGGGTGACGCCCTGACGACACCAGGGAGCCTGCCTTGCCGGCGGCCCACCGCTGCCCGCAAGAAAGTCGGCGTCGGCCGGGCTTTGGGGATGATTCAACCGCTCTGGAGGTAGTCGGCGAAATATTCCTCAGCCGTGATCAGGCGGCTCGTCAGGCCCAACCGGAACGCCTCGCCAGCGAACGCATCGATCTGCGCCCGGTTTGGCTCGAGTCCATACGGGTGGAAGTCCTCGCCCATCACCGCCACCGTGTCCTCGAGCTCAGCCTCGAGCCACGGCGTGGCGTAGGGAAACCCTTTCTGGGCCGCGGTAAAGCAATCGTTGGCGGCGATGAACGCCTCGGTGAGGCTCCGGGCGATCCACCGGTCGGCCTCCCAGGACGGGCGCCGGATGACGATGAGGTGCTGGGGAGGAAAGGCGCCGGTCTTGCGAAAGTACTCTTGCTCGACCTGGCGAAAGTGGGGGAACAAACGGGCAAGGGGGCCGGTCTGCGGATGGTACGCTTTCGGGCGCGGCGGACTGTAGATGGCCTCCAGCTCGCCGGCCATCAGCATGTCGGATAGCGATCGGCCGGGAGGGGGCGCCTTCACGCCGGAGGGCAGCGTGTGATCCATCGGCGCGGACCACGGCGTGTCGATGTCCCCCACCCACCACTCGATGGAGGCCGGGTCCAGACCCACGAAACGCAGGAAGTGACGGTACCAAATGGAGCCGCTGGCGGTATAACTGTACATACCGATGCGCTGGCCGGCGAGGTCTGCCGGCTTCCGAATCGGGCCCCCGCGGCGCACGTACAGGTCGCGGGCCGTGAAGTTGCGCAGCGGAAACACGGGCAGACCGACATAGCGACGATCGCCCTGGTCGATGCGATACAGGTACTGCGCCATCGACCACTCGCCCCCCTGCACCGCCCCGTCCTGCACGGCGCGACGGAGCATTTCGGCGCGCGCCGGCCACGAGCCCCGGCTGCTCAAGATCATCGTGAGGGTGATCCCCTCCGGCTTCACCTCGCCCGTGGCGAGGGGCATGACGCGCGCATAGTCCGCACAGGTCAGCGCGAGTGGGATGTCAGCCATCGTCAGCTCCTAGGGAGATCGTCGATACTCCCGCGGCGAAGAAACTGCGCCCCCGAGACCAGGTATTGGCGTACCTTCGCCGACAAGGTTCCCGTCCACGAACTTGGGCGCTCATCGAACCCGAACGCGTTCAAGGAGGCGCCGATGGCCGTCGAGGTGGCCAAGGTCGAACTGAAGAGCGTGCAGGACGCCTCGGGTCTTGAGGAGCGCCTGGGCGCCGGCCAGTTCACCGCCGACGAGGTGGTGGCGGTGGTGGGGAAGACCGAAGGAAACGGGGGGGTCAACGACTTCACGCGCCTGCTCGCCGACCAGGTCTTCCGGCGCGTGCTCCTCAAGCACGGCACGCGCCGCGAGGCGGAGGTCGCCGCCATTCCCATGATCTGGTCCGGGGGCTGCGACGGTGTCATCACGCCTCATGCCACCGTGTTCGCGCGAAACAGCCAGACGGCCCCGGGGACCCCGTCGCGACTGGTGGTCGGCACCGCCATGAGCGCGGAGCTCAAGGCCGAGGACATCGGCCGACCCCGCATGGTGGAGATTGTCGCGGAAGGGGTACGGGCGGCCATGACGAACGCGGGGATCGAGGACCCCGAGGATGTGCACTACGTCCAGACGAAGACGCCGCTGCTGACCATCGACTGGGTGGAGGACGCCAAGCGGCGTGGCCAGACCGTCGCCTGCGAGGTCCACGAGTCGATGGGGGTCTCCAACGGCACCACCGCTCTCGGCATCGCGGTGGCCCTGGGCGAGCTCCCCATGCCGCGCGCCGAGCAGATCTGCAAGGACCTCGACCTCTACTCGTCGGTCGCGTCGTGCTCCTCCGGCGTGGAGCTGGTCCAGGCCCAGATCGTCCTCATGGGCAATCGCGCGGGCGCGGGTGGCCGCTACCGCATCGGCCACGGCGTCATGAAGGACGCCCTCGACATCGACGGGATCTATGGGGCCATCCGCAACGCCGGGCTCAGGCTGTCGGACCGGCCGCGGGCGGAGGATCTTCAGGGTCGCGTGGTCAATTGCTTCATCAAGTGCGAGGCCGACCACCGCGGCAAACTGCGAGGCCGCCGGCAGATCATGCTCGACGACTCGGACGTCCACCATCATCGCCACTCCAAGGCGGCGGTGGGCGCGGTGGCGGCGACGGCAATCGGCGATCCCGCCGTGTTCGTTTCGGTCGATGCAATGCACCAGGGCCCGCACGGCGGCGGCCCCGTGATTGCCATCGTCGACGTCGGCCCCTGAGCCCCACCGCCATCGAGGAGGAACATGCGCGCCGCGGGCCCCTCGATGGTCAGCGTGAGTTCCAGGTCGTCCATGTGTGTTGTCCCGGTAGTCACATCGGTGGCTGTCGAGGAGAGGGTCGCTTTGACCTGGGCCGGAGTCAAGGCTGGTCGCTTCTGCTTGAGCAGAGCGCAGATGCCTGCGACCTGGGGGGCGTCACGGCGCAGCCGGCACGTACGGTCGCGGGGTGATGCGCATTGACCCCAGAACGCCGTCGCTGACCAACCGCTCCTACGGATGCCGCCGAAGTATGCCAGCCAGTACACGATCTCCGATGCGATGGCCTGAACACGGGGGATGTGGGCGTCGAGCCGAAGTCGGATCAAGGTTTGTCAGGGTGCGAGGACCCGGCGGTGGGTCAGAGCCGAGAATGGCATTGACAGGAGCCCCCCCAGCCTGCACATACTGCCTCACTTCAACAAAGTAACCGTCCGATCCCGGGGGGCACGATGTCCCTAGTGAGGGTTCTCGGACAACCATCCCTGGTCTGGGTCGACCATCCCCGTGGCCGCCGTGAGCGTCTGCCTTTTCATGCCCGACCGCCGTGACGAAATTTTGGCGCACACCTCGCTTGAGCCGCATAGACAGATCTCGGTGAGTTCGGACGTGCCATCGTCCGCCAACAGACAGCGACATCACTGAGTCATCGGGCAGGGTGTCGAAGAGGGTCAGCGAGAGTCATGGATCTGTTCACCTGCGATGTGCTCGTAGTGGGCGGCGGCGGGGCGGGCCTGCGGGCTGCCATCGCCGTGGCCGAGACACATCCGAGCCTTCGCGTCGCCGTGATCTCCAAGGTCTATCCCATGCGCAGCCACACGGTCTCGGCGGAGGGAGGAGCCGCCGCGGTGATCAAGGCGAATGACAGTCTGGACGAGCACGCCTACGACACCATTTCCGGGGGCGACTGGCTCTGCGATCAGGCCGCGGTGGAGGCCTTCGTGCGGGAGGCTCCGGAGGAAATGCTGCGGCTGGAGCACTGGGGTTGTCCATGGAACCGAGAGCCCGACGGCCACATCGCCGTGCGTCCCTTTGGAGGGATGAAGATCGAGCGGACGTGGTTCGCCGCGGACAAGACCGGCTTCCACCTGCTCCACACCCTGTTCCAGACCACCCTGAAGTATGACGCCATCCAACGATACGACGAGTTCTTCGTCACCAAGCTCCTGGTGGACAGCGGACGGTGTCAAGGGGTCGTCGCCATCGAGCTGTCCAGCGGGCAGGTCCGAGCCATCATCGCCAAAGCCGTCATCCTCTGCACGGGGGGCTGCGGCAAGGTCTTCCCCTTCACCACCAACGCTAACATCAAGAACGGCGACGGGATGGCCCTGGCCTATCGCGCGGGCGCGCCGCTCAAGGACATGGAGTTCGTCCAGTACCATCCGACCGGCCTGCCGTTCACCGGAATCCTGATCACCGAGGCGGCAAGGGCGGAGGGGGGCTGGCTCCTGAACAAGGACGGCTACCGTTACCTCCAGGACTATGACCTGGGCCAGCCCACGCCCAAGCCGGTGTTGCGCTCCATGGAGCTGGGTCCGCGTGACCGGCTCTCGCAGTGCTTCGTCAAGGAACAGGAAAAGGGTCGTACGTTCGAGGGACCGTATGGGCACTACGTCCACCTGGACATTCGGCATCTGGGAGAAAAGCTGATCGACAAGAAGCTTCCCTTCGTCCGGGAGCTGTGCCTGAAGTATGTGGGGATCGATCCGGTGAGAGAGATGATCCCGGTCCGGCCCGTCGTCCACTACATGATGGGCGGCATTCACACCGATATTTACGGGGCCACCCCTCTCCCGGGGCTGTATGCGGCGGGGGAGGCAGCGTGTGTGAGCATCAACGGCGCCAATCGGCTGGGGTCCAACTCGCTGACTGAGATCCTGGTCTTCGGCGCGCGGGCCGGCAAGGCCGCCGGCGCCTTTGCCGCCGAGCAAGCCGAGGCGAACCCGTCTCTCGTCACGCAAGCCCTCGACGAGCAGCGGCGGCTGGAGGAGAGTTTGCTACACAAGAGCGGCGGCAAGGAGAGGATCGCCACACTGCGCACCGAGATGCACCGGATCATGGAGGAGAGTGCCGGCATCTATCGGACGGAGACGGTGCTCAAGGAGGCGGTGGGGAAGGTGAAGCAACTTCAAGAGAGGTTCGGGGATCTTTCCCTGGACGACAACAGCTACACCTTCAACACCGAGTTGACCGCGGCCCTCGAGCTTTCGTACATGCTGGACGTGGCCCAGACGATCGTCCAGTCCGCCCTCGAGCGAAGGGAATCGCGCGGCTCGCACCAGCGCACCGACTATCCGCAGAGGGACGACGAGCGGTTCCTGGCGAACTCCCTGGCCTACCGGGTGGAGGATGGTTCTTCCCGGATCGAGTATCTCCCGGTCACGATCACCCGCTGGCCGCCGGGCAAGCGGGTCTACGGGAGGTAGGGAGGGATGCCGTCCACCGTCGCTCTCACCGTGTCGCGCTATCGGCCGGAAAGGGAATCCGAACCCACCTCCCAGACCTATGAGATCCCCTTTCGGAAGGACTGGGTGGTCCTGGACGCTCTCAACCACGTCAAGGACCACCTGGACGGGTCCCTCTCCTTCCGGTGGTCGTGCCGGATGGGCGTGTGCGGCAGCTGTGGGATGAAGGTGAACGGCACGCCGAAGCTCACCTGCGCGACCTTCCTGTCCGAATACCCACCCGGTCCCATTCGCATAGAACCCCTGGACTACTTCCCCGTGGTGCGCGACCTGGTGGTGGATCTCACCGACTTCGTGCGAAAGCTCCAGCAGGTGAAGCCCTGGATCATCCGCAAGGAGGAGAGGCCGCCGGGCGAGGGTGAGTACCTCCAGACGCCCGATCAGCTCGATACGTACAAGCAGTTCAGCATGTGCATCAACTGCATGCTGTGCTACTCCGCGTGCCCGATCTATGGACTCGAGCCGAGCTTCATCGGTCCGGCCGCCATCGCCCTGGCCCAACGCTACAACATGGACTCCCGGGACCAGGGGGCGACGGAGCGCCTGAAGATCCTCTCCGAGCATGACGGCATCTGGCAGTGCACCTTCGTGGGCGAGTGCACGAAGGTGTGCCCCAAGCACGTGGATCCCGCGGGAGCCATCCAGCAGTACAAGCTCACCGCCGCGACCCACTGGGTCAGGTCCCTGCTTCTCCCGTGGGGCTCGAGATGAGCGCCCCGCCCCGCTACACCCTGTACCATCCCCGGTGGTACCGCCGCCGCGTGTCGGTGTGGTGGTGGCTGCAGAACCGGTCCTATACGTGGTTCGTCCTGCGGGAGCTCACCAGCGTCTTCGTGGCCTTCTTCGCCGTGGTCTATCTGTGGCAACTCCGCGCCCTCGGCCAGGGTCCCGAGGCCTATGAGCTGTTCCTCGCCCGGCTGAGGACGCCGCCCTTCCTCGCCCTGAATACGGTGGCCTTCCTCTTTGTCCTCTTCCATGCCATCACCTGGTTCAATCTGACTCCCAAGGCCATGGTCGTGCGGCTGCGGGGCAAACGAGTACCCGACTGGGTCATCGTGGGCTCGAACTACGCGGCCTGGCTCGTGCTCTCAGGGGCCGTGGCCTTCATGCTGCTGCGCGGGTAGATGCTAGGACGGATCACGCCGCTCTTGTGGCTCTTGTTCAGCGCCGGAGGGACGGTCGCCGCGCTCCTCGTCCCCGTCCATCTCTTTCTGACTGGCCTGGCCTTTCCCCTGGGATGGCTCGAGGCACCCCGCTACGAGGTTCTCCATCGCCTCCTGACGCACCCGCTGATAGGACTCTACTTCTTCGTCCTCATCTCCTTGCCGCTGTTCCACTGGGCCCATCGCTTCCGGTACACGCTCTACGATGGGTTGCAGCTGAAGCATCTGACCGAGCTCATCGCCGTCCTCTGCTATGGGGCCGCCCTCTTGGGAACGGCCATGGCCGCCTACCTACTGTGGACCATCCGGTAGCCATCGACGACCGCGGTTCATGACGGAGGTGGAAAGATGTCGAGATATCTCGTCGTCGCGCATCAGACCGCCCTCAGCCCCGACCTCCAGCGCAAGGTGCGTTCGCTGATCGCGGAGGACTCCGCCGCGGAGTTCGCCGTACTCGTACCGGAAACGCCCGGGGTGCCGCTGACGTGGGAGGGCGAAACGGTCGACGTGGCAGGGCAGCGCGCCGAAGCATCCAAGACGCTCCTCGAAGAGACGGCGGGAGCGCGAGTCTTCCGAACTGCGGTGGGAGCGCCAGAGCCGCTGCAGGCGATCACCGACGAACTGCATAGGCACCCTGGCTACGACGCCCTCGTCATCTGCACATTGCCCCCGGGCGTTTCCCGCTGGCTGAAGTTGGACCTGGTGCACCGGGCCGAGCGGAAGTTCGGCCTGCGTGTCATCCACGTCGTGGCTGAAGCTTCCGCGCCGGCACGTCGGTAAAGCCCGATCACGATCGGACCGCAGTCACTCAGGGAGCCGGGAGAACGCCAATCTGTCGGAGCAGGTGTACGTTGCCTCCGGGACCGCTAGTGCGTCGATTTCGGCGACCGTGCCAAAACGAAACTCATGCACCGTCATCAGTCAGGTCCGTCGGGATCACGATCTGCTCCGCGTTCGGGTGCATCGCGCCAGCGGTTCGAAGGTTGTCTGGCGCGTGGTCGCCGGCGGAGCGTGAGGGAGACGGCCCAAGAGTCGATCGTTGAAGCCGACCGGGAGACCGGACGCCATCGCCTCGAGCGTCGCGATGCTTTGAAGCTCCCTGGCAACCAGGGGAGCCAATCCTGACTCAAAGAGGCGACTATGTCACCGGCGAGGCGCTGCTCGGCAGCGTCTATGTCGCAGGGGGATACGATGTGCGCGCTGCCGACCGGCTGGAGTCCTGTAGCCCTGCAGTCTCCAGTGCCGCGCGTTCGCGCCTTGAACGAGCCCATGACTCCGCGGCATCAGCCAGCGGGACCCTGTACAGCTCGGACCGTGAGCATCGGCACCTGGCCACAGAGGCTCAGTTTGCGCTGATCGGCTTCGGGCAGATGGCGGCCATGTTTCTCACCAGCTCCACCACGGCCGTCCTGGTGTCCGCGGTGCTCCCGGCCCCGGCGCAGGGCGACGTCAACTGGATCACCTGGGCCGTGTATGGCTCACCGCTGAACGCGGTCCTGTGCAGTCCACCCGCGGGGGGATCGAGGGCAATGGAGACATCCGGTGTTGAGGCTGGCTCGGGTAGGCGAATCGTATAGCCGAGGACGTCTGCCCAGAAGCGAGCGAGACGATGTGGGTCGGCACAGTCGAAACAGACATCGCGAAGATGCGAAGTGGCCACAGGAGTTCCCTTCTTCTCGTCCGAGTCATATACGCCAGGGTAACGTAAGCCCTGGCCCTTTGGCCACGCCGGCACAGCGTTCCCCGATTTTCGGGTTACGAAAGGGCCGACCGAGCTCACGACGAGAGTGTCGCTCGTTGCAGCACAGGGGCCTGATCACGAGGGCAGGCCTCCGCGAACGGCATGCGGGTTCGCCGCCCCTGGAGACGCGACTATGCGAAGGCCCAGTTCCGCCGCCGCCAGGTCTGCCGGATCATCGATGACCTGTAGCAGGACATCGACCTGCTCCTCTACCCTTCGGTGCCTCCGCCGTCGTCGCTGGCGGAGCTTCGCCACGACTCGGTGCTCCCGGCCGACGCGGTGGCGCGCCACTCCTCCGGTTCACGGCCCCTTCGACTTCACTGGCAATCCCACGATCTCCGTCCCCTGCGGCTTCACTGCGGTCGGGACGTTCGGCCTGGATCGTACGCCCGACGGCAGCCTGGGCGGGGGGCAGTCAGGGGGACGCTTCAGCGCGGTGGCGAGAAGGCGAAATACTCCCTCGGGTTCTCCTCGGTCATGATCCGAATGCTCTGCTCGTCGACTCCGGCCTTGCGCAGCCGAGGCAGGAAGTCCCGAACGATGAAGCTGTAGCCGCGCCCACCGCGGCCGGCGAGATCGCGGCGCCGGGCGGTGTCCTGGCCGAGCAGGATCTTGCCCACGTGGCCTCGCGCGATGAGGCGCACGATCATGTCGACGCGCTGGTCGTCGGTCATGTCGGCCGGATTACTGATGCGGTCGAAGCTCAAGTAGGCCCCCCGTTGGGCGACCTCGAAATGGTAGTCGGGCGACGGGTTCGTGTCCATGTGCGAGACGGCGATTCGGCGCGCATCGACACCACGCGATGTGAGGAAGTCGACTTCCTCCGACGCGAGCGTGCCGTCCGTGGTGTGCGTATAGATCGGAACGCCCGTGCGTTTGTGCACGATCGCCGCCGCCTCGAATACCGTTTTCTCGGCGTCGAGCGCTTGCCGGGCGCTCCAGCCGATCTCTCCGATCACGCCGGCGCGGGCTCCGGCCATGGCCGTGCCCACCAGGACGTCGTGCTCCATGATCGCCGCCAAGCGGCCGACGTCGCCCTCCCGGACAAGCGGCGGCAAATGTTGGCCGAAGAACCATCCGGTGCTACCGATGATGTGCGTGGCGGAGGCCTTCGCCACGCGCGTCAGCGCGTCCAGGTCGTGGTTCGTATCGACGGTCGACAGCTCCCCGACGCTCTTGATCCCGCCCGTGACCGCGAGCTCGAGCTCCCTGGCCATCTCGGCCTCGTCCTTGAGCGTCAAGTCGGGATCGCCCCAGATCGGGCAGTGATCTTGGATGACGTGCTCGTGAGCCAGTGTGAAGCCGAGTTGCTCGGGGGCGATGTCGCCGAGCACGGTTCGAACGATCTTCAGCATGGTGATCTCCTGGTTCAGGTGATGTTCGCGATTGGCGCAAATGCCTATCTCTCTTGCCCGTGGTGTTCGGTGGGGCCAGCGGGTCCCGCGCTCTGGGCGCGCCGCCCGAGATAGGCTTCGAGCACCTGCGCGTCGGCGAGGAGGTCGGCACCGCGGCCGTGGGCGAAGACGGCCCCCGTCTCGAGCACGTAGGCCCGATCGCATATCTCGAGCGCCATCCACGCCATCTGCTCCACCAGCAGGATCGTCAGTCCCTCGCCGCGCAGTCGCACGAGCGTCTCGAAGACTTCCTGCACCCGGATGGGGGCGAGTCCGAGCGACGGCTCGTCGATCAGAAGGATCGTCGGACGAGACATGAGGCCCCGCGCCAGCACGAGCATTTGCTGCTCACCGCCGCTCAGCGTCCCCGCCTGCTGGTTCAGCCGCTCGGCGAGCTGCGGGAACAGCCTGGTCATACGCGCGATGTCCCCTTGCACACCATCGCGCCCGCGCGCAGCGCGGCCGCTGTAAGCGCCGAGGGCCAGGTTGTCCTGAACAGTCTGATCGGGAAAAACGCGCCGGCCCTCGGGCACGAGCGAGAGGCCCCAGCGGACAATGCGATGGGGGGGCTCCCCGGTCAGACGCCGGTCGCTGTACCAGACATCGCCCGCCGACGGCCGCACGAGCCCCATGATCGCCTTCATCAGCGTCGACTTGCCGGCCCCGTTGGCGCCGACCACGGCCACCATCTCTCCGGGCGGCACCTCGAGGGAGACGCCGCGGAGAGCGTGGACGTGACCGTAGTGGACATGCAGTTGCTTCACCGCGAGCATGCAACACCCCGCACGCGCCCGAGATACGCCTCGATAACGCGCTCGTCCCGCTGCACCTGTTCCGGCGAGCCGTCGGCGATCTTCACGCCGTAGTCGAGGACGGTGACGGCATCGGAGATCCGCATCACCAGCTCCATGTGGTGCTCGATCAGCAGGACAGTAACGCCCCAGCCCCGGATTCGCTGGATCAGATCATTGATGACATCGATCTCGTGGGCGTTCAGCCCCGCGGCGGGCTCGTCGAGCAGCAGCAGGGACGGCCGGAGAGCCAGGGCCCGGGCGATCTCGAGCACGCGCTGCTGCCCGTACGGGAGGGCGGTCGCCACGGTGTCCGCTTGCTCGGAGAGCCCGACCTCACGCAACAGGATGAGAGCGTGCCGGCGGACCGCCTGCTCGGCGGCCCGCAGGGCGCGCGTACGCAGAGCACAGGACAGAAGCCCAGCCCGGTGCGTGAGCGGAAACCCGCACATCACGTTCTCGAGGACGGTCATCTGGCCGAACAGCTGCAGGTTCTGAAACGTCCTGCTCACACCGGCCCGCGCCATCCGATAGGCCGGCCACCCGGTGACGACCTCGCCCTCGAGCAGAACCCGCCCCGCCGTGGGACGGTACAGCCCGGCCACGATGTTGACAACGGTTGTCTTGCCTGCACCATTCGGCCCGATGAGGGCGTGGATCGAGGCCCGACGCACCACGAGGTCGAGAGCGTCGACAGCGATGAGGCCGCCAAACCGCATCCGCAGCTGCTCGACGCGGAGCAGTTCGACGCCGGGCCTGCCGGGACGCACGGGCGCCAGCTCGTGCACGTTCGGCTGCCCATCGCTATCGACCGGAAGCAGAGGGCTCGGCGGGCGGGCGCGTCGGCGGGCGAACCAGCCCTCAACGGTGCCGACGACTCCCTGCGGCAGACCGTACATCACCGTTACCAGGAGCCCGCCGTACACGATCAACCGAAACTGGGCGAAGCGATGCAGAAGCTCGGGCAGGAACGTTAGGCACAGGGCGCCGACGACGGGACCGAGACTCGTGGCCTTGCCGCCAAAGATCACGATCAGCACGAAGAAGACCGACTGCAGGAACTCAAAGGAGTCCGGGCTGATGTACGCCTGGTGGAACGCGAACAGGCCGCCGCCGAGCCCGGTGAGCGCCGCGCTCAGCATGAAACCGAGAACCTTCGTGCCGTGTACGGAGATACCCACCGCCGCTGCGGCCACCTCGCTCTGTCGGACGGCCAGGAAGCTGCGTCCGCGGGGCGACAAGATCCAGTGATGCTGGAAGAGCAGGACCAGGGCGAGGACGGCGAGGACAAGGATGTAGAAGCTCGTCCCGCGCAGGGGCTGGCCGCCGACGTGCAGGCGCGGGATCGCCGTGATGCCAAGCGGTCCTCCGGTGAAGGCGGTCCACTCCATGAGCACCGAGAAGACGATGATCCCGAAGGCGATCGTCACCATGGCCAGGTACGGGCCCTTGACCCGGAGGGCGGGGTACGCGACAGCGGCGCCGACGATGGCGGCCACGACGAGCCCGAGGACGAGGCCGCCCCACAGATGGAAACCGGTCGTCTTCAGCCAGTCGATGCCGTTGAGGGCCTTGCCGACCATGGCGGCTGTGTAGGCACCGAAGGCGAAAAAGCCCGCATGGCCCAGCGATACCTGGCCCAGATAGCCGATGAGGAGGTTCAGGCCGATCGCGACGATGGCGTAGATGCCGACGAGCGTGGCGAGGAACAGATAGTAGTTCGAGCCAAGGGCGAGCGGTACCAGGGCGATCGGGCTCCTCCTGGGGACGCTCGTCTATCGACTCCTGCTCCAGCGCGTCGTGGGGAGGCCGGCCCTGACCACGCTCCTGCTCACGTTCGGCCTATCCATCCTCTTCAACAACGTGCTCCTCAAC
>Ga0187893_10009436_pt1 | contig 14985 bp, 22 predicted proteins | sample MA1701074metaG_FD_139574 | JGI IMG/M metagenome (GOLD analysis project Ga0187893, IMG submission 139574) | White microbial mat communities from a basaltic lava cave in the Kipuka Kanohina Cave System on the Island of Hawaii, USA - MA170107-4 metaG ...
AAGCCTCCAAAGCCGCCGAACAGATCCTCGCCAAAGCCGGTCCGGCGCGCCCCTGCAAAAAGATGCTCGAAAATGTCGCGAAAGCCTCCAAAGCCGATGTCGCGGAATACCTCTTCAAAGTTGACCTCCGACCCGCGGAACGCTTCTCCCTCTTCGACATGACCTACGGTGTCATAGCGGGTCCGTTTTTCCTGGTCCGAAAGTACCGCGTAGGCTTCGGAGATCTTTTTGAATTTTTCCTCTGCTTCGGGCTGCTTGTTGCGATCAGGATGGTACTGCAGGGCGAGCTTGCGGTAGGCGTTCTTGATCTCTTCTGTGCTGGCGTCTTTTTGCAGGCCAAGAACTTTGTAATAATCGCGCTCGCCGCCGCTCACTCTATCCACCTTTTGAGATGCGTGATGTCTGGTTTCTCAATTATTATACTGTTTTCATGGTGATGGGTTCGGCCCTGCAGCGCTTTCAGTCGAGCCTGAAGCAGCGCCTTCAGCCTGCGGGCCTGGTGTGCTACCTGCCGATGAAGGTCCCTGCGCCGCGCCGGCGCTCTGATACGCCTGGGTGCTGATCTCGCCCAGGACGGTCTTTAGTGCCTGGATCTTGGCCTTCATGTCTTCAATGTTGCTGGCTGCCATCGCCTCACGCAGTTCCTGTGAAGCCCTGTTCACCTTGTCCGCGTTCTCGGGGCTTATCTTGTCCTTCAGGTCCTGCTTTACCAGCTTTTCTGCGGCGTAAAGCAGGTTGTCGGCCTCGTTTTTGATCTCTACTTCTTCCTTTTTCTTTTTGTCCGCCTCTGCAAACTGCTCCGAGTCGCGCTTTAGCTTTTCGATCTCGTCCTTGGACAGCTTGTTATTCGCCGTGATGGTGATCTTGGCCTCCTTCTGTGTGGCCGTGTCCTTTGCCGCGACATTCATGATTCCGTTGGCGTCAATGTCAAACGTGACTTCGATCTGCGGAACTCCCCTTGGCGCTGGCGGTATCCCCGCTAGGTTGAAATTTCCAAGCGACACGCAGTCAGACGCCATCGGTCGCTCACCCTGCACCACATGGATCGTGACGGCAGTCTGGTAGTCAGCTGCTGTCGTAAAGATCTTGCTCTTTTTTGTCGGAATCGTGGTGTTTCGGTCGATTAGCGGCTCCTTCAGCCCGCCAAGGACCTCGACGCCCAGCGTAAGAGGGGTGACGTCCACTAGCAGTATGTCGGTCGCTACGTCGCCTGCAATAATAGCTCCCTGGATTGCCGCCCCCATGGCAACGGCCTCCATCGGATCCACTCCGCGCTCGGGCTCTTTTCCCATCACAGAAGCGACGAACTGCCTGACCATCGGCATTCTTGTAGGGCCGCCGATGAGGATTATCTTGTCAACGTCTGATGGGCTCATCTTGGCGTCTGCAAGCGACTGGGTCATCGGCTGCCTGCAGCGCTCTATTATCGGCCTCAGCAGGTCTTCGAGCTTTGACCTTGTGAGCTGCAAAACAAAGTTCTTTGGCCCGGACGAAGCGTCGTAAGCAAGGAAAGGCAGGTTGATCTCTGTGTTGACGACGTTGGAGAGTTCTATCTTGGCCTTTTCCGCAGCCTCCCTGATCCTCATCATGGCAGCCTTGTCGGCTGACACGTCAAGTCCGGACTGCTTGCGGAATTCCTGGACGACGAACTGGACCAGGGTGTTGTCCATGTCGGTGCCCCCCAGCTGGGTGTCGCCGGATGTGCTCTTTACCTGAAAGACCCCGCCGCCCATTTCCATGATCGTGACATCCAGAGTTCCTCCTCCAAGGTCAAAGACCATTATCTTTAGGTCCTTGTTGGCTTTGTCGAGTCCGAAGGCAAGAGACGCAGCCGTTGGTTCGTTAATGATCCTGACGACCTGCAGGCCCGCAATGTCTCCGGCGTCCTTGGTCGCCTGCCTCTGGTTGTCGTTGAAATATGCAGGCACCGTGATAACTGCCCTGTCCACCGGCTCGCCAAGGAACGCCTCGGCATCGCGCTTTATTTTCTGGAGGATAAAAGACGATACCTGCTGCGGCGTGTATTCCTTGCCGTAGACTTTGAACTTGAAATCGGTTCCCATCTTGCGTTTTGCAGCGATCACCGTGCCGTCCGGGTTAGAGATCATCTGCCTCCTTGCCGGCTCGCCTACTATCAACTGCCCTTCCCTGGTGAAAGCCACCACGGATGGGAACGCCTTGCCGCCTACCGATGTGCCCTCGGCTGCCTGGATAATGGTGGGCTTGCCGCCTATCATCGACGCCGCCGCCGAGTTGCTGGTTCCTAGATCTATGCCTATTATTTTTCCCATTTTCTCATTCCCTCTGATTACTGGTATCTGCCTCCATAGTAGTGTCAGAAACACTATTTCTAATTATCTTCTTGGAGATTTCTACAAGGCTTGGCCTGAGAACCTTGCCGTTGAGCATGTAGCCCTTCCTGATCTCGGTCGTGACGGTGTTCTCGGGGACGCCACTTTTTTCCAGATGTGCCAAAGCCTCGTGGACGTTGGGGTCAAAGGGAGTACCCACCGTCTCGATCTCCATCACACCCTCGGATGACAGCAACGAATCGATATTCTTCAGGATGCCCTCCAGACCCTGTATCACAACAGGCCCCGCACCGCCCTGTCTTGCAACGGACAGCGCCCTCAGGTAGTCGTCCCGTACGCCAAGGAACTTTAGCAAGAGATCAGCCTTTATCTGCTCTGACTTTGAAGAGATCTGCCTGTCGGCCTGTTTGCGATAGTTGTCAAAGTCAGCCACCAGGTACTTTATCTTGTTGAGGTTGCTCTCGGACGACTCCCTGACCCTGCGAAGCTCTTCTCTTGTCGAGTCAAGCTCTTTTCTCAATTCCGCGATTTTTTCCTCTGCGCCGGCCTCATGATCCTCGGGCTCTTCTACTCGGGCCACACCCTTCTCACTGTCTTCCAAGGTCATCTCTGGAAAAGCGGCTAGTGATAATAATTGTTTATCGCTCTCGTATGCGCAAGGAATATAGCAGATCTTGCCTCCAGCGAAGCCATGACCGACGACGACGAGCTTGAAGCCATCAAGCAGAGAAAGCTGGCCGAGCTCCAAAAGGCGGCAAGTGCCAGGGAAATAATGTCAGGCCTCAGTCAGCCAATAGTGCTGACTGATTCTAATTTCGCCTCGGAAGTCGGCAAGTACCCGCTCCTGCTTGTTGATTTCTGGGCTCCGTGGTGCGGACCGTGCCGGATGGTTGCCCCCATAATAGAGCAGCTGGCGAGGGAATATTCCGGACGCGTGGCATTTGGCAAGCTCAACGTCGACGAGAACCAGCTCGTCGCTGGAACTTTTGGCATACAGAGCATCCCCACCATGATGATATTCAAGACAGGCAAGCCGGTAGATGTGATCGTAGGTGCTCTGCCAAAGGCGCAGATAGAGATGAAACTAAAACAACATTCAGGAAGCGGCGATTCTATCTATCGGTAATGGCTGAAAAAGAAAAGAGACCGCACTCAGTGTATGCCCAAGTGCGGGAATGATGCAACGCTTACGCCCAGTTCGCCCTGGATTTTTCTGATCTTGGTGGCGTACTCTCTCATCTTTGCGTTATCGCCCTGTACTTTGGCGATCCTGTACCCCTTCCATGCCTTTCTCAGTGCTCCCCAGCTCTGGCCGGTAGTAAAGCTGCCTCTTGACGTTGTGGCTTCATTATGAAGCGACATGATTGCTGTCATTATTGAGATAGTTGACAGTTGGTACTTATCACCCATAGTCAACTTTATCCAATTCAAAAGTGAAAACAGTTGATACGATGTCAACCATGAGGTGCAGCTTGCTAAATTTTAGCGCTTGAGAAGCGCTATCTCAAATTTCTTACAAGAATTTGGTTGCCAGACGCTTCAACACATGGCACCAACTTTTTACCCGGGACTTTCTCATAAACGACTGCGGTGGGCCCGTTTAGCAAAAAGAAAAATGAAGAAAAGGAAAAGAGCGTTCAGCGATTCTACGCTCTCCTCAAGGCGCTGATGGACGAGCTATTCGCGTACGCTCCGAAATCAAAGCACGTAAAGATGCCCTACAACGTTTCTTTTGGTCTCGTATATGACGATCGCAATTCGCTATCTTTTACCGGAGTCGACAAGAAAACCGGCAGAAAAATGTACCTTTACAACGTGAGGATAATCGGCAGGATGTTTGAAGAAAAAAGGCAGGCGATGCTCGAAGACAGGACAACCGAGACTCTCTTTACATGGATCTCTGACGTCTGCACCCTGTACATCAGTCCGTTCGTTTATGATTACGTCGAGAACGTCCAGCACAGGGGACAGGGCGCCGTCGACCGAACCACAAGGCAGATAGTCAGAGGATTTCTTGAAAGCCTCAAAGTCGATCCCAAGCTAAAGCATGTCCTGGACATATTACGTGACGAACCTACACAGGATCAAAAAAGCTGACGAAGGCACCAAGCCGGCTTGGCGTAGCACAAGATAATTCGGTTCCGGATCCCCTTTTTCATGGTTCAGATTAGATGCAATGTATGTGACGAGATTATCGATTCAACTATGGTCGCCGAACACGTTGCGGCGAGAAGTCATGCCGTAAAGAAAAAAGTTTCCGAGTTCAACGAAATGAATGTGCAGGTAAAGCCTTCATACCAGCAGGACATCTCTATCGTTGGGGCCTGGATAAAGAGCCTCTACAACTATGATTTTCTTTCAAAAGGCTGCGCTCAGGCGTAGTTGCTCTTTATTGATGACTTTGCGCCACAGGCTTCGCATATCAAAAAGCCCACTTTCTTGCTTTTCTCTGTGCGGGTGTCGGGGCTGCCGCACACCGGGCACTGGACATAGTCCTTGACGTAACGGTCGATCAGGGCCTGAAATGAAGAGGGAGTCTTGCGCCCAAGGAAAATCACGCGTTCTCCCGCAATATAGCCCGCGGATGCAAGTTCCTTATTGAGATAGAGAAGGAATTTCTCAGGGTCCCGCCTCAGGGCCTTGGGAAATTCCATAAAGTTACGGAAAATAGTCTTTTTGCCGACCCAGATGATCTGCGGAGCCGGAACCACCAGCCTGGCCTTGTCCTTCTTTGCGGTATTGCCCAGCTTGTCCTGCAGCCGCTTCAGTAGCTTGTCATATTCTGCTGCAGTCTGGACCGTCATGATATTTTTCATCGTTGACCGTCCGTCTAATTAATGTATTTGACAGACCATTAGTAAAGAGGCAGAATCTATGTCTAAGGAGTTTACATACACCATGATAAGACAAGAGTTGGCATTTGGAAGAAGCGCAGATATGACCTGGATTGTCTTTTGTGAAATGTGCAGAATACCTTTAGATGGAAAAGACCAGTTCCTTGGACACCAGATAATCTCGCACGAATTGGGTACGGATGAAGCAGAACGCGCATGGCAGAGCAAGTGGTCAAACTCTGACTTGGGAATGTAGGTCGCATCTATCAAAGATCGACCAGGGAATAACTGGACCTGCCAAGCCTTTTTCGGGTCACCGAGATTGCCTTTGGTGACGAATCACACCCTATCCATCTTCTTCCGAGTTTTTGCGCCAGAAAAAGTGTTGTGCCCGACCCGCAAAAGAAATCTGCCACGAGAGCACCACTTCTTGAGAATTGTGTTATTATTCGGTGGAGCAGCTGCTGGTGCTTCTCAGTTCCATATCCTGTCGAGTAATCGTAGGCTTCCACGTCAAGCCAGACGTTATCCAGGATCCTGTAGTTCTTTGGTGGAATCCAGTACTCGGCGTACTTTACGTTTCCCCTTTTTCTGATGAACTCTTTTGATCTTCCAGTCTGGTTCCAGTAATCCTCGAGTGACTTGTTAGAGAATTTATTTGCAAAAGTCCTGTAGTTATCGATCGCTCTTACTGCGCGGGCCTTGGACCATTTCCATTGGCCCCTTTCCGGAGAATAGCCGAAAATTTCGTACCGCATTGTTGGTCTGTCTGTGTTGCTCCAAAAACCCATCCATTTCGCTTCGGACTTGTGCGGGACCACCGGGGGCACGAACTTGGCTTTCTCGGTTTTTGAATACCACAAGATGGAGTCATGCGCGTTGTGCATGCGGTCTATCGCTTTGAACTGGTACTGCAGGTTCTTCCTACGTCCTCTTTTGACAATTATTTCATTTCTAAAGTTCTCTGGGCCAAATATCTGGTCCATAAGCACCTTTGCGTAATGCGAGGCATGCCAGTCAAGATGAACAAAGATCGAACCTGAAGGAGACATCAGTGTTCGGATCTGGGCGAGCCTTGCCCGGAGCATCTCAAGATACGCGTTGCTATCCCAGGAATCCTCAAAAGCGATGCCAGTCCTGTTCTTGCTGCGGTAGTAGTAGCGCTCACCACTCTGGAAAGGCGGATCGATATAGACGAGATCCAACGTGTTTTCGAAGCCCTGCCCATTCAGATATCGCAGGCAATCCAGGTTGTCGCATTGGAAGAGCAGGTTCATGCCAGCCCGATGAGCAAGTACTGGTGTTGCAGCAGTTTCTTTGCGATGAGCCATCAGCTAGCGGATCTACTCCGGATAGTGAGAAAGGAGTCTGATTATTATCTGGATCGCCTCTGCTACCCACTAACGTCCACGCATCTTTCTCGACTTTAAATCGGGCGACGCGTCGTCACAATGGCACATGATAAATATTGACCGTATGTCATGATACATCGTCATTGCCCAATATGATACCGATTAACAGGCCCTGGATAGACGAGCAGGAAAAAGCAGAGGTTGCAAAAGTACTTGAAGAAAATGCCCTTACAACTGCGGCCCGGGATGGGGGCAAGCGCGTGCGGGACTTTGAGGCTCAGATGAGAGGTTATCTCGGAGTCAGACATGTACTTGCGGTCAATTCTGGCACCGCAGCGCTCCACGCAGGCCTCCTTGCCTCAGGCATTGAGCAAGGAGACGAAGTCCTGCTTCCTTCATTTACCTTTGTGGCCACCGCAAACGCCGTGGTCGCGGCGGGAGCCAGGCCCGTGTTTGTCGATGTAAGAAAAGATGACTATACAATGGACGTCTCTGACTTGAAGTCAAAGATCACAAAGAAATCCAAAGCCGTTATCCCAGTCCACCTGTACGGCCATCCTGCCAATATGGACGAAATTTCAGAACTGGCGCGCAGGCACTCTATTGATGTTATAGAAGATGCCTGCCAGTCCCTCGGCTCGACGTACAAGAAAAAACAGACTGGCACTCTGGGCATTATGGGGTGCTTTAGCATGTATGCAAGTAAGGTACTTACCGCAGGGGAAGGCGGCGCCGTTGCGACAGATAGTGACGAAGTGGCAGACAAGATCAAGATGATAAGAAATCATGGCATGGTGGAGGGCTACGATACAAGAGTGCTTGGAATGAACCTCCGTCTGCCAGAGCTCAGCGCGGCGGTAGCCACCGTTCAGATGAAAAAGCTGCAGAAAATGCTAGAGATTAGAAGGCGCAATTCGGAAATGCTTTCCAAGATGATCTATCCCATGGCGAAAAAAAGCGGGACGCAAATTCCCCAGGAGACAGCGGATAAAAAGTTCAACTGGTACCTCTATACCGTAGCGTTTGAGAACGGGAGGGACCGAATAAAGGATGTATTGAACAAAGCAGGTGTCGGCGCGACGGTGTACTACAATCCTCCTGTGCACCGGACTCCCTACTATGCGCAGATGCAGCGTACGAGTCTGCCGTCAACTGACTGGTGCGCGGACCATGTCCTTTCCCTGCCCGTCCACCCCCACGTTACTGAAGCTGACGTGGCTCGTATTTCCAAAAGCCTGGATGCAGCTCTGTAACCGTGGAGAAAAGGTCCAAGGCATATCTTTGTTGCAATTCGTTCGACCTCGTGAATAAAGTTGTTTATTAGCTTGTCCCGCGTGAATACAAGTGACGCAACCATGGAGGTCTATCGGATTTCTGCCGTTACCCTGAAAGTTAGAAACATGGGAGAATCATGCGCGTTCTACTCGAAGCTGCCTGGATTTACGCTAGTGTACGGAGGATCGAAGGAGAGATTTACTACGTTTGAAGTTGGAAGAGGAACCAAGATGTATCTCAATCTGGAACTGAAAGACGACATGGCTCGCCGCATTTCTACAGACCCTGACACACCAAAGAAATCCTTTGGTCGCATAGTATTCCACACCGACGATGTCGATGGACTTTATCGGTTCATGACGACTGACAGTGGCGTATCGCAATCCGCAATCTTTGAAAATGCACCCAAAGATGCCATATGGGGAGAAAGGTTCTTCCATGTGAGTGAACCTGACGGCTACCAACTGTCTTTCGCGCAGCCGATCACAAAAGAGACAGAGAAATACTACTGCGAGTAAGCTGACCGGGATTGAATACTAGCGTCATCAGAGCAGCGATAGCAAACAGAAATCTCGTTGAATTCACCTATCGTGGCTATCTAAGGATAGCCGAGCCGCACGTATATGGCATCAAAGATGGCAAGAGGCAGATCCTTGTGTATCAGATAGGAGGCCTTACTTCGACTGGCAGAGTGCCGGACTGGCGCCTGATAGGACTGGAAGAGATATCAGGTCTTAAAGTGCTAAAAGGAGAAACATTCGAAGGGCCGCGCAAACACGAAATCTCGGACTACGATCATTGGGATGCTGTTGTCGCCGCTGTAAGGTAGGTTAGGTATTCATTGTCCGATCTTGCATTGAAAGAATGCTTGAGCCAATGCGCAGTTGCGGCATTACGTATGTAGTACAAAGATCATCTAGAATATAATTCGCCAGTAATGGCAAGGACGTGTGGATATGAGTCGAGCCTGAGAAAGGTTACGTACTCGATCCTGAACGAATCCCATGGCTTATGCCTTGACAGGAAGGATCTTGTCATGGAGCAGCTCGATGCATGCAATAGGCTAAAGAGATATACGACCGACGAAATAGACAGAAAGACGATAGAGAATGAAATACGCGAGCCGAAAATGACGCTTGACCTCATGACTTGACTCCCTGGCCCCAAAGCAGTCGCCTTAATATGAGAGGGCTGCCTATCCATTAGTAGCGCATGCACGAATTCCTGCGGAGTGCATCGGTTCTAAGGTATCGCGAGTGCAAGTCCTGCGAGATGAGGACCCAGATGACTTGCCTAAAGTGTGGATTCTGTTACAGCTGCCACTGGAAACAAGAGTGGGCAGGAAGGGCACCCTGGCATGCGGCAGAATCCTAGAATGGATCGAGGTAATGGAAGCCCTGAGGGCTCAGCGTCGCCCTGCTAGTAGCTCCACTGTGAAAGCGCTATTTTTGGTTGGGTAAAGTGACCTTCTACTTCGGCCAGTCTTTCCATCGAGCCGTTTGCTTTTCTTAGCTGCGAAAACGACGAATCCTTTCGAACCTTTTGGAACATAGAGATGACCTGCTCGTTGGTCACTCCGTGTTTGATGTCGTATTCTATCTGCCTGCAAACATTTGCCAGGCCGCCGTATTTCTTGTGATTCCTTTTCTCCCATCCAGTAGCGTTCTCAGATATCCCCTTGACGTATTTTACTATCGTCTTTTGCATATGTTCAACGTGCCATTCCTTCATCGGAAAACTATTCTGCATGAAAAACCCCTAGTAGATATACACCGAACTTGCATATAATCTACCGCATGTTATCCGCGATATATCAGAATACCGGAAAACGTTCATCTTTTCCTTCCCAAGCGTCCTCTTCTCTTTGATTCTGCCTCGCAGTAGCATGTTACTTGCAAGAAAATCGGACAACAGTATGAGACATTAGGGTGTAGCTAGAAGCCAGGGAAATTGGGATACAAGGCTCAATAAGCATCTTGAAGGACTGTTGCCTTGAGGCCGGGCTACAGGCTGGGTTCTGGACGTCTGTGCGTTTATCTCGGTTGGCTGACAAAAAAATGTGGTGTGGATGTCACGGAACACTCCACACTACGGTGTTTCTCTCAGAATACTTCCTCTAACATTTCGACTGTCAGCGCAGCCAATAGGACAAAGAACATCTTCTTGCTGGAGAGTAAGAAGAACCTATTTCTCTTATCCAGTATGTGAGATAGGAAGCTCTGCAGCGCAGGGTAGCCAGACGCTCCCAGCGAATTTATCATCGGCATAGCCGATGCCGCAATAGACTGCATTGCTCATCTTCACAGTCTATGATGTGCATAACGAGCATTTTAAGATAGCTCACGATCCACATTCCGTTATGGGAATAATAGTCCGATATCTTGCGCAGTCCCCGATTCGCCTGATCCGCTTCATCAGTCGGCTAAATGATCAGTCAATCGAAAATCTCTTTGAACGACGGTGACGCTCCAACGAATCTTGCAATTTTGTATTTCAGGAACACTTCATGCTCTTTGCCGCAATCATTACATCTTAGTCGTACTTTTCCAGAAATACTCTTGTATTTCGGCTTTTCTTCATCGTTTTCGGCTATGCACTCCATCACATTGCCGCAATCGCATGAAAATAACTGCTTCACCATTGACCTTAACCTCAGCTCCCTCAAGGATTAGAAAGTCAGCTTATCACTCACGTGGAATACTTTGCAGTGGGCAAGCAATTACTACAGTATCTTTGGACGATTATTGCTCCGTCCAATTTGAACAATGCTTCTGTTGTAGCAATGGCCGCGCATGACACGCAAAATCCTGCTGTTTTTTTTGTGCCAAGCGTTGTAGGTCGTGTGTTGTACGGCTTTAATGTCGCTATTATAGAACGACCTTCTCTAAAGCTTTCGTGCTTCCAGCTACAATCATCATGACTAGGAGCGACATCCTGTAATATGTTACTATCTGTGTAGAGATAGCGCTCACGGCTTCGTGTATTTGGGACATTGATTCTTACCCTGCCCTAACGCGCTCTGCCGCTATCGCTCTTGCCCCAGCTCGGATTCGCGGGCCGATTGTTTGCTTTAGCCTAGAAATACCATAGCCAGACTTTGATGATATAACAAGAGGATTCGGAATTTGCAGTTCTACTGCAATTGTGTCTATTTCTTGAGCGTCTGTACCATCATGTTTTGTGAGAAGAACAAGAACCTTGGCGCCATCAACTTTGAGCTCTTTTAGAACATCCCAGCAGCTTACATATTTTATTCTGATATCATCGAGTTCTTCTGACGAGTCTACAAGAAGCAAAATCAGATCTGCGGCGAGTGATTCTTCTAGAGTCGATTTGAATGCATCAATCATGTAAGTGGGCAGCCTGCTGATAAAGCCGACAGTATCGGTGAGCAGTATGGTCGTATTTTGATCTATCACTAAAGAACGCGTGGTTGTTGAGAGCGTTGTAAACAAGCTGGCTGATATCTCTTTGTTCTCTGCTGTGAGCAGGTTAAAGAGAGTAGTCTTGCCTGCACTAGTATACCCGACTAGCGATACAACAGGCATTCGTGTTTTTAATCGTTGTTGATGGTACAAATCGCGCTTACTTTTTGCCTCATCCAGTTTTTCTTTGATAAATCCCATCCGCCTTTTCAGGTCGCGGAACTTTACATCCACCGAATATTCTCCCATGCCTCCCTTGCCCGCTCGTTCACCGCCCGAAGTCAGCTTTGCATTTTCTCGGACTCGGGGCATTTCGTACTGTACTTCTGCGAGTTGAATCTGGAGCTTTGACTCCGTCGTCGTGGCTCTGGAATAAAAGATGTCGAGTATCAATCGCTCCCTGTCTATGACACGCACTCCTGTTAGCTTGCTCAAGTTGTGCATCTGTTTTGAAGTTAGATGCTCGTCAACAACTATTAGGTCGATCTTTGCTTTGCGATCTTTGCGCGTTTCATTTGCCTCCTTGACGAACTCTTTGATCTCTTCAGCCTTACCTGATCCCAGGCCGTATTGTGAATGATTGAGATACTTTTGGGTATAGACTTTTGAAATTGTATAGTCTGCTGATTCAACCAAGCTCTTTGCTTCCTCGAGCCTAAATCTGTCCGGGTAGCCCACGAGTATCGCGCGAGTCGGCTTCTTTGCGGAATTCAAGCCGCACCAGAACCAGTCTCAGGTTGCACTCTTTGCAAAAGCATTGGCATCTCTCATCATAGTGTGCACGGTGAGTATTATAGGTATGTGAGGAAGGGAGATGCGCGCTGCCAATTTATTTCAATAGTACGCGAGGATATCATGACCACGTTACACTGGATCGTGTGGTGCAAGTTGGTTGCGAGAGGGCCAGATAAGTATTCCCGTGAGTGATAAGTAGAAGCGAATTGGGTTCGCCCTCTTCTAAAGACCTTCAACTGACACCGCTAATTAATACAGTCCCAACGACTCGTTACTGTAGGCGAGAGTTTCCCATTAATTCAACTTATTTCCTCACCTTCCTACGCTCAGATTGCCGAAAAAGTCACAGTCTGACGCTACCTTTTATAGCAGTGTTGTATAAGGTAATCATGTCGAGAGCTTTTGTTTTTTTGAATTGTGATGTTGGCAAAGACCAGGGCATTATTGCTGAGATGAACGATATTTCGGGTGTCTCGCGAGCGATAGGCGTATCCGGCATCTACGACATAGTTGCAGATATTAGTTCAGACTCTGATGCGGGATTGGCAAAGACTGTGAGAAAGTTTCGGTCCCTCGCGAATATCAGATTTTGTTTGACAATGATCGTGGCTGAGAAACCTGACATTGGAGGCAAGTGAGGACCGAATGGTAGAAGATACCGAACTGGAGAAGGATTTCAGAGAGAGGTACGCCGTGGAACTACGCAAAAAGAAGGTGCGCACTTCTGACAACCCGCACTTTGGGACTGACGAGATGGCAGAGGAGCTGAGGCGCGTAAAGCAGCAGGAACAGATTACTCCGGGGCGCAGGGGTGAACAGATCAAACATGAGGAGATAGGCAAGGAAATATCTCGTAGGGTGGGCCTCAAGCAAAATAGCGGGAAGTCCTAGTTTCATGCCGATGCTCATGTTGAAATGTAAGAGCTGTGGCGAGGTTTTTCCCGGCATATACGTACCTGAGGAAAACAAAAGTGAATTCAAAGCGGCTGCTACAAAGTCTGGAATTTCTCGTACCTGCACTAGAGGGCACCATAACGATTACGCTACAGAAGACTATATGGACTGGTCCTGACAGCATTTTCGGCCTGTGCGACTTGACGCTGGGTTTAGCCTAACATTCAAGCTGGGTTTAATAGTGCCACCAAACAATATGACGGCTATATCTTGTCTGGAAATGAGCTGCAGCAACTTCCTCTTAAGCAAAGGAGCGAGATAGAATCTCACCTTTGCAACTACAACATTCCGCTTCAGATCCTGCAAATGGTGGCAGAACGATGCGGATGCACATTTGATTCACGCATTTCGGGCAGGGACTTTGCGCGCAAACCCAAACTTCCAGTCCTGCTCGCCCGGCTCAACGACAGGTCGATAATGATGCTACAGCAGATATTCATAGACTGCCAGGACTCGCTTTCAAATTTCAGGTTCGCCGTGTTCCTTTCTTCAAGATACAGCCCGATGATTCATAAATTCATTATGGATCGCAAGATCGCCGGCAAATCTGGGCTGGAGTACTTTTTTGACGTCTGCATATACTCAAGGCAAACGGAACAGCTGGTTGCCGTAGGGATGCAAAACAACAACTCACGACGTCAGGCGTCGGGCAAGTCGCTACGCGAATTCCGAAACGCTGCGGCAGACCTGAAAAATGCCCATCCAGAAATGAAGGGAGTGTACTATGCTTCGTCGTACGGCTATGAAGATGAGGACAAGCGACGAAAAGAAACCCGGAACACAAAAGGCAAGTCAGAAGTTATGATGGAAGTAAAGTTCTTTGAGTACAAGGATCAGATATACGTGGAGAAAAAGCTTTCACAGACAAGATAATGCGGCTTTAGTAGACCTTCTTTTTTGACTCTGCCCTTGTGAAGGCAAAAGTTCCTTCGCTCTTTCCTATCCCCTTCTGTATCTTTTCTATGGCATGGGACATGGCTTTCTCGGCTATTTTGAAATTCTCCGCCTTGACTGTCACGCGGTATCTTGGAGCACCGACGTACACGATATCTATCTTGCTAGGGTTGCTCTTGGTGCCTTCGGCAGCGTCGACAAGAACATCCTTGATGAGTTCGATTCCATCGGGCTTCCTTGAGGAAATTTCCAGGATTCCAGTAATCTCATTCTGGGGAATACGTATCTTGCTGCTTTCTTCCTTTATCGCCTTGATGACCTCCTCTGAAAAGCCAAACTGCTTCATTTCGTCTTCAGCCCCCTCCTTTGCCACCGACTCGAAAAACTCGTAAAGATCGTCATACTCGTTCAGAATGCTGTCCTGAATCGACTTCAACTGGGCCGGCCCAAGATTCGCCTTTGCCTTTATAGAGTCCAGAAAACCCCTGGCTTTTTCGTTTCGCTTTACTTCAATGAGCTTTGATTTTCTCTCCTCACCAGAGATCTGCTTGAGCGAAGTGTCAACCTCTTTGCGCATCTTGTTGACCTTTATCACTTTCAGCACGACCCTCTGTTTTGGTCTTACAAAGCGCTGGATGTTTCGCACGTAGCCTGTGGCTATCTCTCTTATCGAGAGAAAACTTGTCACTCCATTGTACTCGTCAAGCGTGACATAGGCCCCGTGTCCCTTGATATCCCTGACGGTTGCAATAACGATCTCTCCTTCGTCAGGAAGGTGCACCTCCAAGTTGTCTGGCAGGGGCGATGACTGCGGTGGTGATGGCGATGACAGATTCTGTATCGCTGTACACTACGCATATGTATACTTTAAGGTTCGCAATTCCTGGAGGAAGCAGGCTGGCTGCATCTAATATCACGGATCGTTGTCGACTCTGCAGAAACGGCGTGATGCCAGGGTTCGATGAGTCGCAACTAGTGTATCATAAATTCGAGCTGTCAATCGCATCCATTATTGCCTGAGTGGCATGGATGCCAAAGTTTGTCTTGCAGTAGTTCTCGTTCCTCAACTTTGTGTCCAGCTGTCCCTTTCGAAGCAGTTCCGACACCCTGTTCACCGCGGCAAGAAAGTTCATTGAAGTCTCCCACGTAAGTATTATCTCGCATTTCTCGCATACAGCGCCTTTTGCGTTGGCAGCGTAGACAG
>Ga0187893_10009439_pt1 | contig 14983 bp, 8 predicted proteins | sample MA1701074metaG_FD_139574 | JGI IMG/M metagenome (GOLD analysis project Ga0187893, IMG submission 139574) | White microbial mat communities from a basaltic lava cave in the Kipuka Kanohina Cave System on the Island of Hawaii, USA - MA170107-4 metaG ...
AAACGAAACTTTGCTCGCTGCCGAGACCCTCGGCTGCGTTGACTTCGAATCGGTGGCCCCATTCTGCCCCTACGTCGCAGCCACCGAACCTAACTCCGACAGGCTGCTAGCTGGATCGAAGAAAGAGAAAGTACATGACTGACGCGCTAGTAGTCGGCCTCGCACTCGTCTTTGGAGCGGGTGCCTGCCAGGGAAGCTTCATGCTTCCAACAAAGTGGATCAAGGGTTGGGCCTGGGAGAACTATTGGTTGATCTTTGCCTCCACGGCCTACCTGGTCTGCCCCTGGATTCTTGCCTTGGCAACGATTCCCCGTCTCTTCGAAGTTTACGAGCGAGTGAGCTTTGGCTCCCTTGCCTCCGTTGCAATCTACGGAACGGGCTGGGGCTTCGGTGCCCTCACTTTCGGGCTCGGCGTCGAGGCGCTCGGCCTAGCGCTGGGATTTGCCGTCATCCTGGGTGTGGCGGCAACGGCTGGCACCCTGGTTCCGCTGCTGGTTCAGCCGCCTCAGGGATTCTCCTCCGCCCAGGGCGCACTGACGGCTGCTTCGCTGGCTGTCATGGTTGCCGGCGTTGCCATCTGCTCCCTGTCGGGTCGATGGAAGGAAACGGGAACGGGCGCGGCAAAATCGTACCGGCGAGGCCTCGCTATCGCGATCACCTCAGGACTTCTGTCGTCCTGCGGAAACCTTGGTTTTGCATTTGGATCTGAAATCACCCAGCGGGCCGAGCAACTGGGAGTGCCGGAGACTCTGGCCCCAAACGCACTCTGGACGCTGCTCGCCCTCCCATTGTTTCTGTGCAACGCGACCTACTCTGTTTTCCTCCTGCGCAAAAACGGCTCGTCGGCAAAGTTTTCAGGAACAGGGACGGGCCGTAACTACGCTCTGGGAATTTCAATGGGAATACTCTGGATGTCCGGTTTCGCGCTTTATGGGGCGGGTGCCCGTACGCTCGGACATCTCGGCCCCTCGCTGGGCTGGGCTATCTTAATGTCATCGATGGTGCTGGTGGCCAATGTTTCGGGACTGCTGACTGGCGAATGGGATGCCGCTCCCAGGCAGTCAAAGCGGCAGCTCTTCCTGGGGATCCTCGTTCTGCTCGTGGCGATCTCGGGGCTCGGCTACACAAACCGCATGCCTTAAGGCAAACCGTCGTGCGCCTCTACCATTCCTATTGCCGTCTACTCGTGTCCTGCGCGATCGCGGCCTCCTTGGTGTCCTGCGACCGGAAGGAACGCCCAACGACCTTCAGTGACGAAGTATTCCGGGTCCTGCCTGTGGAAGAACCCTATCAATTCCACAAGTCCCTGAAAGAAGGCCCTGTTCACAAACCGGGTCGTTCTCGTGACGCGAGCAAAGCGCCTGATGAGATGGAGATTGCTGCGGAGGGCTGGACGCTTCTCATCCCGGCAGACGCAGGATCGGTCCTGCGTCACGCCGCCGAGGACTTTCGCGAGTATCTCAACGCGGCGATGAATGTCCGTGTCGAGATGGAAATGGTTCCATCGCTAACGGGATGGCGGGAACTGAAACGAGTCATCGTGGCAGGAACTGCGAAGACACTTCCGGGCTGCGACTCGACTCTCGCCAGTCCCAAGGACTATGCGCTTGAAGCCTCGCCGGAGGGCTTCGCTGTTTGCGGATTCGATGAGCGCGGTGCGGCCCAGGGCCTGTACAACCTGGAGTCACGCATGAGTCTGCGAGAGGGGCCCTTTCTCAAAAAAGATCTCCGCTCAACCCGTCGGAGCCTCTACCGGACCCGAATGGTGCTCAACTGGCTCGGCTGGATGGAATGGCCCGATGCTTACCTCTCCAGGATTGCGCACGCCGGTTACGATGCGATTTATGCCTCCGTCTACTCCAACCCTAATGGCGCCGAAGGCACGGCACACTATGTCGTGGTGCGCCGACAGGACCCGAAGAGAATGAAAGACCTGCTGACGCGGGCGTCCCGCTACGGGATTTCTGTGTATGCTCCGGTTCTGTACCGCTTCACGGGCGACCGCCAGAGCGAGGAAGGTCTGAGAGCGCTGATGCGCGACATCCTCACCCGCTTGCCCGAAATCCGTGGTTACGTCCTGCTCACCGAAGGTTTCTTCTACGATACCTGGTTTGGCGCAGGTGGCCACGGCGGGCAAGACCTTCGCGCCTGGGCGAGAAATTGGAGCCGGGCGGTCGGCATCGTCGCCGAGGAGTGCCACCGGGTCGACCCCGCGATTGAAGTTTTGCCGTGGGAGTACAATATCGATTTCCGTCCCCAGCAGGTGGACCTCAAGCGCTACTTCATCCAGCAGCTGCCTCCGGAAGTAATCCCACTGGTCACCTGGGAGAATGGCAAGAGCTTCGAGATTGAAGGATTGAAAGGTCTGCGGGGATACGTTACCGACTACTCAATCAGCCAAGTCGGTCCCTCGGAGGTGGCCGCGGCCCAGATCACCGAGGCCCACAGCCGCAAGATGCGCATCTACGCCAAGGCCGACACGTTTGCCAGCTGGCAGTTCGGCACTCTTCCCTACCTGCCGATCCCCTATCAATGGCACCGGCGATATCGTGCGCTCGAGCAGGAGCGGGTTGACGGAACACTGGAAAGCTGGAGTTACGGATACAATCCAAACTTCGTTTCGGAACTCCGCGCCTGGGACTCCTGGTCTGGCGCGCCACCGTTCGAAGAGCTACTCCGCTCGATCGCGCGGCGCGATTTCGGGGCAGGCTCGGAAAGCCTGGTACTGGAGGCCTGGCAGCGCTTCAGCGAAGCAATCCGTCGCCTTCCGGACACAGGCCCCTCGATGGGAACAAACAGCGCGCCTGGAAATCCGCTGTTTTTCGAAAAGCCGAGACCCCGGACCATGACTATCGAGCACTCCTGGTGGGACCAAGACTTGTGGAAGACCCATCGGGCCGCCAGGATAGATCCCCTGTGGCCTTTCACCAGGGCGAGCTTCACCTTCATTCCCGACTTTAGCGGACGGGAGAACATGGCTGAGCGGTACGCGCGGCAGCGAACGGGAGTTATGCGTATGGCCAAGCCCGGTCAGCTCGAAGGCGTCTCCGTCCTTCCGGTTTTCCAGAAACTAACACTCGAAGTCGCAGATGCGCTGGAAGCCGGGCTGGTAAGTTACCGCCAGGCTGCCTTGCAGGCACCGGAGTCCAAGCGCCAGGGAGCATTCCGAGAGGTCCTTCTGGTCGAACAGATGCAACGGACTCTGCGCAGCAGCCACGCGATCCTGGCCTTTGAGGACCTGCGCTTCCGGCTCGCGCAGAATGAATCCGATCAGACCGAGCTGAAGCGGCTGGTCGACCAGATGCTCCGGATTCTGAAAGAAGAGATTTCGCGGACGGAAGAGTCCCTCGAAACTGCCCGCAGGGACTCTCGAATCGGCTATGAGCTGGAGATGGATTACGTTTACGGGCCTCATGTGCTCGAGGAAAAGCTTGAGGTTTTGCGCCGTGCGATGGACCGTGAAATCCCGGCGTACCGCCGCAAGCACGGCATTTGAAAAGGACCAAGGAGACGGGTATGGGCAAATTACGGGTAGGGGTCATTGGAGTCGGCGCTTTCGGGGAAGCCCACGTGGCGACCTACCGGTCGCTACCGGAGGTTGAGGTGGTGGCAATCAGCGACCCCAGGCAGGAACGTCTCAAAGAAGTCGGGGACAAGTATCGCGTCGCGGGCCGGCACCTCGATTTCGACGAGCTTTGCAAACGCAGTGACATCGATCTGATCAGCGTCGTGACTCCGGAATCAGCCCACCTGGCACCGGTGCTGGCGGCAGCGCAGGCGCGAAAGCATGTCGTGCTGGAAAAGCCGATTGCCACCTCAGTCGAAGATGGAGAGCAAATGATCAAGGCGGCAACTGAGGCCGGGATTTTTCTGATGGTTGGCCACATTCTGCGCTTCGAAAACAAGTACGCAACCGTCAAGAGCTGGATTTCGGAAGGACGCCTGGGGAAAGTGGTCTCAATGCATGCGCGGCGCAACCGGCCGAAAAGACTTTACAAAGTCTATGGCGAACGTATTCATGGGATTCTCGTCAACTCAATTCATGATATTGATGTCTGCCTCTGGTACGCAGGAGCACCTGTGTCAAAAGTTCGAGCCTTCACCCGCAACGTTCAAGGCGGAAAAAATCCAGACGTCAACTGGAGCTTTCTCGAGTTCGCCAGCGGAGCCGTGGCCTGTATCGAAAGCCATTGGCTCATCCCGGACGAATCCCTTATTGTAACGAACGACTCGCTACAGGTGGTCGGCACCAACGCGGTGGCCGATCTCCACCTGCTTCCCTCAGAACTCGCTCTCTGGAGTGAATGCGGGTACGAAGCAGTCAATGTCTCCTATGATGCCTGGTTCGAAGGCCAGGTCCGGGGAGCTATGAAAGAAGAGATTGGCTACTTCGTTGACTGCGTGCGGCGCGGAGAGCCGCCTCAGATCATCCGCGCCGAAGAGGCCTTGGCGGCCCTCAGGGTCGCTTTAGCCCTGGTGCGTTCCTCAGAAGAGGGGCAGGAAGTGACTCTAGCGTAAGGCTACGGCAGATGGGAACCTTCTCGCGTTCAATCGGTCATCTCGCAGCCGACACAGCTCAATATTCTAGTGGCACACAAGCACTGTTTTTGTTTAAAAATTCAGATCGCTCAGCGTGCAGCCTGCGGGTAGCGTTCGAAGGAGGGACCAATGACTCCATCTGAAGCGGTCATTCATCTATCACCTCACCTCTTCTCTGAAAGGGAAAGGCCTTTCATCGAAGCCGGCTCCCTCTCGGCGGCGGTCTTTCGTTTCGCGACCGGTGTCTGCGGGCTGCGACTGAAGAACGAACTGGGGCAGCTCGTCCTGCTGCCTTACCAGGGCCAGCAAATCTGGTCGGCCGAGTTCCGCGACCGGATTCTGACGATGAAGTCGATGTTCCCTGAGCCGCGTCCGAACCGCTCTTATCTGGAAACTTACGGCGGATTTTTCGTGCACTGCGGTTTCACCGCGATGGGCGTGCCCGGCAAGGACGACACGCATCCGCTGCACGGCGAACTGCCCAACGCAGAGTATTCCCACGCGCACGTCGTCCTCGGACAGGACGACAAGGGCGCGTACATCGGTCTGGGCGGGCAATACCAGCACAGTGTGGCATTTAGCTACAACTACCTAGCCCGACCCTTCGTCAAACTGTACGCCGGATCGTCGGTATTCGGAGTAGCGATGGAAATCACGAACCTGCGCGGCGTCGACATGGAATATATGTACTTGGCGCACATTAACTTCCGACCTGTGGACCACGGACGGCTGGTGTACAGTGCCCCCTGCACCCCCGAGCGCGTGCGTGTGCGCCGAAGCGTTCCGGCACAGCTCAAATGTCCCGCAGGCTTTCGCGAGTTCGTCGCAGAAATGGGACGAAACCCGGCCGGACACGTTGTGTTGAAACCCGACCTGCCATTCGACCCAGAACTGGTCTTTACCCTGACATACGATGCGGACGAAACTGGTTGGGCACATAGTATGCAGGTACTGCCGGATGGCAGCGCCGACTATGTGGCTCATCAGCCCAACCAGCTGAACAAGGTGGTGCGCTGGATTGCCCGGCCGAGCGACCAGGACGCGATTGGCTTTGCTATGCCATCCACCGCCGAGCCGGAGGGTTACTTCGCCGAGAAGGCCAAGGGGAACGTCAAGGTGCTTGCTGCGCATGCGCAATGGCGGGCCGATTTCGAGATCGGGGCGTTGGCCGTGGATGAAGCGCGGAAAATGGAGGCCAAGATCGGCAAGATTCTGGGACAGCGATAGAATTCACGCTGGTTCGGCATAGGCGAATTGACGAGTGCGCGCATAGCAGGTGGACTGAGCGAGAGTTTCTCTGCAGCCTGTGCTAACGACTAGTTTTTCGTGGCGCTCAACGTCTTGCGCCGGCTCGTTAACTGCTTGTCCAGAGTGTCCCGCAGGCTCTCCAGCTTCTCCCTTAGAGAGTAAGGCGTGTAGACATAGTCCTGCTCATACTGGAAGCCCAAGCGCGAGTCCCGGGTGGCAGCAAGCAACGAAAGCTCGGTCCTGGCGATCTCTTTTCTCACGATGTCTTCCATCCGATCCAGAACCGCGCTCGCTTTCTGTGGGTCTTGCTCCGCCGCCTGCTGCAGGCGAAGATCTTCGAACTCAAGGATCGTGTCGTTGCTCTGCATCATTCGTTGCAATTGTTCGGCCACCACCACTTCGCGAACGGCAATCTGCCGTTTGGATGACGGGCTGGCAAGCGCCGCCGCCCGGTACAGCTTCAGTCCTTCTTCCATCTGGCCGGCCGCCAGGCGCAGGTACTTGTGAAACACGGGCAGTACCGCTTTCTCTTTTTCGACCTGCACACCAGTCGCACTCCTCGCGTATAACTCAGCCTTGTTCGTCTGGTTGGTAAAATCAGGATAAAAGACCATGCGTGAAACCGTGAAAGGCCAGTAGGGATTAATTCCCCCGCCGAAATAGCCCTTCCACTTCGCGAAATCCGTCCAGGAATAATTAAAGGTTGTGGTCCGGGCGGGCGGCTCTTGGAAGAACAGAGGATTCCCGACGGCGTTATTGGTGCCCATGTTGGGGCCGGTGTCCGGCACCAGACGAATCGCCTTGCTGAAATGGTCCCATGCCTTCAATACCATGTCCTTTCCGCCGGTTCCGAAATCACGCGCAGCAATTCGCCCCAGCAACTCCTCAAAAGGAGGTGCGTCGCTCCAGCAAGACCAGGCTCGCAACTCGGCAATGAAGCTCGGGCTGTATCCGCTGCTCCAGCTTTCGAGGGTGCCGTTCACCCCGTACTTCTCCAAGGCTTCGTACCGATAGTGCCACTGATGGGGAAACGGAAGATAAGGGAGGGTGCCAAACTGCCAGCTGGCAAACGTGTCAACCTTGGAGTAGACCTTCATTCCCCGGCCACGGGCTTCCTCGATTTGGGCATGGGTCACTTCGGCAGGCCCGACCTGGGAGAGTGAGTAGTCACGCAAGTATCCTTGCATACCGTCAATCTCGAAGCCTTTTCCATTTTCCCAGGTGAGCAGCGGTATCGAAGCGGCAGGAAGCTGTTGAACGAAGTAGCGCTTCAGATCGGCGTTCTGTGGCCGAAAGTCGATGTTGTATTCCCAAGGAAGTACCTCGATGGCGGGATTCACTCGATGGCATTCCTCTGCCACGATGCCCACGGCCCTACTCCAGTTTCGCGCCCAGTCCTGCACGTATTCCTTGCTGGCGCCGTGAGCACCTCCCCATTTCTTGTACCAGAAACCTTCCGTGAGAAGGACATGGCCTTGGATGTCGGGAAACTCCCTCACAATATCGCGCACCAGCTTGCGCAAGCCTGCTTCGCTTTCCGGGGTCCCCAGATACTGATAGATGATAGGCGTGTAGACCTTGATGCCGAACCGGGCTGCGCGGTTGATCAAGTCTCGCACCCGGGCCGGATCCTGTTGGCGCATGCGAAAAAGCAGGCGGGCGTAAAACTCGGTCGAGGTCTCGGCTGTAGTCCGGTCCCCATTCGGATTCGCGTAAACCGAGGCAAAGATCGCGTCGAAGCCATCGTGAGCCAGACGGGAGAGCAGCGGGTCCGGAAACTCCATCCAGCCCATCCAGGAATGAACCATGCGGCTGTTGTAGAGGCTGTGTCGTACGGTCCTTAGATCTGCGGGTAGGAAAGGTGCTTCGCGCAGGTTCATTCGGGCTTCCAAATTGTAGAGCCCATACATCGCACCCCGCTCGTCGAAGCCGCACACCGTCACCCGCTGCGGCGTCGCTGCGATCTCATAGTCCTTGGGACTCTTCAGAGTGGTCCCGCATCCAGTCAACTGATCGCGCGTGCCGACCACAATGCTCTGATTCAGGTTCTTCCGGCCATCCAATGAATCGCGGCTGTCCGTCTCCACTCGCACCCGCATCGACTTGTCCAGGTAATCCTGAAAGTCACGAACCGCGTTCTGGAGGACCGGCGAACTGCGCTGGTTCCAGACCAGCTTCCACCCCTGCTCGGGTAAGGGCAATTCGCCCGTGCGTGGCCTGGCTTTAGGATCGCGCCTTGCCAAGTGAACCGGTCCCGCAGACAATCTCTTGTGGTAGTCGTAGGGATCTTCCGGGGGAAGGGCGCGTTCTACCTCCCGGGCGAAAACGTCAGTTGTTACCGGTTGCGCGGGCTCTGGCGGCCGCATTGAGTAGCCGGCCAATAGAATCAAGCCCGTCGTGGCGATGGTGAATAGAATAAAGCAACGCTTAAGAGCCGCACGTATCATCATTACCTTTCCTCCGAATGATCCCGGGATAGCAGGCTCCTGAGGTCTCTCCTCCTCAAAGCCCCTATTCTTCGAAGTGCCGTAACAGCCAGCGGCAATTGACCACCTTTTCCACCAAATCCAGGGGTAGGTAGAAGTAATGACAGGAGGGTTCGAAGCCAATCCGCGAATCTTCCTGTACCAGCTTAAAGAGCTGGCGCGCCAAGACGATCTCCGACTCGAGGAGTCGTTTGATTTCTTCCCGCAAATAAACACCCTTTTCCCGCGACAGCGTGCGTGTGGGATCGGCTAGAGCATTCCGCGCAAGAATGAACCGCGTTTGGTTAGCGACGGATTGAAACTTGATCGCTGCCGCACGGGCGAATCGCAGGTCCCCTTGAACCTTGTCACGCCGATCCGACGGCGCTTTGTCCACGGCTGTTTGCAACTCTGCTATGCCCGGCTGCCAACCTTCGGCCATCTTCTCGAACTGGGCTGCGAAGACTTCCGGCGGGTAGGGTCCGCGCCACCTGTCCAGATCATCGTAGGGAATTCCCCACATGGTGGCACGGTAGTCGGTCTTCGCGGGATAAACGGCATTAGCGGGGCCGATTTGGACAGGCGAAGTGTAGACGACGCTCACGTGAAACGGATATTGCCGGAATGCCTCGCTCATAAAGCTCCAGGCCTTCCGTGCATGAGCGGCTCCCCCGGGGCCGAAGCGCTCTCCTGCCAGCGAATCCAAAACCGTGTCGACGTCCGGCATCGGTGTGCGGCTCAGTCGCTGCGCGAGCTCGAAATTGGGTGAAGGATGCCCACCCATCGTCCAGCCAATCAGCATTCCGTCGAGCTTGACCGGTGCCAGGTTCCGTAGATGCTCGGCCACCAGGTCCATCACAGGGAGGTAAGGCAGGCTGGCAATTTCACACGTGTTGTTGAACTGGATCTCAGCCGCCCTCTTCAGCCCGGCTTCGGTAGCGGCTGCCCAATGCCCGACGGCGCGCGGTCCCGGTCCGACCGCCGAGATCGAATATTCACCTACCTGGGTTTCGATCCCGCCACGCTCGATCTGCTTGGACCATTCGCTGACCGACATCAGCCAAACGGACTTCGGTAAACGCGCAATGATGTCCGGCGCATCGCCGTGCTTTTTCCAACCCCAGTCCGACACAATGACGCTTGCACTCGAATTACCGCGGTGAACGCCCTCTTCGATCACACCTACGACTTCAGCAATGATGTCCGTGTCGCTGCGCGTCTTGCAGCGCTGGCACGCTTTCCAGCCGCCAAGGGAAGCACAGCTGGTCAGGTTTTCCGACGCAGTGATGGAGTAAACACCGCCCAAACCAGGTACCTTACGAAACACGTGGGCGAGCGCGCCACCCATCCATTGACGTACCGCAGGATGCGAGGTGCAAAGCGCCCGGTATTCGCCTTGCGCGTCATGCACGCCGCCTACTTCAGGGCGTTTATCGAAGAAGGCCACAGGCATCGCCCTGGGCTCGTTCATATACAGATACACACGAATGCCATATTTCCCGGCCCGCTGCACCAAAGCCCGGAGATTGGCCAAGCGGCGCTCGTGGTCATCTCCAAATTCGGGAAATGCTGTTCCGCCAGGCGCTAGATCGCGCAAGACTGCATGCAGCCAGACGCCGTTGACACCCACACTGGAGAGCCGTTGCAGAAATCCGTCGGGATAAGGATTCAGCTTCGGATTGGACAGCGGATCGCCGTACATAGCGAGGTAGGAATAGACCAGCCGCAGCGAACTCTGCAGGTCACCTTCAGGCCTTCGAGCAGAGGGGGAAGCAAACGGGGTGCTGAGTTGTCGAACAAATTCGAAACGCGGTTCTGCCGGGCCGTTGATCTGTCCACCGAACTCCTGGCTGACGACGCGACGTATTTCGGCAGCTCGGATCCGCGCTGCTGCATCGGGTGGATGGTAGCGCAGCGGGTCACACTTGGGTTTCACACGGCCCAGTTTGACCCACAAGAAATCGTCCTCACGCAAAGCGAAAGCCAGTCGCTCCGGCGTCATCTCCAGAAGCTCCAGCAATTGCGGATAGGGCAAGAGGTGCCAGTTGCGTCGAATGAGGGTAATGTAGCCTCGTTCCCTCATCTCGGGCGGAACGACCGGAGTAGAGGGCAATCCCATGGAGACCGCCAGCGCCGTGATGTCCTGAACAGACGCCCCGAGCATCTTCGCCAGTTTTGCCGGCTCAACGGCATTCCAGTTTCGCCAAACAAACTCGTGGACACGGTCTGGAAAATGATGGCTCACGATCGGCGGTCGAGCGTCGCCATGCGGCAGAACGGGGTCCTGGGCAAGACTGGGACCTGCCCAGCAGAAAAGGGCAAGGCAGGTCCACCTGACATAAAACAAGACTCGTGACATGGATTCCTTGCGGTAGAGCTAGATCTACTCGATCCGGACATCTTTCGGTTCTAAACGCTTCATTTGCGCAGGCCTAAGTTCCGGTTCGCTTATCTTGTTCGTAGCTGACTTTGAATCCAACCGCGTAATCCGAGGGGTGAGCGAGATAGCCTCAGTCCCGGATCAAGTTCCCTTGCTTTCGCCAGAGCACCCGCAGCCTCCTCTTTCTTGCCGAGCTTTTCCAGTGCAAGACCAAGCTGGAAATAGGCGGGAGCATAGCCCGGCACGCGCTGGATGGCTAACTGAAATTGATCGATTGCTGCTTTGAGATCGTCTCGCGCTAACTCGTTCAACCCAGCCTGGGTTGCAAAGGTGGCCGCTTCCAGCGATGCCTGGTCTTGACGCTGAGATGAGGCGATGTCGAACTCCTGCTCTGAGGCTTCCCCGTTCCCTTGTTGACGCAGTGCCAGCCCCAAGGAATAGTGTGCTTCAGGGAAGACCGGTTGGATCTCCACGGCTCGCCGGAATCTTCGGACCGCGTCTTCCAGCTCGCCTTTCTCCTTCAGAATCAGCCCACAGGTGAATATCGATTTCGCATTGGATTGGAGTTCAGAAAGCTTGCATCGAAGCTGATCCATTGCCTCATCAGCCCTGCCTGCCTGCCAGAGCGTGACCCCCAGCTCATGGCGAGCCTCGGTGAAGCTGGGCTGGTACTTCAGGGCCAGCTGCAAATACCGGGCAGCCTCCTGCCACCGGTCCTGTTGTTTTAGAACCGTGCCTAGGTTGAAGTTGGCTTTTGCATCCAGAGGGTCGGATTTCAGAATCTCTCGATAGGTCTGTTCCGCGGACGCCAGGTTACCCATATACATCAGCACCAAAGCCAAATTGTGTCGGGTCTCAGAGTAAGCAGGATGCCGGGTTAGTATCTTCTGAAATTCTGCCGCAGCCGCCTCGAAGTCGGCTAGCTGGATAAGAGCAAGGCCCAGGTTGTTGCGCATCTCCGGCACATCGGGCTTAATCTCCACGGCGTCTCTGAAGGCCCGGACCGCGCCGCCGAAATCACCCAACTGCTGCAACACCAGACCAAGGCTATTGTGCGCTTCGGACAGAGTCGGTCGGAGCCGGATGGCTTCTTCATAGTGAACAATCGCGACCTCGGGGTCTCCAGACTGCTCGAGCGTTCTCGCAAGAAAGTAGTGAGCCTCCGGAGAATCAGGGTTCAAATTCAAAGCCTGTTTCAGTTCCTGATGTGCGTCCTTCCATTGCTTGGTCCACCAATAAGCCACGCCCAGACTGTAATGGGCCTCCGCCGAGAACGGATCCTGCTGCACTGCAAGCCGCAGTTCTGCGATGGCCGCTGGCCAATTGCCCTCTTTTCCTAGCGTCAAAGCCCGCTCGATTCTCGGTTGCACTTTCTCGGATTGGGCTATCAAGCCGGAAGGGTAAAGAAGGCAAGACAGAATGGACAGTACAGCGAAGGTCCCCTCGATCCAGACAGTAACGAATCTCCGGCGGTAGCCAGTTTTGATCCCGTCATTCAGTCTTTGGCGCATTGGTAAATTTCTGCGGCCTCCAACCCACGGAAACACATTTCAGATGATTGTCCAGCAGGGCCGGGGCATTCGGGTTGTTACTGAAGCTCTCGAGCCTGACACCTGGGGCTTTGCGGCCAAGTCGGGCTGGAGAGCCTGACGTACATTCTTTAGTGGATCTCGAGCCACGCACGTGACGCCTGGGAAGCACTCTCCCAAAACCAGCTCCATTGGAAGGCAACTCTTTACTTTGACTCTTTGAAGGGCCTACCGCTCCCTTCTTTCAGAGTCACAATGCGATTCGCGTGCACGCGGGTCCACTCTTCCTCAAGCCCATTCGGCCAGCGTACTTCCAGGCGATCAATCAAGGAGGCTTCACCCAAGCCAAAGTGTACCCGGAGATCGTTCTGCGAAAGATAACTGCCGCCCCCTCGGACCTCTTCGGTTTGGATGGAACCCTGAACGACACAACGTACACGGGCTCCAATTGCGCTGCGATTGGAGCGGGTCCCGACCAGCCGAACCATTATCCAATGATTTCCTGGGTGAGGATTATCCAATCGCAAAAGGTCAGGCGTATCGTGAACGTTGCTCACAACAATATCGACGCCGCCATCATTGTTAAAGTCACCGAAGGCACTCCCCCGGCTTGCTTTCGGCGTGGTGATAGGCGGGCCTAACTTTTCCGAAATGTCCTCAAATCGGCGACCTCCTCTATTTCGATAGACGACCTTGCGCTGTTTGTAGCCGGCTTCGGTTTGCAGTTGAGAAACCTCCGGATAGACATGCCCGTTAGAGAGAAACAGATCCAACCAGCCGTCGTTATCCAAATCCAGAAACCCGGCGCCCCAGCCCAACCAACGGGTGTTGACGCCGATGCCGGCAGAAAATGTCATGTCTTCACAAAGCCCTGCGCCCAGGTTGGAGTAAAGTGTCGACGTGTCTCCCGAAAAATTGGTCTTGAAAATATCCACAAAGCCGTTCCGATCATAGTCGCCCACGGCCACCCCCATGCCTGCCTGGGCATTGCCATCCTGGCTGTAGCTGCATCCGGCTCGGACTCCGATGTCTGTGAACGTTCCATCCCTGTTATTGTGATAAAGAGCACTGGGATTTGAATCGTTAGCAACGTAAATATCAATCCAGCCATCGTTGTCGAAATCCAGTGTGCTGACGCCAAGACCGTAGGTGCCGATGGCATTGATGATCTTCGATCTCTCAGACACATCCTCAAAGGTTCCATTGCCCCGATTGCGATAGAGAATGTTTTTGCCGCCTGGCAACCCCGCGGGTCCACAGGCCACCTGGATTCCTTTATAGTTGCAAAGACCCAACTTCGAATCCGGCGCGAGTTCAACGTCGAAGTCGATATAGTTAGCCACAAAAAGGTCCAAATACCCGTCGCGGTCAAAGTCCAGAAAAGCACACCCTGTCCCCCAACGATCCTTGCTGCCCAGGATATTGGCCTCACGAGTAAAATTCTCAAACGTTCCGTCTCCTCGATTCCGGTAAAGTTGGTCTTTTCCCCAATAACTAACGAACAAATCAACATAGCCGTCATTGTCGTAATCGCCTGTGCAGACGCCTTGCCCCCAGCCAGAGTGTGCGAGCTTGGCGCGTTCCGTGACATCCTGAAACGTGCCGTCACCCTGGTTCAAGTACAGGTGGTTCGTGGGCTCACTGCCTTTGGGAAACCCCTCCAATACCGATCCATTAACCTGGAAAATATCCAGCAAGTCGTCGTTGTTATAGTCGAGGAAGGCAACACCACAACCGGTTGTCTCAAGCAAATACCTGTTGGTTTCCTTGCCCCCATAAACCGTGACGGTATTCAGACCCGCTTTCCGAGCGACGTTGGTGAAGCGAAATTTGAACGGCTCATCTCCTTTTGAGAGTGAAATCGCGGCGCCAACCAAAGTCCAGATGGCGAAAAGAAACAGAAACCCCGGCACCGAGGAATTGCAACGGTTAGAATGACTCACTCCTCTGAACTCATTACTCCGTCGTGACGGTCTCGGAAACATACGCATCCAGGTCCTTGGATCGCAAGCGTCCTGAGTTCTCCGCCCAGTCCCCTCCAGCCTATTGGCTGGCAGCGGAAGTGGGTCGCAGTGATTGCAAGCGTACCCCCCGCTCCTTCTTTTCCCGATGGGACCAGACAGAAACAACTCGAACTAATCCCTCCACCTTTGCAACACAAGACATAGCTACTTTGCCGCCTTGTGTGCCGGTAACGAACCCAGGTTCTGAAGATACTCGAGCAGATCCGACATCTGTTGCGAAGTAATTTCTCGCTCGTGTCCCTCTGGCATCGCCGAAATGGTGCTCGCCCGGATGCGAACAATGCTGCTGCGTAGCACCGTATCCTGATGTCCTTCTTTACGCCGCAGAGTTACCGAAGTGGCGCTATCTTCCGCCAGGATGCCGGTGACGGTACGGCCGTCCGTGGTTTCGATGATGTACTCCTCATACCCGGCTACGATGTTGGCATTAGGATCGAGGATTTGCGTTAGCAAGTTTCCCTTGCTCAGGCGCCCGCCCAGGTTCACCAGATCGGGTCCGACTTCCGACCCGATGTCGCCGATCTTGTGGCAGCCGCTGCAGACGCTGCGGAACACCTCCCGGCCGCGAGCCACATCTCCACGGCGGCTGGCTGCATCATGGTAGCTGGAGATGATTTTCTGTCGATCGCTGGCTACCTCGGCAAACAATGTCTTGGCTCGCTTGCGAACACCCTCATCGCTGTGACGCACCAGTTGGTTGACCCGTGCCACGTTGAAACTGAAGGGCGGAAGTTTTCCGGACTCCACAGCATCGAGCAGCAGGTTCAAATGGCGGGGGTTCCGTGACATCGTATTCCA
>Ga0187893_10009440_pt1 | contig 14983 bp, 15 predicted proteins | sample MA1701074metaG_FD_139574 | JGI IMG/M metagenome (GOLD analysis project Ga0187893, IMG submission 139574) | White microbial mat communities from a basaltic lava cave in the Kipuka Kanohina Cave System on the Island of Hawaii, USA - MA170107-4 metaG ...
AACGAGGACAGGGCGGCCGACAGGGCGGCCGACAAGGCGGCCGAGGCGGCCGACGCCAGCGACCGGGTGGAGATGTCGCGCGCCGAGCTCGACGCCCTCCTCGCCGAGCGCGAGGCCAAGGCCGAGGCCAAGGCCCGGGGCGAGGCCCCTCCCCGGACGAGCTAGAGCAGGCCCGGACGAGCTAGAGCAGGCCCGGACGAGCTAGAGCAGGCCCGGACGAGCTAGGCCGCCCGGCACCTGAGGCCGCCCGGCACCTGAGGCCGCCCGGCACCTGAGGCCGCCCGGCGTCACCTGAGGCCGCCCGGCACCTGAGGCCGCCGGCACCTGAGGCCGCCCGGCGTCACCTGTCACCTGAGGGCGGCTGCCTCCTGGCGGCGGCGGCGGGCGATCCTCCGCCGCTCGCGCTCGGACGCGCCTCCCCAGACGCCGTGGTCGATGCCGTTGGCCAGGGCGTACTCGAGGCACGGCGCCTTCACCGGGCAGGTCGCGCACACCCGCCGGGCCACCTCGACGCCCACGCCGTCGCTGGGGAAGAAGAGGGAGGGCGACTCGTCCCGGCAGTTGCCCCGAGCCATCCATGAGTTGTCCATAGCCAGCGCCTTTCCTTCCCTGGGGCTCCGATTCTGCAACACCCTCCGGGGGGTTCTGCAACAACCCCTCCAGGGGGGGGTTCTGCAACACCCGCCGGGCTCTGCGACCAACCCCGCAGGGTTCTGCAACGCCGCCGCTCGGCGATCGGTTCCCGCCTGGTCTACGGAGGGTTCGACGCTCACGGATGGCCCGAGGTTCCACCCGAGGTTCCACCCGAGCTTGGACGAGGCGCCGGCGACGACCGGGGAGGGCGGGGCGGGCACCCGCCGGCGACCCTGTAGCCTCGGCCGACGTGGCCAACCTCCCTGCAGCGAGCTCCGGCACCGGCCCCGGTGACGGCAGCGTCGAGGCCGTCGACGAGCCCCCCCGGGGACACGTGCGCGTCGTCTACCTCGGCCCGGTGGCGCCCCACTGGGACATCGCCTCGGACTTCGGCGATCGCACGACGATCGAGGAGTTCCGCCAGCGGGCCATGGCCCGGCTCCTGCTCCTGCCCCCCCACGATCCCCAGTTCCGCCGCAACCGGGAGCGGGTGGCCCGGGACGCAGAGCGTGAGCACCTCCTGCTCGAGTGGGACCTGGGCATCCCCGAGGATGAGTACGGCGAGGGTGCCGGCTGACCCCAGGCGCCGCCCGGCCCCGGCGCGCCGGTCCCTCGTCGGCACCGCCCTCGCGGCCCTCGCCCTGGCGGCCCAGCTCGCGGCCTGCTCGAGGGGCGGCGCCGAGGCCGGCACCCTCCCCGACGTGGCCGCCGTGCCCGGTGCCGGGGACGAGGCCGCCCTGCGGGGGGCGGGTTCGAGCTTCGTCGAGCCCCTGATCGAGGACTGGATCGCCACCTACGAGCGGGACGCGCCCGGGGTGTCGATCGCCTACGACCCGGTGGGCTCGGTGGCGGGGGTGGACCGCCTGCTCGCCGGCGAGGTCGACTTCGCCACCACCGAGGTACCCCTCACCCCCCTCCAGCGCCAGCGCCTCGAGGCGGAGGCCAGCGTGGTCCAGGTGCCCTGGGTCTCGGGGGCCGTGGCCATCGTCTACAACCTCCCGGGCGTGGACCGCCTCCGGGTCGACGCCGCCGTGCTGGCCGGCATCTACGAGGGTCGCATCACCCGCTGGGACGACCCGAGGCTCCAGGCCGCCAACCCGGGCACCATCCTGCCCGGGCGCCCGGTCGTGCCCGTGCACCGGGCCGGCGGGTCGGGCACCACGGCCGTGCTCGGTGGCCTCCTCACCCGGGCCGGCGACGGGGCCTGGACCCGGGGCGACGATCCCGACCTCGAGGTCCCCGCCGGGGTGGCCGTGGCCTCCTCGTCGGCCATGGTGGCCCAGGTCCGGGCCACGGCCGGGGCCATCGGCTACGTCGCCCTCGGTCATGCCCAGGGAGTGGGCCTGAGGGTGGCGGCGGTGGCCAACGCCGCCGGCACCTACGTGGTCCCCTCCACCGAGGGGATGCGCTCCGAGCTGGCCGACGCTCGGCCCAGGCCCTTCGACTCGGCGGCCAGCCTCCTCTTCTCGTCCTCGGCCCCGGGGGCCTACCCGCTGAGCACCCCGACCTACGTGGTCCTGCGCTCGGGTCCCGATCCCGCCCGCGCCGCCGCCCTGCGCCACTTCGTCGAGTGGGCGCTCGTCACCGGCCAGCGCTCGGTCGAGCTGGCCGGCTACCTCTCCACCCCCCCGGTCCTGCTCGCCACCGCCCTCGACCAGCTCGCCCGGCTCCGCTGAGCCCCGGCGATGCCGCCCCCGTTCACCCCCCGTTCACCGGGGGGAGCGCCCGTCGTCACCCCCGCCGCCTAGGGTCGGGGCGCCTGCCCGAACCCCGCCCCCATGGACACCCCCGCGATCCGCCAGCTCGGCCCCGGCGCCGTGGCGCCGACGTACCGTGGGGGCCATGACGCAGGAGGCGCTGGGGCTGGCGATCGCCGCGGGGCTGGCCCTCCTGCTCCTCGTGGTCCTGCTCCTCGTGCGCCGGTCGCGCCGCTCCTCGGCCCAGCGCCTCGTGGCCGTGGTCCAGCGCCTGGGCGACGACGGTGACGGCGGCGACGACCATGCTGGGCTGGAGCGGGCCATGATCCGCCTCGAGCGGGCGGCCGGTGCCGCCGTGGCTCGCGCCGGCGAGCTCGAGGCGGTGACGGCCCGGTTCCGCCTGGCCCTGGCCGAGGCCGGCCTCGGCATCGTCGTCTGCGACGACGGCGGGGAGGTGGTGTTCGAGAACGACCACGCCCGGCGGGTGTGGGACGGCGCCGCCGGGGTGCTGGCCCGGGAGGCCCTGGGCCGGCTCCTCGAGGGGGCGGCGGGGGGCGAGGCCGCCTCCGAGGTCGTCGACCTCTACGGCCCGCCCCGCACCGTCCTGGAGATCACGGCCACGCCCCTGGCCAGCGAGACCCGCGACCTCGGGGCGGTGGCCGTGGTCGTCGACGTCACCGAGCGCCGGCGGCTCGAGGCCATGCGGCGGGACTTCGTGGCCAACATCAGCCACGAGCTCAAGACCCCGGTGGGGGCGCTGGGCCTGCTGGCCGAGACCATGGTGGGCGAGGACGACCCCGAGGTGCTGGCCCGCCTGGGCGACCGCATCCAGGCCGAGTCGGCCCGGGTGAACCGCATCATCGACGAGCTCCTCGACCTCAGCCGCATCGAGTCCGAGGAGGAGCACGCCCGCGAGCCGGTGCCCCTCCACCTCGTGGTGGCCCAGGCGGTGGAGCAGATCCGGGCCACGGCCGAGCAGCGCCGCATCCGCATCCTCGTGGGCGAGCCCCCGCCCCAGGTCACCGTGCCCGGCGACCGCCGCCAGCTCGTCTCCGCCCTCTTCAACCTCCTCGAGAACGGGGTGAAGTACTCCGACGACGGCTCGTCGGTGGAGGTGGGGGGCCGGGCCGGACCGGAGTGGATCGAGCTGCGGGTGAGCGACCACGGGCCCGGCATCCCCGGCAACGACCTCGAGCGGATCTTCGAGCGCTTCTACCGGGTGGACCGCTCCCGGGGCCGCGACACCGGCGGTACCGGCCTGGGCCTGGCCATCGTGCGCCACGTGGCTCGCAACCACGGCGGCGACGTGGTCGTCGACTCGGTCGAGGGCGAGGGGTCGACCTTCACCCTCGTGCTGCCCGCCGGCCCCGCCCTGGCCGGCCGGTCCGAGCCGGTCGCCGGCAACGGGCGGGCCCCGTGACCCTGCCCCCGGTGGAGCGGGAGGCCACGGTGCTCGTGGTCGAGGACGAGGAGTCCTTCGTGGAGGCACTCACCGTGGGCCTGCGCCGGGAGGGCTTCCGGGTCCAGGTCGCCCGGGACGGGCGCGAGGGCCTGCGGCTCTTCGAGGTCGGCCGGCCCGACGTGGTGTTGCTCGACGTCATGCTCCCCGAGCTCTCGGGCCTCGACGTCTGCCGGGAGATCCGCCGCCGGTCAGCCGTGCCCATCATCATGGTGTCGGCCAAGGACGCCGAGATCGACACCGTGGTGGGCCTGGAGATGGGGGCCGACGACTACGTGGCCAAGCCCTACCGGCTGCGGGAGCTCGTGGCCCGGGTGCGGGCCGCCCTGCGGCGCCGGGTGCCGGTCCCCGAGGCCGGCGACGTCGGCGTGCTCGTCGTGGGCGACGTCCGCCTCGACCCCGAGCGCCACGAGGTCGAGGTGCGGGGCCAGCGGGTCGACCTCCCGCTCAAGGAGTTCGAGCTCCTCGAGGTGCTCCTCGAGAACGCCGGGCGGGTGCTCACCCGCGACCGGCTCATCGACCGGGTGTGGGGCCACGACTACGTCGGGGACACCAAGACCCTCGACGTCCACATCAAGCGGCTGCGGGCCAAGGTCGAGGCCGACCCCACCGAGCCCACCTCGATCGTCACCATCCGGGGCCTGGGCTACAAGTACGTGGCCGACCGGCGTTGAGCGGGGACGCCCGGGTGGGTCCGGGGCCGGCAGCGGTGGCGGCAGAGGATCCCAACCGGTTCCTCAACCGGGAGCTGTCGTGGCTGGCCTTCAACGACCGGGTCCTGGCCCTGGCCGAGGATCCGGACGAGCCCGTCCTCGACCGGGCCAAGTTCCTGGCCATCTTCAGCGACAACCTCGACGAGTTCTTCCAGGTCCGGGTGGCCCTGCTGAAGGACCAGGCTGCCGTGGCCCCCCGGCGCCTGTCCCCCGAGGGCATGACCCCCCGGGAGCAGCTCGAGGCCATCCGGCCCGAGGTCGAGGGGCTCGTGAAGCGCCAGTCGAGGGTCCTGCTCGAGGAGGTGCTGCCCGGGTTGGCGGCCAACGGCATCGTGCTGTCGGACTGGGACGAGCTCGACGATGACGACCGCCGCCACCTCGTGGAGGTGTTCGAGCGCGACATCTCCCCCGTGCTCACCCCCCTGGCCGTGGACCCCTCCCACCCGTTCCCCTACATCTCGAACCTCTCGCTCAACCTCGCCGTCGACGTGCGCGACCCGGTCACCGGGGCCAACCGCTTCGCCCGGGTGAAGGTGCCGCCGTCGCTGCCCCGGTTCGTGGTCATGCCCGACGGCGAGCGGTTCGTGGCCATCGAGCAGGTCATCGTGGCCCACCTGGGCTCGCTCTTCCCGGGGATGGAGATCTTCCGCCACCACCCGTTCCGGGTCACCCGCAACGCCTCCCTGTCGGTGGACGAGGACGAGGCCGACGACATGATGCGGGCCATCGAGTCCGAGCTCGTGCGCCAGCGCCTGGGCGGTCGGGCCGTGCGCCTCGAGGTCGACAGCCGCATGAGCGAGCCCGTGCGCCAGAGCCTGCAGGAGTGGCTCGAGCTGCGTGGCGACGACGTCTACGCCATCGACGGACCACTCCAGCTCAAGGGCCTGTGGGGCGTCTACGCCCTCGATCGGCCCGACCTCAAGCGGCCGGCCTGGCGGGGGGTGACCCCCGCCCCCTTCCCGGGGTCGGGCTCGGACCGGTCCAGCATCTTCTCGCTCGTGCGGGCCGGCGACCTGCTCGTGCACCACCCCTACGACTCCTTCCCGACCACCGTGGAGGCGTTCGTGGAGCAGGCGGCCGAGGACCCCGGGGTCCTGGCCATCAAGCAGACGCTCTACCGCACCGCCGGCGACCGGCCCGACGACAGCCCCATGGTCCGCCACCTCATCCGGGCGGCCGAGCGGGGCAAGCAGGTGGCCGTGCTCGTCGAGCTGCGGGCTCGCTTCGACGAGCAGGCGAACATCATCTGGGCCCGGGCCCTGGAGGAGGCCGGCGTCCACGTCGTCTACGGGCTGGCCGGGCTCAAGACCCACTCCAAGGTCACCCTCGTGGTTCGCCGGGAAGGCGAGGGCATCCGCCGCTACTGCCACGTGGGCACCGGGAACTACAACCCCACCACTGCCGGCATCTACGAGGACCTCGGGATCCTCACTGCCGACGAGGACGTGGGGGCCGACCTCGCCGCCCTCTTCAACCACCTCACCGGGTTCAGCCGGCCCGAGCCCTTCCGCCGCCTCCTCGTCGCCCCCTACTGGCTGCGGGAGCGGATGGCCGAGCTCGTGGCCGCCGAGACCCGGGCCGGGGAGGGGGGCCGGATCGTCATGAAGATGAACAGCCTCGTCGACCCGGCCATGATCGATGCCCTCTACGCCGCCTCGTCCGCCGGCGTGCGCATCGACCTCGTGGTCCGGGGCATCTGCTGCCTGCGCCCCGGCGTGCCCGGCCTCTCGGAGACCATCCGGGTGCGGTCCCTCGTGGGGCGCTACCTCGAGCACTCCCGAATCTACGCCTTCGGGCCCCGATCCCGCCGCCGCTACTACCTGGGCTCGGCCGACCTCATGCCCCGCAACCTCGACCGCCGGGTGGAGGCCGTGCTGCCCGTCACCGACCCGGCGCTCACCGAGCGGCTCCAGGAGGTGCTCGACGTGAACCTGGCCGACGACGTGCTCGCCTGGACGATGGACGGGACCCAGGGCGGCACCGGCGGGACGTGGACGAAGGTGGCGACCACCGAGGGGGTGTCGAGCCACGACCGCCTCGAGGAGCTGGCCCGCCTGCGCATCGCCGGTCGCCGGGGCGGCGGTGAGCGCCGTGGCTGAGGGCTCGGCCGAGGGGTCCACCCGGGACCCGGGGACCCCGGCCGGCGACGGCGAGGTCGTGGCCGCCGGTGGCCTCGTGTGGCGGCGACGGGACGGGCGGGCCGAGGTCCTCGTCGTCCACCGTCCCCGCTACGACGACTGGTCGTTCCCCAAGGGCAAGGTCGACCCCGGGGAGACCGAGCGGGCGGCCGCCCTGCGCGAGGTCGCCGAGGAGACCGGGCTCGCCTGCCGGACCGGGGCCGAGCTCGCCACCGTCCGCTACCTCGATCGCCAGGGCCGGCCCAAGCGGGTGCGCTACTGGCTCATGGAGCCCGAGGGCGGGCGCTTCGAGCCCAGCGACGAGGTCGACGCCGTCCGCTGGCTCGACGCGGCCGCGGCCCCGGCCGTGCTGAGCTACGACGACGACCGGCGCCTGCTCGCCGCCTCCGGCTTGCCCCCCGGTGGCAGCTAGCCCGTACCATCTGGCGCCGTGCCTGCCGTGCTCCTGGTCCGCCACGCCCACGCTGGGAGCCGCCGCCAGTGGCCGGGCCCCGATGCCGAGCGGCCTCTGAGCCCCCAGGGCTGGGCCCAGGCCCGGGCCCTCGTGGCGGTGCTGGCGCCGTGGGCGGTGGACGAGGTGCGCTCCAGCCCCTTCCTGCGCTGCACCCAGACGCTCGAGCCCCTGGCCGAGCGCCTCGGCCTCACCGTCGCCGGCGACGAGGAGCTGGCCGAGGGCTCGCCCCCCGAGCGGTCGGCCCGCCTCGTGCGCGAGCTCCTGGGGCGGGGGACGAGCGTGCTCTGCACCCACGGCGACGTCATCCCCGATGTGCTCGCCCGGGTGGTGGGCGCCTCCACCCCGGCCGGCGCCGGCCTCCCCCTGGCCAAGGGCTCCATCTGGGTGTTGGAGGCGGGATCCGACAGGGCGGTGGCCGCCCGCTACCTGCCGCCCCCGGGCGCCCCCGCGGGCTGAGCTGTGCGCATCGCCGCCGTCGACCTCGGCAGCAACTCCTTCCACCTCCTCGGGGCCGACGCCCAGCCCGACGGCCGGTTCGTGCCCCTCGTGCGGGCCAAGGAGAGGCTGCGCCTCGGCGACGTGGTGAGCCGGCTCGGGCGCATCCCCACCTCGGCCGCCGACCGGGCGGTGGCCACGATGACCCGCTTTGCCGCCCTCGCCGCCTCGGCCGGCTGCACCGAGGTGGTGGCCTGTGGCACGAGCGCCCTGCGGGAGGCCGAGAACGGGGGCGAGGTCGTCGACCGCATCGCCCGGGAGGCGGGCATCGAGGTGCGGGTCATCACCGGCGCCGAGGAGGCCAGGCTCATCTTCGAGGCGGTGAGGGCCAGCGTCGTCATCGACCCCGCCCCGGCGCTCGCCCTCGACCTCGGGGGCGGGAGCCTGGAGGCGACCGTGGGCGATCGCTCGGGCCTGCGCTGGGCGGCCAGCCTCAAGCTCGGCGCCGCCCGGCTCACCGCCGAGCTCGTCCGCCACGACCCGCCGTCGGAGGACGACCTCGACCGCCTGGGCCGCCGCTGCCGGGAGGGCCTGGCCGCCATCGCCGGCGAGGTCGCCGAGCACCGGCCCCGCATGGTGGTGGGCACGAGCGGCACCCTCTGCACCCTGGCCCGCATGGCCCTGGCCCGCCGGCCGGGGGCCACCGTCCCCGAGTCCCTCAACCAGCTCTCGGTGACGAGGGCCGAGCTCGAGGGGGTCCACGGCGAGCTCGTGGGTCTCGCCGCCCCCGAGCGGGCCCGGCTCCGGGGCCTCGACGAAGGCCGGGCCGACATCATCGTGGCCGGCTCGACCCTCCTCGTCACCGCCCTCGACGTCCTCGACCTCGGCGAGCTCGTGGTGAGCGAGTGGGCGCTGCGGGAGGGCATCGTTCTCGACGCCATCGCCCACCACGACTCCGCCGACTGGTCCGGTGACCCCCGGGCCATCCGCCGGGCCTCGGTGCTCGACCTGTGCCGGCGGTGCAACGCCGATGGCCCCCACGCCGAGCAGGTTGCCCGCCTCGCCCTGCGGCTCTTCGACGAGAGCCGGGGGCTCCACGGCCTGGCCGACGGCGACCGGGAGCTCCTCGAGCACGCCTGCCTCCTCCACGACATCGGGGCCCACGTGTCCACCGAGGGTCATCACAAGCACACCGCCTACCTCATCCGCCACGGCCACCTCCGGGGCTTCGCTCCCGAGGAGGTGGCTGCCCTCGCCGCCATCGGGCGCCACCACCGGGGCAGCGCCCCCAAGCGCTCCAAGGAGCCCCTGGCCCTGCTGCCCCGGGAGCGCCAGGACGAGGTGGTCAAGCTCACCGCCCTGCTCCGCCTCGCCGACGGGCTCGACAAGGCCCGGGCCGGGGCCGTGAGCGACCTGCGCCTCGAGCGCCAGGGCCGGACGGCCCGCCTCGTGGTGAGCGCCGACGCCGACATCGACGTGGACCTGTGGGGCGCCCGGCGCAAGCGCCAGCTCTTCGAGTCGATCTTCGACTGCCACCTCGACGTCATCGCCGGCTGACCGGCGGGAGCGCGTCCGGGGCCGGGGCAGCGCTGCCGTACGATGAGCCCGTGTCCGCCGAGGCAGGCTGGAAGCCCCTCCAGAAGCCAGCCCGGAGGAGGCTGGGGACGAGCGCGTTCTCCCGGCTCGCCCTGAGCCACGTCCTCGGCGTGGGGGGCGACACCCTCGTGACCATGGCCTTGGCCGGGTCGCTGTTCTTCTCGATCTCCCCCGACGCCGCCCGGGGCCGGGTCGCCCTCTACCTCCTGCTCACCATGGCCCCCTTCGCCGTGGTCGCCCCCCTCATCGGCCCCGCCCTCGACCGCAGCCGGGGTGGCCGCCGAGCCACCATCGTCTTCGGCGCCGCCGCTCGGTCCCTCGTCTGCCTGTCGATGGCCGAGCACCTCCAGGGCCTGTGGCTCTTCCCCGAGGCCTTCGTCGTGCTCGTGCTCTCCAAGGCCCACCTCGTCTCCAAGAGCGCGCTCGTGCCCACCACCGTGACCCACGACGGCGAGCTCGTGGAGGCCAACTCCCGCCTGGCCGTGCTGGCCGTGGCGGCGGGCTTCGTGGCCGCCGCCCCCGGCGCCGTGGTGCTCAAGCTCGGGTTCCTCGGCGCCCCCTGGGTCATGCGCCTGGCCGCCGTGGCCTTCGCCCTCTGCGCCCTCGCCGGGCTGCGCATCGCCCGCCCCGAGGCCCGCAGCGTGCCCCGGGGGGTCGAGGCCCGGGCCGAGGCCGAGCTCCATGGCGCCTCCATCCGGCTCTCGGTGACGGGCATGGCCGTGCTGCGCCTCGTCGTGGGGTTCCTCACCTTCCTCATCGCCTTCGAGTTCCGCCGGACGGGGGCCCCGACGTGGTGGTACGGGCTGGCGGTGGGGGCGAGCCTCGTCGGCAGCTTCGTGGGCGCCGTGGTCGCCCCGCCGCTGCGGCGCATGGTCACCGAGGAGCGGATCCTCCTGGGATCGCTGCTGCTCGTCGGCCTCGTGGGCTTCGTGGCCGCCCGCAACGGGGGTCGGCCGGCGGTGGCCGTGCTCGCCCTGGCCGTGGGGGTGGCGGCCAGCGCCGGCAAGCAGGCCTTCGACAGCATCGTCCAGCGCGACGCCCCCGATGCCGTGCGGGGCCGAACCTTCGCCCGCTTCGAGACCCGGTTCCAGGTCGTGTGGGTGGTGGGGGCGTTCCTGCCCGTGGTCGTGGCCATCCCCCTCACCACGGGCATGGACCTCATCGCCGTCGCCGGCACCGCCGCCTTCGTGAGCTACGTGGGGGGCCTCGTCGCCACCCGCCGCCACCCGGGCCTGTCCATCCCCGAGCTCGGTCGGCCCGGCCCCTAGCCTAGCGAAGGCCCGGTGCCGGGCCCGGCGTCCTAGGCCTGGTCCGGGCCCGGCGGCGCCCCGGGCGGGGGGTCATCGAGGTCGATGCGGGCCAGCCACAGCCCGGGCGCCTCGAGCTCGGCCGGGGTGGGCAGCTCCCGAGCCGACCGCCAGAGCCGGGCCAGCCCGGCCTCGCCGGCCCGCTCGACGACCCCGGCGACGAAGGCCCGGCCCCGCTCCCGGTGGTCCCGGCCCAGCTCCAGCCCCAGGAGCCGGGCGGCGAAGCGCTCGCCGTCGGTGGCCTCGGCCCGGCGGCGGCGCAGGGCCTCGGTGAGCTGGGCGAAGCCCCCCACGAGCCGGCGGCCCACGCCGGCCCCCACGTGGTCGACGTAGCCCTCGACGGCGGCGAGGAGGGTGGCGAGCTGGGCCAGCACCTCGTCCTGGGCCGGGGTGCGCAGGGCGCCGAGGAGGGTCTCGGGGTTGCCCAGGGTCTGGCGCAGCGCCTCGGGGTCCCGGGGATCGAGGGAGCCGAAGCTCGATTCCAGGGCGTCGGCGTCGATCTGGAAGCCGCTCACGTAGCCCTCGACGAGCTCGGTGAGGCGCTGCCGCACGTGGTCGAGCCCGAGGACGCGCTGGTGGGCGATCTCCACGAGGCACACCCACATGGCCATGTCGGCCCGCTCGACCGACCACTCGGCGGCGAAGGCGTCGATGTTGGCGGGGACGAGGAGGATCCCTCCCGGAGGCCGAGGGAGGGGGACGTCGTGCTGGCCGAAGCTGTGGCGGGCCAGGTGCCCGAGCATGAACCCCGACTGGAGCCCGAGGAGCACCGGGCCGACGAGCCGGCCGAGGTCGCCGAGGAGCTGGGTGGGCTCGTCGGGCTCCACGGCCTCGGGCCGGGCCTGCTCGAGCGCCCCGGCGAGGCGCTCGAGGAAGGGCCGGTACGCACCCAGGCTCTCGGCCGCCCACCCGGCCCGGGTCACCGGGGTCACGGCCACCTCGCCGGCCCGGGGGGCGAGGCCGGTGGCCTCGGCCACGTGGAGGTCGGCCACCCGGGCCAGCTCCTCGAGCTCGACCCGCCGTCCGGGGTCGACGTTGGGCTCGCTGCGACCCTCGGTGGCCACCCAGGTGGCCGTCTGGCGGGCCACGTCCCAGTTCACCGGGCCCTGGGACTGGAACATCCGGGCCAGGTCGCCGAACATCGGCAACCCCTCGAAGGGGTTGGGCCCGGAGAAGGGGTCCGGGTCCGGGCTCACCCGGGGGGCCGGCGCTGGCCGAGGACGACGTCGACCCGCAGGGCCTCACCGTCGCGCACGACGTCGAGCTCCACGGCGTCACCGGGCCGGTGCTGTTGCACGGCGGCCACGAGCCCGGCGGCGGTGGTCACCTCCGTGCCCTCGAGGGCGACGATGACGTCGCCGCCGGCCACGCCGCCGGTCGCCGCCGGGCCTCCGGGGTCGACGGCATCGACCTCGGTGCCGCCCTCCACGCCCAGGTCCCGGGCTCGCGCCGGCTCGAGGTCGGAGGTCTGGACCCCCAGCCACGAGTAGCTGACCTCGCCCCACTCCATGAGCTGGCCTGCCACCGCCGTGGCCACCTCGATGGGCACCGCCACCGTCACCGGGCCCTGGGCCGTGTCGGCCACGGTGGCCAGCCCGATGATCTCGCCGTCCTGGTCGACGAGGGCGCTCCCCATGCCCCAACCGGGGACGCCGCTGTCGGTGCGGATCATCCCGGCCAGCACCCGGCCATCGGTGGTGGCCACGTCCTGGCCCACGGCGTTCACCACCCCGACGCTCACCGAGGTCTCGCCCCGGCGGGCCGAGGACCCGATGACGAGCGCCACCTGGCCCACCTCCAGGTCGGCGGTGGAGCCCAGGGGGGCGGTGGTGAACCCCGAGGCGTCGAGGCGGAGGACGGCGGCATCGGTGGCGGGGTCGGTGCCCACGAGCTCGGCTCCCACCACCCGGCCGTCGGCCAGCTCGGCCTCGTAGCCCCGGGCCCCGCCGAGGGCCCGGGCGCTCGTGAGGACGTAGCCGTGGGGGTGGAAGATGATGCCCGAGGCCACTCGGTCCGGGCCCGGCTGGCGGGCCACGACCCGCACGAGCGAGGGCTGGAGCCGACGGGTGAGGGCGACCACCGGCTCGCTGCCGGCTCCCGGCAGGGTGGCCGGGGTCCCGGGGGCGGTGGTGGCCGACACGGGGGCGATGGCCGCCGGCTCGGCCACCGGGTCGAGGAGGGCGAGCACGAGCCCGGCGGTCACGAGGCTGGCACCCACCGCCGAGCTCAGGGCGGCGAACCACACCGTGCCGAGCCGGCGGGCCGGCGGATCCGGGTCGGGGAGCAGCGAGCCGATCTCCGACGGGTGGCGCCAGAGCCGGTCGTCGGCGCTGGGCGGGCGACGGAAGACGGGGCCGTCGTCGTCGTCGTCGAAGACCACGGGCCGACACTACCGGCCGGAGCCGGCGGGCCGGCCGCGGCCCGGGCCTCGGCCAGGGCCGGTTCGCGCCTACGCTGTGCGCAGCTGAGCAGGGCCGATGGTGTCCGGCCCGGGTCCCCGCGGGGCGGTGCCGGCGGGCCCGTGGTGCGCCGATGGGTGGCCCGGGCACGAGGCCCGGAACGGTGCCGGGGTGCGTGCCCCGGGCAGGAGGCCCGAGTGCCCCCGGGCAGGAGGCCCGAGTGCCCCCGGGCAGGAGGCCCGAGTGCCCCCGGGCAGGAGGCCCGAGTGCCCCCGGGCAGGAGGCCCGAGTGCCCCCGGGCAGGAGGCCCGAGTGAGAGAGTGGAGCCGGAGAGGTGCGAGGAGACGGGCGTGAGCGGCGGGGGGCCGAGGTCCTTCCCGGGGGTGGCGCCGCCGGGGCGGGGCCCGGCTGGGCGATGCCCGAGGGCGACGCCGGGCAGTGGCTGGGCGTGGGTCCGGCACCGCTGCCCGTGGCCGGGGCCCTGGCCTGGGTGCCGACCGCCCGCTGCGGGGCCGTGGTCCAGTTCCTCGGCACGGTCCGCGACCACGCCGAGGGGCGCCCCGGGGTGGAGAGCCTCACCTACGAGGCCTACGAGGAGGAGTGCGGTCCCCGCCTCGAGCGCCTCGTCGCCGACCTCCGCCACCGGTGGCCGGGGGTGGGCCGGGTGGTGGCCCTCCACGCCGTGGGCACCCTGGGGGTGGGCGAGGTGGCGGTGGTGGTCGCCGCCGCCGCCCCCCATCGCCAGGAGGCCTTCGAGGCGGCGCGCCACCTCATCGACGCGGTGAAGGCCACGCTGCCCGTCTGGAAGCGCGAGCGCTGGGCCGGGGGCGAGGGGTGGTCGCCCTCGGCCACCGAGGTCGCCGAGGTGGCCGAGGTGGGGGCGGCGGCGGGTGGGGAGGGCCGGCCGTGAGCGGGGCCCTGCTCTTCCTCCTCGGCTTCCTCGTCGTGGCCACCGTCGGGGGCCTGCTCCTGTGGCTGCGGGACCACCGGCCCCGGGCCTGGGACTCGGAGATGGACGAGTTCTCCCGCACCCTGCGGGCCCTCTCGCCCGACGCCCCCCTCGCCCCCGAGGAGGGTCGCCGGCGGCCGCCGGGCGGGCCCCGCCGCCCACCGAGCAGGGGGCCCCGAGCTGGCTAGGGACCTCGCCATCGACCTCGGCACGGCCAACACCCTCGTCTACGCCCGGGGACGGGGCATCGTGCTCAACGAGCCGACCGTCATCGCCCTCAACGTGGAGACCAAGGACGTACTCGCCATGGGCCACGAGGCGTGGCAGATGATCGGCCGCACCCCGGGCTACATCCAGGCCGTGCGCCCGCTGCGCCAGGGCGCCATCACCGACTTCGAGGTCACCCAGCGCATGATCCGGCTCCTGCTCCAGCGGGCCGGGCTCTCGCGCTTCCAGCGTCCCCGGGTGCTGCTCTGCGTGCCCTCGGCCATCACCGAGGTGGAGCGGCGGGCGGTGAAGGAGGCGGCCCGCCAGGCCGGGGCCAGCGACTCCCAGCTCGTGGCCCAGCCCATGGCGGCGGCCATCGGCGCCGGCCTGCCCATCCACGAGCCCCTCGGCAACATGGTGGTGGACATCGGCGGCGGCACCTCGGAGACGGCCATGATCTCCCTCGGGGGCATCGTGGCCCTGCGGGCCATCCGGGTCGGCAGCTTCGACGTCGACGCCGCCATCCAGGCCCACGTGCGACGCGAGTACGGCATGGCCATCGGCGAGCGCACGGCCGAGGAGATCAAGGTGGCCATCGGATCGGCGGCTCCGGTCGAGGACGGCGTGAAGGCCGAGGTCCGGGGTCGGGACCTCATGAGCGGGCTGCCCAAGACGGCCATCCTCACCCGCGATGAGGTCCGCGACGCCCTCTCCGAGCAGGTGAAGGCCATCGTGGAGTCGGTCGTCGACTGCCTGGCCCTGGCCCCGCCCGAGCTAGCCCAGGACCTCATCACCCAGGGGGTCCACCTCGTGGGCGGCGGCGGCCTGCTCGAGGGCTTCGATCGCCGCCTGGCCGACGAGACCCAGCTGCCCGTCCAGCTCGTCGACGCTCCCCTGGAGTGCGTCGTGCTGGGGGCGGGCAAGTGCCTCGAGGCCTACGACTCCCTGCGGGCCCTCTTCATGGGCTCGGAGAACGAGCCCTAGCCCCGCTGGGGC
>Ga0187893_10009441_pt1 | contig 14981 bp, 7 predicted proteins | sample MA1701074metaG_FD_139574 | JGI IMG/M metagenome (GOLD analysis project Ga0187893, IMG submission 139574) | White microbial mat communities from a basaltic lava cave in the Kipuka Kanohina Cave System on the Island of Hawaii, USA - MA170107-4 metaG ...
CGCCGGCTCCATAAATGCGGCGGTAGAAGTCTGCGTTGCGTAAGACAATCTGGACGTAGTTGCGGGTCTCATGAAATGGGATCGTCTCGATGAATTCATTGGGCTCACGATACTGACCCCACCCCAGCCAGTTCACAGCCCGGCTTGGACCCGCGTTATAGGCCGCCAGCGCCGCAACCCAGTTGGTTTCAAATCGGTTGAGAACTTGCCGTAGATAATAGGTTCCGATCTTCAAATTCACATCTGGTTGATAGAGCAGAGCCGTCCGGAATGCCTTGATCCCCACCTTGCGGCTGATCTCTCTCCCCGTTAGTGGCCTCACCTGCGTCAATCCGATCGCCTTCTGCCGCGATACAGCCTTCGGATCGAACTCCGATTCCTGCCGGATCAGTCCCGCCACTAGACGCGAGTCCAGACTGTGGGTGAGCGCATGTTTTTCCAAGGAATCGCGATAGGGCATCGGAAACGCCAGCTTCCAGAAAGCCAGTGGCGCCTGGTCGATCCCCCACCGCAGATACGAAGGCGCCAGCGACTTGATGAACCGGATCCCCTGATCCACATCGCCGCGGCGCGTGGCGAGTTGCGCCAGCTCCATGGCCATCACCGCGGGTTTGGCATCGGTGCGTGCCCCGAACCTCAACTCGATTGTGGCCCAATCATCCAGGGCCGCCGAGGCAAGGAGGCGCGCCCGCTCGATGCGTTGTAATGTTTGGGCGTCCTGAGCAAAATCGGGCGCTCCGATCGGCGCAGGAAAAGAGAGATTCCGCAAATACAAGGCAACCTCGGGCGACGGCGAAACACGGGCAAGCGTATCGGTGGCCATCCGATCTCGCGCCGAAACTCCGTAGTAGTAGTTCGGAAATAGCCGCACCAGCGCTTCGTAGTACGCCTTGGCTGAACGCGGATCCCCTCGCTGCTCCGCCTGCCTCCCCAGAAAGAACATAGCAGCGGGCGCATCGTCTGATGCGGGCCACTGCTCCAACTGCTCCTTCATCATGCGCTCAGCGTCAGCCCTGTCCCGCACATAGTGAATCCACGCCACGCGCCAGTGACAGAACCCAGCCTGCGGGTGATCTGGAAAATCCGAATAGCAGGCCGTATAGAGCGGCTCATAGCGGTCCGGATGGTTGGTGACCAGGTGCCGGTTCGCCGCAGCCAGAAGCCCTTCGGCGCGCCAACGCGACCGCGGATAAGCCTGATCCAGCTTCTCACGAGATGAATCGAAGTCCGTCCAACGCTCAAGCCGGCGCGCCGCGAGCATCAGATAGTACAGCCGTTCCGCATCAGCCTCACCTTCGGCTTCGACGGCTTGTAACGCCGATAGCGCTCCCACGGTGTCCTTGGCGAAATACTTTAATTCGGCAAGCCTTACTTGCGCAAGCTGCCGGTCTTCGCCCCCCATCCATTCCAGGCCTTCAGTCAACTCTTGGCCGGCAAGCTTGGTGTCTCCCGCCTCCATCAGCTTTGGCGCTCGCGCCAAAACATGTGCGGCAGCGGGCTGAGGATAGCGGCTACCCATCGCGGCCCGCAGCCTGGTGAGAGCAACGTCGGCCTTTTGCGCTTCTTCGCTCCTCGGATGTTGGTAGAAAACGTCCCGCAAGGCCGCCACCGCTTCTCCTGCTTGATCCGCGGCTTCCAAAGCAAGTCCCAGCGCCAGGTTCCCATGCGGCTGCGGAAGAATCCTTTCGAATTCACGGAGCCACCGCACTGCGTGCGGCGCATCGCCCTCTGCGACCAGGAGGTTCCCGCCCAGCAACGCAGCCCAACCCTGATTCGGCGATGCGGGCGTGGCTTCCACTACTTTGCGCAGGGCGGCGACCGCCTCGCGATTTGATTTCATTCCCGCCAATGCCTTGGCTTCGCCGAACCAGGCAAAGTCGGCCAGAAGCGGAAACCGGCTGCCCGCGGTACGGAAATTCTTCGCCGCGCCGGTCCAGTTGCCCTTCTCCAGGTCCACCGCGGCGATCGACAGCAGCGCGAGCGCGCCGTCCCGGCCCCCCGCGTGCTGGACCGCGAATCGCGATAGCGCCGCGTGGGTCAGTGGGGTGGACTTCTCCTGATGCGCCCGCGCCAGCGTCTCGAGCGCCGTGGCCTGCAGGGGCTGGCATGCTAACGCCAGCCAGCCACAGCTACACCAGAGGTCCCGGATATTCCGTACCCAGCAGTTCCGTCTTGTCATTGGCCAATGTCCGAACCATCTCCACATGCAGATAATCCACCATCGATGGGCAGTCCTTCAAAAACTGCCGCCGGTACTCTTCTCGCCTTGGCTCGATCTGTTCCTTCAGAATCCGGTACAGGGACTTGTTCGTCCTCCCCTGCTTTACCATGGCCGACTGGAACAGCCGAATCTCGGCGACCTGCACCCGCGCGAACCGTTGCGCGCGCAGGTGGAGGTCCTGTTCGGCGGGCGGCAGATCGGCCCATGAAGGCGCCGCGGACTTCCGCGGCGAGGCGGCCGAGTGCTGTATGGAGATTAATCCGTTACCAGGCGCGGGCGCCGCAGCCGATCGCGCCTCCAATACTGTTCCGGCCATCGTGGCGATTAATTCCAGTGCGTCCACATCTACACAATCGGCAGACCCTTCTGCGTACACGAGTCCCACACTCCGGCCTTGGCTTGCAATAGGAAACAGATACACCATAGGGCCCGGTACTGTTCCCAGCGCCTCCACCAGCTCCCCGGATAGCTCGCGCTCGGTGTAGGCAACCGCCAGTGGCTCCATCGTGTTCGCCGCTTCGGCGAGCGCCGGCGCTGCCTCGAGGGGGATCTCCATGGTTGCCAAGGCAAAGCTTGCCTTCTCGACGCGCAAGGACGACCCTTGGACGCTGAATATGATGACGCGGTTCACATATGGAGCCGCCGCATCCGCTACCGCCGAACTCCATTCCTGCTGTTTCTCCGACTGCCGCAACCGCCGGATCGCCTGGTTGAGCCGCCCGCTGAAGCTCCGCGCCGCGTTGCGCGTTTCCGATGCGATCGCCGCCTCAACTTCCATCGTCACCCGCAGCTCGACGCGTGCCTCCAACTGTGCCGCTAATTCATCTCCCAGTCGCCGGAACTGCTCACCGAGAAGCTTGCCGGCGCGCTCCTCCATCGAACTGTGCAACGCTTCTTCGAGCTTGGCGATTTCGATCTGCCACGCGGCCATCAACTGATCGCGCGCCTGATCCCGCGCCTCATTCAAGACAGACAGCAGGCCTTCATCTTGCCTCGGCGTCGCCCCCTGCTCCATGCTCCTCCGAAATTGGTCTACAATACCACCCACCGACATTTTAACAGGCTGTTCGGCGACTCGTCGCCGCAGTGCGGGGCTGAAAGCACCGCGCAAGCTGAAAAGCTTGCCCCACCAGGCGTTAGCGTTGGCCGGCGGCCACGGCCTGCTCCGCAAGCTTGGCCCGGATCCCCTTCATGCGCTCGCGGATAGCTGCAACCCGCTCTGGGCCGTCCGGTGTCGCGTTAATCAGCTTTTCCAAGTTAACGAGTACTTGGGGTCCATAAGCGGCCCGCATGTCGGCGAGCAGTGGCTGGAGCTTGGAGAAGACGCTGAGGTGCTCGCCGTTGGTGTCGTTGAACAGCTCCCTGCTGATAGCTCCGTGATTGACCAGCGCTGCGGCCATGTCCCAGTAAGTCATGACCATGCGAAGATGACCGCTATGCTCGCTGAACATTGCTCTATCCACATCGGCCGCCGACTCCGGATTGAATTCGCGGAAATACCAGTCACGCGCCTTGCGCATCGTGTCTTCGCGCCGCAAGTCATACAGCTTCAGGATGAGCTCAGCTTCTTCGTGCTTCGACATAGATGATTGCTCCTTGTGAGTTTGTCACTTGCAGCATTCAGAATAGCAGTGGCTGCACCAGTCCGGATTTAGCCGTCAGACCGCTCCTTGAGAGTCTTCCTGGTCGCGAACGGCATCGCGGACTTCTTTGGGGAGGGCATTGAGGACACCTTCCATGGCGAACTTGAGATGGGTGGCGTCGTCGATCAGTTCCTGTGTTGATATTGTTTGGGTTGTTCGTTTCGGCTTCGCTTTAAGGAACCAGACGCTTCACATCCTCGAACCAGTTGTCGCTACTAAAAGAAATCGCCTGCCCGATGACCGGGCGAGAGTGTCCGTCACGGGTCAGGGACCTGGTCAGGGACCCGCCCCGCTAGAACGAGTATCGAAGCACCAGTTGGATGTTGCGCTCCGAGTACTTGCCGGTGATCTTGCCGAAAGTTGCGTTCAGAGGATTGAAGTCCGGAGTGTTCCAATTCGGGTGATTCGGAAAATTGAAGAACTCCGACCGTAACTGTAAGTTGTGGCGCTCGGCGAAGCGGAAGTTCTTGAACGCGGAAATATTCCAATTCTGGAACGTTGGACCGAAGAACATGTTCCTTGTCTGGTTGGAAAAAGTTCCTGCCGCAGGCCGCGAGACGTTGGCAAGAAAGTAGCGTGCCGGGTCTGCCGCACCGCCCGCCGCAAACTGGCTTGGATAAGTGATCGCTCCGCTCAGTTGCCAGGCTTGCCCGTTCTGCGGATTTGACTGGCCGTTGTGGTTGATCTGAACACTGCCCACGCCGCCGATTCCAGCAAAGTCGTCGTTCGTCACGACACTGAAGGGCGTGCCCGTCTGCCATTGCACGTTCCCGGAGGCCTGCCACCCGCCCAGCAGTGTGCGCTTTAGCCCGGCCGAACTACGAAACCACGGCAGCTCGTACACGTAGTTGACGTTCACCATGTGCCGCGTATCGAAGTTCGACGGACCCCAGAAGTTGCGGTCGTCGTAAGTGTTCCAGAGAATGTCCCGCCGCTGCGAGGCATTGTCGAAGCTCTTCGAATAGGTATAAGCGAAGCCGATCAGCAGGCCCTGCGAAAAACGGCGGTTTGCTTCGAGCTGGAACGAGTTGTACTCTGACCGTCCGGCGTTTTCATTCGCGTCGATCTGAGCGAAGCCCTTGTACGGACGCAACGCGTTGACGTTGACGCCTGGATTGGCCTGAATCGTCCCAGGCCGGAGCTGGTTGAGATTCTTCGTCCGCTCCAGATGTGTGCCAACGCGTCCGATATACCCGGCAGTGACAATCATGCGGAATGGCAATTCTCGCTCAAATGTCACGTTCCACTGGTGCGACCGGGGAATCTTGAATACGGGATCCTGAGTCATGAAGTAGAAGGGGAAGCCAACACCCTGTGCTCCGCCGGGATTGTCGACGCTACCGTTCGCTACCGAAGCAAAAGGCTGGAACGGCGCCTGGCCGCCGAGGAAGACGTTGTCGGCAACGCCGGGGCGCTGGTAGAAAGCACCGAAGCCCGCGCGCACGACGCTTTTTTGGTTGAGCGCATAGGCCACACCGATTCGTGGACCCCAGTTGTTCTTCTGCAATTTCCCATAGGTCTTGTCACCGCCCGTGAACAGACGGTTGAAGCTCGAGTCACTCGCGATAGCCACACGGCCGATCGCTGCATCGGGCCAGCCGGTTCCAGGAATCACCACGCCGTTGTAGCGGTCGCCACTCAGCACGTTGCCGGTGCGCGGATCCATAACCACGGCCTTCGACGGATCATAGCGGCTTGGATCGAAAACCACCATATTCCGCCACAGGCTGTAGTAATACGGCTGCATGATCGTATAGCGGATGCCCAGCTCCAGCCGCAGCTTGGCATTTACCTTCCAGGAATCCTGGAGGAACCACTCAAACATGTGGCCCCGATAAGGCGTATACGCCCGCGGTCCGATCTCGGCGTAGCTGTCAAAGAGACCGAGCGCCGCATTGGCAATCGCGAGGCTGGAAGTCGGCGCGCCCGCCCGGGCATCCGAGAAAATGAAGCGTCCGTTCTGGTTGTTCGTTCCGCCGGGGACACCCGTCACGTTGATCTGATCGAAATCATTTTGGCCGCTGCGCTCGAACAAAGCGCCGAACTTCAGCGTGTGATTGTTGATGATTTTCGTCGTGTTGTTCGAAAGCACGTAGATCGGGCCGGCGGACTGCGCCGGATATGGTCCACCGTCTACTTCGTTGAACTGCCCGATGGTAATGGTCGGAATCTTGTCGAAAATCTCCTTGCGATCGGGATAGATATAGGGATAGTTGATACCGTACGCGCTGCGCTTATGTACGCCGCGCGCGGTTTCTACACCGATGTAGACGCGGTCCACGGAAGCCGTCGCCAGGAACTCGTTGATCGTTGTGGCATTGATGGTCCAGATATGGTTGACGGAACCCGTATCGTTCGGCCGGCTCCATTCCTGGACTGCGCGATCGAAAGTCCCTCGGAAGCCCTGCAACTCATCGTACTCGTAGTTCATCCAGCGCACGCGAAACGTGTGATTTACAGTAGGAAGAAAATCAAGGCTGAGCGTATCCTTGCGCTGGTTCTGCGGTTGGGGACGGCCCGCGAACCAGTTGTTGCGGCCTTGCTGGTAGCCGGGCGTCGCGTCCGGGTAAGCTTTCAAAAGCCCAGGACCGTTCACGCTCAGTCGCGCTGCGGGAATGATATTTCCGGGGAACGGTTGCCCAGTCGTGGGATCGTTCACCGCACGCGTTCCAGTGAAAAACGGATTCGGCGACAGCAGCTCGCCGAAATTACCCTGCCGCATCAATGCGGTGGGCACAACGCCTGTGGACGTCACTTCCCGGCGATATCGGACGAATTCCTGTGCCCAAAGGAAAAACAGCTTGTTGCGGTCCGTGTTCCACTTTCCCGGAAGGAAGACGGGGCCACTGCCTACATATCCGAACTGATTGAACGTGTTCTGCGGTCGTGTCTGGCCGTTGACGTTGCGCTGCCAGGTGTTGGCATCCAGTGAGCGGTTGCGAAGATACTCATAGCCCGTGAAGTGGAAATCGCGGGTTCCACTCTTGGTCACCATGCGAACCTGCCCTCCCGCTGACCGCCCGTATTCGGCGTTGTAGTTCGCGGTTAGGATTTGGACCTCCTGCACCGTGTCCGGATCCGCTGTGCCCACCGAAGTACCGTTGGAACGGGTTCGGATGCCCACCGCGCCATCATAGGTGATCAGGAAGTCCTGTGTGCGCGCGCCATTGATTGTCAGTCCCGCCGAGTCCAGGCCGAACGTAAACCGGTTCATTGCGCTTGAGCGGACGCCCGGCTTCATTTGCGCGAGCAGGAGTGGGTTGCGGCCGTTGAGGGCCATGTTCTCGATCTGCGTTGCTTCAATCGTACGGCCCACCATCGCCGAATCTGTTTGGATGGACGCAGCCGCGGCGACCACTTCTATCGATTCCGTCACCACCCCGACTTCCAGCCGAATCTCCATCGACAGCGGAATCGCCGTGTCGAGCTTGTTCGACTTCTTCACGAACTTCTTAAAGCCGGCCAACTCGACGGTAACCGAGTAATAGCCGGGCGGCAGATTCGTCAGGATGAAGTATCCGTCGGCATTCGTGGCCGACTGGCGTTCCAGACCAGAACCTTCATTCACCGCCGAAACTTTGGCATTGGGAGCAGTCGAGCCAGTCGCGTCCCGAACGTAGCCGATGATTTGAGACGTATCCGACTGCCCTGAAAGCGGCATAATTGTCGCTATTAATAGCAACGCGCCTCCGAGGCACGCGAACAACGAGCGTACACTGCTGGTCATACGGTCTCCTTACAAGAGAGAAGAGTCTCTGGCCCTACCAGATTCCACCGGGGCTCATTTTCCCACATTTAGATTACGACTGTGTTAGAAAACGCAAATCCGCCCGCAGAAATGCGCATCCTGCCACTACGTCACTGTAGCCGCCTCCGGAACACCTTCTGCCGCAGTTTGTATTCGCATGGGTTGCCGCTGCCAGTATGTCAACGACCGCCAGCACCACTCCATCGGGCCGAACCGGAAATGCCGCAACCAGATGGGACTCCAGATCAAGTTCAAAGTCCACACCGCCGCCACCACAAAGTAAAGCTGGTGGCGCTCGAGTCGCGCGAACATGCCTAGACCGTGACCGTAGAAGAACAGCGTGCAGATCACCGAATGCGAGAGATAGTTGCTGAAGGCCATCTGGCCGACTGCAGCCAGGCGGCTGATGAGAAAAGCGAGAAAACCCTTCTTGACAAAGATCAGGAGAAGGCTCATGTGCGCCAGCGCCAGGCACAGGCGGCCGAGATGATAGGTAGAAAACGCGAACGCGGCAGTGATCGGCTCATAGCCCGACCGAATGTACGTCGAAATGGTAGTGGCATTCATAGGAATGCCAATCAAATAACCCGCGGCAGCTATTTTGACGTAGAACGAGAGCGGGCGTCCACCAGTGAGCACGTCGAGCTTGACGAACGCCATGCCCAGCAGCATAAACGCGTAGAAGTCCACCAGACCGGGATGATAGAGAGCCGTTCCGTGCCATTCGCTGACTTCCCCGGCGCGCTGTGCCAGTGATTTCAGGTAACCGCCGCGGTAGGCCTCGATTTCCTTTTGGACGTCTTCCTTAGGAGGGTTGAAATTCTTCAGGACCTTCTCCCACGCCTCCTTGTCCTTCTTCTGCTGGTCGGTGAGCTTGGCTCCTTTCTTCTCCAGTGCAATCGCCGCCTCCCCCTTTTCCTTCTTCTTGGGAAGGCCAAATGCCTCCCCGATGCCGAATCCGGTCATCAACAGGAACATGACGCCGGCAACACACAGCAGCGTCTTAGCCGGGAGCTTGCGAATAGGGAACAGGAAAAGCCCGCAAATCGCGTACGGGTAGAGGATGTCGCCGCGCCACAATAGCATCGCGTGCGCGATGCCGAACAGCATGAGCCACAGCGTGCGGCGGTAATAAATATCGGCAACCTCGATCCCACCGCCCCGCTCGACACCGCGCGTGGTCAACAGGATCACTCCCGCGCCGAACATCATCGAAAACAGCGCGCGCATCTTGCCTTCGAACAAAACGTACTGGAGGATGAAGGCTATGAGATTGTGGCCGGTTGCGCCGCCGGCGATATTCGGGTTCATGTAGGCCCAGTGCGGCATGCCGAAGTCGACGATGTTCATCAGCAGGATGCCGAGAAGGGCGAAGCCGCGGACGACATCCATGGTCTGGATGCGCTCCGCGGAGGAAACGGGACCAATTACGGGGTTCATGCGGGTCCCTCCCATCCAAAGTTAGTTATCGGATCAGGCAGCTTTTCTCAGCCGATCGCACTCTTGCAGTATTCGAAGCATTTCCGGACCTCCGCGACGGTATCCTCGCCCTTGTACTCATACTCGATGTTGGCGGGGATTCGGAGTTTCTTCTCCTTCAGCAATTGCAAGACCTCCTTGATCGGCGTGTCACCCTGGCCAAACGGGACGTTGTCGCCTTGGTTCTTTTTGCGGTCCTTGATGTGCAGCGTCACGATCTTTTCGTGGTTCTTGGACAGGTAATCCACCGGATCGAATCCCGCCGCGACAAAATGACCGATGTCCAGATTCACGCAGATGTACTTGGACATGCCGTTCATTGCTTCAGCGAAATCTTCCGGCCGGGCGAATTCGTTCGGCTTCAGGTTCGAGTGATTGTGCATTCCGACGCGCATCTTATGCTTCTTCGCGAACGGGTCGACTTTCTTGGCGGTCGACACATTTGCGGATGCCGTGATGACCTTCGCGCCCATTGCCTTCGCCATCTGAAAGCCGCGGTCGATTTCAGCATCGCTGAAATCGTCGCGGAAGCTGTAGTTGTAGGCGTACAACTCGATCCCGGCCGCATCAAACTTCTTGCGCACGTCGGCGAACTCTTTCAAGTCCACGGTTTCACGCCATTTCCGGAGCTCTGGCCGGCTGGGGCGCGGCGTGGGCTCGACATGGCCGCTGTATAACTCAACACAGCCGATTCCGATCTCCTTCATGGCCGCGATGGCGGCGTCGAGATTGCGGTCGCGGAAGGAGTACGACTGCACACCGAGCCGCACACCCTTGAAGTACGGATCAATCTTGGCGAGCGAGGCGGTGGAGGCCGCCGCGGCGCCAATGGCGAGGTTGCCGAAAGTCCTGCGGGAAATTGTCATGGCGGTTCTAACCGGACATCATAACACCGGAGGCGATTCCTGGTCCCCGGGCCGTACCCGGCTATGCGGTCCTGATGATAAGGCCTAGAGAAATTATTGATTGGACGGTCAACCCGGCGCCCCTGATACTGGTAAAATTATGCCTTCCATGACGAAACCCCTGTTCCTCGTCCTGTTCGCGGTGGGCTGCGCGCTGGCGCAAACTCCCGCGCCTTCGGCCACGGACGCCGCTATTAAGTCGGCTCAGTCCGCAGGTGACAACGCCTGGATGCTTGTCAGCTCGGCGCTCGTATTGTTGATGACCGGTCCAGGACTGGCGCTCTTCTATGGCGGTCTCGTTCGCCGCAAGAACGTGCTCGCCACGATGATGCAGAGCTTTATTCTCATGGCCGTGATCACCGTGCTCTGGACCATCTTCGGCTACAGTCTCGCTTTTGGAGAAGGCAACAAATTTCTTGGTGATTTACGCTACTTCTTCCTGAGCGGTGTTGATTCGGCCCCAAATGCCGACTACGCCGCCACGATCCCGCAAATGACGTTCATGACCTTCCAGCTCATGTTCGCCATCATTACTCCCGCGCTCATTTCCGGCGCTTTCGCCGAGCGGATGAAGTTCAGTGCGATGCTGCTGTTCATGACGCTCTGGCTGGTGGTGGTCTACCTGCCAATGGCGCACATGGTGTGGGGCAAGGGTGGACTGCTGAACGCGTTTCTGGGTGGAACGATCCCGACCTTTGACTTTGCCGGCGGCACGGTGGTCCATATCACGTCGGGAGTTTCGGCGCTGGTGTGTGCACTTTATCTCGGCAAGCGCGTCGGCTATCCGTCGGTCGAAATGAAGCCGCACAACATGGTTCTCAGCATCATCGGCGCCTGCCTGCTTTGGGTGGGCTGGTTCGGGTTTAACGCGGGCAGCGCCGTGAGCGCTTCGGGCCTGGCGAGCTCGGCCTTCTTCGCTACCCACCTTGCCGCGTCCGGAGCAACGCTGAGTTGGATGTTCATCGAGTGGTTCGTTACCGGGAAGCCGACTGTGTTGGGCGCCATCTCGGGCGCTGTGGCCGGATTGGTCGCTGTGACGCCTGCGTCGGGTTTCGTCAAGCCCGCGCCGGCGCTAGTGATCGGGCTGGCCGCCGGTATCGTCTGCTTCCTCATGGTGACGGCCATAAAGCGCAAGTTGGCGTATGACGATTCGCTCGATGCATTCGGCATCCACGGAGCCGGTGGGACCTTGGGAGCGCTGCTCACCGGTGTCTTCGCCACCAATGCCGTCAACGACGCGCTGAAGGACGGGGCGGGTAAGCCTCTTCCTCTCGGTGTAATCGACGGGAACGTCTCGCAACTAGGCAACCAGGCCGTCGGAGTCGCGATCGCCTGGGGGCTCGCGCTTGTAGGAACTCTCGTCATTCTGAAATTCGTCGATCTCGTCGTCGGCCTGCGGGTCAGCGAGCAGCACGAACAGGAAGGGCTCGACACGTCGCTGCACGGCGAGGAAGCCTATCCAACGGACCTCACTTACGAGCAGCAAAGCCGAGCCTCCTGGAGCGGCGTCTAGTCCCACCTAAGGTCCGCTTTGAGCAACTCCGGGCGCGGGGTCCTTTTGCCTGCCGCGTCGGTGCTCATGCGACGCTGTGGAGGCTGAAGCGTGCGCCACTTCAAACTGAGCCACTACCCGTTTGTGCGGTTTGGGGTGATGGCCATGGTGTGACGCGGCTCGTATAGCATGACCTTCACACCGCCGGGCAACGTCATCGTCACGGTGATGCCCCAGCCTTCGTCTTCCGGCTCACCCTCGATCTGCACCCCCTTGGCTCGCAGTTCGGCGATTGTCGACCGGATGTCGTCACACATGAACGTAATCTGATGCCGGGCGCCCGACTCATAGGTCGGGCCTTCCGCCGGATGGACGCCGAGCTCCGACGGAGGTAGCGCAAAAATGAGCCAGCCGCCGCCCGCATCCACGGATTTGAAGCCGAATGCATCTCCCAGCACGGCGCGCAGACCGTCTGCTTCCGGCGAGTAAAGCAACATGTGGGCGCCAATGATTGCCAAGTGCCGTCTCCTGTTTTCCCGTGCACCTAAAACATCACTTTCAGCGCGAATTGTAGCAGCCGCGGATCGTTTGCCTGATTGGTGATGACTCCGAACTGCGGAGTCCCGAACGCAGTTCCAGGCAGATCGAACTGGACGCGGTTGAAGAGATTGTAGAACTCGGCTCGGAACTGGAGGGTGATCCGCTCTCCCGGCCCAAAGGAGGTATTCTTGAAGATCGAAAAATCGAGATTGTTAACTCCCGGCCCGCGCACATCCGGTAAAGTTCGCGACAGGTTGCCGAAGGTGAATGCCGGCGGTGCGGTGAACTTTGACGTGTCGAACCAACGATTCAGCCGCTGCTGCGACGGGCCGGTCAGCTTCGGACTTTGACCGATGCTGTTTGGCCGGCTGCCGCCGCCCAGCGACCCGGTCTGATTCGCGGCTGTCGACAGGAACAGCGGCACTCCGCGCTGGGCCGTATAAATGCCGTTGACCACCCAGCCGGAGATCAGCTTCCCACCCAGGCCGGCCGCGCCCCCGAGAAAACGCTTCCCACTGCCGAACGGCAGATCGAGATTCCCGCTGACTACGAGGCGTTGCGGCACGTCGCTCGACGATAGCGACCGTTCGGCCCGCAGATTATAGGGGTCTTGCACTCCGGCAGTGGCTTCGAGCCACGAGGTCTGGCTCTCGGCCGCGTCTGTGATGAGTTTCGACGCGGTATAGCTTACCAAAACGCCGGCGCCAGCCTTGAACCGTTTCTGAAACTTCATCTGCAGCGAATGGTAGATGCTGTTGCCCACGAAGAAGCCGCGAACGGTTACGTTGTCGAATTGCGGGAACGGACGGAGCAGTTGGCCGCGCGCGACAGTAGGAGTCGACAGAACACCCCTGCTCACCAGGCCCAAGAAGGGATTCGGCGTTTGCGCGACCAGCGCCGTGCCCTGCCTCAGGGTCTCGGAGGGCAGCGTGTTTCTCGCATAGACGTTAATCGGAAGTTTCGTACCCTTGAGGCCGACATAGGCGGCTTCGACGAGCGAGTTGCCCGGCAGATTCCGTTGAACGTTGAAGTTCCACTGCTGGCTGTATGCGTACTCGCCCGTGGGAAGCGTGGTCGGGATCACCTGTCCCGCCAGCAAGTTTTGGAAATTCGGATTGCGCCCGACCGGCTGTGTGATGCCATCCGGAAACGGATTGCTCAGGACGCGGAAGGGTGTTCGACCTCCGTCGATCGAGCCGAGAAACGGGCTTGTTCCGGTCGCAGTGGCCTCGACCAGATTTTCGCGGCGCGCTACGGCCAAGGGAAGCCAGAAGATGCCGTAGCCGGCGCGCACGATGGTCTTGTCCGTCAAACTGTAGGCGAATCCGGCACGCGGCGCGAATTGCTTCTTGTAAGTATCCGCCCACGTGCGTGCCGGCCGGTCCGGCGAATTTACCAGCGCCAGCTTGCCGCGTAGCGGGAGCCCGGTCTGCTGCGCGAATGGATGGGGCGCATCCATAAGAAATGAACTCAACCTGTCGTCACGCTCGCTGATACCGCCATCCTGGTCCCAACGCAGGCCGAGGTTCAAGGTTAACCTACGGCTAAGACGGTAGTCATCCTGCACATAGACGGCGCGGTAGATGCGCTGCTCGTTGAGATAGGCGGGAGTGTTCAACGAAGCACTTGCGGCGTAGCCGAGCATGAAGGATGCGAACCCGTATCCTCCGGCCGCGAATGGATCACGGGCGGTGAACGGCGCCGTAAAGTTGAAGGCACCGCTCGGATCGTTGCTCTGCGTGTAACCCAGACGATAGACGCGGATGTCGGTCCCGAACTTCAGTGTGTGGTGTCCAGCGACTTTCGTCAGATTGCTGCTGATCTGGTGCGTGCGCTCGTTTTGCCCTATGGGACCGCCGCCCGGAAGCGCGTTCATCCCCTGAATCGTGAAGTTGGGAATGTGGCGGAAGTTCTCCGGGACCTGCTGTTGCAGGTTGGGCGCAAACCCGAGGGTTGTGAGATCGAGGCCCTGCGTGGGAGGAACGCGGAGATAGTCGAATTTAATGTAGCTGTAGCGAAGGTTCATCACCATCGAGGGATTGAACGTATAGACGTCATCCACGAGGATCTGATGAGTTGTTCTGAAGTCGCCGTAGAGCTGGTAAATGGTTCCGTTCCGATAGGGATCGACGGCCGGAGTTCCTGAATCCCACCATGAATAGCGCCCGAAGATCCTGTGCTTCTCGCTCTGGGAAAAGTCCATTCGCGTGCTGAACTGATCTGAATCGGCTATCTGGGAGGCGTTGGTGGCGAAATTGTTGATATTGGTGAACTGCGCGCCCGGAACGTTTGGCGGAGCCATGATGAGATTGGCGAGCTTGGCCGAAGCGGGGTCGATCCGGTTTCTCGGGATCACGTTGCCCGCGAACGGGTCGCGAATGTTGGAGCCGGTTGCCGGATCGATACGAGTCGTCGTAGCGTCGAAGATCGGGATCAATGCTCCCGCGGCGCTGAATGATCTCGAGAAATCACCTGCCCGTTGTTCTGGCGTAGGCACGCTGAACAACACAGATTGCCCTTTGCGTTGGCGGTAGGCTTCGTAGGTGGTGAAGAAGAACAGCCGGTCTTTGACAACCGGGCCGCCCAGTGTTCCGCCGAACTGGTTTTGCCTAAGGGGCGGTTTTGCGACGTTCTTTGAATTGTTGAAGAATGTGTTGGCGTCGAGCACCGAGTTGCGCAGAAACTCGAACACGCTCCCGTGAAACTGGTTCGAGCCGGATTTGGTGGTGAGGTTGATAATGCCGCCCGAGGTGTGCCCGAACTCCGCGGCCATGCTGTTGGTTTGCACTTTGAATTCCTGCACTGCGTCTTCCGTCGGCACCAGTCGCACGCTGTTCATGAGCATGCCGTGAACCGTGCCACCGTCGAGCAGCGTTTCGCTCTGGTTGCCGAGCGCGCCGCTAATTTGAAAATTGCCCCAGGCGTAGAAGTTCGGCAGCGCGGGATTGGCAAG
>Ga0187893_10009442_pt1 | contig 14980 bp, 11 predicted proteins | sample MA1701074metaG_FD_139574 | JGI IMG/M metagenome (GOLD analysis project Ga0187893, IMG submission 139574) | White microbial mat communities from a basaltic lava cave in the Kipuka Kanohina Cave System on the Island of Hawaii, USA - MA170107-4 metaG ...
CAGGAACCCCATCGGGCTCGGCGTGTGCGTGAGCGTCGCCAGCCCCATGCGGTGGAGCGCCGCAATGAAGAGGCCGCACGCGATCCCCACGCTCTCCTTCACGTAGTAGTTCTTCCGCACGCTCCCGTCGGCGTTCACGCCGTGCCGCTCCTCGAACACGACCACGATCCACGGCACGATCTCCAGGAACGGCTTCTCCCACGTCGTCCCGAGCGGCGCGAGCGCCGACAGCCAGTCGTCCGGCATCCGCCGCTCGTAGCTCTCGCGCTCCTCCTTCTCGGCGGCGACGCGGATCTCGCGCTTGACGGCCGCGTCGCTCACCGCGACGAACCTCCACGGCTGGCGGTTGGCGCCCGAAGGCGCGGTGGAGGCGGTCTGGATCGCCAGCTCGATGAGTTCGCGCGGGACGGGGTCGCTCGAGAAGTGCCGCACGCTGCGTCGCGCGTGCATCTCGTCGTGGAACGCGCGGGCGCGCGACAGCATCTCCGCCGGGTCGACGCGCGAAGGACGGTACGGCACGAATCGGGGCGTGGTCATCCCGACGATTGTATGTCCATGCGGGTCCTCGCGAAGACGTTGCTGCGCCGTGACCGTGGCCTCGCTGACCCTGGTCAACGACCGCCCACGCGCTCCCAGCCCTCCATGACGGGGCCGGGCTTCCCGGCGAGACCCAGAGCCTCCGCGGCCGCCAGCATCCCGCACGTCGCGACCGCGTCCATGTCCTCGACGGCCAGCGCGCCCGCGATCGACCGGATCCGGATCTCGTAGTCGTGCACGCGGCCCGCTCGCGCGGCGTAGAGGATCCCGGACGCGCATACGCCCGTCCACGTGGCCGCGGTGTACTTTTCGCGGTGCTCGTCGCCGACCCCGAGCACGGACACGCTCGCCGCGCAGTCCTTCATCGCGATCCGCGGCCCGCCGCCGCGACGGTCGCCGTCGAGCACGACGGTCACGTACCGCGCGGGCGCCTCCCGACGGCGCAGCGTGACCTCGCTCGTCGGCATGTCGCTACGGCTGCTTCGACTTCCAGTACTCCCCGAACGGATCGTAGCCCGTCTCGAGGTCGAGCGGCCCCACGCCCGTGTGCTTGTACTTCGCGAACTCCTCCGGCGTCATCAGCTTCTCGAACTTCTTCATCACGTCGTCCGACACGCGCAGCGCCGCCGCGAAGTACGTCTCGTTCGTCCCCGGCACGTTCTCCTTGAACATCTTCATCCACACCTGGCCGGCCTTCTCCTGGTCGCCGCTGGTGAACGCCGCGATGATCTCGTCGACGAGGTTCGTACCGTCCGCGCGCGGCTTGAGGAGAAGCTGGAACACCACGTCCTTCGCCTCGTTCGTGACTTCCGCCATCCGGATCTGGACGCCCGTCTCGAGCCCGACCTCCTTCGCGACGTCCGCGAGCGGCCGCTTGTTGTCGCCGCCGAAGCCGCCCTTCTTCTCCTTCACCTTCTGCTCGACCTTCTGGTCGATGAGCTGCGAGATCTCGTCCGCCGAGAGCGGCCCGAGCGGCGCCTCGGTCGACGCGTCCCTCCGCGCGGGGGCCACGGGGGCGGGCACGGCGCGCTTCGCCTCGGCCACCTCCGCCTCCACCTTCCCGACCTGCTCCTCGAGGCGGGCGACTTCCGCGCGCGCGGCCGAGTCGCGCTGCTTGGATTCGAGCCTGTCGAGCCGGTCGTTCGTCTGCCGCACCTGCCGGCGCAGGACGCCGACGTACGCGGTCCCGGCGACGACCGTCGCCGTGAGCACCCCGACGAGAATCGCGACGGCTTTCGACATGACAGCCTCCCGAGGAAGCATACCGCGTCCTGAGCCGCGCGGTTTCAAACGCGACGGCGCAGACGGGGAAGAGAGCGCGTGGCACATTCCCTTGCCCCCTCCGCGGCCGAACGCTATAACGCAGTGCGTCATGACTCCGATCGACCTTGTCGTGGACGGCATGCGCCTGAACGCGGTCGAGTCGGGAACGGGCGACCCCCTCATCCTCTGCCACGGCTGGGGCGCGTGCGTCCCGTTCTAGAAGGAGACGATCCCGCCGCTCGCCGCGAAGCACCGCGTGATCGCGTTCGACTGGCCGGGCTTCGGGACGAGCGACTCGGTCGGCCCCTTCACGATCGAGCGCTACGTGTCGCTCCTCGGGAAGATCATGGACGCGCTCGGCCTGCGCGCGGCGACCATCGTCGGCCACTCGATGGGCGGCGCGATCGCGACCGCCTTCGCGCTCGCGCACCCGGAGCGCGTCGCGCGGCTCGTGCAGGTCTGCGCGCCGATCGACGGGGCGACGGCCTTCCCGTGGTACATCGTGCTCGCGTCATGGCCCATCATCCGCTGGCTCGTCTTCCTCTTCGGCAAGATCCGGTGGATCCGCCGCGTCTCCGCGCGCATCTTCACCTCGACGGTCCCGATGTTCGCCGAGGTGATCGATCTGGCGGGCCGCATCCCGTACGCGGCGATCGTCGGCACCGTCCGGTCGATGCGATCGACGAGATTGCCGGTCGCGCGACTCGCCGTTCCGACGCACGCGATCGTCGGCGGACGCGACCGCGTCGTGCGACCCGCGCAGGCCGAGTTGCAGCGCGCCACGCCAGGCATCACGATCACTCCGTTCCCGGATTGCGGGCACTGCCCGCCCGTCGAATGCCCCCCTGATTTCGTGTGTGACGTCGAGGCGTTCCTCGCCCCGTCGAGGGTTGCAACCCCTTAGGACCCAGCATCTTGCCTTGCCGCCATGCCTCCGAAATCGCCCGAAGAGTACGCCCCCGCCGTCGAATCAGGTTCGGGGGGTGATTCCATAAAGGTGCACACGGACCCGTACCGGCTCGTCAAGGCCCGCGTCTGCGGTCTCCTCGACCTTCTCCGCATCGGAGTGACGTTCGAGCGCGCCGCCGGCGACCGCCTCTTCTATCGCGACGGCGACCGCGAGATCGGCGTTCTCGACCTGGTCGGCGGGTACGGCTCCCTGCTCCTCGGTCACAATCACCCCGCGCTCGTCGCGGAGGCGCAGCGACTGCTCGCGAACGGCGTTCCCATCCACGCCCAGGGGTCGCGACGGACGACCGCCGGCCGCCTCGCGGTCGAACTCGCGCGACGCGCGGGCGGCGACTTCCGCGTCGTCCTCGCCAACTCGGGCGCCGAAGCGATCGAGGCGGCGATGAAGCACGCCATCCTCGAAACCGGCTCGCGCACGTTCATCGCGCTCGAGGGCGCGTTCCACGGCAAGACGCTCGGCGCCGTCCAGCTCACCGCGAACGACGAGGTGCGCGCCGACTTCGAGCTGCGCGGCCTCAACGTGCTGCGCGTCCGGCCGAACGACATCGCGCATCTCGAGGAGACGTTCGACCGCGCGGGCCGCGCCGCCGCGTTCATCTACGAGCCCGTGCAGGGCGAGGGCGGCGTCCGCCCGCTCGCGCCCGAGTTCGTCCAGCGCGCCGCGGTCCTCTGCGCGCGCACCGGCGCCGCGCTCGTCGCCGACGAGATTCAGGCCGGCCTCGGCCGCACCGGCACGTTCCTCGCGAGCGAAGCCCTCGGCGTGAAGCCCGACTACATCGCGCTCTCCAAGGCGCTCGGCGGGGGCCTCGCGAAAGTCGCCGCGCTCCTCGTCTCGGCCGACCGCTACGTCGCCGACTTCGACCTCAAGCACACGAGCACGTACGCCGAGGACGACTTCTCGTGCGCGATCGCGCTCAAGGCTCTCGAGCTCATCGACGACGACATGCTCGCGCGCGCCCGCGAGAAGGGCGAAAGCCTCCTCGCCGGGCTCTGGTCGCTCGCTCGCGCGTACCCCGGCGTGATCGCCGACGTCCGCGGCCGCGGCCTCATGATCGGCCTCGAGCTGCGCCCGCAGTCGAGCGGCTTCGTCCTCCGGATGCTCTCCGAGCAGGACGATCTCGCGCTCGCCGTCGCGGGCTACCTCTTCAACGTCCACCGCATCCGCATCCTGCCGACGCTCTCGAATCCGTGGACGCTGCGCCTCGAGCCGTCGAGCCTCATCTCCGACGACGACATCGACCGCTTCCTCGCGGCGATGGAGGACGTCTGCGTGAAGCTGCACGCGGGCGATGCAGTCGCGCTCACGGAGTACCTCGCCGAGCCGGTCGACGACGCGCCGGACGCGGTCGCGCGCGACGGCGGATTCACGAACGACCCGGCCGCGTGGCCCGCGGAGTCGTCGATCCCGCGCGTCGCGTGGCTCTGTCACATGATCGACGCCGACGCGCTCCTCTGCTTCGAGCGGCCGTTCCAGCGCCTCACGTACGCGCGGCGCGAGTCGTACCTCCGACGCTACTCCACGCGCGGCAAGCCGATCCTCTTCACACCGACCGACGTGCGTTCGGCGGCGGGCCGGACGGTGCGGCTCTATCCGATCGGCCTCTTCTACACGTCGAGCCACATCAAGGACCTGATCGACCGCGACGACACGGACGCGATCCGCCGCGTGGTCGACAATGCGATCGACGTGGCGATCGACCACGGCTGTCGCGTTCTGTCGCTCGGCCAGTACACGTCGATCGTCACGCTGAACGGCACGAGCGTACGGCGGCCGGGGCTCGGCCTCACGACGGGGAACAGCTATGCGCTCGCGCTGGCGCTCCAGGCGGTGGAGCGCGCGCAGGCGGAGCGCGGGGTCGATCCGTCGGCGTCGACGCTCGCGATCGTCGGCGCCTCGGGCAACATCGGACGCGCGGTCGCGGAAGTCTGCGCGGCGCGCTATCGTCGCGTGCATCTCGTCGGGAGCGGCAAGTCGGGGGCGCTCCTGCGGCTGCGCGAGTTCGCGAAGTCGATTCCGAACGCCACGGTCTCCACCGACCCCGCAACGGTGCGCGGGGCCGACGTGGTGATCGCGGCGGTCAATGCCGTCGACACGCCGCTCGGACCGGACGCGTTCGCGGAGAACGCGATCGTGTGCGACGTGTCGGTGCCGGCCTGCGTGCGTCCCGAAACGTGGGACGCGCGGCCGGATCTCATGCTGTTCAAGGGCGGGATCGCGCGGCTCCCGGGGGGTGAGGAGCTGGCGATCACGAGCTTCCCGCTGCCGGCGGGCCAGACCTACGGGTGCATGGCGGAGGGTCTGCTGCTCGGCTTCGAGGGCGTGCGGGACGCGACGTTCACCGGCACGATCCGCGCCGAGCATATCCGGCGCGTCGAGGCCATGGCCGCTCGGCACGGGTTCGCGCTGGCCGACTTCAAGCGGAGCTGCCCGCTGGGCGCCGAACGACGGGAGGACGTTCATGCGAGCACTGCGTGAGTCCGAAGTCCGGAGTCCCAAGTCCCAGGTCGGGGGAAAGGCGGCGGGGCTCATCGCGCTTCGCGACGCGGGATTCAACGTACCCGCATTCGAAGTCTCACCCGCGGACCTGAGCGCAACCGTCGCGAGACTCGGGTTCCCCGTCGCCGTCCGCTCGTCCGCCAGCGTCGAGGACGGGCGCGCGGCGAGCTTCGCCGGGCAGTTCGAAAGCGTCCTCGAGCTGCGGTCGCTCGACGCGGTCGAGGAGGCCGTCGAGCGCGTCCGCGCGTCGGTCTACGCGCCGTCGGTGCGCCAGTACTGCCGCAAGAACGGGATCGACGCCGACGCCGCGCGCATGGACGTGATCGTCCAGCGCATGATCGAGCCGAAGCTCGCGGGCGTCGCCTTCAGCGTCAACCCGGTCACGGGCGCGGAAGAAGTCGTCATCGAGGCGGTCGACGGGCTCGCGGACGAGCTGCTCCAGGGCCGCCGCGCAACGCTCCCGCGCGCGCATCCGCTCGTCGAGCTCTGGGCGCCGGAGATCGAGCGCGTCGTGCGCGCGATCCACCGGCACTTCGGATGCCCGCAGGATGTCGAGTTCGCCGTCGGCGACGGCGTGCTCTACGTCCTCCAGGCGCGCCCGATCACGCGCATCGCGTTCGAGCCGTCGGTCGGCGAGTGGACGAACGCCGACTTCCGCGACGGCGGCGTGTCGAGCGACGTCTGCACGCCGCTCATGTGGTCGCTCTACGACTTCATCTGGGAAGGCGCGATCAAGGGGTTCCTGCGGGAGATCCGCCTCCTGGAGGGCCTGCCCTCCGATGCCTTGCCGGCGAACCGCGGGATTCATGGGACGGCGAAGGAGGGGGACTTCAAGGCGGGCCGCATGTTCTTCGGCCGCCCGTACTGGAACCTCGGTGCCGTGAAGCAGTGCCTCGCGAAGCTGCCGGGGTTCGTCGAGCGCGAGTTCGACCTCGACTTGTCCGTCGAGCCGACGTACGCGGGCGACGGCGTGACGACGCCGGTGACGCTCGTCGGACTCGTGCGCGCGATCCCGACGGCGCTCGCGGTCGGGCGCGCGTGGAAGACGCAGGACCGATTCGACCGCGCGTTCCTCGCGGGCGGGTTCGACACGCTCGTCGCGCCATACTGGCCGATGCCGCAGGACGTGGTCGCGACGTTCCGTCGGCTCATCACGGAGGCGTACCGGCTCGCGGAGACGCAGTACTTCCGCACGATCTACTGCGCGTCGCTCGCGAAGCTCGACTTCAAGGACGCGTTCCCGGACGCCGACTACGCGTCGCTCGTGGCGGCGCTCCCGCCGATGCGGCACCTCGCGCCGATCCGCGCGATCCGCGAGGGGGCGGGCGTCGACGAGCTGGTCGAACGCTTCTACTACCACAGCCGGCGCGAGCTCGACATCCGCACGCCGCGCTGGGACGAGGACCGCGCGTTCGTCGAGCAGATCGCGCGCGAGAGCGGCGAGACGAGAGACCCGCGCCCCGCGTACGAGCGGGCCCGGGCGGAAGAGCGTTCGCGGGTCGGCTGGTGGAAGCGCCGCGCGTTCGACCGCAAGCTCGACCGCCTCCGGCACTTCGTGTGGCTGCGCGAGGAGATGCGCGACTGCTCCAGCCGCATGTACTGGCTGATCCGCCGCTACGTGCTGGAGATCGCCGACCGGCTCGGCCTCGGCGACGACGTCTTCTTCATGACGGTCGACGAGATCCTGCGGAACGACCGGACGAACGTCGCGCGCGCCCGCGAGACGTACGAGAGCTACCGCAACTTCAAGGCGCCGAACGAGATCGGCGCGCGGTACGGGACATCGACCCGCATCGATCGCGGTCTCCGCGGGATCGGCGCGAGCCGCGGCATCGCGCACGGAACGGCGCGCGTCGCACGCACCGTCGAGGAGGCGGCAGGCGTGGAGAAGGGCGCGGTCCTCGTCTGCCCGTTCACGGACCCGGGCTGGACTCCGGTGCTCGACCGCGTCGCGGCCGTCGTCACCGAGACGGGCGGACTCCTGTCGCACGCGGCGGTGATCTGCCGCGAGTACGGCATCCCCGCGGTCCTCGGGGTCGCGGGCGCCACGGACCGCATCCCGGACGGCCGCCCGACGATCGTCGACGGGGGCGCGGGAGTCGTGAGCTTTGAGCGAGGCCTGTAATGCAAACACCGGTCGAGAACCTGGAGAACTTCTCGCTGGCCGACTTCTACAAGCTCGGCTGGGAGACGGTCGGCACGAAAACGTCGTTCTTCTCGCCGTACTACCGCGGCATGCGCTCCGACGGGTTCATCATGCGCGAGGCGTGCGGCCCGGCGGCCGCCCGCATGCCGATGCGCGGCCCGGACGGCGTGACGCGCGACGTCCTGATGTTCGGCTCGAACAACTACCTCGGCTTCGCGAACGAGCCCGCGATCGTCGAGCGCGTGATCGCCGCGATCCGCGACTTCGGGATCGGGATCGGCGGCCCGCCGCTCCTCAACGGCTACACGTCGCTCCACCGCGAGCTGGAGCAGCGCCTCGCCGCGATCAAGAAGTGCGAGGACTCGGTGCTCTTCGCGTCGGGGTATTCGGCGAACGTCGGCTGGACGACCGGCCTGCTCGGACCGGGCGACTACCTGCTCTACGACGCGCAGAACCACGCGAGCCTCTTCGACGGAATGAAGATGGGCCGCTTCGAGGCGGTCCCCTGGGCGCACAACGACGTCGACGAGCTGCGCCGCCGCCTCATGCATGTGCGGTGGAAGCACCCGTACACGAACGTCGTGGTCGCGGTCGAGGGCGTCTATTCGATGGACGGCGACATCGCGCCGCTCCCCGAGGTGAAGGAGCTCTGCACGAAGTACGGCGCGATCCTCGCGATCGACGACGCGCACGGGACGGGCGTGCTCGGCGAGCGCGGCCACGGCACGCCGGAGCACTTCGGACTCGAGGGCGAGATCGACGTCGTCATGGGGACGTTCTCGAAGACGTTCGCGGTGACGGGCGGATTCGTCGCGGGCCGCCGGGAGATGTGCGATTACCTCCGCTTCTTCGCGCGCTCCTACATGTTCTCCGCCAGCCTGCCGCCGACGGTCATCGCGGCCGTGCTCGGCGGGCTCGACTTCCTGGAGGCGCATCCCGAGCGCGTCCGGCAGCTCCACGCGAACGTGCGCTACTTCGTCGACGGGCTGAGGCGCGCGGGGTTCACGGTGTCGTGCGACACGGCGATCATCCCGCTGTTCATCCCGCAGCAGATCAACATCCGCAAGGTCGTGAGCCGGCTCTTCGAGGAGGGCGTGTTCGTGAACGGGGTCGAGTATCCCGCGGTGCCGAAGGAGCGACAGAGACTTCGCATTTCGATGATGGCCACGTTTTCGAGGACCGACCTGGACTTCGCCGTCGAGAGGATCCAGAGGGTCGGGGACGAGTTCGGGCTGCTGAGCCGGTAACGGACCATGAACATCCACGCTTCCTCCCAGTTCTCCGCCGAGGAACGTCTCCTCGTCCTGATGAGTCTCGCCGCTCCAACGCCCTCCGAACTCGATGAGGCTCGGTCGCTGACTCCGGAGTGGGATGAACTCCTCCGGCTCTCTGAGCTCAACGCGACGATTCCTCTGGTTTTCTCGAACCTCGCGCGGACGGGGATCTCCGTGCCCGAGAACATCCACGCGCGGCTCTCGGAAATCTCGTCCGCGGTCCGAACGCAAAACGCCGCACGACTCGCCGTCGCCGAGGACCTCTTCGCGCGATTCGCGGAAAAGGGCATCCCCGTCGTCATCCTCAAGGGCGTCCTCTTCGCCGAGACGATCTACCGCGACCCCGGCTACAAGAAGATGAACGACGTCGACATCCTCGTCCGCCAGTCGGACATGGACGCGGTGTACGACGTCTACCGCGAGATGCGCCTGTGGAGCGCGGCCGAGCTCCTCGGCGGCTCGGCGAAAAAGCAGGAGAAGTACTCGCACCACGCGCCGCCGTTCTTCAGCCGCGACCTCGCGTGCATGGTCGGCACGCACTGGGGGCTCATCACGCCGCTTTCGCCCTACACGCTCGACTACGACGCGATCTGGTCGCGCGTGGTCGACGTCAACTTCCACGGCCGGCCCGCGAAGGCGATGTCGCCCGAGGACAACCTCCACCATCTCTGCGTGCACCTCCCGTACTACAAGGCGGGCATCCGCGAGCTCGCGGACATCTGGAACCTCATCCGCCACCAGCCGATCGACTGGGAGCTCCTGCACCGCGAGATCGCTAAGGCGGGCACCGAGACCCTCGTCTACCACGCGCTCTCGCTCGTGAACCGGCTCGTGCCCACGCCCGAATCGATCGACGCCGTCCGCCGTCTCGAGCCGCGCGTCTCCCGCTTCACGCGCCGCGACACAGCGCGCAAGACGGCCGACGTCTCGCGACTGCTGAGGAGCCGCTGCACGCACCTCTCCGTGATCGAGAAGCACTTCGCCGATCTCCGCGCCGAGAAGAAGTGGTCGAGCTTTTTCGGCATGTGGCGCGGGATGCTCTGGCCGCCCGCGGAGGACGTGGAGAAGATCACCGGGAGCGCGTCGCTCTGGAGCCGGCTCGTCGCGCCGTCGCGCATCCGCCGCGTCTTCTACCGCGACGTCGGCCGCCTCCTCTTCTGGGTCATCATGGCGAAGTGCGCGTGGGACGTCGTCAAGGCCACGTTCACACGTGCGCCCGCGCGCGACCTGCCTGCCGAGATCGGCGTCACGGCCGCCGACCTCCGCCGCCTCAAGGAGGCGCTCGAGTGAGCTTCGTGCTGCCCCTCCGGAAGGCGACCGATCCCGCGATCGCGGGCGGCAAGGCCGCGGGCTGCGCGCGGCTGCTGGCGCTCAAGCAGCCGGTGCCCGACGGGTTCGTCGTGACCACGCGGGCCTTCCGCGAGTTCATGGCGCCGTTCGAGGCGCGCCGTCGCGAGCTCGTCGCGCTCTTCCGCACCTCGTTCGAGGAGGACCAGATCTCACGCGCGTGCGCTCACTTCGTCGAGGAGCTCCGCGGCGCCGCGATTCCGACCGACGTGAAGCGCGACGTCCTGACGGCGTACGCGCGGCTCGGCGATCCGGTCGCCGTCCGCAGCAGCGTGACGCTCGAGGACGGCGCCTCGGGCGCCTTCGCGGGCGTCTTCCACACGGCGCTCGACGTGCGCGCGGACCGCGTGCTGCCGTCGATCCTCGACGTCTGGGCGCGCTCGTTCCGCTACGCGGCGCTCGCGGCCGTGATGCGGCAGAACGCCGACCCGCTGCGGTGCGAGGTCGCCGTGCTCGTGCAACCGATGATCAAGTCGGAGTGCGCGGGAGTCCTCTTCACGCAGGATCCGTCCGGCGCGCATCCGGACCACGCGATCGTCTCCGTCGCCCCCGGCACGGGCGTCGTGGACGGCCGCGCGGTCGCCGAGACGATCCGTATCGAGCGCACCGACCCGCGTCCCCCCGATCCGCTGCTCGGCCGGCTGCTCGCAACCGGCCTCGGGCTCGAGAAGCGTTTCGGCCGGCCGCTCGACATCGAGTGGACCGTCTCGCACGGCGAGATCCGTCTCCTCCAGGCGCGCCCGATCACGACCATCGAGCCCGCGCGCGGCATCACGTGGACGCGCGAGCTGTCCGAGGAGCGGTTCCCGAACCCGATCTCGCCGCTCGGCTGGTCGGCGCTCGAGGAGATCCTGCCCGTCAACCTCGTCACGCTGCGCAAGCGCTTCGGGCTCGTCGCGCGCCGCCCGGACGACGTCGCGCGCACGATCGGTCACTACGTCTACAGCAGCGAGAAGTTCTTCTCGATCCCGGGCTCGATGCGCGTGAAGCCGCTGCGGCAGGCGCGTTTCGCCCACCACTACGTCGCCGCGCTCGCGTCGATCGCCTGGAACGCGCCGCGCGCCCGCGGACAGCTGAAGACGCTCGCCCTCTCGCGCTTCTTCCGCGCGTTCGTCTTTCCGCACGCGCGCGAGGTGCGCCAGGCGTGGGACGGCGATCTCGACAAGCACCTGCGCGGCATGGACGCGTTCGACGCGGTCGATCCGCGCCGCATGAGCCTGCCCGCGCTCTGGAAGCACCGGCACGCGATGCTCGACGCGGCGCGGCGATACATGGAGCCGGACCTCGCGATCTACGTCATCAAGATGGCCTGCTCGTGGATGGTCGAACGGCTCGCGCCCGGCAAGCTCGCGGACCTGACCGCGGGCCTCGGCGAGAACCGCACGATGGCGATGAACGCGGAGTTCGTCGCCCTCTACGACGCGCTGCGCGGCCCGGCCCTGGAGGAGGAGCGCTACGACGAACTGCTCGGCAGCGGGACGCTTGCGCGGTTCGTCGCGCGCAACGGCCACACGACGGTCAACTGGGACCTCATGGAGCCGACCTGGGGCGAGAACCCCAGGCGCATCCTCATGATGGCGCGCACCTACGCCGCCGCGATCATCCGGCGCAATCCGGCCGCCGACGAGCAGGCGCGCCGGGAGATGCGGCTGGCCGCCCGCGAGCGCGCGATGGCGGCGCTCCCCGGCTGGCTCGCGCCCGTCTTCGACCAGGCGCTCCGGACGCTTCACGACTTCATGCGCATCGACGAGGAGCATCACTTCTACTGCTCGCGGCTCTTCACGCCGATGCGGCGGCTCTACGCGGAGCTCGGCGCGCGGCTCGCGGCCGACCGGATCGTCGACCGCGCGAGCGACGTCTGGTTCCTCACCGTGCCGGAGATCGAGGAGGCGCTCGCCAACCCGTTCCCGCGCCGATACCTCGTCGAGCAGCGGCGCGCGTCGTTCCGCCGCGCCCAGGCGAGCCGGCCGCCGGATCGCTACGTCGATCAGCGCCCTCTCTTCGTCGATCGCCATGAGCCCGCGGACGCGCAGCTGCGCGGCGAGGCGGCGAGTCCCGGCGTCGCGCGCGGGCTGGTCCGCGTGGTCGAGTCCCCGGACGAGGCGGCCGCGTTCCGCCCCGGCGAGATCCTCGTCACGCCGAGCCCGAATCCCGCGTGGACGCCCATGTACGCGGTGGCGGGCGCGCTCGTCACGGCCACCGGCAGCGTGCTCTCGCACGGCCTCGTGAGCGCGCGCGAGTACAGCCTGCCGGCGGTCATCGGCATCCCGGACGTCACGCGACGGCTCGTCACCGGCCAGAAGGTCCGTGTCGACGGCCATCAAGGAGTGGTCTGTGTCGAATGAAATGACGACGCTGCTCTTCGACCTCGACGGCACGCTCGTGCGGATGAAGCGGCGCGGCCTCGAGCTGCGCTTCATGCTGCGCGCGTTCCGGCGCTTCTGGAGCTCGATCCCGCCCTGGCGCTTCCGCCGCGCGTTCTGGACCGCCGCGGAGGCGATGCAGGCGAACCGCACGTCGCGCACGAACTACGCGATCTTCCTCGACGCGCTCTCGAAGCACGCGAAGACCGGGCCCGCGGACCTCGACGTCCGCACGCGGCTCTTCATCGAGCACGACTTCCCCGCGCTCGCCGACCGGTTCGAGCCGATCCCCGGCGCGAAGGAGACGCTCGTCACGGCACGCGCGCTCGGCTACCGGCTCATCCTGGCGACCAACCCCGTCTGGCCGCGCGAAGCCGTGCTCCGCCGGCTCGAGTGGGGCGGGATCGGGGAGGCGGCGTTCGACTTCATCACGCACAGCCAGGTCATGACGCGCTGCAAGCCGAGCCCGGACTACTACGCGGAGCTGCTTCGGCTCATCGGCGCCGACGCGCGCGAGTGCCTCATGGTCGGCAACGACGCCCGCAAGGACCGGCCCGCGCAGCAGGTCGGCATCACGACGTTCATCCTCGGCGAGGACGGCACGTGGGACGACGTGCGCTCGCGCATCGAATCGATCGGAGTGCTTTCATGAAACTCATCTGCGTCACCGGCCCCGACGGCTCCGGCAAGACGACCCAGATCGGCCGCCTCGCCGAACGCCTCGAGCGCCGCGGCAAGAAAAAGGTCGCGCCCGTCACGATCTGGGACCCGCTCATCGACCCGCAGTCGAAGGGCAGGGTCCCGTTCGAGTCGCCGCAGCAGGTCGACGACTACCTGTCGATCCTGAAGCCGACGTCGCGCGCGCTCTTCCTCTACCACTGCTTCCACCAGGCTCTCGAACTTTCGAAGCGCCGCGCCGCGGACGTCTACCTCCTCAACGCGTACTGGTACAAGTACTACGCGTGCGAGGTCGCGCACGGCGGCGACCCGGCGACGCTCCAGCGCCTCGCGGAAGTCTTCCCCGAGCCCGCGGTCACCTTCCACCTCCGCATCGAGCCCGCCGAGGCCGCGAAGCGCAAGGTGCGGCTTTCGGGCTACGAGACCGGATTCGCCAGCCCGCGCACGAAGGAGGCGTTCGTCGAGTTCCAGCACCGCGCGCACCGCGCGATGAACGACCTCGCGGCTCAGCGCGGGTGGGTGGAGCTCAACGGCACGGAGTCGATCGACGCGCTCACGGACACGCTGCTTTCGAAGATCGAATGCTGATTCTCGTCAACACGTCGAGCAACGGCGGCCGGGGGGCCGAGCGCTGGACGCGCGTCGAACGCGCGCTCCGCGATCGCGGCACCGCCTTCACCGCGTACGCGACGCGCACCGCGGAGGATGCGGCACGGCTGGTCGCCGAGTCCACCGACGACGTCGTCGTGGCCGCGGGCGGCGACGGCACGGTGAACGGCGTCCTCAACGCCATCCTGAGAATGCGCCCGACGGCGGCGCTCGGCGCGATCGGGCTCGGCAGCTCGAACGACTTCCACAAGCCGTTCGACGCCGCGATCGAGGACGTGCCGGTCCGGCTCGGTCCGCCCCGCGCGGTGGACGTCGGCCGCGCGACGTTCGTGACCGCCGACGGCACCGAGCGCACGCGCCACTTCTGCCTGAACGCGAGCGTCGGGCTCGTCGCCGACGGCAACGCGTTCTTCAACACCGACGACGCGGCGCTCCTCTGGCTCAAGCGACGGAACGTCGACGCCGCGATCGCGTACACCGCGGTCGTCAACCTCATCCGCTTCCGCCCCGTGCACGCGCGCGTGTCGCTCGACGGCGCGCCCGCGCGCACGGCGCGGTTCGCGAGCCTCGGCATCCTGAAGCGCGTCCATTTCGCCGGCGGCATGCGCTACGACACGCCGGTCACGGCCGACGACGGCCATTTCGACGTCGCGATGTGGGAGCGCACCGAGCGGCCGTCGCTCGTGCGCACGCTCGCGAGCCTGTCGCGCGGCCGCTTCCGCGGACTCCCGGGCGCCAAGACGTGGCGCGCGCGCACCGTGCGCATCGAGCCGGAGCGGCCGGTGCACCTCGAGCTCGACGGCGAAGTGACGAAGGTCCTGCGTGCGGAGCTCACGGTGATCCCGAAAGCGATCCGGGTGTGCTCATGAAGCGCATCGCGATCCTCGGCATCGACGGCGCCGGCAAGAGCACGGTCGTCCGGGCGCTCGCGCGGCCAGGCACCGTCGTCTTCACGTGCCCCGAGTACCACCTCACGCCGGACGCGCCGATGGCCGACACGTCGCGCGCGCTCGCCGCGCTCTCGCGGTTCGCCGACTCGATCGGGAGCTTCGAGCTCAAGGCGACCGCCATGTACCTCCAGATGACGCTCTACGGCCCCGTCGAGAGCTTCTTCGTGGAGACGTTCCAGCCCGACGTGATCGTGAGCGAGCACCACCCGATCATCGATACGCTGGCGTTCGCGCCGCTCTACGTGCGCATGATCGCGGCGAACCCCGACCGCGCGAGCCTCGAGCCGCGGATCCGGGAGAGCCTCGGCGCGGCGCTCGACGCCGTGCTCCGCTGGAGCCCTGCCTTC
>Ga0187893_10009443_pt1 | contig 14979 bp, 10 predicted proteins | sample MA1701074metaG_FD_139574 | JGI IMG/M metagenome (GOLD analysis project Ga0187893, IMG submission 139574) | White microbial mat communities from a basaltic lava cave in the Kipuka Kanohina Cave System on the Island of Hawaii, USA - MA170107-4 metaG ...
AGCACGTCCGGTGCATCGATTGACACCAGATCTTGGTAATAAGTGGAAAGCTGATAGGGCTCGCGTGTCATCGGTGAAAGAAAAGGACTCTGTTAAGCAGAGTGATGAAGAGCTTTTGAATAACGCGCTGTCCGACGGTTTGGCAAAGCTTGAGCCCGCCCAAGAGAGAGCGGAAAAGCTGGACTGGAGAAAACAGATTGAAAAGGCAGAAGGGGTTGCTCTTATTCCAGGTGTTAAGGTGCAAAGACTGACTCCCGAGGAAGCGCGTAGCAAGCACAATTTCATTGTTCGAGACAATCAAATTATCATCTACAGGAAAGAGACCGGCTTGAAAGTTACGCTTGAACGCGGACAACTAGCGAAGAATCTTGGCTATGCAAGATTATTTACGGAAGCAAAGAGAAATTGCTTCATGGGTATAACTAAGCTTCCTGAATCGGCTGAGTATATTTTTGAGCGCATCGCAAAAGTGGTGGGCAGGAGCTAGCGGCAAATGGAAAAGTCGATTTTAGATCACATGTTAACTGATGCCTTCGCTCCAAAGAAAGAGCAGGAGCCGCCACTGGCATGGCTTGAAGCTGACCAGTTGATAAAAGAAGGTGTGAAATCCGCTTCTCTGTTTATGCGTGGAAAAGTCGGCTTAGCTGCTTCGGCCGGCTTATTTCTTTTGGATGAGATCAAGCCCTGCGCAAAAGGAGATTTGGGTACAAAAATTGTGGATGGTGGACTGGGAGCACTGAAGGGTTCGCTTTTGCATTTTTCCTTTAATGGACTGCAGTCATTTCCTGGCTTGGCGAGGATAGCTCGTGAAAACGGTGTTTCTAATCTATTGCGCAAAGGACTAACAGCTGACCCGCTTTTGAAATACTTTCCGGAGAAGCTCAACTTGCCTGCACGGGCAATGGGCATGGGCATTGCAAGCAGCGTTATTGAATCCAGCTGTTCGAGAAATACTTGGTTGAATAGAGAAGGCAAATTTGACGCATTGCACGGTACATCTGAGATTGCCAACCGCTCGGCTAGTTTGCCAGCCTTGCTTGGCTATGCCGGTGTCTTTGGCGCCGGTCACGTATTGTCTAAGGGCGTAAACAGAATTACCAACGGTCTTTTAGAGCGCAATTCTATGGCTGCTGCATCCACAATGAATGCCAGTGTCGGACTTGTCACAGGCGGCTTGCAAGAAATTGGTCGGGAGAATGAACATGCAGAGAATTTAGACGCTGGAAAAATTGTTGCTAAAAGTCTTTTGAATGCAGGAATCAGTGCCATTGCTGCAGCTCCTGGTGCACTACATGCTGAACGACAAGTGATGGGAGAATTGTCCGTTAAGCCAGGACAGAAGAAAATTGAAATTGAGGAAGTAAGCAAGGATAAAGTTAGCCTGATGACTTGCGCAGACGAACCAGAGCCTTTAGTGCAATTTTTTAGTAAGAACGGCGAGCCGGGTAAACCATGCGGTTTGGACGTGGATGCAAACTACTATCGAATCAAGGGGCTCGATACAACAATTGTTGTGCCGCAAGCTAAGGGAAGACAGTCTTTTGCCGGATCGCTCAATGAAACTTTGAGCACCGTCGCACAAGTACTCCGTGAATTGCCCAATGCTAGCCAGATCAAAGAAGTACATCTCTACGATATGTGTGCCTATCCCCGTTATGCAGAAGCATCTTCTACGCATCGAATTAGACTGTATGTTGGTTCCAACAAATATGATTTTGCGCGAAACTTAAGGCACGAAGGTGGACATATTCAAGACTATGCTCAGCCTGGACTGAACAAGAAGTTTTCATTGACTGCAGATAAAGAAGATGCCTACGATGCTGGCTGGAATCCAGCCGAAGGTGGCTTTCTTGATCATGCGCAATCAGATGCTGCTGAAAATCTTGCTAGTCTTTCTGAGAGACTGCAAGCTAGAGATGGTAGACACTTCATTGAATGTCTCTTGGATGGTAAGGCACCGCTTAGAAGTATTGTCTATGGACAGGCTCTAGAGGCGGCTGCCAGAGAAAACAATGCACTTGATTCTGCATACCGGCGCCGCATGGATATTATTGCCGAATATGCTAAACCTAGACAGGCAGAGGCATTGAAGAGATCTATTGAAGCAGATATCGCAAAAGTAAAAGATATGACCGAAGCTATGTCTCGAGACGATCAGAAAGTGAAAAAACCAGTGCTTGATGAGATTCTTAATTCAGTGGTTGATGATCCGGCAAGAGACTTACAGATTCTAGAATCTGTTGGCAGTATTAAAGACCTGGTATTTGTGGAGAAGATGCTTCGCGAAGCCGGACTGAATAAACGTCTGGTGGAGCAAGCCTTCAAAACTGGAATGGAACTTGCTAAAGGCAGTGCGCTGGACAAGGCAAAGTTTATCCACGAGTGCTTAAGAGAGCATGCTGCTATTGACTTGACGGAACAGCGGAAGGCAATTGTGTGGCTTCGTGAGGCTGTCGAGTCCGGCAAGATTTCAGGAAAATTTCGGGAGTCTACAATAGATCCTTGGTATTTAAAGAATCAGGATAAAATAGGACCCAATTTTATCCTTGAGTGGCTAGCTTCCCAGCCAGCAGCGAGCCTTCGCACTGCCTATAAGCAGGCATTTGACTCGGCCAAGGCGCGCTATGTCCAGCAAGCGACACTTTTTCAAAACTGTCATGAGCTTATAAATAAGTTGGAAAGCCGCTTTACTCAAGAATAATGCAACAAATTAGCTGTGAGATTGGCTTATTAACTTGGTAAGAGTTAGTATAGGGAGTGCCAGGTGGTGGAAAAGGTGGCTGGGTTGGGGTATCACGTGTGATTTTTCAGACTTACAAAAAGAACGCCATTGTTTTATCTGCTGGTCTCATTGTGTTGGGCATACTGGCTTGGCTAATTGCGGCTGCCTTTAGTCTGCAGGGGCGCCAAAACGAGGAAAGGGCAGATCCCAAGATGGACAATTTCATTGAAGTAACCAAAGAGGTTGCCAATGAAATTGCAATTCAAGATGAGCCAATTGAAAGACGAAATGTTGCGCTTACCCTTCGCATTACCGGACAGATTAAGCCGGAGGTCGGTAAGGAAGTCGACGTTAACACCCGCTTCAACGGACGAGTAATTAAGGTTGCTGTGACGCTTGGTCAGCAGGTAAAACCAGGCGATTTGCTAGCAACTATAGACAGCCGAGAAATTGGTGATTTGCAGGCGGAACTCATTGAGTCCAAGTCGAAGCTGGAAATTGCTAAGGCGCACGAACGCCGTGAGCTACAAATTTATGAAGAGCAACTGCAGCGTCCGGCTGCATTGATTGAGGCCAAATCGAACTTCAATCAAGCGAAAACAAAATTAGAATTGGCTGAGTCGGAGTATAAGCGGCAAGAACAATTGCACCAGGAAAAGATTGCTTCTACCAAAGACTTCATGAGGTCAAAAGCTAGTTTCGACAATGCTCAAGCGGAATTTAGCGAGGCTCAACAAAGCCTGCAACGAGAAGAGCATCTATTTGCCAATCGCGCCATGATGAGACGGGATGTTGATGTAGCACGTGCCGAATCCAAGCGTGCTGATCAGCACCTGATTACACTGAAGCAAAGGCTTGTTTTCTTGGGTGTTCCACATAACATGGTCGAAGATGTTATTAGGCAAGGCAAGATGCAGGTTCTGGTACCTCTCCTTTCACCAGCCGATGGCATAGTGACGAATATCGATGTTGCCGTTGGTGAGGTTATTAGCCCAGACAAGGTCGCATTTACCGTTACCAATCTTTCGTCAGTGGTGGTGGCGGCGGATCTGCCTGAAATAGATCTTTCCCGTGTGAAGATAGGCAGTTTGGTTCAAGTAAAGATAGCTAGTTATCCAAAAGAGATTTTCTTGGGGCGCATCAACTATATAAGCCAAGTTGTAGATGCGGAAACGCGCACTGTCAAAATTCGTGCCAGGCTAACCAATGAGGACGGACGACTACGTTCTAATATGTTTGCTGAGATTGATATTGAAGGCGAAGCTGCCGAAATGCTGGCTTGCCCTAAGGCGGCAATTCAAGAGCGGGACAACAATAAGGTTGTTTACGCACAAGTTTCAGGCGGCTATCAGGAAAGAGTGATTAAGACAGGACGCGAAGGCGAAAATTATGTTGAAGTCCTATCCGGGCTTGCCCCTGGTGAGCGAGTAGCAACACAAGGCAGCCTAATGCTCAAGACAGAATTGACATACAGACACTAGAACTGACCGATAGATTGAAAGATTGAATAGGTACGATGCTAGATAAGATAATTACCTTTGCCCTAACACAGCGATTATTGATAGCGTTTGCTACTCTCGGTTTAATTGTGTTTGGTATTTGGGCAATTTATCAATTACCCATCGATTCGTTTCCTGATGTAAGCAATGTGCAAGTTCAGGTAATTACCGAACCGGAGCGTATGGCCACGGAAGAAGTGGAAACGCTGGTTACATTTCCCATTGAAACTTCTTTAAACGGCTTACCAAAAATCAAGCAAATTCGCTCCAATTCTAGTTTTGGCTTATCCGTAGTAACGGCAATTTTTGAAGATGATGCTGATGTTTATTTCTGCCGGCAGCTAGTCTACGAACGCGTCAACCAGATGAATTTCAATTTGCCCGAAGGAGAAATTCGTCCTGTTCTGGGTCCGGTACTAACAAGTTTCAGCAACGTCTTCATGTATTACCTGGAGTCGAATCGCTATGATTTGACAGACTTACGTACTATTCAAGACTGGCAAGTTGCGCGCCGCTTGCGTGCTGTCAGAGGAGTGGGCAATGTAGTCTCTTATGGCGGATTTGTTAAACAGTTTCAGGTATTGGTTTCACCAGCCAAGCTTCGGGGATATGGTTTAACGGTGTCAGATGTTATCCATGCTCTGGCCGAGAATAATGCTAATGCCGGTGGTAACTTTATCGAGCAAGGCGGAGAAGAAGTTATTATCCGTGGTCTGGGTCGCATACAAAAGGAATCAGACATTGGCAATATCGTTCTTAAGTCCGTTAACGGAACGCCAGTCAAGATATCTAATGTTGGTGACATAGTTGTTGGTTCGGCGTTCCGTCGTGGATCAGCATCCATGGACGGTAAAGGCGAAGTAGTAACTGGAATCGTGCAGATTCGTAAAGGTGTGAACACTAAGGCAGCTGTTGAAGCTATACGAAAAGAGATTGTCAAAATTCAGAGGGACTTGCCGGAAGGTGTGACCATCAAGTCCTATTACGATCAGTCCGAATTAGTTAATCAGACAATTGAAACCGTCAAAGAGATCTTAATATTCAGCAGTGGTCTGGTTATTGTTGTCTTAATGGCAATGTTGTTGCACATTCGCAGCGCACTTATTGTTTGTGCCATTATTCCGCTATCGTTGCTATTTAGTTTCATCATGATGAAGTTCACCGGACTATCGGCCAACTTGATGACTTTGGGCGCGGTTGATTTTGGGGTAATAGTTGATTCCGGCGTGGTTATGGTGGAAAACATTTTCCGGCATCTGGCGGAGGCTAGTCACAATAGTGGCGGTCGTAAGATTGATACGTGGAAAATTGTTTTGGAGGGTGCCAAGGAGGTTGGTCGACCAATCTTCTTTGCTATCGTAATTATTGTCTCTGTTTACATTCCGTTGTTTACGCTGGAAGGTGTGGAAGGGAAGATGTTCCACCCGCTGGCGCTTTCATTTATTTATGCAATCAGTGGTGCGCTTATTGTCAGTTTGACCATCATTCCAGTTTTGTGCTTCTGGGCAATGAAAAAGCCTGTCATGGAAAGGCATAGCCCCATTCTTGCTTGGAGCAAGAAATACTACACGCCAATTCTTAAAGCGGCTCTCAATAATCCGCAGAAGACCGTAATGATTGCCGTCCTTGCTTTGGTGGGTAGTTTGCTTTTGGTTCCCTTCCTTGGATCTGAATTTGTGCCAACTCTGGATGAAGGACCCATTCTTTTGCGAACAAAACTGTCCTCCAGTGTTTCTCACACGGAGTCAAGACGTGTTGCCACTATTGTAGAAAAGATGATTAAACGCTTTCCGGAAGCGACGGACGTTGTTTCTCGAATAGGTCGTTCTGGAATGGGTTCTGATCTTGATGGTGTCGATAATGCTGATGTTTACGTGGGATTGAAACCAAAGTCACAGTGGACGACTACACACAATAAGGAAGAACTCGTCAACAAAATGGCTGAGCAGCTGGATAAAATACCCGGACTTGTCTATAGCTTTTCACAGCCAATTGCGGACATGATCGATGACTTGATTGCCGGCATCAAGGCGGATTTAGGCATCAAAATATTTGGCGATGATGTCTACACAATTGATCGCATAGCTGGACAGGTGCAAAAGGTCGTCTCCAAAGTTAAGGGTGCTGCCGATATGCAGAGGGAGCATATTCTTGGCTTACCTCAGTTGAACATCAAGATCAAGAGAGACGAAATTGCTCGTTATGGAATAAATGTCTCAGACATCCAGACTATTATCGAGTCGGCAGTAGCTGGTGAAGTAGTTACGCAAGTGGTTGACGGTACCAAGCGTTTTGGTTTGTTGGTCAGATTCCCCTTTGATTACCGCGATAATATTGATGCTATTCAATCAATACTTGTCGATACTCCTGATGGTGGACGTGTACCGCTGAAGCAGTTGGCTGATTTTGAATTAGATCGTGGACTTGTGATGCTCAATAGAGAGGATGGGCAACGCCGTACGGCAGTGCTGGCAAACGTACGCGGCCGGGATTTGGGTAGTTTTGTGGCTGAGGCGCAAGCCAAAGTAAATGCCGAAGTAGAGTTGCCTAAAGGTTATTACATCGTTTGGGGTGGACAATTTGAAAACCAGCAACGTGCAATGGCGCGTCTATGCATTGTGGTGCCGATTGTGTTATTGCTCATATTCATTCTCTTGTTTGTCACATTCAACTCATTGAAAAATGCCGGCTTGATTATGCTGGTAGTGCCGTTCTCGCTAATTGGTGGTATTTTGGGACTGTTTTTAACCAGGCAGGTTCTGTCCGTACCGGCAATTATTGGCTTTATTGCCTTATTCGGTGTGGCTGTTCAAAATGGTGTGATTCTTGTGAGTTACATAATGCAATTACAGAAGCATGGTTATCCGGTTAAGGAAGCTGTGCTTGATGGTGCCCATGTTCGTTTGCGTCCAGTCTTAATGACTGCATTGGTGGCAATTATGGGTTTGGTGCCAAAAGTACTTTCCAGCGGCACTGGAGCTGAAATTCAGAGACCGCTTGCAACTGTTGTTTTGGGTGGATTGATATCTGCCACCTTGCTGACTTTGATTGTGCTGCCTGCTCTGTATGAACTGTTCAATCAACCAGAAGAAGAAAAGGTCCATTAACTATTGCAGTGGCACGCCAATTGCTTGTTCCAGCTCGGTGAAGGCAAGCTGGTAATCCATAATGGCGTTGAGGTAGTCTCTGCGGACACTGACGTTGGCTTGCTGAGCGGTGAGTGTTGCGGTGATATCAGATTGTCCTACCTCGTAACTACGTCTGGCTAAGCGAGCAACTTCGTACGAGTCAAATAACACGTGTTCTTGATATTCGCGGATGCGTTCGCGCGCGGTTATCAAATTGTTGTAGGCTGATGAAACTTGTCCGACAACAATGTTTTTCTGTCCACGCTGCTGTGATCGCAATTGTTTTACAGTTGCTCGTAGCTGCGCTATTTCTCCCTGGCGGAAATTAAGAACAGGCAGCTCGATCAGTACGTTAAACAATAGCCCAACTGTTGGATCTGGTCCGGTCGCTGGAATTGGTGGGTTGCCTGAAAAGTCACGCCCCCACAGGAATTCTGGCGTGGGAATAATATTGCCAAAAGCCGCTTTGAGCTGAGCGCTAGCTACTTGCATTTGTTTATTGATGATTCTTAGCTCGAGTCTATTTTTCAAAGCCAGGTCAATGAAGTCTTGCAGCGGTGGTACGGGAGTGGAGAAATTCGGCAATAAGTCATTGTGTTCAGCAGTGGTCAATTCGTTTTCGTTTTTCTCTGCCTTTAGGCGAAACAATGGCAGGCGCGGTACGCTGATTGAATCCTCGACAGGAGTGGCAAGGATAACATTCAATTGCTGCGCTGCGCGTGCTGAGCGCATGATGCCTTGCCTGAGTTCAATATTAGCTTGCGATATTGCCAGACGAGCTTTCAAAACATCCAATTCCGGTACATCACCTGCGTTGAAGCGCTTTTGAGCTACATCGAGAAGTCTTTCTGCGAGTTCGGCTAAATCTTTCAATGTCTCTGCTGTTTCTTGTGCGAGAGCTAATTCTGTGAAACTTCTTCGTATGTCCCCACGGAAGAACCAAAGATCACGAGCAATTTCGAGCTTTGTCTGTGCCACCTGGCGTTTTGCCACAAGCAACCTAAATAATACCTTCCATGGTGGCTCAATTGGAGTATTGACGGCTTGTTGGAAGCTCAAGCCACCATAGCCATTGACGAGGACTAAACTTGGGTTTGGAAATGTGAGCGCCTGCCAGTAAGCTGATTTGGCGATGCCAAGCTGTTTTCTGATTGCCTCTGTTCTGGGATTGTTGAGCAACGCGTCGTTGAGCGCCTGACTTATGGATACTGTTTTGACCGCTTTGCCTTTTAAGGAGGGACCTTCATCGATTGGACCTTGCGGTGTGGTTTTAGCTTCAAGACCTTCACTGCGCGTTGCCGGAGCTAAATCTGGTATATGGTCGATTGGCTTGGAAGGAATTGTGATTGGCGTTGATTCGATTGCCGGCTCTGAAAGTGGATTGTTCTTTAGCGCTGATGGCGGTGTTAATCGAAGACTTGGTGTTGGTTTTATTGAAGGCCGCAGCTCAATAGATGACTCCGATTCAGTTTGCGTCGGCAATGGCATAGCACCTCCTGCCTGCATCGCGTATGAAGGCCCGGTGGTAAGTATGAATATCAAAAGGAAGTAGGCGAACAAAGCCACTCTTCATTTCCAGAAAGTCTGAACTGAATAGTTAGTATAGCCTAATTATTTGTATGCTCTGTGACAACAGTTAAATACGCTGTTGTACCCACTGAGCTATTTCGTATCGTAGTGATGGCATCATATCAAAGCATATATGTTTAGCCCTAGAACAGATAACTAACTTCTTGTCCTGACAGGTTAGCTTTTCGAAGATGTTTTTTGTTTCTGCAAAAGGCACAAACACGTCTTTGCCACCGCCAATGACCAAAGTGGGGCAGGCTATATCTGCAAGACAAGACTGCAAACTAAATCTCTGTGCCAGTTGCGATATATCTTCATCTTCTTGAAATAATGGTGAAATCAAATCCCGCTTCAGGCGGACCTTTGACTTTGCTACCAGAAGATCTGTCGGAGCCGATAGACTTACGCAAACTTTGAAGATGTCGGCAAACTTGGAGGCAAGATTAAGGGCAAGTGTGCCACCAAGGCTAATGCCATGTAAAGCAATGCGATTAGTGTCAAGCTCTTTCAGCTCGGCAATAAACAAAATAAGTGCATTGCATAGAGAATCCAAATTGAGATGATCAAAACTCTCGGAAGTACTTTCACCGGTGCCTGGATAGTCAAAAGAAATTGTTGCTATGCCTTGGCGCAGGAAAGCATGCTCTGTGAAGTGCAATTCTTCCTTTGTTGATTTATGCGCATTGAGCAAAATAACCACGGGCAATGGTTCAGTCGGTACTTCTTCTTCGTGCACAGGCAGGCGCAAGTAGCCTTTGAGTGTTGCTACTTTGTAGGGTATGTCAATTTTGCGTGCAGGGTAACCAAAATAAGGTGCCGCTATTTCGTAATTGCGACTGGTCATACTATAAGTCTGCGATCGCTGCTTCGCGTCCGTCATAATGAGTTGCGCGTAGAAGCTCCATAGGGCAGCCTGCAAATGATGATCTCTTGCGCGTAGAAGCAGTCCAAGGTCATCCCAGTAACGAGCTTTTTCTTGGTAGTTTGCTGCCATAAGCGTGAGGCGATAGCGCAAATCGTCCAAGCTCTTTATTTTGTTGACCGCTTGCGAAAATTCTTCGGCGTAAAGTCCATTCGCCAATGCTCTTGTGCGCAATACCGGCAATATCATTTTTAAGGCGGCGCCATCGGAAACTTCATTGAGAAATTTCGTCAGCCGTTCAACCGAGCGATTAGTGGTGTGGCGTGTGGCCAATTACCTAATCCTTATTGAGTGGTTCAAGCTTTGACAAATAATGACAACAGGGCTGAAAGCCTGTTGGCAACGGTGTTTTAGCGATTCACTATTCTACCGGAGGGATATATTTTGTCCCTTAACAACACTCATAAATGTTCTTGGAAATTCTTGTCAAGAAATTCTTGGAAACGGATAGATAGATCTCTTACCAACCAAAAAGGATGCCGATAATACAGTTCAGAAGCGACTAGTCAGGGGTATAAGACCGGTAATGGGGCATCCATACCGGTTGTCGAGCAGGCAATTAATCTAATCTATGGACGCAAAAGAGAGTAGAGCTTTTCTACGAGGCGAGATGGAATTCACGCCCGAACGCATGATGCGTTATATCCGCTCGCGGGCACGACTTTCTTCCGAAGAGGATATTGAGGACATTCTGCAGAATGCCCTTGTTTTGGTCACTCGGCACTTTGACCCCAACTATCCGGGTGCGAAGCTTAAGCCCTACTGTATGGCTGCCTGTAATAAGTCCATCGCCCAGAATCTGGAGCGTTACCATAAGGTAGTCCTGAAAAAGGCTGAAAAGCCTGACCTGGCGGTGCCTCACGGGGTTGTCTATGAGGAAGAAAGGGAGCTACACGGGCATAAGGTGAAGATTAAAACCCTAGCCCCAGGGCAAGCCTTCGAATCCCAGCCCTCCGGGGGCAGCATCTGGCAGACCACTTCCTTAGATAGCATGTTTTCCGAGGAAGATGGGCGCTCTGCCGATGACGTTATTGGGGAGTCTTCCGTGGTTGGCTCAGGCACAGGCATGGGTCAAGACCCCGAAGAACGTGCCCTGATGGCTGATTTAATCCAACAAATAGCGGCAGAATTACCCACAGATTTGCACAAGGTCTGTTTCATCCTTAAATATGTCCATGGTTATAAACGAGAAGATTTGATTTCCTGTCTAAAAATGGAGGCGAAGAGTATAGATACGATCGATAAGAAAATCGTCCGTACGCTAGCTCAATTCAAAGCCAAGTTGGACGGTGAGGAAAGCAAAACCAGAGCGAGGGATTAAGAGATGGACAGGAAAGCCTCAAATGCAAGGACAGAGCTCAAGCAAATTCTCGATATAAAGGAAGAAGATGTTTGTGTTAAAGCTCTCGCTGACTTTTGCCAGAGGCACAGCGACAAATTGCCGTTGCCCGGTGAAAACAGTCAGTTCGATGAACTCATGTGGAAAGTATCAGAGTACGTCAAGTTAGGGAAAGAAGACACGGCGACAGTGAAACGTGTCACGGAAAGACTAATTGCCGGACTTGCTCAGTCTGGTGTGGATATTGCACTGAAGTTTCGTGAATTAATTGGTGCCGGCAAAGAGATGGCGCTTGCTGCATGGCAGGACGCTCTCTATTCTTTGAGCTGGCAGCAATTGCAACCGGTAGCAATTACACGTAGTGCCGGCAAGCAAATGGTTTCATTAGGCACCATAGAAAGACAATTGGGTGAAGCGCATGTGGAACTCAATCTTGGATGGTTGGTTGATGATGATAGCTTGCGCATCTTGATGCAGGCAACTGATGAGAAAAACGCTGGTCTGAGAGATTTGGAATTGCGCATCAAAGAAATGGATCGCGGTGTTGTGTTTATTGAAAAAACCGATAGCGATGGTTCACTTGTTGCCAGCCGTGTTGAAGTAGGACCGGGTAGTTATCGCATTGAAATTGGTTGGAAGGATCTAGTGGCTGTGACGCCGTATTTCGTCATCAGCGCAAGCTAGATATAGCGCAACCGAAAATTGTAGAGCTGCGGATGGATGCTTAAAAAGCCAACCAGATCCGTGGCTCTTACATTTAATTGTCTCGAAGTACACTCGACAGCTGCTCAGGTATTTTCTTTAAAACCAATACCTGTAGCAACGCCTCCGATTTGATCCTTTAGGGGTTCTATAATCGTTGAATGAAAACTCTCAAGAGATTCATTCCAGTGGGTTGCTTCCTCAGCAAGCAATCCGGTAGGGGCATGGATATTAAACTCGCCTGAGCTGCAATCAATAGTCAACCAGGTCTCATTCCAAATAATTCTTATACGTTGTTCCGAATATGCTGCAACTGCATTCGGACCTTTGATTCTACGAACCCTGTCAATTACACGAGATAAGAGGGTCCTTACCGAATTCGCAGCTCCAGTAGCCCAGAGTTCTTTACATTGTTCTTTTTTCATCGTCGGACTACTTCCTATGGAAGAGCCAGGAGTGTTGTTCAAGTAGGAGTAGTTGAAGGTGCCGAGAGTGATCAATTCCTACTATACGCTTTCCAATAAACGACGGCAAAAATAGTCATTCCTAAATAGGCACAAACTAGAAGCGGCACTTCGTATGAATGAGCAGAAGTGGTGAATGCCGCTGTTACGTTGATTGATACCAGCGCTGTCTGGCCGAACGGGAAAACAACAAACCACCATGGATACCTCTTAGATACAATGAACATCATTGAAAATACAACATCTCCTATCAGCAACAGCATCAGATGTGGATAATAGGTAGCCATAGGATTTGAACCATTCATTGCTTGATTATTTGCAAGCGCAAATACAAGCTCGCCAAAGCTAGACCCACAATAAATACACAAAAGAACTGTAAGCATTCTTAGACAAAGTTGAGTCACAAACCACTTCTCATTTATTTCACTATGGCTAAACACAGCCGGATAATCCCGTCTATATTTTAAAAGGGCTAAGTACCAGATGGCAATTCTTGCTATATTTCAGAACAGCTAAATATAGAAGCCAAACTGGCACTATATTTCATAAATTCGAGATATACAAGGCATTCTTATTTTAATATTTCGCCATATGCTAAAATAAAGAACGCATTCTAAGTTGGTACAACCATGGCAAGCAATCGGGCTGGCAGGCTTATAAAACAAACTACTGGTTATAGTGCTTTTATTCCCGCGCCCTTACCACCTAATCCCCCCATTAACCTAACCGGCAAACTCATGCAACTTCTTTCGGCTGCCGACATGGCACTAGGGCGGCTTGATGGCGCTGGGGCGGTTTTGCCCAACCCAGATCTATTTGTGGCAATGTATGTGCGACAAGAAGCCGTCTACAGCTCCCAGATTGAGGGAACACAAAGCACTTTAGATGATGTTCTTCAATTTGAGAGTGGCGCACATAATGAACAGCCAAAAGACATCGAAGAAGTGGTTAACTACATCCGAGCAATGAATTATGGGCTACAAAGACTAACAGAATTCCCAATTTCACTACGTGTAATTCGCGAAATTCACGAACGCCTTATGCTAGGCGTCCGCGGCAACAATAAGCAACCTGGCGAATTTCGCAAAAGTCAAAATTGGATCGGCGGTACAACAATAGCCACGGCAAGCTTCATTCCACCTCCCGTGCATGAGATGACAATTGCACTGCGCAATCTCGAAGATTTTATTCACTCTGACACGGATTTGCCACCACTTATTCATTGCGGAATTCTCCATGCTCAATTTGAGACAATACACCCATTTTTAGATGGTAATGGGAGAGTAGGCAGATTACTGATCACATTTATGCTATGCCAAAAACAAATTTTACATCTACCACTGCTGTACCTTAGTCACTTTTTCAAAAAGCACAGAAGCCTATATTACGAAAAACTGACAAACATACGCGTGAATGGTGACTGGGAGGGCTGGTTGGAATTTTTTCTAGAAGGGGTAAGTGAGGTCAGCAAAGAAGCGGCGTCAACAGCAAAACTGATATTAGATTTGCAGGAGCAACATCGCAGACAAATTCGCAGTGAAATAAGTGGTGCAACAAATGGCATGGTATTACTCGATTTCTTATTCAAAAATCCAATCATTACAGTTCGAATGGCAGAGCAGCACTTAAATTGTGCATACGTCACGGCCAGTAAACTTATCGAGCAATTCGTCGAATTAGGTTTGCTTAGGGAAACGACAGGAACAAAGCGCAATCGCCGTTTTCGATACGAGCCCTACTTGCAAATTTTTGCACGCAATGACTAGGTGGTTAGAGGTTGAGCCACCGCCTTGGGCGTGATGCTAACGACACCGGAACTAGAGGTAGCGGTAATACCGTAGTGCCCTGTTTGTTTTTGCCGACAAGGCAGCAGCGATAATGCCGCGACTATGAAAAGATGTGGTTCGCCGGACGCTTACGGTGTTTTAGGGGATCAGGTCAGTTGCTCAGACGGACACGGTTAGCTTACGTGTAAATACGATTGACAGTTTGAAGCGCAGGGTGTAATCAAGAGACAGGAGTACAAAAAATGTTTGAGCAACTTATAAAAAGCTGGTTCCGGTGTGTCCTGTATCTGTGTCTATTTACTTGTTTAGTCCAGACTGCATATGAATTCAACCGAAACAACGTAGGCGCATACGACTTTCTATAACCGGCTCCAAAAGGTTAAGACTGACCTTTATAGGGAGCTGTTTGTCTCGGAGTCCAGGGGCTGCTACCCGGCCAAATGTATGGGCCTGTGTCCGGCATGTCTCTATTAGTGTCTTGGTTATCTAATTTCAGAGGACATTGGCTTTGTCTTAGTCTGCTAAAATCAAATCCTCTTGTATAGATCCTAAGCTGTAGCGGTCTCGCTTGAGCTAGCGGTATACAGCATTAAATGCTTGGCATTTTCCATTCGTAGTTGCGGCCTTTAGAGATGCACCATTCCTCAAAGTTGCTTGCCCCTTCTTTCTGAAACGCGAGAAAATCTTCGATCTTTTGCTTTTGATCTATAATCACTTGGCTGAGTTCTTCTCTCGTGATCATATCCTTAGATACGGAGAGGACATGCAATGCCTCATTGGCAAATTCCAGGTCCTCGTCTGGATTTCCAATGTATGTGCTGGAATGAAGTAAGTGAGTGGAATTCCA
>Ga0187893_10009444_pt1 | contig 14978 bp, 16 predicted proteins | sample MA1701074metaG_FD_139574 | JGI IMG/M metagenome (GOLD analysis project Ga0187893, IMG submission 139574) | White microbial mat communities from a basaltic lava cave in the Kipuka Kanohina Cave System on the Island of Hawaii, USA - MA170107-4 metaG ...
CAGGAGTACGATATGCCTCTTGATGTCAAGTACATAGACATCTGCTTCGTACTTGCCGAGGCCGAAAAATCCTGGCTGCTCGCCTGCCCTTGCGAGCCTGACCATGTCGCGGGCTCTCGTAATGTCATAGCGCAGCTGGGCCAGCTTGATCTGTATCCTTGATTCTGCGGTGCTGGCCCTCCTCTCGAAAATTTCCAGGATCAGCCGCTCCCTGTCGATTATCTCCACCTTGCACAGGCTAGCCAGGCTGTACGCCTGCCTGGGCCTGAGAACCTCGTCAAAAATAATGACGTCCGGCTTTATGTCCGCGACCAGTTCCTTCACTTCTTCTGCCTTTCCACGGCCGATCCCGTACTTTGAATGCGTGATCTCTCTCTGGGTCACGGTTTTCATTATAGTGTATCCCGCCGCATCTGCAAGCGAGACTGCCTCCTTGATCGCCTGCTCTACCGGATAGGTAATCAGGATCGCCTTTCTACGCGCATGTTCCATCTATGCTTCATCGCCAGAATCTGCGGCACTGACGTACAACCTTATTCCAAGAAAGCGCTCGAGCTTTTTTGCGAGCAGTTCGTCGGGCTTGAGGGCGCCGCTCTCAAATTTCTTTAGCAGCTGGGCTTTTTCATTCATCTTCATTCCAAGCTGTTCATGGGTCAGGCCCATCTTCATTCTTGCCTCCCTAATAAGCCCCGCAAAATCAGGAGCAATCATTGTCCGGTCGGCCATGGTGATCCTGTCCTTCTGCCTGGAAGGGGCGGGCTTTTTCCTTGCCGGGACCTGCGCCGGAACATAAGGCTTGCCGTGCTTTGAGCAGGCGATGCACACATTGAAAATGGTGCCATCCACTAGCACCTTTTTCCTGTCGGCGCTCTGGCGACCGCAGAGCTCACAAAATGACACTGGCACTCAAGAGCACAAGCCGGACTTAATCTTTTCTTCGTAGAGTTTGCTGCACGGTCATGTTCAGAACGATTTCTGCAATGTCGCTGGCGTACTCGGCTACTCTTCGTATGTTTTCAGTTATCAGCTTTATCCTGTACAGTTCGTTGATGTCCCTTGGCTTGGACACCGAGCGCAGTATAGCCCTTTCCAGCTCGTCTATCTTGCGGGCCTTTTCTATAGCCCTGTCAGCCGCCTCGTAGTCACGCTTGAACATGGAGAGGCATGCGTCGTCAAGAACTTCAAGCCCAAATGAGCACATGTTTGATATCTTGTCGACCACGTCCTTGTTCAGCGGCCTGTGCATCTCTATAATGTCCTTGGAAATAATGGCGGCATGGTCTGCCACCCTCTCGACAGACTTGGCTATCAGCCTGTATCCAAGGCAGTTGCGCGGCTCCTCAAGGCCTATCTCCTTCAGCAGGTGTTCATTTCTGATGGCGATCTTCAGCTGCCTCACGATGTAAAAGCTGAACCTGTCAACCTCGTCGTCTGACTTTACCACCTCTTCTGCAAGCTCTAGGTTATTTTCCTTGAGCGCAAGCAGCATGTCCCTGTACATCGACTTTGCTATAAGCAGCATCCTCTTGAATGCGGCATCGACTGAAAGGTCAAGGAGGTTTATGAGTACCTGGAGTGTTATGCCGGTAGCCGAGTCAGCGATGATCTCGGTACCCATCAGGACCCGCCTTACTATGTTCTTTATGACCTCCCTCTGTTCCGCCAGCAGCCGGTCCTCTTTTGGAACAATAGTGATGACGTTGAACCCAAGGAAATACAGTGCAATGAGCTTGCGCGCAATGAAATACGGGTTGTTATTCTTGGCGACTTCGATGGTCGCTTCCTTCTGTTCTTTGGGCATTCTTTTCGAAGCAGGGGCTATCTGCAGGACCGAATTGCTCTGCCTCATGATGACAACATGATCTCCCTGCTTCAGGCCAAGGTCCTGGATCCATTTCTTTGGCAGAGAAACGATGTAAGATGAACCACCTGTGTACTGCAATTTTCTGGTCTCCTCCCCCTGCTGGTCGGATTTGGGCTTGCCCGCTGAGCCTTCGCGGATGCTTTGCATAAATAGTGGTTTTCTGCCATTCTATATATGTCTACCGTATAACTATATAGTTACATCGAACCCTATCATTATCTTTATTAGTTATATAAAACACGTTCCTACTACTTGAATCCGCTGCCGCTAAACTCTCCGGAAAAGGTGGCCCGGCATATTGATGCCCTGTTTGGTCCCGAGGTCGCCTTGGCGCTTCCTGATGGCATGACGTTTGAATTTTCCCGGAGAACCGGCAGGATAAAGAACTTTAGCATAGCCGGCGCTCTGGCGGGGACCCTGCGGACGGACGGCGGAATCGCGCTGACAATAGCTGGCGCCCAAATCCTGCTTGACAAGAGCGAGCAGTTTGCGCAGAACTGCGTAGTTCCCGCTGAGGAGGCAGTGCCGTTTGTAAGCGAAGGGCGCTCGCTGTTCTGCAGGCACGTCGAGCATTGCGGCTCGAATGTAAAGGTCGGATCCGATGTCGCCGTGACACACAACAAGCGGGTCATCGCCGTGGGAGTCTCGCTACTTTCATCAGAAATTATGAAACGATACAGCCGAGGAGTCGCTGTGAAGGTCAGGCAAGGAATAAAAAGTAGAGCCGAGCAAATCGAGAACATATGATGCGCGGGAACCGCGAGATGAGGCGCATGCTTGACAAGATGGGCCTCGACATGAAGACCATGGACAATGTGGAGGAGGTCGTGATCAAGACGGACAGGAAAGAGTTCTACCTGATAAAGCCCCAGGTAATAGAGATGAAGGGCAAGGACAGCACTATTTTCCAGGTCATCGCAAGCGACATTGAAGAGAAGCAGCGCGATGTCCCGTCGTTCAAGGAAGAGGACATCATTCTGGTAATGCAGCAGGCAAGCGTTTCAAGAGAAAAGGCGTTGCAGGCTCTGACTGAAAGCAAGGGCGACATGGCGCAGGCGATCCTCAGCCTTACCACCTGACTGCGTGTTGCCTTTAAATACCTCCGATCCATCCATTTCCACTGGATTGGCAAAGGAAAAGAGCGCTACGGCAGATCTTCCTCCACCAACCTCGCATTCTGCGGTTGAAAGCATTGTTGGCGCTTTATCCGAGCTGGAAACCGATATCGACTCGCTCTATTCGCGTGTTGACGAAATGAAGAAGCGCATAATGGCCCATTCCAACGAAGAGATAGAGAAGCTAAAACAGCAGATTATCCTGCTTGCAAACGAGGAGGCACGAAGGATAGTGGACAAGGCGAAGGTAGAGGCGGACGCCGAGTCGGCCGAGATCTCAAAGCAGGCGGAAAAGAGCCTTGCCGGGATAAAAAAGAATGTCGATTCATCATTTGACAGGGCAGTTGACAGCATTGTAAAGACCGTCCTTGGCGACACGTCGGCCCAGGCGCAAAAGGCAGACAGGCCTTCAAGGTCGAAAAAAGCCAGCAGCTGAAGGCAAGCCCGCAAACCATCAAAAGCTTTAAAAGCGAATTTTCGCCAGTTGTACATGTCGATGGAAAGCCCCTGACCGAGGAGCTCGTTCAGAACCGCAAAGTCGCGGTTGCTACCGTCCGCGGCAGACCTTACTATAACATTATCAGCGCTTTGAAGCTGATGGACATGCAATTTGACTCTATTTCACCTGAAGAGGCGGCCCTGTCAAACGCCAGGGTCATTATTACCACGAGGGACGAAGCCGGACTAGTCAACAGGAAGGTGGCTGTCATGCTGGACACCGACCTTGAAAAGTACCCGGCAGTGGCAAAGGCAAAGATATTGCGGAGCATAGCCGGCCCGCAGGCCGACGACCAGCTCCTGGTCGGGATCGACCCGGGCAGCAGGATAGGAATTTCCGTCATCTACCTCCAGCAAGAGATAGCAAGCACAGTCGAATCTTCGCCGCAGGATGCAGTGGAGCATGTGTCCGCGTTGCTCGGCGGCATAGTATCGAGAAAGAAGGTTGTGAAAATAGGAGACGGCGACATCCGAATGGCAAGGCTGATCGCAAGGACATTAAAGTTCCGGTTCAGGGACGTCCAAGTGGAGCTGGTAGACGAGAGCGGGACTTCGCAACACGCAGAAGCGAACCGCCGCGGGGCAAGGGACAGGTCATCGGCAAGGACTATAGCGTTCAGAAGCGGAAAAGTTTTCACGACAAGATAGCAGCGGATCTGCTAATATCCCGTGAACTCCTCTATCTTTATCCTTTCATCCGGAATTTGCAGTTCGTTTCGAAGCAGATTCCTCATTCCCTGTAGCATTCCCGGGGGGCCGCAGATGTAAAAGGTAGCGTTCTGCTGGTCCTCGACAGGGAGGTGTTTGTCGAGCATGTTCTTGTCAATCCTTCCCCGCTCCCCTGCCCAGTCGCTCTTCCATCCTTCCTCGTCGGTTATTGTATAGATGATTTTCAGGTTCTTGTTTTCGAGAGCCCAGCTGTCAAATTCGTTCTTGTAGAGAATGTTCTGAGCATTCCTGTTCGAATCAAACATCGCTATTCTTGTCAGCAGCCGGTTGTCTGTTGCGTACTTTATCATGCTCCGAAAAGGAGTTACTCCTATTCCTCCAGAAAGAAGTACTGCCGGCTTGTGGTCATCGCCAAGTGTGAAATTCCCCTGAGGCTTTGATACTTTGACCTGTGCTCCAGACGCGAGCAAGGAGAGCGCCTGTTTGTATGGCGTATCCCTTATTCTCGTACTGATGATCAGCTCATCCTCAGTAGGAGAAGACGCCAGCGAAAAATGCCTGACCGGCCCTTTTACGTCTTTTACATTATCGAGTGGAAAGAACGCGAACTGTCCTGGCTTGTAATCCGGGTATTCTTTTTTTGCGAATCGAAATGTCATGATGTCGGTTCCCTCCAACTTTTCCTTTTTCACCAGGGAAAGGGTAGCAGCCGGCTGTTGTCCCGGAGCGGTTTTCATTTCAACCTCTTCGCCAGATATTGATTCTAGGTTCACCGAGACATCACCCGTACTTTCATCGACATTAACTGCAAAAGAGCGCAGATCAGTGGCCCAGCCTGTGTCGGGCGAAACTCTGGCGTTTCTGACATCGAAAATTGCCTGGTGCCACGGGCAGGTAAGACAGTAGCCCTCGATGGTTCCTTCTTCCAACGGGCCACCCTCGTGCGAGCAGACGGCATCCATTGCGTATACCTTGCCTCCGACCGCAGCTAGGACAATTCGAGTTCCATTTACATCGACGCGCAAAAGTGTGCCCTCCTTTAGATCCTTATTATTGGCAACACGTTGAAATCCGGGCATCGAACGATATGCATTTAGCTGAAATACTATATACACATTCACTCTTTTCCTAGAAGGCGGGACACATCAGTTCATGCATCAAATGGAAAATCCTCTGAAAGAAATCCAGTTATCTCGCTACGAAATAAATCCTTAATAGCAATCAACATTAGTCACTATCGATGTACTTCAAAATACTGCCAACATTGGTAGGGTCGGTTCTTCTTGTAGGAATTATTTCAAACACTGCGGTACCGGCATATGCAGCGGATTACACGTGTTCTGTAGCCAATCTGGACGGCTCGCAGGAGGTGCCCTCTGTTAGCACCGACGGAACAGGATCTGCTACTATGACATTTAATTCGACCAGCAATGAGCTTGTATGGTCAATATCATTCTCCGGACTGTCAGGCCCAGCCACCATGGCACACTTTCATGGGCCCGCGCTTGGCGGTTCCAATGCGGGCGTTCTTGTGAACATTGGCGAGATCTCTGGACTGAACTCACCAATGAACGGATCCACCGTCCTTACTGCGGATCAAGCGACTGCCCTGCTTGACGGCATGATGTACATCAACATTCACACGGCGGCAAATGAAGGCGGCGAGATCCGGGGACAGGTGTCTTGCGAACAACCAGGCGGCGGATTTCAGGACACATTTGACCTCGAGGCATGCGACTTTTCTTCCACCGGGTCCAACAACTACTTTTTTTTGGAGCCGGGGTACCAGCTAGTCCTGGAAGGCCAGGATGAAGGCGCGACTGTCCAGCTAGTGCTCACAGTTCTTGACGAGACAAAGGTGGTAGACGGAGTTGAAACCAGAGTTGTGGAAGAGAGGGAGACGGAGGATGGAGAGCTCATAGAGATATCAAAGAACTATTTTGCGATATGCGAGCCGGCAGATGACATCTTTTACTTTGGCGAGGACGTCGATTTCTATGAGGACGGTGCGGTCACGGGCCACGAGGGTGCCTGGCTGGCTGGAGTAGCCGACGCTAGACCGGGGATAATCATTCCTAGCGATCCAGAAGTTGGGTTCAAGTACTACCAGGAAATCGCGCCAGCCGTGGCCGAAGACAGGGCTGAAATCATTAGCCTGGACGAAGTCGTGATTACCCCTGCTGGCACCTTTGACAATGTATTGAAGGTGGAGGAAACCACTCCCATTGAGCCTGGGGCGACAGAATTCAAGTACCACGCACCAGGAATAGGACTGATCCAGGATGCAGAGCTAAGGCTAATCAGCTACACTCTGCCAGAAGACGACGAGATCGAGCTGACACCATCTGTCGAGCTTGTCACGGTGGCAGGCGAAACGATCGCACTGAACCTGAACAGCTCATCTACTATCAGCGAATTTCAACTGGACGAAGAAAGCAAGAGCATTAGATTCACAGCAGACGGAGATGGGACCGCTGGCGTTACTGAAATTTCAATCGGAAGAGTACTGGAAGGACCATATGCGGTTACCATCGATGGCCAGGTTGCGAGTGACGCCGAAGTTACGCAGTCAGCAGCGACCGGCGAGTCCATCATCAGGATACCATATACAGACGGAGTGCACGATGTCGTGATCACCGGAACTAATGTTGTCCCTGAATTCCCTCTCTCCCTGATCGTCGTGGTTGCAGCGGTACTCGGCGTTACCATCCTAGTTGGTAGAACCAAGCTGGTCGGCAATTTCATGCATCGGAGGTAGCGTCGTCACGGCTGGCGACAACCAGCATAGCAACCATTCCGAGCCATGCAAAAATCTTATATCGACAGAGCTCTCTAATCAGGTAATGAGCGGGTCGGACTCTGTGCCCATGAATCCGCTTGCCAGCGCGATACCCTGGCGCCAGCAGTTATACAACAGGGTCAAGCTGCTTCCGTGGTGGCTAAGCTACCACCGCGGCACTACTCCTCAGGCAGTCCTGAAGGACAGGATAATTGAACTCGGAACCACGATGGGGCTTCAGGACAAATGGCTCAGGAGGATCCTCCGACATGCTGTTTCCGAGTTTTCAAAGAAGGGCCTTGGGGCCGACTATTACGGCTACCACAACATTGACCACGAGCTCGAAGCTGCCTACTTTACACTTCTGGCAGCAAAGCATCATCTGGCATCGAACAACTTTAGCGACCGCGATGTTCGGTACCTTTTTGTGACCGCGCTGTTTCATGACTATGACCCGCTGAAAGCATTTGACAAGCCAAACGAAGACTCTATCGAGCGCTTCATAAGGAGCGATCCCAAAATAAGAAAATTCATAGCCGAAGTGGACCTCAGCCTGGACGTCGTTATTGCGATAATGCACCGCACCGCTTATCCGTTCAGAGATGAAATTGCCGCAAACGCAAAGAAAAGAATGGACATCTTGTTTTCTGACGCCGGAATTCCAGAAAATGATCTTGCAACCAGAAAAAAATACGAAGATCTGGGATGGTTCCTTTCGGTCGCAGAACGGGTTGCGGGGTACGCACTGGGAGACTTTGAGCACAGCAAGGACCTTGCACGACGCAACGCGCACGCCCTGGGATGGCACCCGTCAGTCATCAACGAAAGGTCAGCCAGGTACTTTGACCTCCTGAAAGACGAACAACAGATGTTTGACAAGGTGATGGAAGGAGTGCCTCATGAGTACAGTGAAGTATTCTTTGGCAATGTGGATGCTTTTCGGGACACACTGATGATACAGCAGGAATTCAAAAGTCTGGTAAAAAACCAGCTGATGCTGGTATCAGAGGTCGAAAGGTGCGGGGCGAGTCTCGAGTCCTACGTCCAGGAATCCATTCTCAGCATCCTGAAAGAGCAGCCCATGCTGGTGCCGGCTGACGAGAAGACGTTCAGAAAATCATTGCGCGCCGAGGATGCGATCCTAGTTACGCTCAGGATCAACGACAAGGTCGGCGACGTTATAGGCTACGCAAAGGGCGGGCCGCTCGAGAAGGGCAGGCTCAGGCGGGGAACCTACGACCAAAACGTCGGAAAGGGCAACACGGCGTACCTGGAGGGAATCAGCATACGGCAGGGCTTTTGGGGAGAGTCAGGCGGCCACTTGCTCAGGATGCGATTCCTTGACGAAGCAATAAAGCACGGATACAGGTTCGTGACGGGATACGCCCACCGCGACGTGGTAATACAGAGGATCACAAGGGGAGAAAGCATAGAGATCGTCCAAAAGTACGACCCCGACAAGCTGGATTACTATCGGGCCGACCTTAGCAACGGAGTGTATCAATCGATAGCCGAGCTCGATGTCTCTGCCATGCAGGTACGTTCGTGACTAGATCACTTCCTCTCCTTCTTTTCCTGACCTGATGTCTACCACCCGCGTCACCGGAGAGATAAAGATCTTGCCCTCGGAGGAGCTCTGCCGGACGTACTCTATTACCTTGGCCTCCTGGTGGTCAGAGACTACTATCTCTATCACATACTTGTCGCCGAACTGCGGCCTGAATAGCTCTGCGCCCTTTGACGCATGGATCTCGGGAGGAGGGTTCTTGCCGCGCCCGCGTTTTTTTGAAACTGTGATTCCGCCGACCGGTATCTTTTTCAGCGCTTCGCTTATCTGCATCACTTCGTTCTTTGCCAGAATAATCTGGATCAGTTTCAAGGCTATACTCGCATGAGCTAGGAAATATTTAACCTTAGACCAGCCGACCAAAATCTTATAACAATGGGTTCAAGATAAAAGCCGATGCCGATCGACAGCGGTGATACGGCTTGGATGCTGATAGCTTCAAGCCTTGTACTGCTGATGATACCTGCCCTGGGCATGTTCGAGGCAGGCCTGCTGCGCAAGAAAAACACTGTTTCAATTTTCATGCAGATTTTCTTTGGGCTTGCTCTGATGAGCGTCATGTGGTTCACTTTTGGCTTTAGCCTCACATTCGGGCCGGACCAGACAGGCGGCATTGCGGGCAACCTAGACTGGGCGTTTTTGAGAGACGTCCCCTATGACGACAGCCTGAGTTACGCGCCTACAATACCCGGCGTCCTGTTTGCAAAATTCCAGATGATGTTTGCCGTCATCACGCCCCTGCTTATGACCGGTGCGATAGCAGAGCGCATGAAGTTCAGCGCTTTTGTTATTTTCATAGCGGCCTGGAGCATCCTGATCTACTATCCGCTGGTTCACTGGATCTGGGGAGGAGGGTGGCTCGGCGCGCTTGGCGTCGTTGACTTTGCAGGAGGCATAGTGATCCACACGAGCGCCGGCATGGGGGCACTCGCCGTCGCGCTGGTCCTTGGAAGAAGGAGGAACTATGGGCCGGCAATAATGGTGCCGCACAGCATACCGATCGCAGTCCTGGGATCCTCGCTCCTGTGGCTTGGGTGGTTTGGGTTTAACGCCGGAAGCGCGCTGGCTTCCGGCGGGGTGGCCGGCAACACGGTCATTGTGACCCATCTGGCCTCTGCAGTGTCAGCGCTGATCTGGGTCGGCCTCTCGTGGGCAAGGACCGGAAAGCCAAGCGTTATTGCCGCAATAAATGGCGCGATAGCGGGGCTGGCCGGAATAACTCCGGCGTCAGGCTACGTAAGCGTGGAACACTCTTTTGTCATCGCAATTGCTATAGGGGTCCTGTCTTATCTGGGCGTTATTTTCTTCAAAGACAAGCTAAAGATAGACGATGCCCTGGATGTCAGCTCGGTTCACGGAGTTGCCGGAATTGTAGGAGCGCTTGCAATAGGGATATTTGCCAGCTCGCTGATCAATCCCGCCGGGCCTGACGGCCTGCTCTTTGGCAACCCTCAGCAGTTGCTGATACAGGGAATAGGCGTTGGAGTTGCGGGGTTGATGGGTTTTGGCGGGACCCTTGCCATAATGAAAGTCCTGGACGTCCTGATAGGTGTCAGGGTCCCGCGTGAAGTCGAAGATATTGGCCTTGATATAGGAGAGCACGCAGAACGCGCTTACTCGGACGAAGAAGAATTTCACTCTGACTTTGATAGCGAAGAGAAAGCATCCTAGTCTTTGGGCACTAGTTCTGCCAAGCACGTTACGAAGTCTACTATTTCCTTCTGACAATAGCGAGGAAGAACAAACCTAGAATAGCGAGAGTTATTCCAGAGAAGATCACATCATTAAATGGCCTATCTAATGCTTCAACCGTATCTCCAAGATATTCAAAGAACATTTGCACTGCAAACAAACCGAAAGCTATAGCTGCATAAAGTATATTCTTGAGGCTAGTTTTCTTGTATGCAGAGAGTGAAAGACCAAGCAGAAGAACTGAGAATGCCCCTATAGCTATCTTGATCATCTGTTCTATCGGTTCGTAGGGATCGACTTGCCGAATAAGTGAAGACAACAGGAATAAGAATTCCGTCAGGATTTTTCACCTCTAGAAAGCGAAAGAAACATTTCAGCCAGCCTGTTACTCCACTTGTCCCATACCGTGGGGTAGTAACTCTTCAAGAGAGCAATAACTGGTTTGGCTTCTCCACGCAACAAATATCGCTTGTATTTGCCATCCTTTTCTTCGTATATGAGATCCAGTTCTATCAACCGCCTAATGTGCCAATTTACAGATGCAGGAGATATCGCGATCTTGGCCGAAATTTCTGAATGGCTAGGACCGCCCTGTTCTATAATAAACATGAGGATTTCTCTTGCGGTCTCTTGACTTAGGATCTTTAGAATGTCTTTCTCATTATCAAGCATCCCTGCAGGAAAATAGTGTCGATACAAACCTCGTCTTGTAGAGCTAATCCTGCCGGCTTTTTCAAGCCTTTCTAACTGATACTGAGCTGTTCCCATTGCTAGCTTGAGCTCCTCTTTGACCTTCCTGAGATGGCACCCAGGATTTTCTCGAATATATTGGAGTATCTTGTCTGTCGGGGTACCATCAGGTTGTTGCGAGCCCTCATCCACCACAATCGAACAACCCGCTCCAATTCTCTAAACTTCGATTTGCTTTAACCTGACCATAGATGCAGTGGATGAGAACATTTTTCTGCAATGCCTCTACATACTCTATTCCAATCTAATGCCTTGTGGTACAAGTATCTAACTGATAGGAACAAGATCTCTCCCAGAAACCATGTTATAGTTAGCCGCCTGTATCAAATCTCTTAATAAGCATGTAGCAACTACACTTACAATGCAAACAAAGCATCTTTTCATGTTTGCGGCAATTGCAGTACTCGGAGGTGCTATATTTTCTATGGCTACCTTTGGAGTATTTGCTGCCCAAGCCAACTACAATGCGAACGCACAAACAAACGGCTCATTAATTGACGAGATACTAGGCGAAGAGGAAGCAGATGACGCGGGCGATGATGGCGAGGACGCAGCAGGTGAAGTAGAAGAAGAATGCATAGAGGATGATTCACAAGAAGGCATCGAACCTGGTGCTACAGCATCCATGACGGACGATGAGAATGAAGTAGAGGATGAAGATGAGGCCGGCGACGAAGATGTAAATGATGAGGAAGACGAAGACGCCGCTGGAGAGGATGGCAGTACCACAGCAGCAACAGAAGAAGACTATGCTGAGGGAGAAGACCATGACATGTCCTTTGATCCCTGCAACTTTAGCAGCGAAATTGACAACCCGTATTTGCCAATGAGCAAATACGTTGGCAAGACACTCACGTTCGCAGGCAACTCAACACAAGATGGACAATCAATGAACGTGACAGAAGTATGGACCGTACTATCCAACACATCCGATGTGGCCGATGTAGAGACTCTGACAGTGAGAGTTCAGGAATATGAAGACGGCGAATTGGTACGGGAAGCGCTTCAGTACTATGCTCAAGGTAAGGATGGAGTAGTCTATTTCTTTGGCGAGGACATAGTTGACATTGAGAACGGCGTAGAAGTTGAAAATGACGAAGAAAGTTGGACAGTAGGTGATGACGCCACTGCAACATCGATAGCAATGCCGGCTACCCCTGCAACTGGAATGGGATTTGGATTCAAGTCTGTAGATGTCCCTGGAATCGCGCATGAACTAAGCGAAGTCAAAAGTCTGAATGAAACAGTAAGCGTTGGGTATGGTACATTCACTGCGCTAGAACTGACAGATTATGACTTTGATGATGGAAAGGTATCGCAGGAATTTTATGCCTCCGGAGTAGGTCTCATCAAAGAGGTAGATGAAGACGAAGAACTGGAACTGATCGCGATAGAGTAGTCAGACTACTCTTTTCCTTTTTCTTTTCCTAGATTAATGATATCGTGCTGCGTATTCGCATTTAACAATGGTTGATTGTTTCATTGAACTTGTTCTGATTGATCTAGGCGATCAATGCACTCTATGGTACAAGTGTCTAACTGAAATTAGCTCCAAGCGACTTGATATGACATTTGAGATTAGCCGCTTGTATCACATTTGTTATTAATTGTCCTAGCTGATTAGTTCTACATGAATTCGAAAATCGCTGCGTTCTTGTTGGCAGCAGCAGTGGCGACCGTGTTTGCAGGAGCACTGGCAAACGGGCAGGTCGCACCTGCCGGCTTGGAGGCAGCAGAAAGAGACAAGATCGGGTTCACAGACAAATTTTTTCTAGAGGACTGTGACTTCTCGACAACAGGTTCGAACAGGTTCTTCATACTAGAACCAGGGTATAGATCAGTACTGATAGGCAAGAATGACGAAGGCGCAAAAGTAGAGCTCATAATAACTGTGCTGGACAAGACAAAGTTGGTTGACGGAGTGATGACCAGGGTGGTAGAAGAGAGGGAAAGCGAGGACGGTCAACTGGTTGAAGTGTCGAGGAACTATTTCGCGTTCTGCAAACAGACTAGCAGCGTCTTTTACTTTGGCGAAGCAGTTGACTTTTACGAGGATGGCAAAATAGTCGACCATCATGGCTCTTGGATTGCGGGAAAGAACGGCGCAAAAGCAGGGTTATTCATGCCGGGCATAGTACTATTGAATTCAAAGTACATGGAGGAGACAGCACCTGGTGTAGCTATGGACAGAGCCAGAATAGTGAGCATGGATAAGGAGATCAAGACACCTGCTGGCAAATTCAATAACGTTCTGAAGGTATGGGAAACGACTCCACTGGAGCCGGGAAGCAATGAATTCAAGTTCTGGGCTGCAGGCATAGGCTTGATTCAAGATGGGGAACTAAAGCTGGCAGAGCATGGATTCAAGAAGTAAGGATCCGGAATTCCCAAGGGTGCAACACACCCATTTTTTTGTAAATGCAATAACATCTTAGAATTTCATTAGACAATCCATCTCTTTCACTTCGCTCCTCAGAAAGCGCGTTCAATGCCGCCACAGGTGTGATACCGATTTATGGGACACCATTCTTGCAATGTTCGTGAAAGTCATTCTTGACATTGACCCAGGCATTGACGATGCGATCGAGTTATTGCTTGCACTCAACTGTCCAGATCTTGAAGTACTTGCGGTTTCCACAGTAAGTGGAAATGTCAGCCTTCGCAAGGCCACCATGAACGCTCTTAGAATCATCGAGGCAAGCGGCGTGCGCGTGCCCGTTTACGTCGGGGCATCAAGGCCCCTGAGGAAAACCGCACCCCGCGCTGGAGCAATACATGGATTCGATGGGCTGGGTGAGACCGACCTCCCTTTGTCTACTAATCGACAAGAAAAGGCAGGAACAGTTGCCGCGCTCTTTGACCTACTAAAGACTCACAAGAAAAAAGAGATCAGCGTATTGGCGACAGGCCCTCTGACAAACATCGCATCGCTTTTCAAAAAGGATCCGTCACTGGCCAACAACTTGCGCCTATTTGTCATGGGCGGAATTTACGACCCGGCCATGAAAGGAAACGTCTCCAAATATGCCGAGTTTAACTTTTACGTAGACCCGGAAGCTGCAGACATTGTGATGAACTCGGGCGCTTCAATAGTCGCCTCTGGCCTGGATGTCACGACCAGCCCGGAATGCGCAGTGGGTCCAGATCTCTATTCAAAGATATGCTCGAGCAAAAGCCCGGCTGGGCAGATTGCTTGCAAGCTATTGGCGTATCCCATGCGCAAGTTCGGCCACTTTCATCTCCACGACGTATTCGCACTGTTCTCGCTCTTGCATCCTGAAATGTTTACGATGGAAAGGATGGGCGTGAGGGTTGACACGAAAAAGTTCAGGGGAAGATGCCTGCTTACCCAAGGAGGCGATATCCGGGTCTGCAAGAAAGTGGACCACGGCATGTTCAGCCGGCACCTGCTCAGCGGACTTTGATGCCTGAAAAGAGCGAGCGCATCTTTCCGTCATTTCTATACCGCGATACTTCATCAAGAGTCGGAACGCCCCTCGCTTCTTCCTTTGTAGTTTTCAGCGCCGCTGCGATGTTGGCGGTAAATAGGGCCTCAATGTCGTCCATCCCCTTGACCTTCATTGCAGCAAAGGTTCCCAGGAACGCGTCGCCGGCGCCGGCTGAACTGACGGTTTTCAGAGAATATGATGCAAGATCCATTGTCGGGACTGCTGCCTCTCTTTCATCCCAGCAAAATACACATCCTTTGCTGCCCAGACTCGTAACAACCTTGCAGCCTAGCGCCTCTGAAAGCCTTTTGCAGGCCGCGGCTCCTCCGTCGACCAGCGTCAGCTGCGACGCCTCGTGTTCGTTCAATACAAGATAATCAACATTTTTCATAGATTCGCGAAGGGCTGCAAGGCCCATCTTTGCCAAAAGGCCTGGCGACCATACGGTCAGCTTGGCCGCTTTTCTTGCTCGTGCCAGAAGCGCAGCTGCTACCTCGAGCGGCGGGTCAATGACTACTATGGCGCCAGCTTCTTCTATGGCTGATGATATCCCGCTGCTGGAAACAAGCTCTCTGGTCATCATCAGGTTTGCCGC
>Ga0187893_10009445_pt1 | contig 14978 bp, 13 predicted proteins | sample MA1701074metaG_FD_139574 | JGI IMG/M metagenome (GOLD analysis project Ga0187893, IMG submission 139574) | White microbial mat communities from a basaltic lava cave in the Kipuka Kanohina Cave System on the Island of Hawaii, USA - MA170107-4 metaG ...
CTTTTTCTAGGTGGTTTCTTCGTTGCGTATTACTTCGAAGCTCAAGGAAATCCGATTTTCAATCAATATGGGATCTCCCAAACCGCCAGTGAAACTCCTGGCAAAGAGCAAGCCGGCGGGAACATGGAGGGCAAGGAGGTGCGCTTTGGCATCATGAACTCAGCACTCTTTGCCACAGTCACGACCGACGCCTCTTGTGGCGCCATCAATTCCTGGCACGACTCCTACACGCCTCTGGGTGGCATGGTCCCTCTGCTGAACATCATGCTCGGCGAGATCATCTTTGGCGGTGTTGGTGCCGGGATGTACGGAATGCTGGTGATGGTGGTTCTTACGGTCTTCATCGCTGGGCTCATGGTTGGGCGCACTCCAGAGTATCTGGGCAAAAAGATCGAGGCTAAAGATGTCAAGATGGCGATGCTCTACGTTCTCATCTTCGCATTGTCGATCCTGGGGTTCAGCGCCTGGTCGAGTGTGGCCGACTATGGAACGGCAACGCTCAACAACAATGGGCCGCACGGCCTTTCAGAAATTGTCTACGCCTATACCTCGGCGACAGGCAACAACGGTTCAGCGTTCGCCGGAATTGGAGTCAACACTCACTGGTACAACACAACGCTGGGATTGGCGATGCTGTTTGGGCGGTTCTTCATGATCATCCCGATGATGGCGATTGCCGGCAGTCTGGCTAGTAAGAAGGCGGCACCCCCCTCGGCGGGTACGTTCCCTGTCCATACGCCTCTATTCGTAGGCTTGCTCCTCGGCGTGATTTTGATCGTGGGCGCGTTGACGTTTTTCCCAATGCTGTCGCTGGGCCCCATCGTGGAGCATTTCCTGATGAACGCAGGCACGACGCTTTGATTCTTTTATTGGCGTTTCTATTTGTCCCCCGTTTCCAAGGGGGACGCCGCGTTTTTTGCGGCAGGGGGTCTTCATTGGTTCGCAGCACACCCCCTGTGGTCCCCCTTGCAAAGGGGGACCACAGGGCTCGGCAGAAGATTTTCAAGGAGAGAACATGGCAGAGACAGCACAGAAGCGACCCTTGTTTGATCCCCCTATTGTGAAGCGGGCGATTAAGGACTCCTTCAAGAAGTTAGACCCGCGATGGGTAGCGCGTAACCCAGTCATGTTTGTGGTTGAGGTTGGGAGTCTATTGACGACGCTGCTTATCGTTCGCGACATCGCCACTGGGCACACGGAGAATCTGCTCTTCACCAGCCAAGTTGCTTTCTGGCTGTGGTTCACCGTCATCTTTGCCAATTTCGCTGAGGCGATGGCTGAAGGGCGTGGCAAGGCTCAGGCCGACACGCTCCGCAAAACCAAGACGGAAACGCTGGGTCATCGGATCGTTCAGGACAAAACTCCTGGAATTGCGGGTCTCAGGATCGAGACTGTTCCTGCGCCGCAGCTTCGCAAAGGCGACCTGGTGCTCGTCAAGGCAGGAGAATTTATCCCGGGCGACGGAGAAGTAATCGAAGGTGTGGCCTCGGTGGATGAATCGGCGATTACTGGCGAGAGTGCGCCGGTCATTAGAGAGTCTGGGGGCGATCGCTCGGCTGTCACGGGTGGGACCAAAGTGCTGTCTGATTGGATCAAGGTTCGCGTCACTTCCAATCCAGGGGAGACTTTCCTGGATCGCATGATCGCCTTAGTGGAAGGAGCAGAACGGCAGAAAACACCTAACGAGATCGCCTTAAATATCCTGCTCGCCGGGCTGACGATTGTATTTGTCTTTGCAGTTGTAAGCCTGCTGCCGTACGCCATCTACAGCGTCGGAGCCGCGAACGCAGCGGGTGTTTTCGCCGCAGCCGCTCCGCCTTCAATCACGGTGCTGGTAGCCCTGCTGGTCTGCCTGATTCCCACCACGATTGGTGGACTCTTGTCGGCCATCGGCATTGCCGGAATGGATCGTGTCATCCAGCACAACATACTCGCCATGTCGGGTCGGGCTGTGGAGGCAGCAGGAGACGTGAACACTCTGCTGCTCGATAAGACTGGAACGATCACCTTGGGAAATCGCCAGGCCGTCGAGTTTATTCCGTTGCCAGGAATTAAGGAGAGTGAACTGGCCGACGCCGCGCAATTGTCCAGTCTGTCCGATGAAACACCCGAAGGCCGTTCCATCGTGGTGCTGGCCAAATCGAAGTATGGCCTGAGAGGGCGAGAGGTCGGTGAACACGAGGCCCGTTTCATTCCCTTTTCTGCTCAGACTCGCATGTCGGGTGTCGATTTCAATGGTCGCTCGGTTCGGAAGGGAGCGCATGACGCGGTCGTTGAGTTTGTCAACTCTCAGGGAGGCACTGTTTCTGCGGAGCTCAAGGCAGCCGTTGAACGCATCTCCAGAACGGGGGGGACTCCTCTCGTGGTTGCGGAGGGAAGAAATGCACTGGGAGTGATCCACCTCAAAGATATTGTCAAGGGTGGGATGCGTGAGCGTTTTGTGCAGTTGAGGAAGATGGGGATCAAAACGGTGATGATCACTGGCGACAATCCACTGACGGCGGCTGCAATTGCTGCAGAAGCCGGAGTGGATGACTTTCTGGCCGAAGCCAAGCCTGAAGACAAGATGGCCTTGATCCGCCGCGAACAGGCCGAGGGCAAGCTGGTCGCCATGACCGGGGACGGAACCAACGATGCACCGGCGCTCGCTCAGTCTGACGTCGGCGTGGCCATGAATACCGGAACCATGGCTGCAAAAGAAGCAGGCAACATGGTCGATCTGGATTCCAATCCGACCAAGCTGATCGAAATCGTTGAGATCGGCAAGCAACTGCTGATGACCCGTGGCGCGTTGACGACCTTTTCTATTGCCAACGACGTGGCGAAGTACTTCGCCATCATTCCGGCCATGTTTGCTGGTTTGTACGCTCTGGCTGGTTCAAAGGAGGGGCCCCTTTCAGCGCTGAATATCATGCGACTGGCCACGCCGGAATCCGCCATTCTGTCAGCTGTGATTTTCAATGCCTTGATCATCATCGCGCTCGTCCCCTTGGCTTTGCGCGGGATCAAGTACCGCCCCCTGGGAGCGGCTGCAGTTCTGCGACGCAACATCTTCATCTACGGCGTGGGCGGCGTGATCATTCCGTTCATTGGAATCAAGATCATTGACGTGATCATCGCCGCAGTGGGGCTGGCGTAGCGATCTGGTAGGGACGCGCTGCTGCGCGTCCGCGACGGGAAACCAAGACAGACGCGGAGCACCGCGTCCCTACCGGATCAGGTTTCACATCTCCGTTTAAAGAGGGTCGATTTTCAGGAGAACACATGAATCTCACTAAACATATTTATCCAGCTCTAGCTATGACCGTTGTCCTGACCGTGCTTACTGGGATCATCTATCCTTATGCGATCACGGGCCTGGCATACGTTCTATTCAAGGACAAAGCGCAGGGGAGTTTGATTGTGCGAGACGGTAAGGTCGTAGGATCTCGCTTGATCGGGCAACCATTTACTGGACCAGGCTACTTCCATTCGAGACCTTCCGCGGCTGGGAGCGGTTATGACGGGACGGCTTCCGCCGGCACGAATCTGGGCCCTACCAGTAAGAAGCTGATGGAGCAGATGGTGAAGCCAGCCGCTGAACAAAGGCGCGCGGAAAATCCAAACTCGCCGGTGCCAATCGATCTTGTTACTGCGTCGGCCTCAGGGCTGGACCCACACATCACCCCGGAGGCGGCTGAGTTTCAAGTGCCACGCATTAGTCGCGAACGAAAGATCAGCGAAGAAGAAGTGCGGCAGCTTGTTCGAAAGCACACGGATGGCCGGCAGTTAGGGATCCTGGGTGAGGCAGGTGTGAATGTTCTGGAACTAAATTTGGAACTCGACGGAATGCGACCGCTGGCTCAAAGCGCAGGTCGGTAGGCGAGCAGCTTGGATTCCGAAGAACGGTGATCCAGAAACACATAACGTCCGACAGCTCTGCGATCTCGGGGACTCCCTGGAACGGGTTCTGTGATCCCTGGCCACTCTTATGGGAAGCCTTAAGCAAAAGCTCCAATTCAGCTACGGCCTCCTAATCCTCGTCATTCTGGCGGCCTGCCTGTGGGGAATTTACCACTTTGCGCGGCTGGGGCGTGCGGTCGACACGATCCTGGTGAATAACTACAAGAGCATCGTTGCGGCCGAGAACATGAAGGAAGCGCTGGAACGGCAAGGCTCGGCGGTGCTGTTCTGGATTGCCGGCCAGGTCGAGAAGACCTCGCAGCAATTCGCCGCAAACCGTCAGAAGTTCTTGGACGAATTGATCATTGCAGCCAACAACATCACAGAGCCGGGTGAAAAGGAAATCGTCTCCGACATCCAGACAAGGTATTCCACCTATCGACAGGAACTGGAAAGCATCCTCAGCTCAACGGAGGCGACCGTTGCGACCGATCGCGCCACTCAATATTTCACACAGCTGGAGCCCGCTTTTCTCGGACTAAAAAGTAGACTTGACGATTTGTTACGCTTGAACCAGCAAGCCATGGTACGGGCCAGCGACCGCGCGAAGGCGGAATCGCGGCGGGCGCAGACTTCGATGGTTATCTTTGCCCTGATGGCATTGGGATTGGCTCTACTGTTTGCCTGGCGCTTCACGGCTTATGTCGTCCAGCCGATTTCCACCCTCACAGACAAAGCCAAGCGTATTTCGGAAGGAGACTTCGACCAGCATATCGAGGTTCAGTCGCAAGACGAAATCGGCGTGCTCGCGGCCGAGTTTAATCGCATGACAACGCGGCTGCGCGACTTGCGCAAATCGGAGTATGGACGCTTGCTGTTGGAGCAAAAGAAATCGGACGCGGTCATCGATTCCCTCTACGAACCGGTGATTGTCACTGATGCGCGCGGCGTGGTCACCAAGACCAATCGAGCCGCCAAGGCCCTGTTCAATGGCGCTGCTTCGGCAGGTGGTGTGGAGAGCCCTCTATCCCTTTCCGATTTCAGCGCGGGCCAGCAGGTTCTAAAAGCGGTTCGGGACGCAGTAGCGATGCAGAGGCCCGTGGCTGCCGAGGGTGAGGCTGCTCTGGTGCCTGTGAAGCTGGGTGGAAGCGAACGCAGCTACCGGCTCCGGACGACTCCCATGCGTGACGAGGAAGGGCGGCTCGTGGGAGCGGTCACTCTTTTAGAGGACGTCACCGCGCTTCGCGAAGTGGATCAACTGAAGACGCAATTCATCTCCGTGGCTTCGGCTAAGCTGGGGGCGCCGCTCCACGCTCTCCAAATGGCTCTGCATACCTTGGTCGAAGGCTACACCGGAGACTTGAGCGAGTCTCAGCGAGGGATGTTGGAGAACGCGCGAGAACACGCCGGTCAGCTGGACGAGCTGATGAAGGACCTGTTGGAGCTTGCCGAAATCGAATCGGGCACCCGTCGTCTGTCGCCAGCGCTCTTCCGTCCCTTGGATCTGGTTCGGCCCGCAGTCGAACGTCATCGCCCTGCAGCAGAGTGCAAGCATGTGGAAGTGGAGGTTCAGGTCTGGCCAGATCTTCCACGCGTCATTGCCGACAAAGACGCAGTCCGACGAATTTTCGACAACCTTTTGTCCAATGCCATTCGGCACACCGGACATAACGGACGAGTGACCATTGCTGCCACCGAACGCAACGAGCGCGTCTTCTTCACGGTAATAGACACCGGCGATGGGATTCCCCCAGAATACCTGGCTACACTGTTCGGCCGCTTTGTCCAGGTGGGAGCTGTACCAGGAGGCGGGACTGGCTTGGGGCTAGCTTTGGTGAAACGGTTGGTCGAGGGCCACGGCGGACAAGTCAGTGTCGAAAGCCGCCTGGGCGAAGGTTCAAGTTTCACTTTCACTTTGCCGGTCGCTGAATCACCAGCGAACCTCAGGGATGAAAGGAAAGCATGATGCAGCATGAGACGGGTACCAAGCCGACCGCGGAAGCCTTGCTCGCGAAATGGCAGCAAGCTGAGCACGCCCGCTTGCGCGTGTATATTGGCGCAGCTCCGGGAGTGGGTAAGACGTATCAGATGCTGGAAGATGCCCACCTGCTGCGGAAGGAAGGCTCTGATGTCGTTATCGGCTTAGTCGAAGCTTATGGACGAGTCGATACCGAGGCCAAGATCGACGACCTGGAAATCATTCCCCGAAAAAAAATCGACTACCGTGGCGTGGTACTAGAAGAAATGGATCTGGAAGCGATCCTGGCTCGCAAACCGGAGATGTGTCTGGTGGACGAGCTGGCGCACACCAACGTCCCGGGTTCCAAGAACAAGAAACGCTACGAAGACGTCCTGGACCTCTTGGATGCGGGTATCCACGTGATGACTGCCATCAATATTCAACACCTCGAGACCTTGAACGATGCCGTGGCCCGCTCCTCTACCATTCGGGTTCGAGAGACAGTGCCCGATAGCTTCTTAAAAAGAGCGGACGAAGTGGTCAATGTGGATGTGACCATCGATGAGCTGCGCACCCGTTTGAAACAAGGCAAGGTGTATCGTCCGGAGAAGATTGAACAGGCCCTGAACAATTTCTTTCGGAAGGGTAATCTGTCCACCCTGCGCGAGCTCGCCCTGCGAGTTGTTGCAGAAGAGGTCGGCTCAAAGGCCGCACAGTACCGGGCTCGCGAAGGACTGGAGCCGGCCCCCATCCCGGAAAAAGTGATGGTGTGTATGTCCTCCAACCAGACTGCTAAGCCATTGCTGCGGGCGGGAGCCCGTATTGCCGGAAGGATCGGAGCCGTTTGGTACGCCGTCTATGTGGAGACCCCTCGGGAGCAACCCACCCGGATTAGCCCTGAAGATGCCCGTCAGCTCGCGGAGAACATTCAGATGGCCGAAGAGCTGGGAGCGACCGTGGTCAAAATCAATGCCAGGAAGCCAGCTGACGGGCTGATCGAGTTCGCAAAGCGAGAAGGAATTACACATGTCATTTTTGGGCAGTCCGCCCGAAACCGTTGGGACATTTTGCTGGAAGGTTCCGTGCTCAACCGGTTCTTGGCCGAGGTGAGAGGGGCTGCGGTTCAGATCATTCCGCCCAGTGACAAGCCGGAGAAATTGGAATAAACGCTTGAGGGAAATGGGCGCTGCTCCCGCCGGGCCGCTCGGCCGCAAGCTCCTGATCCAGAATGCCCCCGGCAGGAGCTTCGCCCTCCCGAATTCCTCACACCTTCCTCCTTTCCGCCGTGACGAATGGCTGCGAACGAGTGGTTCAGCGCAGTATAATGCAGGCAGATGCGCAACCTCTCTCGTCATGGGTGGATTGGCTATCTCCTACCGCTGTTCGGCGTGGCTGGTGTTACCGGGTTCTATCAGGTTCTGATCACCGCCGCCAATGCCACCACAATTGCACTGAGTTTTCTGTTGGTCGTGCTCTTTACAGCTGCTTCCCAAGGCATCGGCCCGTCGATCCTGGCTTCTGTCGCTGGGATGATTTGCCTTAATTTCTTCTTTCTACCTCCGGTAGGCACCCTCACGATTCATGATCCACAGGATTGGCTTGCGCTGTTCGCGTTTATCGTCACCGCGATCCTCGCTAGCCACCTGTCTTCGACTGCCCGCAGAACGGCTGAGCAAGCGGAGAAGGGCCGTGAAGAAGTTTGGAAGCTTTATCAGTTGAGTCGGGCGATCATCATCACGCCCGACCCCGACACCGCGGTTTCCAGCATTGCCAACCAAGTTCGCGAGGTCTTCAGAATTGGTGAATGTGACGTCTTTCTTCCCAGCGAGTCGGGCCAGCTGAAGGGCCTTGCTGCCGACTCGGCTATTCCAGTTGTCTCTAGAGAATTTGTGCGAGAGGTTTTCGAGAAGAATGAGTTGAGATTGGATGAAAGAACAGGCCAGACTTATGCTCCGTTGAAGATAGGAGTACGCGTGACCGGAGTCCTTTTCTTGAGCTCGGCCGCACTAGCTCCTGGAACCGTTGAAGCCATTAGCGGGCTGGTAGCACTCGCCTTGGAGCGGGCTCGCTTCCTCAAAGAGCTGAGCCGAACCGAAGCATTACGGCAGAGCGATCAGTTGAAGTCGGCGCTTTTGGCCTCCGTTTCGCACGACTTGCGAACACCCCTGACGTCCATTCGGGCCGCCGTGGACAACCTGCTGGACAAGAGTCTGGCTTGGGACCGAGAGGCGCTGCGCGAGTTTCATGTGATCATCAGCGAAGAGGTCAGTCGTCTAACCAGACTGGTCCAGAATCTCCTGGAAATGGCGCGCATTGAAGCGGGTGAATTGCATCCGGTGAAAGAGTGGACGTCGGTCCCTGAAATGATCAGTGCCGTGGTGGACCGTTGTGCGTCATCCCTGGCCAACCATCGAGTGCGGCTCGAATTCGATGACGAGCTACCGCTCGTCAGAGTCGATGCACGTCTATTGGTGAGCGCCTTGGCAAACCTGGTGGAGAACGCCGCACAGTATTCTTCACCTCAAAGTAATGTTGTGGTGCGCGGAGAGCTCGATGCGAATATGCTCACCATGAGCGTTCAGGATGACGGACACGGCATTCCAGCCCATGATCTACCACGCCTCTTTGATAAATTCTATCGTGGTTCGAATCGTTCGGCGAGCCACCACGAGGGAACTGGAATGGGACTGACAATCGCCCGGGGCATCGTCGAAGCGCATGGCGGCAAGATTTGGGTTGGAAACAGTTCCGGCAGTGGAAGTACCTTCTTCTTCAGCGTGCCTGTCGAACTAAGGACGGCTTCAAGCCTGGCTCCGGTCGGAGATGACGGATGAAGAAACCGGTTGTACTTGTTGTAGACGATGAACCCCAAATCCTGCGCGTGATGCGTGCGAGCCTGCCCATCCGCGGTTATGAAGTGATCACTGCTTCCACCGGCGAGGAGGCCTTGAATCAGCTAAGCAAGCAGATCCCAGATCTGCTTATTCTGGATTTGGCAATGCCCGAGATGTCGGGCCTGGAGGTCTGTCGTCGCGTCCGTGAGTTCTCGACGGTTCCGATCATCATCCTCTCAGCGAAAGGCTCTGAAAGCGACAAGGTTGCTGCGCTGGACTTGGGCGCCGATGACTATGTTACTAAGCCATTTGGAATGGATGAGCTGCTGGCTCGTGCGCGGGCCGTCCTGCGCCGATTGTCAACCGCGAATGATCACGTGCTCACAGTTGGTGACGTCACCATCGATATCGATGGGCGTCGCGTGGTGGTTGGTGACAAGGAGGTTCGGCTGACTCCCAAAGAGTTTGACGTTCTCAAATACCTAGTCAACAACGCTGGCAAGGTTGTAACACACCGCGCCTTGCTTCAAACGGTTTGGGGATGGCAATCCACAGACCAGACGGAATACCTTCGGGTGTTCATCAATCAGTTGCGACGCAAGATTGAGGTTGATGCGAGCCATCCGCGCTATCTCATTACGGAGCCTTGGGTGGGATACCGGTTTGTACCGAATGAGTAAGGCTCGATGCCGTCCTGTCGCGTCTTTGGTAATTCTGTGGACCTGTGATTGATGTCGAGGTTGGGGAATTGACTCCGATTGAGTATGGACTTAAATCTGAAGAATCGTATCGTTGTAGTCGCGGGTGGCGGGAGTGGGATCGGCCGGGCAACCGCAGTGACATTTGCGGCGGAAGGCTCGAACGTCGCCATCTGGGATCTGGGTGACAGCGCCACGAAGGCTGCCGACGAAATCCAAAAGGCGTTTCCTGTCCGCGCGATCGGAATCTCCGCGGATGTGACCGACGAGTCGGTAGTGCTGGCAGCAACGGAGCAAACAACCAGATTACTTGGTCCAATCAATCACTTGGTGCATGCGGCGGGAGTTGGATCGGGGAAATTCGGCTTTCCATTTACGAATCTGCGTCCGGAGCATTGGCTACGCGTCCTGCAAGTGAACGTGATGGGCATGGTGCACGTTGCACACGCGATTGCGCCGCGCATGGTTGAGCGGCAGAGTGGAACGATGGTGTTTGTCGCATCGGTTGCCGGGCAGATCGGCTCGCAGACTGATCCGCCTTACAGCGCGTCAAAGGCCGCCAACATCAACTTTGCGCAATGCATAGCGAAAGACCTCGCAGCCAAGGGGGTGCGTGTGAACACGGTCTGCCCTGGAATGGTCCAGACGCCTCTGAACCGGTCGGTGTGGCAGGCCTGGCATGATCAGACGCCTCCCGCGGAGCAGTTGTCGTACGACGAGTGGGCGCAGCGGAAGATTCGCGCAGTCGTGCCGCTAGGCCAATGGCAAACGCCCGAGGCCGTCGCTGACATGATCGTATTTCTATCCTCAGACCGTTCGGCTCATGTGACGGGGCAAACTGTTAACGTGGATGGTGGCTTCGTCATGCACTGGTAACTCAGCTTGCAAAATCGCTGCAACTCGAGACTTTCTGAGTGATTGATATGATAGGGTTGGAGGGTTACGAATTCGCCTGCCTTTCAGAGTGGCATGAGGACTTCCGAGTTTGAGTGCGCCTTCGATCTGGAAGAGTTCGGCCATCGTATCGAATGGCAGGGATTGTACTGTGAAGAAACCGAATCTCCTGTTTGGCAGCGATCTCTCGCTGCAACCTTCCCAGAGCAAACTCTTGTTTGAATCGGCCCAGCTTCCCATCCAGTGTTGGCTGGCGCACCTAGCCTGTGGGACAGGGCTGGAGCGGTCTTCAGCAAAGCAGGGGGAAGAGATTTTTTTGATTCAAGGAGACTTGAATTGCAACCAGAAGGTTTACACAGACATCTATCTCTGTCTCACGCCAGAACAGTTCGCTCCACCGTTTTGTGCCGGTAGCGCGGGGGCAGTATTGTTGCGAATGTCCTTCGGTAGCACGCGAGGAAATAACAGCGGTCAGGGTGCCGTTGCACAAGGCAAACCCCCAGTCGAGGTCAGGGATTTTGGACTCCTTCCCTGGAATGAAATTCCGGCGCGCAGAGCCAATGACCCAGGGGCACGGATTGCAGAACTTTCAACGAACGCGTCGCGCACTCGTATTACGAGCCTCATGGACTGTCGCCCCGGGTGGATACTCGACGCTCACGACCATCCTTCTGACGTGTTAACTTTCTGCGTTCGTGGCGGCGGCATTCTGGGGATCGAGGAGGAAACCACTGGGTACGAAGCCGGGCATCTGGTGACGATTCCCGCTGGGATGCAGCATCGCTTTCAAACCGGAAATCAAGGCGCGTTCTTGTTAGTGTTTGTCGTTGAGCCCTTCCTTACGTAATAGGCAATCGGGGCCGCAGTATTGACGATGCCGGGAAATAGAGCCGGAGTTGAAAAGACAAATTGAGTTGTTACCGAGGAAATTCACGCTATGCACACGATCCGCTCCTTAATTGTCGATGATGAGAAGTTCTCGCGGGTTTCGCTGAAAAAGCTGCTGAAGCCTTATTCGCAGATTGAAATCGTAGATGAGGCGGCAGATGGGGTTCAGGCTATTGAGAAGATCGAGGCCAGCAAACCTGATTTGGTCTTTCTCGATATTCAAATGCCTGGATTGAATGGCTTCGAAGTGTTGCGCGCGCTCACGATAAAACCCAAACCTCAGGTCATCTTCGTCACAGCCTTCGATCAATACGCTGTGAAAGCATTTGAAGTGAACGCCATCGACTACCTCCTCAAGCCCATTGATGAAGCTCGGCTGCAGCAAGCCATCGGCAAACTCAACGACAATGGCCGCGCCATCGCCGAGGAGTATGAAAAAATCCGGCAATTTATTCTGCACATGGAGCAACCGAAATACAGCCTGCCACACATTCCCTTGCGGCGCGGACGAAGGATTGTCCTGATGAATCCTGCCGACATCCACTACCTGCGATCGGAGCAAGGCGTAACGATTGTAGTCACGCAGAGCGGCGAGTACTGGGCGAGCTATCCTTTGGCGGAAATGGAGGGGATTCTAGATCCTCAGATCTTCTTCCGAACGCACCGGTCGACGATCATCAATCTGAACCGCATCAAGGAAATCGTTCCAGCCCAAAGTGGTGTCTACGATGTCTATTTGAATGATACGGCACGTACTTGCGTACCCTTAAGCCGCGACAGGGCACGAGTGCTGAGAGAGAGATATAACTTCTGAAGCTTCTGCTTGGAACCCAGTGTACGGCGAAACTAAGGAGACCGAACGGCGGCTTGTAAGAGGAAGAGGCTACTAAATGCCGATAGAGTGCCGACCCAGTCAGAATCCCAGTGCAAACAAGAGACTAGCCCTGATTTCCTGCATCTTGCTCGCCCGCAGCGTCGTGATTAGAGGCCCGATCCTTCCCTTTGATACAGTCTGAATATGATCCAGGTTGACGGCGCACTCACGCGGCATTCCATCTTCACGGCCCAATACAACTTCCGATGGAATTTCACGAATCGTCGACGTGACTGGTGCGATTGTAATCTCACCCAAGAACTCGATTGCCGAGTCACGCGTAAGGATCACGACAGGCCGCTTCTTGTCAGGATTTTGGAACTTGTACCACCTCACCTCGCCGCGGTTCATTCGTTCCCCCAGGCCTGTTCGGATTCCCAAACGTCAAACTCACCGCGCGAGACTGGCTTGCGCGCATAGCCCTCCCGGTGTCTGTGCTCGAGTTCCCCGGTGCGCACCTTTTTCAAAGCTTCCTTCAGCGCGGTTCGAGTAAAGGCAGAACGGCTAGTTCCAAGTTTCTTCACAACACGGTCGACAGCGGTGACCAAATCCTCGTCAAGAGTCATTTGAATTGTTTTCATCGATCCTCCCATGGATAGCTAATCCTATAGCTACTATAGTCCACATCCACGACGCAAACAATAAGTTCGGCGCGGCGCGGATACTGGCGTATGACAAGGAGTCAGATGCATCGGCGATTTCTGGCGGATCGCATCGAGCGGTGGCTGGGTGGGCATATTAGACGGGTAGGTTTAATGGACAGAGCGCGCGAAACCCTGAACCTTGGCGATGCGTGGCGAGTGGTCCTGCGCTTGCGCTCTCGGAGCGGCCTAGACTCCACCGAACAGCTGTACCGAAGCAGCGGTCCAGCGATCGATGGGACTCCAGAACACGATAAGGAGGATGTTCGGCAGAAGAAGCGCAACGAGGAGGGCTTGATTGAGGAAAGTCACCTGCAACGGGGCCGTTGTACCCTTTCCATCTTCAATCAACATCGCTTTCAGGACACGCATGTAATAGAACGCTGCGACTGCCGCATTCAGTGCGCCGATCGCTGCAAACCAATACAGCCCCTTGTCGATGACGGATCCGAAGACATACAACTTACCCATGAAGCCGGAAAACGGCGGGATGCCAATCAAGGAAAGCATGAAGATCGCCATGGCTACGGCGACGAACGGCGAGCGTTTGAACATGCCGTTGTAGTCGTCGATCTCAAAAGTCTTGTCGCTGTCGTAGATGATTGTGACTACGAGGAAGGCCCCGAGATTCATGAAGAGGTAAACGAACAGGTACACCAGGATGGATTTTATGCCATCGCCTGTCAGCACGACTGCACCCATGAGAATGTAGCCCGCGTGTGCGATGCTGGAGTACGCCAGCATGCGCTTCAAGTTGTTCTGCGTTAGCGCCGCCACGTTGCCCAGCGTCATCGTTAAAACCGAGATTCCGATCAACACAATCGGCCAGTTGATGCCACCAATGATTGCCCACTGGCTGCCGCTGGTTTGACTCATCCCGCTGAAAAAGAATCGCAAAAGAACAGCAAACCCTGCCGCTTTGGGTGCCACGGACAGAAAAGCCGTGACAGGCGTCGGCGCCCCTGCATACACATCGGGGCACCAGAAATGAAATGGAACGGCGGCAGTCTTGAATCCGAACCCAGCCATCGTCAATACCAGAATCAAGAGAACCGTGAACTGGTCGACACCCTCGACGCCCTGGCTGAGAAACGCCTGGCGAATGGTGTAAAGGTTCAGACTGCCCGTCATGCCATAGATGAGTGATAGACCGTAGAGCATCGAGCCGGTGGAGATCGCACCGAAGAGGATATACTTCAACGACGCCTCGTTGGATAACCGGTCCGTCTTCAAGTAACCGACCATGATGTAAGACGTCAGAGAAACCAGTTCCAACGACAGATACAACATCGCCAGGTTGGTCGAGTTAGCAAGCAACACCATTCCTAAGGTCACTGCCAGCAGCAGTGCAAAGAATTCGCCTTGATGAAACGGGGCAAGCTCAGCCGAATGCAGCGAAGCCAAAACAACCAGCAAGGCCGCCAGAAGCAGAAGGAGCTTAAAAAACTGGGCAAACCCGTCAATGGCCAGCATGCCGTGAAAGAGACTTGCGGGAGCCGTCTGGTCCAACTGGAATGTATAGTAAGCCGCCAGGGCAAGTGTGAAGACCGTCAGGATGGGATTCAAACGATTACGCAATCGCTTCAGCGTAATGTCGCAGAGGATCACCAGCAGCATCCCGATGGTTAAGGTCAGCTCAGGAAGGAAAAAGAGCAGACTGTGCTGATTGTCCAGAATCATGAAAAAGTCCCTTGCGGTTAACGCCTCAACGTGTCGGCTTGGTCGAGGCTGACGGTCTTCAGAAGTCGGTACATGGTAAGAACGATCGCGAGTGCCACAGCGACCTCGGCCGCGGCGACCACGATGACAAAGACCGCGAACATCTGGCCGTCCAAGCCATGCGAGCTGTAGCGTGAGAAAGCGATCAAATTGATATTCGCCGAATTCAGGATCAGTTCAATACTCATCAAAACATTGACGGCATTCTTACGAGTAAGGACACCGAAGATGCCCAATGAGAACAGCGCCGCGCTCAGCAGCAAGTAGTGCTGTAGTGTAATCACGCGTCACTCCTTCGCCGTACCAGCATCGCCGCGCCAATTAAAGCGACGAGCAAGAGAATCGAGGCAATTTCAAAGGGCAGCAAGTACTCTCCCATGAAAAGCTTGCCAATAGCTTCCGTGGTCGGCTCGGCCGGTTTTTGGGTAACCACCTTCCAGCGGGTCTGCGTGGCAGACAGTGCTAACGAAGTAAACACGGCCAAAGCGATCAACATGCCTGGAATGAGTTGAAACGTTTCGGTCTTGAGGTCGAGGCTGTAAAGGCGGTGCGTCAACATGACACCGAACAACAGAAGAATCAGAATGC
>Ga0187893_10009446_pt1 | contig 14978 bp, 11 predicted proteins | sample MA1701074metaG_FD_139574 | JGI IMG/M metagenome (GOLD analysis project Ga0187893, IMG submission 139574) | White microbial mat communities from a basaltic lava cave in the Kipuka Kanohina Cave System on the Island of Hawaii, USA - MA170107-4 metaG ...
CAATCAATACTTCTCCCATCTGGACCAAGTCATCGAGAGTGTTGAAATGCAGTTCGATCTCTGGAGTAGAACAAACTCAACCTTGCGACAGTTATGCGCAATTACTTAAGACGCTATGTTTAACCTCGGCAAGCGATGGAAGGGCTTCTTGAAAATAACTTATGACAGGTGAACCGATCCGTTTCGAAGCTTCGTATCCATTTGCCCTTGGTCAGCGACGGAGTTCTCTGTGACGAACCGGGTTCGGGTGATGCAACTGACAGATACCTTAGATACGGGAGGTTACGAGAGAGTAGCTGTGAATCTAGGGAATGTCTTGCCTCGCAACCGATATGAGCCTTACTTGTGCACTACCAGGCGCGAGGGTTCCTTGGCCCACCTGGTAAGGCGGGATGTGGAATGGCTAAAACTCAATCGACGGCATCGCTTCGATGTCGGAGCGGTCCGCCGTTTGGTTCGATTTATCCAAGTCCACAAGATCGAACTGCTTCATGCGCACGATTCATCTCTATTCATCGCCTGCTTGGTCTCGCTGTTTCCACCTTACCCAGCAGTGCTCTGGCATGTTCACTTTGGCGAATACGCAGAGACAAGGGGCGCAATTTGGTCGCGTCGACTCATCGCACGCCTAGTTGCCGGAATAATCGTAGTTAACCAACCGCTCTTGGCATGGTCCAGGCGTCGGCTTGGTTTCCCGGCAGAGCGAGTTTGGTACATCCCGAATTTCGTTTGCGTGGCTGAACCGAACAATGACAAGCGTCCCATCCTGCCAGGAACAGCTGGTGCAAGGATCGTTTGCGTTGCAAATCTCCGAGTACAAAAGGATCACCTTACTCTTCTTCGGGCGATGGCGCTTGTGGTACAGCAGGTGCCAGCGGCCCATCTCCTGCTCGTAGGAGGCTGTCCCGACGAAGCGTATCGCGATCTTCTGCGGAAGGAGATACAGCGGCTTGGACTGGATCAGAGTGTTTCGTTGCTTGGTGAACGGCAAGATGTCTCCGAAATACTGTTGGCGTCGGATATCGGTGCGTTGAGTTCCAAATCGGAGGGGCTTCCCTTGGCGCTGCTAGAGTACGGCATGGCGAAGCTGCCGGCCGTTGCAACGAACGTCGGCCAATGCTCAGAGGTGCTCGATGAGGGTCGTGCTGGCATTCTGGTACCTCCTGGCTCACAAGGACAATTGGCTGAAGCACTGGTTTCGCTTCTTGAATCTCCCCATCTGCGCCTGTCTCTCGGAAACGTGTTATTCCGAAGAGTAAGAGACCGCTACAGTTCGGGTCCTATCATAGAGCAGGTCTCTCGAGTGTATGACCTGGTGCTAAATCGGACAAGAAGGACCTACAGGCTTCCATGTCACATTCAGTGAAGAACGTTCTCATAGTTACCGCATCCGCACCGGAAGGACTCCCTACGATGGGCTCCTTGGTTGCCGGACGACTGAGTCAGTCTCAGACGCGAATCTGTATTTTGGGCAGAGCCAAGACCGGCTGGGGGCGTCTGCTAAACACTATCTTTAGTGGTTTGCTTTTGGTTCCCAGATCCGATGTGATACTGGTCGACGTATTTGGCGGAAGAGCATTCGTTTACGAATCTGCGGCGATTCTTTATTCGCATTTATGCAAGAAGAGGGTCGTAGCGATGTTACATAGCGGCAACATGCCGGATTTTGTTGAGAGGTGGACGCGCTGGACGCGCTTCGTGCTGTTCAAGCCTGCGTTGGTGCTAGCGCCCCACAGTTTTCTACAACTACAACTATCGGCGCTCGGGTTGCGAATTGACGGCATCATCCCCAACTTTATTGAACTGGAAAACTACCCATTCCGGGAGAGAGCGGTGCTTGCGCCCCGCTTTCTTTACCTGCGTGGCATGCACTCGTTCTACAACGCACCAATGGCACTGAAGGCCTTCGCCTTGATTCAAGACAAGTACCCAGAGGCTCTCCTGACACTGGCTGGTCCGGAAGGTGAGGACTCGGAGTGCTGCCGAGCCCTTATTAGCACCCTGAATCTGCGCAATGTTTACTTAGTCGGAATTGTCCCGAAGAAAGAGATTCCCGCTCTCGCAGATCGGCACGATATCCATCTGCATACGAATCGAGTGGAGAATATGCCAGTGTCAATCATTGAGATGTGGGCTTGTGGCCTGCCGATCGTAGGTACGGAAGTTGGGGGAATGCCTCATTTAGTCCGCAACGGACAAGACGGCCTGTTAGTAGAATCGGAAGACTATCACGCGATGGCTGGCGCTTGCCTCGAACTTCTTGCGAACCAGAAGCTCGCCCAGACGCTCTCCTCATGCGGGCGGGCACGGGCAAAACAGCTGGCGTGGGAGCACGTGAGGCCTGCGTGGGAGAGGGCTCTCTTTCCAGAAGATGAGCTGACTGCAGATTCGACTCAGAATCAGGTCATGTTCGCTCACGATCTTCCAGATCTTCCGTCGGCCAAGCTGAAAGAGCCAGACGGAACCGGACGCTAAGATTTCTTGAGAGTTGTTTGATCGAATCTGACTTCGATAAGAGAGTTTGTTTTGTTTATTCCCGATCGGGGATGAGTTCTCGGCAATACACACGGGCCTATGGAGAAAAAATGATCACTGAATTGAATGGGCAGCTTCGCCGCACACTATTCGTCAGGATGCAAAAGTCATGAAAACAATCATTGGAGTTCATGATGGACACAATGCTGCCGCTGCCCTTTTGGCGGATGGCCGAATTGTAGCTGCGTTACAGGAAGAACGGCTGACGCGCCATAAGAATCAAGGAGGCATCCCGTACCAGTCCATAGATGAGCTTCTTGCGATAGCTAAGTCTACCTCTCAAGAGGTCACGAAAATCGCACTGAATGGGATGTACATGACCTACGACCACTGGAATCGCGACGCTCTCTTGGAGTATTTCGACAATGCGAGGGGGTGGACCGAACAACTGAAACAACCGCTCAGAGGTACAGTAGTGGATGATGTGTATCGAGGACGAAAGGTGCAGGAGCGGGTGGAGAAGTTTGCTAAGATTGGCTTTGAGCGGCGCATGTTAGCGCCGGTAGATCACCATACGGCCCATGCAGCGGCCGCCTACTATGGCAGCGGGTGGCAAGGAAAGGTACTGGTCCTCACGTGCGACGGCAGTGGCGACCGGCTAGCCGCAACGGTCAGCGTAGGCAACGGTGGACAACTGCACAGAATAGCCTCAGTTGCCGAAGATGACTCGATTGGTCAGCTCTATGCAATGGTGACATACTCAATGGGCATGATGCCCTTGGAACACGAATATAAGATCATGGGGCTGGCTCCTTATGTGGGGGATCAGAGTAAGGCCGCAGACCAGGCACGCCTTTTCTCGGATCTCTTTGAGTTCGATAGCACCAACCCTCTGGTTTGGAGGCGCCGCAAGGGTGTGCCGTCGATGTCGAGCGCGCACGCACTAATCGACAAACTCCAGAGGCGGCAAAGATTCGATCTCTTAGCGGCTGGTTTGCAGAAGTTTACCGAAGACATGTTGACGCAATGGGTACTCAACTGCGTGCGGGAAACTGGAATTCGCCGAGTTGCTTGCAGCGGTGGCGTTTTCATGAACGTTAAGGCCAATAAAGAGATATTGGCGCTCCCGGAAGTAGAGGAGTTGTTTGTTTTTCCGTCGTGTGGCGATGAAACCAACAGCATTGGAGCTGCCTATTGGGTGTTCGCGCAGGAACGCATCAAAACAGGTATGCCAGTCGACATAGAACCACTGGGGTCGATCTATTGGGGAAGAGATTGCAGTGATACCGAAATCGAGATGGAGCTTGCCCGGTTCAACGGAAAGGAACCGTTTCGTTACAAGCACACCGATAATATCGAAGAGGTTGCCGCAGAAACTATCGCACGCGGCGATGTTGTTGCGAGGGCGAAGGGAAGAATGGAGTTCGGAGCCAGGGGCTTAGGGAATCGTTCCATCCTCGCAAGAGCTGACAACATGCAAGTGGTGCGGGTAATTAATGACATGATCAAGAACCGTGATTTTTGGATGCCCTTTGCTCCGGCGGTTCTGGCCGAACGAGCTGAAGATTATTACATAAAGCCTAAGCCCATGCCCGCTCCCTGGATGATCATTGCCTTTGACTCGCGGCCAGAGGGTCGTCACAAATGTCCCGCCGCCCAACACCCCTACGACCATTCAGTTCGTCCACAGGAAGTAAGTGCAGAGTCGAACCCGGATTTCTATCGGCTCATGAAGACCTATGAAGAGATCACAGGAGAAGGCATCATCTTGAACACCTCATTCAACCTTCACGGTTATCCAGTCGTATACAAGCCTGCAGAAGCACTCGAGGTCTTTGACAATTCAGGCTTGCAGTATCTGGCCCTGGGTAATTGGTGGATTTGGAAGGAATAACAGAGCGATATTCCAGATCGGAAACACGACGTTCTGTTTCGCTAAAGTGGGCCGACCATACAAAACAAGCACACCATGGCGAAGTTATCTGGGGCGATCATGGAAGAATCCTGAGGTTAGAGACAGGGACTGTCGTCGACGAACCGATAACCAGTTCGTGGGCCCCAATGTCCCAGGAATTTCCCTGGGACCTCGAAGTGCCTAAGATATCCGTGTTAAACGTACTAACGGAAACCCCAGCATCAATTGCAGGTGAGATAGTTGTCAGTCTGAAGCCAAGGATAAGATTCGTAAGAGGTACAATTGGGGATGCCGAAGGGAGTGAACCATCGCTCCAGAAACGCGGCAAAATCGCAGACGAATTCTCTAGCTTGGGATCGCTCCAGCGCGAGTTAGCTTCTCCCGAAAGACTCGACCATCCGGCGAAATCCCGAGTACTGGTTCCCCAAGCAAACAGCTGTGCTGTGCCAAAGTAGAGATTGTTCCTCAAGGTATTCGCCCCGGATGGATTCATGTAAAAAGCATTTCCACCTGCATTTTGAAGAATGATATTGTTCCTGAAAGTATTATTAGCTATCGAGGAGCCAGCATTCTCTATCCGAATTCCCACGTCATTTTTAACTAAGGTATTATTATCGACCGTCCATCCCGTGTAAGGAGTACTTAGCTCAGGTTGAAATGCGAAAACCCCGCCATTTGCGTTCACGACGATGTTATTCGTGAGCTTAAGACCGTTCAGCGAAGCCGTTGAATTACCATAGGCCTCCACGCTCAGACCTATGCCTAACGCGTTGCTTTTGTTTGCCATCCCGGAAACTATTTGGTTCCAGTTCTTTCCGTCAGTGCTCAGATAGACGAAATTGCTATCGACAGTCGTGTTCGTGCTTGCATCGACGTATAAGTTTACACTCCAGTTGTCTGCAACTACGTTGCGCCGCATGATGGTGCCATTACAGCCGTTGGTTGCACTGAGACCTTCCCCGTGGTTCCAGTAAACATAGTTATCCTCGAAGATGTTCCCGTTGCTTCGGTCTCCGCAGGTTAATCCAGCTCCCCAAGACTGTCCATTCTTCTGCGCTGATCCGCGAGGCCAGTTAACTTGATTGGTATTGTAGACCTTGCAGTTCTTTACTAGATTGTTATGAGAATTTCCGTAAACCAAGATTCCAGACTCCCAGCTATCTGAAACCTCACAGTTCATGATTGTGTTGTTGGATGCCCCGGAGTACAGAAGCACGCCATTCTCTCCACGCGACACTCTGATTCCGTCGATGACAATCCACTGGGCTTGGTATATCTGAACTGTCTGGACCGTATTCGATTGGCTTTGCGAAGAATCATCTCGAATCAACGGTGATTCCCCAGGATAGTTCTTGAACGTGATTGGCGCTCCGGAAAGTCCAGAACGCGAAACCGTGAAAGGAGGATACGTTCCAGCGCGAAGCAGAACCGTGTCTCCCGGCGAGGCAATGTTTGCAGCCTTTTGTGGCGTGCGAAACGGTTGCGACGATGTACCAGAGTAGGAATCATTTCCATTAGTGGCCACATAATAGGTAGCAGCGAGAACCGGTGCTCCGTTCAAGGACAGCACGCCTGTCAGGACCAAGATCTTGAGATTGCTCATAAGCTTGCTTATGCAAGTTAAGTCAATTTTGAATTGCATGGTAAGTTTCATCAACCTTGTTTGGTATGTGGGCGAAAGCCATCCCGTCAACCCGTCTTCGCAACTTCGATGCCAAGATGCTTCTGTGGTATCTGAGTATGCGAAGAGAATCCGAAGCGGTTTGTCGTCAGTGACACAAAGGTAGAAATTGCTTCCGAAACTGAAAGCGAATCAACCCACACAGGGACAAAACTGTCCTTGACTGACAAATTTGTCACAGAGCGACCCGGTGTTCAAGTCTCGGCGTACGTGAAATTCAACCAGGAGCCCGCGCAATTCCCCGGCCTCTGCAGTCGGGTACTAAAGAAGGCTTCCTTCCCGGTAATGTAAGCATTGGCTAGTCGACGAGATCAGCAAACACCAATGGTATCAGTCGTTGTTCCTTGCCGCAATGAAAAGGAGCACATCGAAGCCTGCGTTCGATCCATTCTCGGGCAAGCACCGCCACCTGGTGGCCTTGAGATCATCATGGTGGATGGTATGTCTGATGATGGGACCCGCGATATCCTCACAAGATTGGCGGAAGAGAACCCGAGTCTCCGTAGTCTGGACAATCCAGGCCGGCTCGTGTCTATGGGCCTCAATCTGGGTATCCGGGCAGCTGTGGGTGACATCATCGTCCGGATGGATGCTCACACTGAGTATGCCGCGGATTACGTTCGCCAGTGTGTAGCCGTGCTCCAGGAGACCGGCGCTGCCAACGTCGGGGGACCTGCGCGGACCCGGAGTTTAGGCTACGTTCAGTCTGCTATTCGCGCCGCGTACCATTCCCCTTTTGCTTCGGGCGGGGCTCGCTTTCACGACGTTAATTTCGAGGGGTTCGTTGACACAGTGACGTATGGCTGCTGGAGGCGCGAAGTCTTTGATCAGTGCGGACTTTTCGACGAGGAATTGCTCTGCACCGAAGACGATGAATTCAATCTTCGGCTCGCCCGAGCCGGCAGGAAAATCTGGCAGTCGCCCCGAATCAGGAGCTGGTATTGGCCGAGAAGATCGCTTAGGGACCTCTTCCGGCAGTATATGCAGTATGGCTACTGGAAAGTTAGGCTCATCCGGAAGCACAAGATCCCGGCATCTCCGAGACACCTGGTGCCGGGAGGCTTCTTGTGTTTGCTTATTGTGTTGCTGGTGTTGTCACCATGGTGGCCGAGCGCGGCTTGGATTTGGCTGATACTGATGGGTATGTATTCCGCCTGCAATATTTTGGCTTCCTTTCTTGCAGCAGCCCGCTTCGAGTGGAAACTCTTGCCCCTTCTTCCGTTTGTATTTGCTTGTTACCATTTTTCGTACGGCTATGGATTCCTCCAGGGTATTCGCGACTTTGTCGTCTTGCGGCGCGAGCCAGCACACATCTACACGAAGCTTACTCGTAAATAGCCGGACACCACTCATGCCCAAACACGGCATTAAGGCGTAGAACGATGAATATTGGGTCCCGTGATCCCACCACAGAGGAAGAGGATCGGATCAAGGCAGTGTACGGGGAGAGGCAGGATGGAAACCGCTATTCGTATTTCAATCCAGGCTATCTCTTCCTGATTCACGGCTTAGAAAAACGGCTCTTGTTCTTGCTTTCGCGGTACGGTTGCGAGCCCCTAGGTACGAGAAAGATTCTTGAGATTGGCTGCGGAACGGGTCACTGGATCCGTGAGTTCATCAAATGGGGGGCTAGACCCGAGAACCTGGCAGGAATAGATTTGCTTGCCAGCCCGATTGGCGCCGCCAGACATTTATGCCCTGATGCAGTGACGGTCCAGCAAGGGAGTGCCGCAAACCTCAAGTTTCCCGATGCTTCGTTCGATTTGGTTGTCCAGTTTACCGTCTTTACTTCGGTGCTGGATCCTGGAATGAAGCAACAGATTGCCTCGGAGATGGTTCGGGTGCTGAAGCCGGATGGATTTATCCTTTGGTATGATTTTTTCATCAACAATCCTTGGAACCCGGACGTGCTGGGCGTAAAGAAGAGAGAGATCTACCGCCTCTTTCCGGGTTGTGGGTTTCACTTGGAGCGGATCAGTCTAGCACCTCCGGTCGTCCGTCTACTCGCTCCGTATTCCTGGCTGGCATGCTACCTGTTGGAAAGAATTCCATGGCTCCGCACGCACTATCTTGGCGTGATTCGGAAGGTTTAGCTGTTCACAGCAACGTTCCATCGACACACGTTGAGAGGTAGCCGATGGTTATGAAGAACGCTCGACGGCGAGAGTGCGCAACAACGCGTTTCGCTGACTTTCAACAACCAATCGATGAATATTGAATCAGTAGAGATAAAATCGGCGTGAAAAGTAAACCGATCACAAGAGCTGAGAGCCTAAAGCGAGCTGGTCTGGCGTTGGGTTCTGTGCTATTAACGCTCGCCTTAGTGGAGACTGTGCTCCGCCTCACGAACCTGGCCACAGACCTGCCGTGGGTACAGGGAGACCCGGTTCTCGGGTTCAAGTTCGTCCCGAATCAGACTGGCACCTGGGTGGTAGGGACAATCGGAGACAACAAAGCCAAGTACCGTATCAATTCGGACGGCTGGAACGCAATCGCCGACTATCGGGAGAAGCGAGACCAAGCAACCACCAGAATCGCGCTGATCGGCGACTCTTTTGTGGAGGCGTTGAACGTGCCTCCTGAAGAAGCAGTTTCAGCGGTTCTAGAAAGGGCCCTTTCGCGCTCGGGCAAAGTGGAAGTATATCCCTTCGGCATATCAGGAGCTTCACTCGGTCACTATCTCGCTATCCTGCGGTATGTACGTCAGCGATTTTCCCCAGACCTCTACATCATCAACATCGTTCACAACGATTTCCACGAATCACTGGCAACAGCAGATCGATCAGTTTTTCACGGCCTCCGGCGTACGGGAAGTTCATATGAAGAAGTGTTACCGCAGACCTATCGACCTTCATCATTCAGGAGGATCATTGGACAGTCAGCACTTGCCCGCTACCTACTTACGAATCTAAAACTCATGTCCAAACTTGAGAATATTGGCCGGATGAACAGTCCAAGCCGTGGGAATCAACCGCGTCAGTTCGAGGCAAACATTGACGTCTCGAACATCAATGTTAAAGAGATGAAGCGACTTCTTAGATTCCTGGTCGAAAAGTATCTCCGCGAAGTCGGTGATGACCCGCAGAAAATCGTGTTTGTGATGGACACCGAGCGCGAGAAGATCTACGAAGGGACTCATCCACGAAGCACCTCTGCCTTCCAGTACAATAAGCTGACCAGCGACATTTGTCGGGACCTCTCACTATACTGTCTCGACTTGACCGATCACTTCTGGGAAGACTTTCAACGAAATAAGCGGCGCTTCAACTCGGCAATCGACGGCCACTGGAATGAACACGGCCACGAGGTTGCTGCGAGCGCAATCGAGGGGTTCCTCATGAGAAACCATCTCTGGAGACGAACCAGTACGAGTTTCCCTGGCTTTCGATGAAATTACGTTTGATTCAGGGGTTGGATTGAGCTGGCTGGGCGTTGCGTTTGCTTCGAGCGCGGTGAAGGGGAGAATCATCAGACTGCGAAACGAGCAAGCCACGGAGCTTGATGCTTCCACAAGAGTGAATTCCGGCTGTGGCTGTAAGCGTGCCTACTTCATTTCGTTAGGCGGAGTAGGCTTGCGACAGTCTTGCTTACCGGATTGAAGTTCCGAGACGACACCCGAGACTCAATACGAGAATTCTCTACCATAAATTGAATGCAACTACCACTAGATGGAAATTGATTCCCTTCTTGACCGTCCGTGGCTCAAGGCTTACTGCTTTCGGAGATGAGGAATGCTGATTCTCGGTGTCTCTGCCTACTATCATGACAGTGCAGCCTGCCTCGTCCGGGACGGGGAGATTATCGCTGCGGCCCAGGAAGAGCGTTTCACACGCAAGAAGCACGATTCCAGGTTTCCCCGCAATGCTGTGCAGTATTGCTTGACGCATTTTGGGTTCAAGTTGGCTGACCTCTCATACATTGTCTTCTACGATAAGCCTTTGCTCAAGTACGAGCGTTTGCTGGAAACCTACCTTTCGTTCGCTCCCCGAGGTCTTAGGTCCTTCGTTGCTGCAATGCCTGTTTGGATCAAGGAAAAGATGTTTTTGAAAGACATGCTGAAAAAAGAGTTTGAAGGACTAGCCGGCGATGCGGCTAAACGTTCCTTGCCGCCTATTCTCTTTACCGAGCACCATGAATCGCACGCGGCCTCTGCTTTTTATCCCTGTCCGTTCGACAGCGCGGCCATTCTCTGTATGGACGGCGTGGGGGAATGGGCAACCACTTCCGCTTGGATGGGCGAGGGTAACAAGTTGACGCCCCTGTGGGAGATTGCCTTTCCACATTCCCTTGGCCTTTTGTATTCAGCATTCACCTATTACACCGGTTTTAAGGTCAACTCGGGTGAATACAAAGTAATGGGCCTGGCCCCCTATGGGAAGCCCACATACGTGAAGACGATCTACGATCATCTGATTGATCTCAAACCGGACGGCACGTTCCGTTTAAATATCGAGTATTTCAACTACTGCACCGGGCTTACCATGACCAATGGGAAGTTCGACGCCCTGTTCGATGGTCCCCCCAGGAAGGCCGAATCGCCTCTGACCCAGCGGGAAATGGATTTGGCCCGGTCGATTCAAGATGTCACCGAGGAGGCCATGCTGCGCTTGTCCCGAAGCCTACATCGTGAAACGGGACAGCCGAACCTTTGCCTCGCCGGCGGCGTGGCGCTGAATTGTGTCGGTAACGGCCGTATTCTGAGAGAAGGTCCTTTTGAGCGTCTGTGGATTCAGCCGGCTGCCGGCGACGCAGGCGGAGCGGTGGGCGCGGCTTTAGCCGTCTGGTATGGCTACGAAAAGAAAGTTCGTACTGCCAACGGTGCCACCGATGCGATGCGTGGCGCCTTTCTAGGACCGTCCTTCACCAATGACGAGATCGAAGCGCGTCTCCAAGACATCGGTGCTTGCTACGAGCGGTTGAGTGATAACGAGCTGTTTGACCGGGTCGCTGGCGAACTGGCGGCAGAAAGGGTGGTGGGGTGGCTGCAGGGTCGCATGGAATTTGGGCCACGTGCGCTTGGGGGAAGGAGCATCATTGGAGATGCCCGCAGCCCCAAGATGCAGTCAGTGATGAATTTGAAGATTAAATATCGGGAATCGTTCCGGCCATTTGCTCCCTCGGTGCTCAGAGAACGCCTGCCTGATTATTTCGAGATGGATGTCGATAGTCCCTACATGCTTTTGGTGGCTCCGGTCTTGGAGGAGCGCCGCACGCCCGTGACTGCCGAGCAACAGGCGCTGTGGGGCATCGACCTGCTCAACGTCCCACGGTCTGACATTCCGGCCATTACTCACGTGGATTTCTCCGCCCGGATCCAGACCGTTCACGAGCAGACCAATCCCCGCTATCATCGCCTCCTTAAGTCCTTTGAAGCCAAGACGGGGTACGGCGTGATTGTTAATACGTCCTTCAACGTGCGCGGGGAGCCCATTGTATGCAGTCCTGAGGACGCCTATCGCTGCTTCATGCGAACGGAAATGGATGTTCTGGTATTGGAGAATTGCGTGCTTTATAAATCGGACCAGAAGCCGCTGACTGAAGATACGGACTGGAAAGAGGAATTCGAATTGGACTAGCCCGCCTTCCAGATCACCTTCCTGAAATCGGGAATTGCCCAAAGCAGCTTGACCGACGACGGGCAAGAAGTAAGGGACCTCGAAGGGCGGGGAGAGGCATTGATGACGAAGGGCTCAAGCGAACTGCGCAAGTTCGGTTTCATCGTCGGCGGTATCTTTGGGTTGATCGGGCTGTGGCCTGCCATTCTTCAGCGCGGTTCGTTTCGCCTTTGGGCACTGGTTTTGGCTGGCCTGCTGATGCTTCCTGCGGTCGTATTTCCCAGAATCCTGGCCCCGATCCACCGTGGCTGGATGGCAGTTGGACACGTGCTGGGATGGATCAACACAAGGATCATTATGGCCGTTATTTTCTTTTTGGTGGTTACTCCCATGGGTTGGATGATGCGGGTGCTGGGAAGAGACCCGATGCACCGCCGATTTGAGCCGAATGCGGAAAGTTATCGGATGAACAAGGGCTGTCGCCCTGGGACCCATATGACGAAGCAGTATTGAGCCATTGTATCGAGGAGGCTGTCATGACTGAATTCATGGTGGAACTCTGGGGATTCATGAAGGAACGAAAGAAATTCTGGCTGTTGCCGATTATTCTGTGCCTGCTCTTTCTGGGGAGCCTCATTGTTTTCACGTCCGGCTCTGCGGTGGCTCCGTTCATCTACACGCTATTTTAGCGTGGATGACACACCTTCGAGGCCGGCACAAACGCGAAACAACGACTATGCAATCCTTGGGCACCCGTTCGGCAGACGGAAGGACACAAGACGAATCGCTTTGAGGATCACTTCGCCCAGCCTCGGCGAAACCTTGATTCATCCCAAATAGAAGCTGACTCGACGACCCCTCTCGAAAGGGGCGGTGTTCTATCGAGCGGGCTACAGGTCGATTCAAGAGTACAGTGGGCTGTGAGGCGACCTCCGTCAACGACGCGTCAAGAGGCTATGAGTACTGAACCCATCTTCAACCGACTCATTCTTCAGGACGAAACCGTGTTTGAAGGCCAAGCTTTCGGTTTCCCAGGGCCTGTTGCGGGCGAAGTAGTTTTCAACACGGGCATGGTCGGTTATCCCGAAGCACTGACAGATCCATCCTACAGGGGTCAAATTCTGGTTCTTACTTACCCGTTGGTAGGCAACTACGGAGTCGCTGCCAGCCAGGCGAACCCTGGCTCGGATGGTTGTTTTGAGTCGAGTCGTATTCAAATCGCTGGACTGATCGTGTCAGAGATCTCCGGCGGGTATCATCACTGGAACGCCAGCAAGAGTTTGGCAGACTGGCTGAAGGACGAGGAGGTACCAGCCTTATCGGGAGTTGACACGCGCGCCTTGACTAAGCTTCTGCGCCAGTCTGGAAGCATGCTCGGCATGATCGCTTCCAAGGCCCAGCATGGGCAGTTTTACGACCCGAACGAGGACAATCTTGTGGCACAGGTCAGTGTCGCCAGCCCCCGTACATATCCTAGAGGCAAGAATCGAGTCATTATCATCGATTGCGGCTGCAAAAGCAGCATCATCCGAAAGCTGTTGGATCGCGACATTACCGTCATCCAGGTCCCGTGGGATTATGATTTTCTTGGAGAGGATTTCGACGGTGTCGTGATTTCGAATGGCCCTGGCGACCCTAAAATGTGCGGTCGGACCATCGCAAATGTCAGACGAGCCATGGAGCGTGAGTGTCCCGTGTTTGGCATTTGTCTGGGAAACCAGATTCTGGCCTTAGCCGCAGGCGCCGATACCTACAAGCTCAAATACGGACATCGGGGGCAAAATCAGCCTTGCATCGAGGTTGGGACGAAGCGTTGCTACATTACGTCCCAGAACCACGGGTATGCTGTGGATATTCGGACGCTGGCGCCAGACTGGCGACCGTGGTTCAGCAACGCCAATGATGACACCAATGAGGGCATCCGGCATTCCTCAAAGCCTTTCAGAGGCGTGCAGTTTCATCCGGAAGCTGCCCCTGGGCCAATTGACACGGAATTCTTGTTTGACGAGTTTCGACAGAGCTTATGATCTCGTCGTCAGATGCTGAGATAGAGCGAGAAGGATAAGGGAAGGGATGAACGCAGCTGAACGAGGAATTCGGGTCAAGAACGCTGTTTCTTGATGACTCAGGTTTTCGGAGTCTTAAGTGCAGCGGTCGCCAGGAGAGGTGCGAGCCTGCAGGTAATTCAGGAAGACTGACTCAATGGGTTATGGATCACATACCTAAAAAAGTATTGGTTCTTGGAAGCGGAGCTCTCAAGATTGGTGAGGCCGGAGAATTTGACTATTCCGGCAGTCAAGGGATCAAGGCGCTCAGAGAGGAAGGAATCGCGACGGTGTTGGTCAATCCGAACATCGCCACAATTCAGACCTCAGATACTCTGGCGGATCAGGTCTACTTTTTGCCCGTTACGGCTGATTTCGTTGAGAGGGTAATCGAGAAGGAAAGGCCTGACGCCATCCTGCTTGGATTCGGTGGCCAAACTGCCCTCAACTGCGGCCTGGAATTGGATCGACGATGTGTGTTGAAGACCTATGGCGTCTCGGTGCTCGGCACGACGGTCCAGACGATTCGGGAGACTGAAGACCGTGACTTGTTTGTGCGGAAGCTGGCCGAAATCGACGTGAAGACACCCAGGAGCGCTGTGGCCAATTCAGTCGAGGATGCCGTCGCAACGGCTCGCGAAATCGGTTACCCAGTCATGCTGCGTGTGGCTTATGCCCTCGGTGGTCTGGGTTCTGGTTTGTGCATCGAGGAAGAGAGCGTGCGGGAGCGCGCAACGAAGGCACTCGCGCATAGTCCTCAGCTGCTCATTGAGGAATTTCTTACTGGATGGAAAGAGGTCGAATATGAGGTCGTCCGCGACCGCTTCGACAACTGCGTCACGATTTGCAACATGGAGAATGTCGATCCCATGGGGATCCACACGGGTGAAAGCATCGTCGTTGCTCCCAGCCAGACTCTAACGAACCGAGAGTATCACCTGCTTCGCCAAATAGCGATCAAAACAGTGAGGTATTTGGGAATCGTTGGCGAATGCAACATCCAGTTCGCTCTGGATCCACGATCCGAGGACTACCGCGTGATTGAGGTCAATGCTCGACTCTCGCGCAGTTCAGCTTTGGCTTCCAAAGCGACCGGTTATCCTCTGGCTCTGATTGCTGCCAAGCTAGCGCTAGGCTACAGCTTGGCGGATCTTCGAAATTCCATCACAGGTGTCACGACGGCCTGCTTCGAGCCGGCATTGGACTACGTGGTAGTCAAGATTCCGCGCTGGGATCTGCAAAAGTTCCCGCGTGTATCGACGCAGCTTGGGTCAGGCATGAAGTCCGTTGGAGAAGTGATGGCCATC
>Ga0187893_10009448_pt1 | contig 14976 bp, 12 predicted proteins | sample MA1701074metaG_FD_139574 | JGI IMG/M metagenome (GOLD analysis project Ga0187893, IMG submission 139574) | White microbial mat communities from a basaltic lava cave in the Kipuka Kanohina Cave System on the Island of Hawaii, USA - MA170107-4 metaG ...
ACCGCCTCGGGAATGGCTGCTGGAGTTGCTTCATTGCGCTGTCCAAGAACTCCGAGCCACGGGTCCGCATCATGATTTGCCTCCGCCCAACCGGCGCTGATGATTTGTGGCCATAAGCTTGCGAGGGTCTCCTTCTTCACATAAAGCACCCCGTTCTCGAACGGACCCATCAGCCATTTGTGCGTGCTACCCGTGTAGGAATCGCAGCCCATATCATGCAAGTCGAGGTCGATGAATCCAAAAGATTGCGCGCCGTCAACATGCGAGAGGATGTTTTTGCTTCTGGCAATAGCGCAAATCTCTTTTGCGGGAATAACAATCGCATTGTGGTTGCTGATGTGAGAGAAAGCCACCATGCGCGTCTTCGGTGTCATCGCCTTCTGGAAAATGTCAATGATTTCCTCTTTGCCCGCGGGGCTTGCCGGTAATGAGATCTTCTTTACTGAGAATCCCAAGCGCTTGGCCCGGTGTTCCCATGCCTGGTGGTTGCTGGGATGATTTTCAGTCCACAGCAGAACTTCATCGCCCGCCTTGAAGTCAAAGCCATTCACGATGATATTGTTTCCTTCCGATGTATTTCGGGTGATGCACACTTCTTCCTGGGACACACCCAGGTATGCTGAGAGCTTTTGGAGTGAGGTGACACGGATGGTGTCGAACCGGTCACGAAACTGGAATGACACATCCTTGCCGAGGTCATTAAGCGTTTGCTGCACAACCTGCGCGACTGCAAAGGGCGGCGGGCACAGGTTCGCCGCATTCATCATCACCAGGTTTGACGGCATTGCAAACTGTCGCTTGATCTGTTCCCAATAGCGCTCGTCTTGCGGGTCGGATGGCGCTGTGACCTCAGTCGGTGCACCGCCAAGTACGACAGTTGGCATTGCGAGTGTCGCTGTACCGGCTAGAAGTTTCCGCAGGAAATCGCGGCGTGCTGTTTGATCTTTTTTCATAATCAGCTTTCCTCTTTGGCAGCGGTCAGCTGCATTCCATGGTGTTCCCGCAGTTCTTCTACCAGGTCGGCCACCATGTGTTTTAGTTCGTCGGGCGATTCTATCTCCACGTTCTTGCCAAACATCAGCAGCCAGCGAGCCATCCAGCCCAGGTTGTCAAGAAGGTACTCGACACGTATGCGGTCACCGAGATCGGTCTGACCGATGCTTCCATACAACGGCTTGCTGCGCAACCCTTCCTTCCTGAAGACGGCAACAACCGGGATCATGCCGACGGGTGACTTCATCGTCTGGAAGTACTCCTGGAGTGATATGTGTTTGCCTTCGAACGTCTGGCCTGTTTCGGTGAGGTCACGGATGCGGTCGGAGCGAAAATCGCGGTACTCCTTCCGCAGTCGGCACCAGCCGATGAGGTGCCAGGCCATGCTGTAGTAGGATACACCTAGTGGCTCCACTTCTCTGCGGCTGCTTTCGCCTGCTGAGTTCGTATACATTATCTTCAGCACTTGCCTTGTTGCAACTGCCCGTTGAATGGCCGTGAGGAAGTGATCTGGAAACTCGGTGGTAGGACCTCCCTCCGATCGGTTGCGCAAAAAGACGGCGACGTTCGCATCCAACTGGGCCAAGTGGTCTTTTTCCTCCGAGTGGAGCACGGATTTGATCTTATGCAGTGCCGATGTGTAAGCCTGCCTGATCGATTTGTCTGTCATCTTTTCCACCAGCTTGCCGGCCAGCAACAGCGCGCCCGCTTCGTCCTGGGTAAACATCACCGGCGGCAGATGGTAGCCATCCACGATGAAGTACCCTAAACCCGCCTCAGATCCAATAGGAACACCCGCCTCCATAAGGGCCTTCACATCGCGGTAAACGGTGCGCGTGCTGATCTCAAACCTGTCGGCAATCTCTTCTGCCCTTACAATCTTCTGAGATTGCAGCTGGATAAGTATGGCCGTCAAACGGTCAATACGGTTCATACCCCGAATTTAAGCATCACCAGAATTTAATATACAGCGCAGCCAGAATCATTAGAATTCCGACGATCATGATACGGGAAGTGGCGTTTATCCTGAACATTTCCTTATCCAGTTCAAAGGCCCTGGGATTCACTTTTGGCCCCGCCATACTCAACAGCACCATCACGCCGACCGTGAAAAAAAAGGACAATGCCATGCAAAGCAGGAATGGAATTTCATAGCCTCCCCTTTCGTTAGGGTAGGCCGTGTACAGCAATGTATCTGTGCCAATCAATGTTGGCGCATAGTTGTTGAAAAACACCGAGAGAATGAATCCCGTGAATATGCCCACAACAGCGGCCGTTCCCGTAGCACGCTTCCAGAACATCCCAAGAATGAACATCGCAAACACGCCAGGGCTTATAAACCCGGTGTACTTCTGGATAAATGTAAAACCGCCCTCGCCACCAATTCCCAGCAAGTCCGACCAGGTGAAGAAGATCGCGATGAGCATGGCCGCAAGGACCGTGACACGGCCGACCCACACTTGTTGAAGTTCAGTCGCGCCGGTGTTGAAGTACTTCTTATAAATATCCAGTGTGAAGATGGTAGAGATACTATTGGCTTTCCCGGCAAGCGATGCCACGATGGCAGCCGTGAGTGCGGCCACGGAGAGTCCCTTCAAACCGGAGGGAAGGAAACTCAGGATGGATGAGTAGGCATGGTCCTTGGTGGTCAGTTCAGGGAGAAAATTGTTCTTTGCCAACACATACGCAGCAATGCCGGGCAGCATGACGATTACCGGCATGAGGAGCTTGAGGAATGCGGCGAAGAGGATACCTGTCCTTGCAGTTTGCAGATCAGCTCCAAGCGCTCTTTGGGTGATGTACTGGTTGCAGCCCCAATAGTTGAGGTTGACAATCCATTGGCCCGCCACATACATGAGAATCCCTGGCATGATCAGATACTTGTTGATCTCTTCCTGCGTGCTATCCGCTCCCGGCTTATCGAAGATCATGTGAAAATGATCAGGCGCTTTGTCCATCAAGATTTTGAAACCTGCCAGAGCGCCATTTGCTCCGAAGTTGCTCGCGACGACATCCAGCGCCAGGTATGTTGTAGCCAAACCTCCGATGATGAGCACGGCCACCTGAATGACATCCGTATAGCCAATCACCTTCATTCCCCCGAGCGTGATGACGAGCGCAAAAAGCGAAAGGCCAAGCAGGATCATGTGCAGCGAATCACCCCCCACCAGCCCGTTGATAGCCACAGAACCGAGGTAAAGAATCGATGTCAGGTTAACGAACACGTAAAGGAACAACCAGAACACCGCCATGATGAGCGCCGCGGACTCGTTGTAGCGTCGCGTAAGGAATTGCGGCATGGTATAAATGTGGTTCTTCAGATACACCGGCATGAAGTATACTGCAATGATGATCAGGGAGACCGCAGCTATCCATTCATAAGCCGATATAGCAATGCCCACGAAAAAGCCTTCCCCGCTCATTCCGATGAACTGTTCGGCAGAAATGTTGGATGCAATGAGTGATGCACCGATAGCCCACCAGGTCAAAGAACCTTCAGCAAGAAAAAACGCCTTTGAATCAAGTTCGGTTTTTTTCTTGTGTTGGTAGATCCAATAGCCGTACGAAGCAACAATGATGAAATAGGTAACAAAGACCAGGTAATCCCATAACTCCATGTGAGCACGATTGTTTTATGAAGCGACCCGGTGAGTTCCCTGAGCAAGCGTCATGGTGTAAAACTCCGGGACATTCCTAAAGGAAGCGAAATATTCCATGCTAACCAACGATCGGAAGTTTTCCGAAGCCCCAGGCCTGACCAGGTTGATTGTACATCCCCCGAATCCGCCGCCCATCATGCGAGCGCCTATGACAAGTTCAGGATGTTTACGGGCTGTCCCTTCAAGCACATCCAATTCTTCGCAACTGACTTCATACTCCGTACGCAAACCTTCATGGGTTTCGAACATCATCTTCCCCACCTCGTTTAAATTGCCCGCGCGCAATGACGCGGAAGCCTGTTGTGTGCGCTGCATTTCTGTTACAATGTAATGGCATCGACGGTAGACATCTGCCGTGAGCAGCGATTGGCCCTTTGACAACATCTCCAGACTCACATCCCTAAGGCTTTGAATTTCAGGATGTCGTTGCCGGAGCTTCGCAACGCCTTCTTCACATGAGGCTCTTCGATCATTGTAGGCAGATGACGTCAGGAAGTGTTTCACTTTTGTGTCGGCCAGAATGACGGTGCACTTTTCTGAGGGAAAGGGAACAACGTCGTGTGTGTTTGAGCGGCAGTCGAGCAACAGCAGGCTGTCGGCCTGGCCAAACAGCGAGGCATACTGATCCATAATTCCGCACATCACCCCGGCAAACTCGTGCTCAGCGCGTTGGGCAACGAGGGCAAGATCAAGTCTGCTGAGGCTGCTATTGGTCAATTCATTAATGGCAAATCCAAAACCGCAACAAAGGGCAGCAGATGAAGAAAGTCCGCCGCCCGGGGGAATGGTACCGCCAAAGACGCAGTCTAGGCCCCTCAGTACTTTTTGTCGCTTTTGAAATCCGTCCAATACACCCATGAAATAGTTGAACCACTTCGGTCCCGGCCTGAGTTCATCGAGTCCGAATTCCGATTGTTCTCCGAGGTCAGCAGAGCAGATCCGGCATTTTCCGGTGTCGTTAACTGTCGCCGCGAAAATGAAATGCTTATCGACCGCCCCCGGCATGACGAATCCCCCGTTGTAGTCCACGTGTTCACCGATAAGGTTGATTCGGCCGGGTGATTGAACCAGTATCGGACTGCCGCCGAAGCGCTCACGAAACACACGCAAGATTTTTTCCTGCAAGACCGTCATCCAACAAGTTTAGGAACTTTACTCGACTGGCCAAAAGCGGACACCTGCCTTCGAAACTGGACATCAAGCATCGTCGGAATTGCAGAATTACGGTCCCCTTACGGGCTGGTACATCCTTTGCCTCTCAAGGGCATGGTAAAAAACTTCCTGCTCCTTTTTGCCCGCAACCTGCGCAGGCAGAAACTCTTCTCAGCAATTAACCTCCTGGGGCTTTCGGTGAGCATCGCCAGCACCTTGCTGATCTACCTCTACGTGTCAAAGGAGCTTAGCTATGACCGGTTTCACCCGGGAGCTGACCGGGTGTTTCGAGTCAATCAAACCTTTATCTGGGGCGAGGGAGACAACACCCAGTTCGGTTCCACGGGACCCAATGTGGCCTTTGCGCTGAAGGAGGAGCTCCCCGAGATCGAACTCATTTCGCGGTTACACTCACGTGGGGACCTGATGGTCACGCGTCTCAGTGACAAGGGGAATATTGCCTCATTTATGGAACAACACGCAGTCACCGCCGACTCCAACTTCTTCAGGATGTTCAATTTTCCGCTGCTCAAGGGCAATCCGGAAACTGCACTCAAGGAAGCCCAGGGTGTAGTCATCTCCGAATCAATGGCACTAAAGTACTTCGGCGATGAGGATCCTATGGGCAAGTTTCTTCGAATCGGCTCTTCAGACGACCAGGCGGCGATCGACGCCGGCAGCAACTCACGGTCGCCCATCGACTTTGAAATTACAGGTGTGGCAAAGGACAGACCAGACAATACTTATATCGAATTTGACTTCCTTGTGTCCATGGAGAGCTTCCCCGTGATCAGACGAATGTCGTGGAGTTGGGTGTGGACTCAGTTGGAAACTTACGTCAGGTTCCAGGAAGGAACGGACATGGAGAAGACAAAAGCCAGGATGGCGTTGATCCCTCGCAAGTTCGCAGAGCAGACACTGAAGATCGCCATGAATCAGACTTATGACGAGTATGTCAAGTCTGGGAAGAAGTGGGAACTCTTTCTGCAGCCGCTCACAAGTATTCACCTGCCTCAAGTCCCCACCTACAACCGGATTGCCCAACCAGGCAATATCACCATTGTTTACGCCCTTACAGGATCTGCCATATTCATCGTCCTGCTTTCGTGCGTGAACTTTATGAACTTGTCAATGGCGCAATTCTTACGAAGGATAAAAGAGGCGGGCATTCGCAAGATTCTTGGTATTGGCCGCGGCGACCTTACTGTCCAGTATTTCATGGAAGCGGTTGCCTTTTGCGTGATCGCCATGGGCATCGGGCTCACGCTGGCACAAATCTATCTCCCTTCGTTCAACCTGATCAGCGGAAAACAGCTTCAAATTGATTTTGCGGATGGCAGCTTATGGTTGGCGCTTGCAATCCTTGTGATGTCGATGGCAGTTCTTTCAGGCATTTACCCGGCGCTGTTTTTGACGAGATTCAGCCCCGTACAAGCCATCAAAGGCAAACACCAGTCCGGACAGGAGGGGAAAGGACTACGGAACGGACTCGTGGTTTTCCAGTTTAGCGCCTCGATCGTTCTTATTATTTGCACGGCGATTGTATTTGAGCAAATGAAGTTCGTCACCGAAAGAGACCTGGGCTTCGATAAACAAAACCTGATTGTGCTGAACAATGTGGAAGTCGTCAAAGGACGTGAAGCGCTCACCGATGCGATTCGCGATCTTCCCGGCGCTCTACAAGTTACGAGGGCAACATCCCTGCCGCCATACATATGGGGAGGCGACACCTTTACAGCCAGCGGATCCGATGGAAAGGCATTCCCGATGAACTTCACCACGACCGATGATCAGTTTATTCCTGCGCTTTCGGTCAAACTGCTGTACGGCCGAAACTTTTCTGTTGAATTTCCAGCTGATACTGGAAGGGTGATTTTGAATGAGACCGCCGTAAAGCGTATCGGGTGGACTCTCGACGAGTCCGTTGCTGGAAAAAGGATTCAATACGACAACACGACGTTCGAAGTGATTGGCGTGACGTCGGACTTCAACTACTGGCCCCTCCAGGCGGACATTGAACCTCTGGGGATCTTTCATATCAAAAGCGCCAGAATCGTGGGAGACGGCGGCCGGGAGTTCCTGGGGATCCGTGCTGAACCTGGCGCTGAGGGAGTGAAGAATCTCATCCACAGCCTGGAGGAATTGTGGAAACTGCATGCCGGCGGTTCGGCATTTGAGTACCAGTTTGTGGATGACAACTTCGCAAAAGCCTTTCAGACCGAGCAGCAGTTTCGAAAATCACTGACTGTGATGGCTGCGCTCGCCATCCTGATCGCGAGTCTGGGCCTGCTGGGCATGATTGTTTACTCGCTGGAGTTGCGAACGAAAGAGATCGGCATTCGCAAAGTCTCCGGCGCTTCTGCCCTGGACATCCTGATTCTGATCTCAAGAAGCTACAGCTACCTGATCATCGCTGCCTTCCTTGTTGCCTCTCCCCTGGCCTGGTGGATGATGGACGTATGGCTCAGCGGATTCACGTACCGGATCTCGCCTTCACCATGGTTGTTTGTATCGATCGGCCTGGGAACCCTTCTCATAGCTTTTGTCATCACCGCTTATCATTCGGTACAGGCGGCGTTGACGAATCCCGTGGAGGTACTGAAGGACGAGTAACTGAAAAAAATAACTAAAGCCAAAGGCCAGGGAAAACTCGTTGAAAGCCTTTTGCTTGGAGCTTTCAGCCTTGAGCTTTTCGCTTGAGTGACCAGCCCAACCCGCCGAGCACCACAAGCAGCAGCACCCACGATGCTGCCATCGTGACCTTGTTCCCGACCACGTAGGGTTTCGGCTCAAAACGCATTATGATCGTGTGGGCTCCGGCCGGAATTTCAACAGCGCGTAAAACGTAGTCTGCCCTGATCAACGGTACCTCCTTGCCATCAACAAACGCGTGCCAGCCCCTGGGATAGAAAATCTCCGAGAATACAATCAGTCCTCCGGTGGACGAGTTGGCTTCGTACTTCATCACTGATGGCTTATGATCAGTAAGGCGAACAGTGGCAGCGCTGTCGAAAGACGTCAGCGGTCCAACTTTGAACTTCGTCTGGTCCACAACGGCTGTTGTTCGTGTATTTTCATCGCCTGTTGCCCTTAGTTCTTCTGCCGGGCTGTTCACCAGGACCAGATTGCGCACGAACCACGCAGGTCCATTGGCGGCACTATTGGGAATTACGTTGCCAGCCTCCGAACCGTACATGATGTACTTCACGTTAAGCATGTTCAAGACTCCATAGTTCGAAAAGTCTGCACCGCCCTGGCGCAGCCCATTGATCATTTCCTGAGTCTCCTTTGAAACGCAGGAATCTACAAGGTCCTGGTAGCGGCGAAGTTTTGCACCATGGTAGCCGCCAATCGAGTTGTGGAAGTATGAAGCAGAGGCGTCATTCATGAACCCCTGGATGTCAAACACCCTGTAGTAGTCCGCGTCACGGAGGATGGCCTGGCTGGCTGCTGTGAGTGGGAAGGCAGCCGGACGCTTGCGTTGAAAACTGTCTTTGGTCAGGTATCGCTTGTCAACAGTGCCGAGATCGAGGAGTATAAGGGTCACTACCAACCATCCAAGAACGCCATCCTTGATCCATTTCCGTGACGCTGCAAAGACTAGGCCGAAGGAGAGCGATGCAAACCAAAATGAGCGCCATGCGTCGCTGCGAAGCAAGTCCATACGGTCATTGCGCAAGGCCGTCCTGAGCCACACAGGGAGTTGCGCCTCTTCTGTCTTGAGGAATTCACCAAACCCGCCTGTCATCGCCATCAGCAGGCAGAAGCCCGGTACTGCCAGCATCCAAAGCAATTTCTTTTGGACCTCTTTGTTCCATCCCTTCGCAAGCAGTTCTTCCAGCCCAATCATCCCCAGCAAGGGCAACGCAAGCAAGGTAAGTACTAGTGTGAAGGTGACCGACCTGAACATATTATATCCGGGCAGGATGTCAAACAGGAAGTAGTTTAGTAATGCAAAATGCTCGCCCCAGCTGAGTACGATGCCGACAAGCGCCATGGAGGCCAACCATATCACATACTTCCTTTCGGCAAAGGCTAATCCAATGGCAAACATCAGGCAAATCACGGCCCCCGCATAGTAGGGTGCGGACAAACGCTGGGGTCCCCAATAAGACGACGTATAAGGAGCAAGCTGATTAAAAGCCTCGTTGTTCCCTGTATTTAAAAGAGCTGCGTATGTATCGCTCTTCTCGTCTCGGATTAAATAGTTACCGCTGGCGCCGCCGTAGAAGTCCGGGATCAGCAGCACGAATGGTTCGGACAACGCGTTGCTGAATTCAAAAGCATAGGCCTTGCTTAAGCCGGCAGCGTCTCCTTCACCCGTGTTCAGCAGTTCAGAGGGCCCGCGAATAGAGAACCTGCTGTACTCCTTTATTGCCCAGAATTGTCCAAAGAAGGTTGCTGCTGCCAATACAACAGCGGGGATCAATAGCCCGACATTCCTGAAAAAGCCGGCGAACTGTTTTTCACGGGCTGCCAGCGCAAGCTGCATCAATCCGTAACCCGCAACAAAGATGATCATGTAGTATGTCATCTGTGGGTGGTTCTCGCGAAGGTGAAGGGCCATGGCAACTGTCGTAACGGTGAACCCCAGCGCACGCTGGCCCGAGAATGTCTGATGAATCCCGGCTACCACCAATGGTATGAAGGCTATGGCGCCAATGCGCGCGCTATGTCCTGCAATGAGGCCGATGATCATGAATGAAGACAGACCAAACGCCAGCGCGCCTGCAATGGAAAGAGACGGACGAACACGAAAACTGAGCAGCAGAATGTAATAGCAAACAAACGCCAGGAAGATATTGGCAATGGGATGTGGAAGAAACACGGAGAGCGTTTTCTTCAAACCTTTAACTACATCGTCGCTCCATTGGAGATTGACCAGGTAAGCGGGCATTCCGCTAAACATGGCACCAGCCCACAACCCCTCCTCGCCTGTTGCGTCGCGATAGTCGCGCAAGGCCTTGCTTGATCCGAGGAATTGCTGGATGTCATGCTGGTTCAGCGCTTTGTTCTCAAAAAATACGGGGCTAAAGAACACAACCGTGACCAGTAAGAACAGCAGCACAGCCAGCAGGTGCGGGAGAACATCCCTGGAAAAATCGATTTTCATCTTGTCGTGGTAATGAAGGCCGCAAAATAGCAAGAATGGGCCAAAACGACGTTTTTCTGATGCTCCAGGGCCATTGCAAAAAAGGCCAACAAATTCCTTAAACCTTTCTATCCCAAGGTTGTCAAAGGAGTACCACAGCTATGCGCCGGCTCCTGGTGCAGCAAAACTTCTTCGAAAAGTTGCCGACATTTTTTTAAACGGCGTTCGCCGGCAGGCATCTAAGAACCAAAAACTAACCTGCTATGAAAACGAATGCATTTATTCACAAATCAGGATTCTTTGCTTTCCTGATTATCCTGCTTGCCGCCTTCAGTTGCAACAACCTGGACAGCGGCACTGAGTTCTCGGCCGAAGATACCGATGACATGGGCGCTGAATCCCTGGAAGAGTCTTCGAACGATGATGCCGAAGACCTTGCCATGACAGCCCTTTCATCTGAATCTGCCGCCGGCGGAAAAATGGCTGCTACAGACGACCGCTTTGCGTGTGCCGTAGTTACGCGCACGGGCACTGTGGACGCCGGAACGGTCCGGATTGATTTTGGCGACGGCTGTACCGACAAGCGGGGCCGTGTTCGCCGCGGGGCGATCGTCATTGTATTTAACGGCTTCTGGAAGGTACCCGGCTCAAGCTGGTCTGTCTCTTTCGATAATTACTCGGTCAACGATGTGAAGTTGGATGGTGTCAGGGTAGTGACCAATATCACGACCGACACATTGCGCCGTCGCTTCCAGGTTGACCTGGAAAACGGAACAGCCACCTGGCCAGATGGTCGTATCTCCCGCCGGAGACTGCATCACATCCGTGAACATGAGTGCGACCTCAACAACGTGCTCATCCGCCTGATCATCTGGGGTACTGCCGATGGCAACCACCGCAATGGCCGCGGTTATCAAATCGAGATCCTTGAGCCGCTGATATACAGCCGCGAGTGTCACGACAAGGGTGTGATCATCCCTGTAAAAGGCGTGAAACTCATCAAGCACGGCAACCGTCAGATCACCGTCGACTACGGTGATGGCCGATGTGACAACATTGTCACCCTGATCAACGTGAACGGCCGTACGAAGGACATCCGGATCGGAGGGTAACGCCGGGTAGCCTCTTACGACAGCACCGCTTCGCCGCAAGGCAGGCGGTGCTTTGCTTTTATGCTATCTTCACACAAACCCTTCATCTATGAGACCGTTTTTCCCGGTGGTTCTTACTGTCCTGTTCTCATGCGAACAACCCGGGGCTGTATCCGACACGAAAGCTGATGAAGCAGCTATCCGGGCGACCATCGATGCCGGGCAGATTGCCTGGAACAACGGTGACCTGGAAGCTTTCATGGAGAGCTACTGGAAATCCGATTCACTTCAGTTTTTCAGTAAGCGCGGACAAAACAACGGCTGGCAGGCCACCCTCGACGGTTACAAGAAATCCTACTCAGACCGCGCCCTCATGGGTACACTCCACTTTGAGATCATTTCTGTCACGCCGATTTCGGCAGGTGCTTATATCGTTTTGGGAAAGTACACAGTAACCCGATTGGATAATCCACTTGAAGGTGCGTTTACCCTAATCTTCAAGAAAAAGGATGGAAAGTGGGTGGCCGTATATGATCATACTTGTTGACCGTCAGTGTCTTCGCCGTTGCGACGCAGGAGGATACCGCGAACCTCGGCCCAGACAATAAAATGCGTCGCTTTGATCCAGCACAGAAATTACTTCGTGCCGATTTAAAGTGACTGCTCGCCAGCAGGTGCGAAGATCGCGGCACTCCGCAGCCGCTCAGGCCGCGAAGATTGACCGAATATCGAATAACAAACAAGATAATTTGAAGTTGAAGATTGGCTAGTGCTTCATCTCCTCCCTCACGAAGTTCATCAGCTCCCTGATGTACGTCTTGCTGAAATCAAACTTGATACCCGCAGCCTTGTAAATCTCCGGAATCGTCCGCAGGTTGCCCAGCTTCAACGCGCGCCGGTAGCCTTCAAGGCCTTCCTTCTTATTTCTGCGGAAGCTCCGCCATATCGCGATGGCACCAAGCTGTGCCATGCCATATTCGATGTAGTAGAACGGCACCTCGAAGAGATGGAGCTGCTTCTGCCACATGTAGTTCTTCGCCTCCTCAAATCCGGTCCAATCTGTGACGGTATCGGCGAACAGCTGATAGACAATATTCCATTGTCGCTTGCGCTGTTCGGGCGTATGAGCAGGGTTCTCATAAATCCAGTGCTGGAACTTGTCGATGGTGGCAACCCAGGGAAGGGTCTCAATGATGTCCTCAAGCTGTTCCTGGCGGGCGCGGGAAAGATCGTCGGGATTGGGGAAGAATACATCCCAGTGATCCATCGACAGCAACTCCATCGACATGGAGGCAAGTTCAGCCACTTCCATCGGCGGACTCTTGAAATCAGCCAGTGAAAGATCCTTAGTGAGAAAATTATGCACAGCATGACCACCTTCATGCATGAGCGTGGTCATGTCGCGCATTGTCGAAGTGGCATTCATGAAAATGAATGGGATGCCTGTCTCGGCCAGGGGATAGTTGTATCCACCGGGCGCTTTTCCCTTGCGGGATTCAAGATCAAGGTGTCCGATCGCCTCCATGGTCATCAGGCAATCGCCAAGGAAAGGATCCAGGCGTCGAAACGCCTCAATCCCCTTCGACGTAAGGTCTTTGCCACCAACAAACGCCTTTAATGGAGGGCGCCCTTCTGCATCCACAGCCTTGTCCCAGGGACGCATCGTGGCCAACTTCATCTGTTCCTTTCTCTTCTCCGCCAATTCTTCCAGAAGCGGAACCACCTCTGATGACACAGACTCGTGGAAATTGAAGCAATCCTGTGGCGTGTAGTCAAATCGTCCATATGACTTGAACATGTAGTCGCGGAAATTTCCGAAGTCTGCGTTCACAGCGACCTGATGACGGAGCCCTATTAGTTTGGTAAAAAGATCATCCAGCGTTTCCTTGTCATTGAGCCGTCGAGTCGACATGAGCCGGTAGACTTCTTCCCGAACAGACCGATCGGTTTCCAACAGCAAAACGGCAGCCTGCTGAATGGTCAGCTCCTGGCCTTTCCATTGAACGGTCATGGCCCCGTTGATCTGTGCATACTTCTGCGATTCCAGATTGATCTCGGTGAAGAGTGGCACGTTCTCCTCCCGGAAGATTTCGATGTCCTTCTTCAGGTTTCTAATGAGGATATCATAACCTTCTACTTTTGCCAGATCGTTAAGAAAGGGTGAATCGGCAGCCTTCCGGTTAAGTTGATCTGCAAGCGGGGCGATCCTGGGCTGGATATTTTCTACAAAGTCCTGGTATTTCTTCAGGTAGTCCTGGTTCTCCGTGTAACAGGTCATTCGGATATAACGCCAACCAAGGTCTTCACTGATGGCGGATTCCAATTCACTGCGGTCCTGCATCCATTTCCGCAGGTCATCGACTGAACGAATTTCTCGTCCGGCCAGGTTGTCGAACCAGGGCTTGAGTTCATCCCAGGTGGTGATGGCAAAGGTCTCGGCAATAAACCTGCGGGCAGGTCGCGTCGGTAAAGCAGTGGTTGGCATATGTGGAAAAAGTGCAAGATAAAACACCATTACATGAAAATGGAGCTGGTGCTTCTCAAGGACCTAAACATTCGAAACCTCTCCCCCAACAGGTCCATAAAAAAACACCCATGTCGAGAAGTCAGCCGTAAACTTCTCAAACCTATGCTCCACGCCTGCGGCGACAAACAAGAAATCAGCTTTCTTGACCTTCACGCGTCTGGCACCGTTGAAAAACGTCCCCATTCCTGACGCGATAACATAAACTTCATCACGGTCGTGCGGCTGTTGGTTGTCAACCTTACGAGGTTTGTACAATTCCACCGACAATGAGCCGTGTTTGAGCAATTCAATAAATGTGGACTTGCTTTTATTCAGCAGCCTGGTGGCAGCGACGAGTGGTATTTCCGAGTTGTGCATACGGAATCAATTTACCCCAATTAAAGAATATGGGACCACCTGCCCTTGTGGGCGCCGAACGGAGACTTCGCTCAATGCGGCGATGGCTCACGTCCCCAAATAAAGATTGCGCTTTATGAATACGGGAATGATGGCTTGCCCGCATCAGAGGGCTACGTTCGCCAGGTGAGCGGCCTGACGGATGACCTGGACCTGATTTCCGAAAAGCTGTTTGCGCTCACCAGCAACGGAGGAAATGAATTCTGCGGCAAAGTGATTCGGACTTCCTTGAACCAGCTGGCCTGGTCATCTTCGAATGCAGATTTGAAAGTGATCTTCATTGCGGGCAACGAACCGTTCACGCAAGGTTCGGTCTCCTATCGAATCGCCTGCTCAGTTGCAAAGGAGAAGGGCGTAGTGGTGAACACGATCTTCTGCGGAGATTTTGATGAAGGTGTCCGTACTAATTGGAGAGATGGTGCCAACATCACAGACGGAAGCTACATGAGCATTTGAGCAAGACCGTAAGACCGTCTATATACCTTCTCCCTTTGATTCGAAAATTGACACGTGCAATGAACGGCTGAACAAGACGTATATCTACTATGGCGCCACCGGGGAGAGAAAGAAGGACGCACAAGCAACGCAGGATATGAATGCGGAAAGCTATGGCCTGGGCAACAAAGTTGAGCGGGCAGTTTTCAAAAGCTCCCATGCCTACAGGAATTCATCCTGGGATCTTGTTGATGCCGCCAAGGAAGACGAGAGCGTCATCCTCTGGCCCCCGCGTCACAACTCCCGGAAGAAATGAAGGCCATGTCCGTGGAACAGAGTAAGGACTTTGTGGCTCAAAAGTCCAATGAGCGCATGAAAATTCAGAAAGAAATCCAGGAGCTGAACAAAAGCCGCCTTGCCTACATCGCTTCACACAGCCAGGGGAATTCTGACACCATGCTGGATGCGGCGATGATCAAAGCCAGCCCGATGCAAGCTTCCGGTATTCTAGTGCCATTACAACTAATATTTCCTAAAAACATTTAAAGCGCAGTTTTGGCTTCCTGCCTCTCTGTTTCGAATGGTAATGTAACGGTAAATTCTTTTCCGTCGCTCCAGATGGCTCTGGTC
>Ga0187893_10009449_pt1 | contig 14975 bp, 18 predicted proteins | sample MA1701074metaG_FD_139574 | JGI IMG/M metagenome (GOLD analysis project Ga0187893, IMG submission 139574) | White microbial mat communities from a basaltic lava cave in the Kipuka Kanohina Cave System on the Island of Hawaii, USA - MA170107-4 metaG ...
CGATTCCCACATAACATCTCATGGCAACCTCCTTGATGTAGGTGGAGAAGAGCCGGCACGTCACGCACGACGCCGACTTTATACTCCACAAGAGGAGCCTTCGAGATGATCATCGGGAGTCTTGTTACTCGACAAATACCTACGTGTGGAGGCGGCGTTCGAGTTCGGCAGGATCGGCGTATTCGAGAAAGAGTTCGACGGCTTCTTTGAGATTGGCTGTAGCTGATTCGACCGTGTCTCCCTGGCTGGCCACGTCCAGTTCAGGACAGAGCGCGACGTAGCCTGCGCCTTCCTTTTCGACGATCGCCGTGTAGCTCGTTGTCGCCATGGCACCGTTCCCCGTTGCCTAAACCTATCAAGCGGTCACAGGCCGCATTATAGCCGATCCCTTTCCCAATGCCCAGCATGTCGTGAACTACGGCCGCGAGAGGCAAGAAACGAGGGGGGATTGCGACGACCGTCTCACCTTCCTATGATAAAGCATCTCTATCCTGGAGGGCTTACCCATATGGCAGAAGTGCTTCGCATCAAAACCTCAGCCCCAAAAGAGGTTGTGGATCTGACCGATCGGCTTGAGGCGATAGTCCGGAAAGCCAAGCTGCAGGACGGAGTCTGCGTTCTGTTTGTCACGCACACGACGGCGGCGGTGACGACCGGAGAGATCGGGGAGGGGACGGAGCAAGATCTGTTACAAGTCGTAGAGAAGATGATCCCCCGCATTCAGTTTCAACACGCGCATAATCCCGCGCATGCCTGGTCGCACATGGCCTCGTCGATTCTCGGGCCGTCGCTGACGGTGCCGGTGTCAGGCGGCAAGCTGGTGCTCGGCACATGGCAATCGGTGATGCTGGTCGAACTCGACGGCCCGCGCGAGCGCACGGTCCACGTGACGTTGCTGCCGGCGTGAGACGAATTCAAGTCGCAGTGCTAAATGGTGTTTTGCTAATAAGCCCTTTGAAAATCAGGCTTACTCAGGATGCGCGCAATATCGATACGAGTCCCAGTTCGTGTAAAGACGACTCTATAGTCTCCCGCCCGTAGTCGATAGAGTGCCGTCCTGAAACCCTGTAGCTTCTTGATGCGCTTTCCATCCGGGATGGGATCGTCAGCAAGCCGAGCGCAGTCGGCAAGAATCTGTTTGGCTATCTTATCGGAGAATTGATCAAGATCGCGCTGAGCCTGAGAGGAAAGGAATACCTGGGAGGTCACGCCGTGCGAGTCTTCTTCTTGAACCGCGCAGTATGGTAGTCGGCCAACGCCATGGTTTTGCCGGCGCGAATGTCTCTTAATCCGTCCTCGATTTTCTTTCGCAGCTTCGGGCTATACGCCAAGAGGGCATCTTCAATATCGTCCTCCGTGACAGGGACCAGCATGGCGGTTGGGCGCCCATGTGTTGTCACTAGGACGGTATTTCCCCGCTCGACGGTTCGAAGCATCTCGGAGGTTTTGCTCTTCAGCTCACGCACATTGGTAAACTTCACATGACCTCCTGTGGTTACAACTGTGACCACAGTTTAGAGAGTGCTCGAGGTAGAGTCAAGAGAGAACCTAGGAGTTGCAATGTGTAAAGGTCCAGCTTATCGCCGCAGGAAGGCGATCCAGAGCCAGAGGTTCAGCGGGCTGGAATGGTGTCGGTGCCGGTGATGGGCGGCAAGCTGGTGCTCGGCACGTGGCAATCGGTGATGCTGATCGAACTCGACGGCCCGCGCGAGCGCACGGTCCACGTGACGTTGCTGCCGGCTTGAGGTGAACCCAAGGCACAAAAGCAATTAATGTCTTCAACTCAAGGATTGAAGGCTGGTGACGTCCAATCGGGTCATCCAGATGGGAAGCTGTGTGGTGGTTCAAGATGATGGCGACTGACTGTCTGCGACTGCTTAAGTGTGGTATGCTACGCATGTTTGAGGTTTCGGGAGCCTCTCATGACCACAAATCGAATTGAGATGAACTCCAAAGTGATGATGGGCAAGCCTGTCATCCGAGGCACGCGCATTCCCGTCGAGCTGATCCTTCGAAAACTCAGTGAAGGGGCAACAGAAGCCGATCTGCTTGATGCCTACCCTCGGCTGACCAAAGCCGATATCCAAGCTGCCATCGGCTATGCAGCCGACACCGTAGCACATGAAGAAACGGTGATGGTGGGTGCTCCATCTCGCAAGAGAACCAAACGCTAATCCGTGCGCTTCCTAGTCGACGAAAGCTGTGATTTCTCCGTTGTGCGGGCGCTTCGGTCCGTTGGCCATGATGTGGTGGCGGTTGCAGAACTGTCGCCGGGCTCTGATGACACCGCAGTTATGGATCTGGCGCATCGTCAAGGGCGCATTCTCCTAACGGAAGACAAGGACTTCGGACAGCTCGTCTACGCACACTCGCAAGTGTCTCACGGCGTCATTCTCTTTCGTTATCCTGCAAACGCTCGAAAGATTCTTCCAGCGGCTGTCGTGAATCTCGTCGCCGAGGCTCAAGATGAGTTGCCTGGAAGCTTCATTGTGATGAGCCCAGGTCGCGTTCGAATCGGCAGGAGTAAGCAGTAGCACTCACTATACAGGGGTTTCTTGAATTGAAGGGCCCTGGGTAGGATGCTGCCGGAGAATTGATCGAGATCGCGTTGAGCGCGGAATGACAGAAATCTCTGCGCGCGACATGAGTCCTAAAGAACGGAGAACCTACCATGCGCAAGCTCAAGAGCAGACCGACGTTCAAGACTGAGCAAGCGAAGGCCGCCTTTTGGGCTTCACACGATTCTGCGGCGTATGTCGACTACTCCAAGGGACGCCGGCTGTTGTTCCCGCGCCTGAAACCGTCGACGGAAACTATTTCCCTCCGCCTGCCCAAGTCGCTGCTCGACCAACTCAAGACCTTGGCCAACAAGCGCGACGTACCGTATCAAACCCTCTTGAAGCTGTTTGTGCTTGAACGCGTACAAGCTGGACTTCGCCCGCGACCTGCCAAAGCTTCGTGATATTGGCTCTATGCTCGCGCCTGGAAGGCGAGCAATCACACGCAAGCTCGATGCCGTTTTGGACCAAGTTCGAGTGAGTGGCCCGCTTATCGCCGAAGGAAGGCGATCCAGCGCCAGAGGTTCAGCAGGCTGGCGAGGGAAGCCGCCACGTAGGTCAGCGCGGCTGCGGTGAGAATGCTGCGCGCTCCCTGCTCATCTTCTGGTGACAGGTAGTTGCCCTGGCGGAGCACGGGAAGGGCGCGCCTGAAACTGGCGTCCCACTCGACTGGGAGCGTGACGAGGTGGACCAGCGTGGCGATCCCCATCGTCGCCATTCCGGCCATCATGACGACGACACTCGCGACCGGGGTTCGAGCGACGGCCGCCGCGATCGGAATCCCCATCATCAAGACCGCTCCGACCTTCTCCGCGCCCTGCGCGACTTTCACGAGCTTGGTGCGTTCCGCCAGTGGCTGGTACCCCAGGTGGTCTTGAATGGCATGTCCAACCTCATGGGCGGCGACCGTAATCGCCGTGAGAGATTTCCCATCGAAGATCGCGGGTGTCAGGCGTACCGCTTTGCTGAGAGGATCGTAGTGGTCGCCCTTCTCGGTCGGTTCGACTTTGATGTGCTGCAGATCGAATCGATTGAGCAGGTGCCGGGCCAATTCGCCCCCGGTTCCCGGATAGTCATCACGGGGCGCACTGTGCTTGGCAAATACCCTCCTGGTCCAGAGCTGTGGCCCGACAAGGACCAGGGCAGCCACGATCAAGAATAGGACGAGACGCACCATGGATCTATCTTCCCCTATCCGTACAGGCTAACACAATTGAAGACAGGAACTGAAAATTTGGCTACAATCCCTCGCCATTGAGCGATCAACGAGTTCCTTGCATGGAAGATTTGTAAGGACCTCGAAATTCCAAGACCGTCACTGAGAAAGCATGACCATCACTGACAGCGAATCGGCTGATATTCCCACCCCGACGGGGCCGATGCGGACCTATGTCTTTCGCCCTGTGGCGGGGGGACGCTATCCGGGACTGATCCTGTACTCGGAGATCTTCCAGGTCACGGGACCCATCCGGCGCATGGCGGCGATGCTGGCTGGCCATGGCTTCGTGGTGGCGGTGCCGGAGATTTTCCACGAGCTGGAGCCGGCGGGCACGGTCCTCGTCTACGACGAGGCTGGCGCGGCCCGCGGGAATCGGGACAAGATCGCCAAAACCCTGGCGAGCTACGACGGCGATGCGCGCGCGGCGCTGGATTATCTGGCGTCGTTACCCCATTGCACGGGCAAGCTGGGCGTGGTGGGCATTTGCATCGGGGGGCATCTGGCGTTTCGCGCGGCGATGCAGCATGATGTGCTGGCCGCTGCCTGTTTCTACGCGACAGACATCCACAAGCGCAGCCTGGGGCAGGGCATGTATGACGACAGTTTGGACCGGATCGGCGAGATCACGGGCGAGTTGCTGATGATCTGGGGCCGGCAGGACCCGCACATTCCCCGCGAAGGGCGGGCGCTTATCTACAATGCGCTGAGCGATGCCGGCGCGCATTTCCAGTGGCATGAATTCAACGTCGCGCATGCCTTCATGCGCGACGAAGGTCCCCGCTACGATCCGGCTGCGGCCCGGATGTGCTACGACATGGCGTTGGAGTTATTCCACCGTCGGTTGGGCGAAGGCGGAACATAATCTCCATGTCCAATCGATCCGACTTCAGCTTTTTCGAATCGCTCACCAGAGACCACCGTCAGCGTTTCTACGAACAGCATCGGAGGCTCGCGCTGCTCATGATCCTCATCTTGTTGCTGGCTCCGTTTGCCGGGCTCTACGTGACGGGCCTGCTCGGATCGGTGGTCGGCGTGCTGCTGTCTGTCGCTGCCTACTATTTGACGCCCCCTCTCTGGATCATGCTCGATCTCCAATAGCCACATTGTGTCAGGTATATTCTGGAGGCAGAAAAGGTACCGAGACGTTTCTTAAATGATCGTGGGCGTGACGCATGAACACCGCATATGACGTCATTGTGGTCGGCAGTGGACCGGCCGGGTCTCTGGCCGCGTGGAGGCTGGCGAAGGCGGGCGTGGCGGTCGCCGTGCTCGAGAAAGCCGCGCTGCCGCGGTACAAGACGTGCGGCGGCGGGATCGTGGGACGGGCCATGCAGGCGCTTCCTGTGGACATGCGCCATGTGATCGAACAGGAATGTCATACTGCCCAGTTGAATGTTCTCCCTCCGGGATTGTCGTTCACCACACGTCGACCGTCTCCCATCGTCTTCATGACGATGCGGTCTCGGTTTGACGGTACTCTTCTTTCAGCCGCTCAAGCAGCCGGGGCTGTCCTTCACCAACGCTGCGCGCTCGAGGACGTCTCGCTCCACGACGATGGCATCACGGTGGTCACGAACGCGGGCTCGATGCGTGCCAAGTTCCTGGTGGCCGCCGATGGAGCGCTCAGCCCGGTCGCGAGAAAAATGGGTCTTGCCGATGGACGCACGCTCATTCCGGCGCTCGAGTACGAAGTGACGGTGCCTCATAGCCGGTTGGATGCATTTCACGGCACGGCGAGATTTGATTTTGGATTGCTCCCTCATGGGTATGCGTGGGCCTTTCCCAAGAAACATCACTTGTCGATCGGGGTGCTGTCGATGGCGCAACGGGGAAGCGACCTCAAATCCTCGATGGCGAGCTATCTCACCGCGCTCGGCTGTGGTTCCGTTATGTCGATCGAGCCACACGGTTTTGTCATTCCCATCCGACCGCGCAGAGGACCGTTTGTCGACAAGCGCGTCGTGTTGGTCGGTGATGCCGCAGGGTTTACCGACCCCGTCACCGGAGAAGGCATTTCGTTCGCCCTTCGGAGCGGCGTGATGGCGGCGCAATCCTTGATTGATGGGAATTTGGAAGAGGAGTCAGTCAGAAGCACATACACCCGCACGCTGGCTGATACGATCCTTCCTGAACTGCGAACCGGACAAGTGCTGGCCCGGCTGCTGTACCACTTTCCCCGCACACGCTCGTGGGTGTTTTCGCGACAGGGTCAGCGGCTCTGTGAAGCGGTCACGGACGTGATGACCGGGAAGCGGACCTATCGAGACCTGGCGTTCAATCCGCGAACTCTGTTCCGGATGCTGGCGCCTCAATCCTTCAAGCACTCGGGGTACCGTCCTGCACGGCCACGCGATGATCAGGCATGACCGTGCAGAAATAGGCCCGGTAGGCCTCTCGTGCCATCGGAATCAGAAGCGAAAGGACACCCCCGCGATGGCGTGATGAGAGTCGTAGGTCGTTTTGAATGTTTCTGTGGCCGGAGCCGGCGTGGTGTTCTGATAATCCAATTCGCTGGTGAAGTGAGTGAAGCGATATTGCGCGAATGCCCCGATCCGTTTCGTGATCATGAAGGTCGCTCCGGCGTCGACCTTCACGCCGAGGGAAACATTGGTGGAACTTTGTCCGCCCGGCTGAACGAACGTGTTCTGGCCTGCATAGGTAATGAATATGGTCGGCCCGGCGGCGAGAAACGGCTGGACGCGCCCATGGACGAATTGTTCGTCTCGAAGGAGTGGGAGCCGTAGACGCAGGACATCGAATCCGATTCCCCAAGCCGGCAAGCTCCAATGGGCGGTTTGTACGGTGCTGCCCCCGGTACCGGTCACGCCCACCTGTTGTCCCGTGGGCGTCTTGAGGTGGAAGAAGAAGACGTCCAACCCGAATCCAAGCCAATCCATCTTTTGCTTGTCCAGCCAGTACCCTCCACGTGCGCCGGCCGTCCAATTATTGTTCACGCCGAGGTTGTGGTATGTCGTCGTGGTCCCCAACGAGCTCGTGACGGTGAGGTCCGGACTTGAGGTCACGACTGCCCCGGTGTAGGCATCACCATACCATTCAGCAGATGCATCGCTCGGACACACCAGAAGTCTCATGCACAGCGCGAGACTCAGAACGCCGATGATCGTTCGACAGGCCATGATCGTGCTTCTCCCTGGTGAATAAATCTTCTTACCCCCAATTACATACCGGCTGCCGCTTCTTGGCCAGCACTATTCGATTTTTCGAACGTCGCATGTCACGCATGGAACACGGTCTTGGCCCTCTGTGTTCGAGATGACTTTCCCATCGAGTCCTGCTGCGGTATCCTATCGCAATCGACGAACGAGTAGAGGTGTTGACTGAACTGCAAGATTCTCACGCATGCGCCCCGCATCCTCGGGACATCCTCGAATCGCACGGCTGTCTTCCTGCTGGCCGCCTGCATCGGTGTGTGGGGAGGATGCGGCACAGCCCCTGTCCCTGTTTCTCCCCCCGATCAGGAGCCCAGAACTGCCTTTCAACGGCTCGCTCAGCTGGAGGTGTCATCCGACCGTCTATTCCAGGCGGTTGCCGACCAAGCCGATGTAGCGGGGTTCAGCCATCAGCTTCAGCTCCGGTCTGATCTCGCCGAACCGCTCACCCCCTTCGACATGGAACGAATCGCACAGTCGTTTGTGAGCGCGCTAAAAATTATGCTGTTCGATCTGGCTCCGGCGCACTTCTGGGAACACCATCTCGCGCAATATTATGTCTCGACGCTGCAGGCCGATGAAGCTCAGATGCTGGTCAATGGGTATGAGAAGGAGCTTCTTATGGAATCGTTCAGACTGCGGGAGCTCCGCCTGAATTTTGTCAACGATCGTCTGCGGGACCTGTTGCCGGTGGCACGAGCCCGGTCACATCTGTTCGAGGTCTCGAGCGCAGCGATGGTGCCTGCCTTTTTGCCGGGCGACCATGTCATTGTGAACCAAGCCGCCTATCATGCGGGCCGACCTCGGCGGGGGGATGTCGTCGTCTTCCGTTATCCGGACGATGCGGGGCAACTGTTTCTCCACCGTGTGATCGGTGTCCCCGGTGATCGAATCGAGATCCGTGACCAGGTAGTCTCTGTGAACGGTCAGGCAGTGGCGGAACCCTATGTCCAACATACGGATACCTCCATCATGGTGGGGAATGTGCGCGATCACCTTGGGCCGGTGACGGTGCCGCCCGGGTCGTACTTTGTCATGGGGGATAACCGGGAGAACAGTTTGGATAGCCGCTTCTTGGGATCGGTCAGTCAGGAGCACATTCTCGGGCGGGTCGTGTTCATCTACTGGTCGGTGGATGCCACCACGAAGACGCCGCGCTGGGATCGCCTCAATCAGCGGGTGCCGTAATCGCGGTCCTCTACACGACGAATCTTCCCATCTCCCTGCGCCCGTAAGCTTGCGAGGTAGAGGCCAACGTGATAGGAATTTCCGGTTGTCCGATTTCTGACCGCGCCGGGTCCGATTATCAAAAGCCGTGGCCGTTTGAGATGATGTCCAATCCGCGTATGTCGAGAACGTCCTGACAGGAGTTTCAGCTTGCTCGGAGTTTGCGATTCAGTCCTTGCCTTCTCGTCGATGCTGCTGGGCGGCCCCGCTGCCTATGTGATCGTCAGCATCGCCGAACGGATGCGCGCGACGGACCAAAGCCGTGTCAAGATGCAGTGGCTTGCGATCGGCGCGGTCGCCGCCGGTCTGGAAATGTGGGCCATCCACTTCATCGGCAATTTGGCGTTCTGCCCGCCGATTCCGGCGGCACAGGATGTCGCCTACGCCATTATTTCCATCCTGTCCGCCTGCACAGCCGGAGCCGTGGCCGTCTATCTGATCAGCACCCATGACGGAAGCGAACTCCGACTCGTGTGCGGCGGCATGATCATGGGCGCGTGTATCATCATGACTCATTTCACCAGCCTGATGGCGATCCATCAGTTGGTGGATCTCAATCAAGACTGGTCCAGCTTTATCCTGTCGAATGTGGTGATCGTTGGGTTGGGTGTCATGGTCCTTGTGATCGGCGGCTGGAACGCTGCGTCCGGGGGCTGGCGGGTCATGGAAAAGGCGACCGCGATGGGGGGCGCGATTTCCGCCGCCCACTTCACTGGGATGGTCCCCGCGTACAGTATGTCCAGCGTGCTGACCGGTAGTCCGCCCCCGGGGATCGAAGTCGAGCTGCTCGCGGTGGTCGCTGTGTCGCTCTCGACGCTCCTGGCCATCATCGATCGTCATGTGACGATCGCATCACGCCTGGCGCGAGATAGTCAGGCTCGGATGATCGAGGCCATCGAAAGCGTCCCGCAAGGGTTTTCGCTCTTCGACGCGGACGACCGTCTGGTGATCTGTAACCGCAAGTACCGCGAGGTGGTGTCACAGCCTGGCGCCGAAGTTCAACCCGGCGACTCGTTCGAATCGATCATTCGCCGCATTGCGAAACGGGGCGACATACCAGCAGCGATCGGGGATGTCGATGCCTGGGTGAAGATGCGTCTCGACATGCACCGCAATCCCAAAGGACCGTACATTCAACACCGGTCCAGCGGGGAGTGGGTAATGATTAACGAGAGGAAGACACAAGATGGCGGCACAGTTGCGGTTACAACCGACATTACGGCGCTGAAAAACGCGGAACAGGCTGCGGAGGATGCCAACGCGCGGTTGGCCGGCTCGTTGGCGTTGGTGAAGGCCGCGAAGGCCCGCATGCAGGAAGAACTGAATGTCGGCCGCGATATTCAGAGGAGCATGCTGCCGCGCGTGTTTCCGGCCTTTCCGGATCGGAAGGAACTGGAGCTTTATGCCGTCCTCGAGCCGGCCATGGAGGTCGGAGGGGATCTTTACGATTTCTTCATGGTCGATGACCGCAGGCTCTGTTTCGTGGTCGGCGACGTGTCCGGCAACGGGGTTCCTGCCGCGCTGTTCATGGCGATGACCAAGATCATGGTTAAGACACGGGCGGCGTCTGATCCGTCCCCAGCCAGTATCGTCACCCATGTGAACGACGCCCTCAGCCAGGACAACGATTCCTGTATGTTTGTGACCTTGTATCTCGGTATCTTGAATCTCCGTGACGGCACGCTCGTCACGACGAACGCGGGTCACAATCAGCCCTTGCTGAAGCGACAGGGCGGACGGTTCGAGTGGCTGACGGCCCAAGACGGCCCCTTGGTCGGTCCGATGCCGGGCATTGCCTACAAGGAGAGCACGGTCCGATTGGGGCCGGGGGATGAGCTGTTCTTGTATACCGACGGGGTCACCGAAGCCGATAACAGGAAGCGCGAACTATTCGGCAACGACCGGTTGAAAATGGTCCTTGACCAATCCGGGAATGTCTCGGTCGTCGATCGCCTCGGTGTGGTCATGAACGCGGTGAAGACCTTTTCCGGCAATGCGCCGCAGGCGGACGATATCACGATGTTGGGGTTGCGGTATCATGGCGTCGTTCCGTCCGAGTTGCCGGCCGAGGCCTTCTGTCAAACGATGACCAACCAATTGACGGCCATTCCCGACCTGCAGATGGCCTTTGAGCAGTACATCACACAGTGGGAAAGGGCCAGGCCGCTGATGCCCACCATCAACATGGCGCTCGATGATCTGCTCAACAATGTCGTGCAATATGCCTTCCCCAACGATCCGGGAGAGCATCGTATCGAAGTGGAAGGCGAAGTGCGCGATGGGTACGTCGTACTGACCATTACGGATGACGGCATTCCGTTCAACCCCTTGATGGTCGCGCCTCCGGATCTGTCGCTGCTGCTGCATGAGCGTGAGATCGGGGGGTTGGGAATTCACTTGGTGCGCTCCATGTTTGATGTGGTGACGTACTATCGCGCTGTGGGACATAACGTCCTGACGGTGAAAAAGAAGCTGGCATGAGGCGCCGCTCCTATCAGACGCTCCGGCAATATAAGATCAGGACCGCCGATTTCGGGAGGTCCCTGCGAGGATTAAGGAAGATAGAAGGAGGAGAGACATGACTGTCGTATCACGTCAGAGCGGTACCGTAATGATCGTCACCCCGCAAGGCCGGTTCGACACGAACGGCGCACCCGAGGTCGAGCGCGTCTTGATGGAGCACATCGAACGCGGAGAGAAACAGATTGTGCTCGATCTCTCCAATGTAGAATACGTGTCATCGATCGGACTGCGGGTGATTCTCAAAGCCGTGATGGCGATGACCCGAACAGGCGGGAGAGTGGTGCTCTGTGATGGGAACGACCACGTCCGCACGGTGCTCCAGTTGAGTGGGGCGATGATCATGGCCCTCCATGCCTCCACGCTGGACGAAGCCATCTTGAAGGTACAAGCGGCCGGCTAATGCCTTCACCGGGAGGGAACATCCCGGGCGTCCCAGGACCTTGTCGCTGGGACGCGGTTACCCTTCAGCGTCGTTGATATTATCGGACGATCTGTGGCATAAGCGTTTCCAGCCGCCATGGGCCTGACGGCCTCGGATGGGATCATTAAGAGCGAGATCCACAGGCTACTCGTTGAATCGTCCGAGGGTTACGACTGAAGGAAGTTTTCTTACCGTAAAGGAGCGACACAATGGACCAAGGGACTCGACATACGTTGCTGGTGTCTTCTCATGAGAACGCCGGGATCACGTTCGTCAATATGCACGGCAGCCTCGCGGCCACGACCGCCGAACACGGGACTGAGGAAATGAAAAAGGTCGTCGATGGTGGCGCGAAGAAGGTCATCGTCAACCTGGCGGATGTCGACTACATCAGTAGCGGAGGCATACGAGTACTGATGCTGGCGCATAAACAGCTCAACAATGTTCAGGGTGAGATGAAAATTGCCGCCGCGAAGGGCATGGTCAAGCAAGCCCTGGAGGCAAGCGGCTTCAATCTCCTGAACCGTGTGTACGGAGGCAACATTCAGCTCTGCAATACGGAAGAGGAGGCGGTGGCCGCCTTTAAAGCATAGCTGCGTCGCATCACCGCCCCGATAGCGGTTGAGCCCAGCGAACACATCTTGGCACACCATGTCCTGCTCGCCTATTGTCGTCCAGTGAATCCCTGATGGCTTCTCCTTCCGGCACTCCCAGACCAGATTCCTTTACGCAACGCTGCCGCGATCTTGTGCGGACGTGTACCTATGAAGATATTGTGGGATGCATCATCTACGCGCCGCCGATCGTCTTCATGATCGGCCCTGCTTCCATCGTCGCCGATGAGCCTATCATCGCCATCGTCGTCCAGAGCCTTGTGGGCTTTGCGCTCAGTTACGTGCTGCACCACATGGGACATCGATTCCTGACGGCAGTGGCGAATCAACCGCGCAGGGTCTACTTTTCCAGGTCTCGGTGCTTTCCGGGAACGCTCACCTTGACGCAATTTTTGTGGATGATGGAACTGATCGTCGGCGCAGCAGTATTCAGTGCGATCGTGGGGAAACGATTCATACAGGCGGGCGACATGGTCGGCCTGCTGGGCGGCCTGAGCCTCTTCGGGTTCGCGCTGGTTCTGTATTTCGTTCCCGTTCATCTGGGGCGGCTGTGGATCGGCCGTCATTATCCGGCCATGACACTCGTCGGTCCGACTGAAGAGGTCATTAAGACGTCGCTTCCCGGAATACGATGGATGTCCAGGTAACCTTCATCATGCCGCAGCTTCACGTGTACTCCTCCATCTCTTTGTGCATCCGGTGGTCGCTCCGGTGTGGGGCCGTGGCTCCGATCGTCCTCTTGACGTTGGGCTGTGCTACGGTGGCGAAGGTGACCAATCTTTCGGATGAGCCCTGCAAGGCTTCGTTCAGTCGCCAGCTCTCATCGGTTCTGAAGGCCGAGGGGGAAAAGCCTGAGGCGGCGGATGCGCTAGCCGCGAAAACCGTCTCGACTCTCACCACGTATGACCTGGGACCGAGGCCTTTCGCCATCGCGGCACCTTCCGGCACCGATTACCGCTTCTTTGTGAATCGCAAGGGAACAGACTGTGTGCTGACGCTCTATGGCCGCCGGAAAGGTTTCGTCTCCTACACCAACAACTTGACTTACATTGCCGCTGAATCGCTTCCTGACTGTACCTGCGCCGACTAATTGCCGGTTCTCATCCTTCTGCATAACGTGCCGGATGGTCCGGCGATGTTTAATTTCTTGTTACATGAATGATTTTTCATGTTCTCCTAATCGTCTTTTCATGTTGTTGGATTATAAAAAGAGGCCAGAGAGCTGAGGCTGTCGGCGCTGAAGGCGGCGCGGTCGCAATGCTTGGGCCATCATTCAGGCATAGAGCACAAGGAGGGGCGCTATGAAGGAAGTGACGAAAGGATTGACCATATCCACGTCCGTGATTCCCGCACCTGTGAGACGGGGACCGAAGCGGTTGTCATCCCAACATCTGTTGGAGCTGGCGACCAGGCTGTTTATCTTCAAGGCGGAGCGCTGGAAACGGCGAGCATTGTTCTACGAGCGGCATCGTGATTATTTTCCTCGGTTGTCCGCCAGCCGATTCGTCGATCGGTGTCGCGAGTTGGAGGCGACGTACCGGGCACTCGCGCAGGTCATGCTGCTCATGCCGGCACAGGATGAGTTGGTGCCGGTTCGCCAATTGGCCTTACCGAGGCCGTGAGAGTAAGAGGTCCCTGGGTCTGATGCACTGGCCTTTTCTGGGCGGACTGGTTACGGATATCCTGTCCGCCCGCTGACTTGGGGAACGAGTCCTCACGAAGTCTCCCATTCGAAGAGCTGCGAATGCATTTCTGCGCAGCGCTGGGCGCATACCATCACTGCTCACATACCTGATCGGCGGCTTACGGATTCGGCGCGACCTTGCGCTGCCGCTTCAATTCCACGTAACATCAAGTTTTCAGCGAGCCATCGTGTCACGCTCTGCACGGTGCCTCGCTTATCTTTATTAGAAAGGCAGCCGTCTACCTTATGAAACATGGCCATTCTCCCGTATCCGCCGCTCCAACTGCGACCGGTTTTTCCCCGGGCTTCGCGTCGTTAGGTCTCGAAGCGTCCCTCCTCGCGACGCTGGAGGCTCTGGGCTACGAGGAACCGACGCCGATCCAGCGTGAAGCCGTTCCGCCGCTCCTCGCAGGCCAGGATGTGCTCGGGCAGGCGGCCACCGGGACAGGCAAAACCGCCGCGTTTGCCTTGCCGATGCTGCAGCGCATCGGCCATGGAACGAGGGCGCGTCCCTCGGCGCTCGTGCTCGTCCCGACCCGTGAGTTGGCGATCCAAGTCGGAGAAGCGGTGCAGCGGTATGGAAAAGAATTGCGGATCAGCGTGTTGGCTGTCTACGGAGGACAGGCCATCGTCCCGCAGTTGCATGCGTTGAAGCGGGGAGTCGATGTCATCGTGGCGACACCCGGTCGGGCGCTGGACCACATCCGTCGCGGCACTCTGAAGCTACAAGATGTGAAGGTCGTTGTCTTGGACGAAGCGGATGAGATGCTCGACATGGGGTTTGCGGACGATTTGGACGCGATTCTTGAACAGACCCCGAAGACCAAACAAACCGCCTTATTCTCGGCCACGATGCCTCCAAGGATTCGCTCGATCGCCCACCGGCACCTCCATAAGCCGGTCGAGATTACGATCGCGAAAGAGCCGGTCAAGGTCGGCACGGCTCCGCGGGTTCAGCAAACGGCTTATGTGGTGACGAGGCCGCACCGAGCGGCGGCGTTGGCCAGAGTGATCGATGTGGTCGGCGCAAAATCGGCGCTGGTCTTCTGCCGAACCAGGCTGGAGGTCGATGAGGTGACTGCGATGCTGGCGGGCCGTGGGCATCGGGCCGAGGCCATCCACGGCGGCATGAGTCAAGGGCAGCGTGATCGTGTGATGCAGGCATTCAAAACGGGGCAAACCGAATTACTTGTGGCGACCGACGTGGCGGCGCGCGGCCTGGACATTCCGCAAGTGTCCCATGTGATCAATTACGACCTTCCGTCGTCGGCCGAGGTGTATGTGCATCGAATCGGCCGGACCGGTCGAGCCGGCCGTGAAGGTGCGGCGATTACGATCCTCGACCCTCGCGAACAGCGCTTACTGCGGAGTATCGAGCAGCATACGAAAGCCCATGTTGCTGTCCAGCCGCTTCCCAGTGTGGCCGATCTCCGGGCCAGACGATTGGATCGTGTCCAAGCTGCAGTGGAGGACATATTACAGGCCAGACAGCTGGATGCCTTCCGGTCCCTCATCGAACGGCTCTCCGCCACACACCCTCCGGCCGACGTCGCGGCGGC
>Ga0187893_10009450_pt1 | contig 14973 bp, 11 predicted proteins | sample MA1701074metaG_FD_139574 | JGI IMG/M metagenome (GOLD analysis project Ga0187893, IMG submission 139574) | White microbial mat communities from a basaltic lava cave in the Kipuka Kanohina Cave System on the Island of Hawaii, USA - MA170107-4 metaG ...
GACCGAGTCGGCGGGACTCAGCGCTGCCGTCGAAGGCCAGCACCTGCACAACCCCGTCGTCACCGGCCGAGACGACGCGGCCGTCGCCGGTGAGCACCAGCTGCCTGACGATACCCGCGTGCTGGCCGAGCCGGCGGGGCTCGGCGCTGCCGTCCAGGGCCAGCACCAGTACGACCCCGTCCCAGCCGGCCGAGACGACGCGGCCGTCTCCGGTGAGCGCCAGCTGCGCGACGAGCCACGCATGCTGAGCGAGTTGGCGGGGCTCGGCGCTGCCGTCCAGGGTCAGCACCTGCACGACCCCGTCGGCGCCGGCCGAGACGACTCGATCGTCGCCGGTGACCGCCAGCTGTACGACGCCACCCAGATGCTGAGCGAGTCGGCGGGGCTCGGCGCTACCGTCCAGGGCCAGCACCTGCACGACGCCGTCCCAGCCGGCCGAGACGACTCGGCCGTCACCGGTGAGCGCCAGCTGCGTGACGCCACCCGCATGCTGAGCGAGTTGGCGGGGCTCGGCGCTACCGTCCAGGGCTAATAGCTGCACGACTCCGTCCTCGCCGGCTGAGACGACGCGGCCGCCGCCGATGAGGAGCAGGCTGCTCACGTAGCTCGAATGGCGGTGCAAGCGCCGCAGCACCGCACCGATGCTCGTCAGGCTGGGGGTGCGTGGCAACAAGGTGTCGGGAGGCGCATGTCGTCGCGCTTTCTCAAGCAATGCTGCTGCTGCCGATCCTTCAGCGGTCAGCCGTGCGAGCAGTTGCGGGGCGAGAAGCTTCGGATCGCGTGCGAGGATGTACGACGCCTTGGCAAGCGCGCGCTGCAGCTGCTTCGCTGCTTGATGTGCAGGTAGGTCGTCGGTACCGTCCGCGTCTGGCGGCAGCAACTCATAGTCGGAGAGGAGTGGCCCGATCTCAGCGCGATCGAGCTTTGTCTGGATCCACTCGAAGTCGAGTAACAATGTTCGGAGCTGGTCAAACCGTCCGGTGCCAGCGAGGTGCTGGCCGAGGTGGTCCAGTGAGTACACCGAGAGCGACGCCACACTCTGCTGGTATTCTGCCCAACCCATGTCGGCAAGGCGGGCGTGACCGTCAGCCGCCTCGACCTCGTACGGCGCAGCTACGCTGTCACCGTACACCTCGTCACGTCCGGTGAGCCAGTCTCCGAGAGACTTGTGGAAGAGACCAAAGCGCCCGCCGCGCGGCGGTAAGAAGGGCGTGAGCTGGCGAAGCGTCTTGGGCAGCGTGTCCTGACCGAGTCCCGTCGCCGTGCCGATCTGGCGGGCGGTCAGCGGCTCGCGTGCCGCCACGGCCACTTCCAACACCAGCCTGGCCGGCGCATAGGCGTCCATGTTCTTGGTGAAAAGCCGATCGAAGGCGATTCCGTACCAGCGCAGGAGGCCAGCCGGCAGACCCTGTGATGCCCGGTCGGGTCCCGCCGCGGCGAGATCGGACAGCTTCACATCGCCAGCCTCAAGGACGTCGAGCATGGACTTTGCGACCAGGAAGTTGCCTTCACTCGCTCGCAACACCGCCCCCGACACTTCGTGAATTGGCTCCGCCGCCTCATGCAACCGCCCGAGACGCCCCACCACATACTGTTGAAGGTCGTCCTGATTGCCCGGCTGATGGGTACCGATTTCGTCTGCCCTCATACCCGCAAGCTTCTGGAGCGTCTCGGGGTGGGCCCGACTGGTCGCGACGACGCGTAGCCAGGCAGGGAAGCGATCCATGCGAGAGGCCAGGACCTCCGCAATGCTGGGCGAGGCCGTAAGCCCCTCGTCCAAGGCGTCGATGACGATAGTCTTGGGGGCGTCCTGCGGCACGTCGAGCCGACTCAGAGGCGCAAGCACGAGCGATTCGAGCAGTATGGCTGGCCGCTTCGCCGTCTCGGGATCGCGTAGCACAGCCTGGAGGTCCTCGGCCATGAGCCGCTCTGCATAGGCAGGGAGGCGGCCGGCGATCGTGCCAGCGAGACTCAGCACAAAGCGGGTGGCGTCGAGAGTCTCACTGACGTCCCATTGGCAGCAATGCCACGCCAGCACCCGTTGCGAGTGGTTGGCGCGGATCAACTCGGCCACGACGGCCGACTTACCGATGCCGGGGGCGCCTGTCACCAGCAACGCGTTGCGCGGACCAGTTCGGACCCACCCTTCAATCCGTTCAAAGAACCATTCCCGACCGGTGAAATCTTTCCGTTTCTCGGCGAGGAACAAGTCGAAGTCCAGAGGTTGCGGCAGCCTCCGTGGGCTGCCAATGCGTTTGGCGCGCGCCTCTACCAGTTCGGGAGGCAAGAAGGGGAGCAGTCGCGTGATCAAGGCCTCGAGGTCCGCCTCGAAGCTGGCGTGGTGGAGCACCTCGCCTTCTCGGCGTCCCAACGGCCGAAGCTCGTCGGCGAGATCGCTCTCAAGAGGTGCTGTCGCGTTTCGGACGAGCAGCGGCACCAGGCGTAGGCCAGGCTCACGCGCGAGCCCTTCTAAGATCTCTTGCCGCACCACGTCATTCGGGTCATTGAGCCGTCGCCGCCCCTGCGGATCGTGTGCCGAGAGCCAGTCGCGGCCGATGACCACGAACATCACGCGGCACTGGCCAAGCCCCTCAGCGAGTCTCTGGCGCCAGTCAGCGCCAGGCTCGATGGTCTCCACGTCCAGGAAGACCGTCTCTTGCCCGAACCGCTCGGCGAGGAGCCTGGCCACAAGAGCCGCCTCGCCCGGCGCATCCTCGCGACGGTAGCTGACGAAGATGGTGGCCATGCCCTCCCTCGTATCAAATGCCACTCAAAGAGTAAACAGCCCCGGCTCCCTCAACTGCGGCCCGCCAACGAGCCATCGCTAACCAGCGCGACACCTCCGCAACTCGGCGGCGTGGCTCCCTCCCGCCAGCCGCTAGACAGGCAGCTCACCACGATTTCCGCCGGTCTCCTGGCTCCAATAATTCCGAAGCCTTGGCATCGCCTTGGTCAACCAACCTAGCCACCGAGCGTCCGCGCGACGTCCGTCGCCATCTCAGGCGTGGTCAACGCGATGAAGGGGTCGTGCCCCCGGCTGGCCGGCTTGCTTTGGGTCAAGTCTCCCGTAGTCCGGCCCTGAACTGAGCGACCAAGTCGCCGGCTGCGGCAACCGGATCGTCGGCCGCGCGCATGACTCTTGCCATGTCTCGAACTAGCTGGTCCAGGCGCACGGTATCCTCGAGGAGGGCCAAGATCTGGGCGCGCGTCGCGGATGCGGTGATTCGTGCGGCATCGCGGCCGAGGAGCCGAGGGCCAGCGAGATCCATGTCATGATTCAGCGCCTGCAAGACTCCGATCTCGGGACCGTAGAGCCGGTCCTCGTTGCCAGCGTCGCTATACCGGCGCAGCAGTGTGCCGAGATCGATCGCGTCCCTGGAATCCTCGGCGCCTCGATTGGCCCAGGCGAATAACTTCAGGATTGCGAGGCCCGGCAACGATGCCACTCGAACGACGAAGCCGGGTTGAATCTCTACCGTCGGCGCCGCAGCCAGCGCTTCACGGTAGCCGGCCACGTTCATGACGATGGAACGGTCCGGGGGCCAGGCGATCTCGTTCGCAGGCTCTTCTATACGCCCGAAGGGAATGAGGTCGAGCGGATAGCCTCTTCGCCCCGCGCCTCTGAGTTGGAAGAGCCTGTGGATCACTCGTTCGTCAGGAGTAAATGCGCCTGTCTCGACAAGCCGCCTCTTGACCGTGTCGAACTGCGGCCAGCCATCGAGGGCGATAGCCAGATCCACATCCGTGGTCCCCCGACCAGTGTCGAGGCCAAAGACGCCGGTCAGAAGGATGTCCCGGGCCGTCGCCCCTGTCACGAAGTATTCGAGCTCAAGCTCTTGCGCCACGCGATCGACCTGTCTCAGGATCTCGATCGCCAGTGGATCGACCGGACGCTCACGTGCGACGGAGAGCATGCTCGACGTGTTGCTCACGGATCCGCTTCGCGGCTTCGAGATTGCGCGGGTCGAGTGTGGCCATGAGGTCAGCATAGACAAGCAAGGGGGGCACCAGGTCGTCGGGAGGGTTCTCGTGTGGAAGGTTCCAGAAGGCGTCAAGGACCTCGACATTCCCCTGTGGATCAGCGCGCAGGCGGTGTTCCTTGACGAGGGTGGCAAACGCCTCGTGAGCCTTCTCCGGTTCCAGGTAGATGGTGCAGGTCGCGGGCTTGAGATAGTCAATGAGCCTGGCCGCCGCGACCTCGCCTCCCCAGTGCGCACCGTCTGGGAGGTGGGTTCTTTCCCTCCAACCCAGGTCGGGGGCTCGGAAGCGGCGTGGATTAAGCTTCGGACGCAGCTTGATCGGAAAATTCGTGACCCATTCGTCGAGCAGACGCGCAGGTTCCAGGAAGCGACGGTTGCGCTTTCGCCGGCCAGCTGCGATGTAGCCGCGGCCCTGAAGGTCGAAGAACACCCAGCCGACTGCACCGAGCGCGACGCCTGCGGCGGCGACGATCTCGCGGTAGGGAGCATTGAGGAGCTCAGGCCTGCAGAGCAGGACGAATACGACTCGCAGGGCCGTCGCCGTGCCGCCCCGAGTGCTCAGCGCAGTTGGTGTGAGCGGATGTGGCCGCCCGCCGCGGACGAATACGTACAGGCCCGGGACCCGCAGGTAGACGTTGCCGGCAGTGTCGATGAACTGGAGGCCGAGTTTGTCGCGGCAGTGTTGCGCCAGCTCGGCCGTAAGGTATGGGGCGACGAGCACGCCCTTCCGGCCGTACGGCTCAAGCTGATGCTTGGCCGCGGCAAGCGCGACGGCCCGGTCGATCACCTTGATCTCGACGAAGAACCGGAAGCGTCTTCCGCCCTCGTCGATCTCGATCGCCGCGTCAGGGCGAGCACCCTTCGGAGGCTTGGGCTCACTGGTGACGACCACCGCGTTCAGTCCAGTCGTACGCGTCAGCGCGCCAAGCGCGTTGTCCAAGAGCGTGATTTCTTTCCCCCGGAGATGTATGGCCCGATCCATGGCGACCCCCGCATTCGTCCTTGCTTAGTGTCCATGTTCCGTGAACACGCCCAAAGCCTTGAACAGAATCAAGATATGTTCAAGTGCATGAACCGTACACGAAACGTGAACATAGATCAAATATGAACTCTGTCCACGTTGCATACGCCTCCGGGGATGCCCCCTTAAATAGCAAGCGAAGCCGTCTCACTGTTGCCGCGCCTTGATACGGACGTCCTTTCGGGCTCTGGTCTTCGAGTTGGACACGGCCGGACAACACGTCGTCCTTCCGCCGCTGCTGCTCGGGCTCGCGCCCGTGGAACTCGGCATCACCTCGTCTGCGAAGAGATCCAGGCTCGCGCAGATGTCCTCGTGCGCCGCCATGCCCGCCTGGTAGAGCTGCCACATGTGGCCTTGGCCGAGGCAGCGATGCCGTGCTTGCCGTAGTGACTCAGGCAGACGAAGAAAGGTCCAGCCAGCGACTTTCGCCTGGGCCTCTTCGTCGGTTTCGGCGCACATAAAGCCGCTCACCATCGCGATGTTGGGGTTGGTCGGGTACTCGGTGAGCTAGGTGACGGTGATGCGAAGGTCGCGTGGCGAGGCAAGCGCGGGCGCGGTCGGCCGCAGACAGCATCGGGCAGGACCTCCAAGGCGCGCTCACGGTATGCTGAAGAGATGCCTGTCGACGTGGACGCCAGGCTCGCGAGACAGCTGGTTCTCGACGAGCTGTTCGATCTCTCGCTCTATCGCTCCCTGCGTGAGGTCGCCACCGGCGATCTCCGCGCGGTTCTCGATCAATTCATCCCGGTGGAGGCCCGACACCTCGCCTTTTGGCAAGGCTTCTTCGGCCTCCAGCTGACCAGTCTGGACCTCGGTCGCCGGGTGAAGCTGGCGGTGATCCTCGGGCTGTGCCGGGTCCTGGGCGCACCCGCCATCCAACTTGTCCTGGAGGCCATCGAGGTCTACGGGGTACGAAAGTACCTCACGCTGTGGAATGCCTACGGCGCCGGGCCCCTGGGATCGGCCGCGCGTGAGGTGCTCCAGGACGAGTTCAAGCACGAGGACGTCCTGGCCACGGGGGATGCGACGCGCCGGCTCAGCCCCGACCGGATCCGGAATATCTTCCTCGGCCTCAACGACGGATTGGTGGAGATCCTGGGGGCGGTGAGCGGATTCTTCGGCGCTTTCGGCAACGCGGCGACCGTCCTGGCGGCGGGGGTGACGGTGGCCGTGGCCGGGGCGCTGTCGATGGCGGCCGGCGCCTATGTCGCGGCCAGCTCGGAGGCGGAAGTCCGGGCCACCGAGGACGAGCGGCGCCGCTTCCTGGGAGAGCACGTATCCGGAGCGGCCGACGGCCAATCTCCTCTGCGGGCCGCCCTGATCGTGGGGGTGAGCTACATCGCGGGGGCGGTGGTCCCGCTGCTGCCCGTCTTGTTCGGGGCGTACAACGCGCTGCCCTCGGTGCTCGTGGCAGGGGCCATGATCGTCGTCGTGTCCATGCTCTTGGCCTTCCTCTCCGGGATGAACGTCAAGCGCCGCATCCTGACGAATCTGGTCATCATTGCGGCCGCCGTCGGTATCACGTACCTCATCGGAAGCGCGGTGAACCTCCTGTGGGGAATCTCCCTTTAGCGAGGATCGGCCGCCGTCGAAAGGGAGGAGAAGCGATGACGACAGCGACGATCAGCGACATCACCCTTGCGTTCTTGGAAGCCTGTGGAGAGGGCTGGAACCGGCACGACGTCGATACGTTGATGACCTTCATGGCTGATGACTGCGCTTTCGAGACCACGGCCGGTCCCGAGATGTGCGGCAAGCGCTATGAGGGGCGCGAGGCAGTACGCCGGGCTTTCGGTCGGGTGTTTACCATGTTCCCCGACGCGCACTTCGGCCAGGCTCGCCACTTCGTGGCGGGCGACCGCGGCTGCTCCGAGTGGACGTTCACGGGCACGGGACCGGACGGCAAGCGCCTCGAGGTGCTCGGCTGCGATCTCTTCACGTTCAAAAACGGGGAGATCGCCCTCAAGTCGTCTTACTTCAAGAACCGCCTACCCTAGTCAGACGAGGCCAATGGCACGCGCCACGGTTTCCTGGTGCAGGGCGCTATCGCCGAAGTCGAGGCGGGCGGCGATGATCCGCTTGTGGAAGCGGTGTAAGGGGTGCTCTTCGCAGTAGCTGATCGCGCCAAACACCTGGTGGGCTTTGCGGGCCACGGCCAGACACGCGTCGCCCACATAGCTCTTGGCCATGGCCACCGCGGAGGCTGCCTCCAAACCCTGCTCGACCTTCCAGGCCGCGCTGTATAGGAGTGGGCGCGCGCTCTCCACGTTGCGCAGCAGATCGGCGCAGGCGTGCTGAATGGCCTGGAAGGCGCCGATGGGTCGTCCTGATTGCACGCGTGATTTGGCGTGCTCGACGATCAGCTCCAGGAGATGCTGGGCGCAGCCCAGCATCTCGGCACTGCGGCCGAGGGCGCCCAGATACATGGCCGGCATCAGAGCCTCCGTCCCCTGGCCCGGCGGACCCAGAACGTCGCCCGGCTTGACCTCCGGGCCGGAGAAGACGACCTCGAAGAGCTTCTCGTCTGTCATCGATCGCAACGGCGCCATGGCGAGGCCGGCTTGTTTCGCTTCGAGGAGGATCAGGCTCAGGCCCCTCCCGTGGCGCGCGACCACGAGCAGATGATGCGCGAGATGGGCGTCCTTGACGAACAGCTTACGTCCGGTGAGCCGTCCGCCCTCCACCTGCGTGGTCATGGCCTCCGAGAATAGCTCACCGCCCTCCTCGAGGAGCGCGAGCGCACAACGCCGTGCTCCGTTTGCCAGGTCGGGGAGCAGCGACTGGCGCTGGGCAGCACTGCCCTGGCTCGCGATGAGGAAACTGGCGACCACCGCGCTGTGCAGATAGGGTCCCGGGAGACAGACGCGGCCCATCTCCTCCAGGAGCAGCATCACGTCGAGCAGCGAACCCTCGCTGCCCCCAAACTCGCCTGGCACCAACAGTCCGATCCAGCCAAGCTCCGCCATCGCGCGCCAGAGATGGTCCGGAAAGCCTTGCTCGTCCCCGGCCAGCTCGTCGAGCCGCTCGGGTGGGCAGTGTTTGCGCAGGAAATCGCGGGCGGTGGCCACCAGCAGCTCCTGTCCGTCGCCAAGTCGGAAATCCATGGCTTGCTTCAGAACCGCGGGCTGGGCAGCCCGAGTCCGCGGGTCGCCACTGTGGACCGGAGGACCTCCGAGGTCCCGCCCGCGATCGTGTGGCCGAGGCTCGTCAGATACGCGTGCTGGATCTCGCCGCCCAGGGGCGCCCGGGGAGACTCCGCCCTGAGCGTCCCGTGAGGCCCGAGCAGGTCCAGGGCGAAGGCGGCCAGCTTCTGGCCGAGCTCGTCGGCCATCACCTTGCCCAGCGCCGACTCGTAGCGTACGGCCTGACCATCCTGGATCATCCAGCCGATCCGATAGAACAGCAGGCGCAGTGCCTCGATCTCGGTGGCCAGAGCGGCCAGCGCGCGGCGCAGGCCAGGATCGCGTGCGAGGAGCGTGCCCCTTCGTGTGGTGGTGTTGGCGTAGTCGACCAGGGTTCCGAGCAGTCGTTTCAGGGCAGGCGCCTTGTAGAAGCGACCCCAGAAGCGATCGGTGTCGAGACCCTTCAGGAGCTGAACAAATCCCTCGCCCTCCCGACCCAGCCGAAAGGGGGCGGGCACCCGCACCTCATCGAGGAATACCTCGTAGTGATAGACCTCGCCCGTGAGGCTCCGAATGGGACGGATGTCCATGCCCTTGGTGGTATTGGCGACCACCAACATGCTCAGCCCGTGCGACCGACGGGGCTCATGGCTCGTGCGGGCGAGGACGAGGCCGTAGTCGGCAAGACCGGCGTGGCTGCTCCAGATCTTGTGGCCACGCACGACATAGTGATCGCCGTCGAGCCGAGCCTCTGTCTTGAGGGCCAGGAGATCGGAGCCCGCCTCGGGCTCACTGAAGCCCTGCCAGAAGGTTGCTTCTCCCCGTCCGATACGCGGCAACACCTCCTCCTGGAGCGCTGGGGAACCGTAGCGAATGATGGCGTCGGCCGTCTGATCGCAGGCAGCGAGGGGTCCGAAAGGTGCGCCGGCCAGCGCCAGCTCTTCCATCAGGATGAGCCTGAGCATCAGCGGCCGCTCCTGGCCGCCGAAGCGGCGTGGCCAGCTCATGCTGAGCCAGCCCTGTTCCGCCAGGGCGCGCAGGAACGCGTGCGACACGGCCCCAGACCCGTACCCGGCATCCATGCCGTCGACGGGAAAGGATCCGGGCGGGCGTTGGCGCAGGAACGCGCGAACCTCCTCGGCAAAGGCCAGCTCATCCGGGCTGAAGCCGAACTCCATGGCGCCCTCCTGGCGCGGGATTCTACACTCCTCGGCGGTCGGGAAACGCGGTACTCTGGGCCCGGTGATCGGAACCTCTCCGCGACGCAAGGAAGACCCGACCCTCCTCGTCGGCGCCGGCCGCTTCGTCGACGACCTGACTCGCCCTGATCTGGTGCATCTGGCCGTGGTCCGCAGCCGTGAAGCGCACGCGCACCTGGTCGGAATCGCCACCGATGCGGCCCGCGCGGCCCCGGGTGTGGTTGCCGTGTGGACTGGGGGCGACCTCGACGAGATTGCCCCGGCGATTCCGGCCGCGTACGGCGGAGTTCACAAGGGTCGCCCCTTCGTCGAGCCCATCCTGCCCAGGCACGTCGTGCGTTACGTGGGTGAGGTGATCGGGGTGGTGATCGCCGCTGACGCCCGACGCCTGGCCGACGCCCTGGAGCTGGTCACGGTGGACTACGCTCCGCTCGTGCCGCTCGTGTCGCCGGCGGCGGCCCTGCACGCTGCGACGCGGCTGCATGACGGATGGCCCGACAACGCAGCCCTGGTCGCCCGTGGCCTCATGGGTAATGTCGACCAGGGCTTCAGCGCCGCTGACCTCGTGGTCCACGAGCGCTTCCGCCATCCCCGCTTGAGTGGGATGGCGCTGGAAACGCGCGGCGCTCTCGCGTTTCCCGACCGCGAGTCGGGTCAGCTGGTCGTCTACGCGTCGCATCAGAATCCCTACCGACTCCGTGACGCCATCGCCGCCGTCCTCCGACTGCCGAGCGAGCACGTGCGGGTGGTGATGCCCGACGTGGGCGGTGGCTTCGGGCCGAAGGGCTCGATCTACGTGGAGGAGATCTTGGTGGCGGCGGCCGCGCGACGCCTCGGTCGCCCGGTGAAATGGGTGGAGTCGCGCCGCGAGCACCTCATGGCGACCGGTCACGATCGCGACCAGCATCACGAGATCCGGGCGGGCTTCCGGCGCGACGGTACTATCGTTGCCATCGACAGCACGTTTCTTGCCGATGTGGGCGCCTATCCCGTGGAGGGCGACGGTCTCACCCTGAACACCGTCAATCACCTGTGCGCGCCCTACCGCGTGGCCCACTATCGAAGTGTGGGGACGAGCGTGGTCACCACCAAGACGCCCAACGCGGCCTACCGGGGGGCGGGTCGTCCCGAGGCGGCCTTTGTGATGGAGCGCGTGCTCGACGTGGCCGCCCGTCGCCTCGGGCTCGACGCCGCCGAGATCCGCCGGCGCAATCTCATCCGGCGTCCCGAGATGCCGTACCGCCCCGGCCTGACCTACAAGGACGGTGTTCCCATCCAGTACGATCCGGGTGACTTCGGGGGTGCCTTCGAGCGTGCGCTCAATCTCCTCGATTACAAGGAGTGGCGCGCGCGCCAGACGCGACAGGGGACAGCCACTCGCCGGATCGGTATCGGACTGGCCTGCTACCTCCAGGGCTCCGGTCTCGGGCCGTACGAGGGAGCGACGGTGCGGGTGGATCCGAGCGGGAAGGTCTACGTGTATATCGGTGTGGCCGCGCAGGGACAAGGGCACGCGACCACTCTGGCCCAGATCGCGGCCGAAGAGATTGGGGCGGCCCTCGACGACGTCGTCGTGGTGGCCGGCGACACGACGCAGTTTCCGTTCGGGATGGGCACGGGCGGCAGTCGCGTGACAGCCAATGCCGGGCCGGCCGTGGCCCGCACCGCGCGCGAGGTGCGGGCCCGGGCGGTCGCGGTGGCGGCGGATGTGCTCGAGTGCGCGCCGGAAGACGTTCGCATCGAGAACGGAACGGTCCATGTCGTCGGCGCCCCCACGCGGGCGGTGACCCTCGGCCAGCTCGCCCACGTCGCGATCAAGGCCAAGTCCCTCGTGCGGAAGATGGGTGAGCCCGGGCTGAACGCCTGTACCTATTTCGCGCCCGAGACCGTCACCTGGGCGTTTGGCACTCAAGCGGCCGTGGTGGAGGTCGATCTCGAGACGTGTGTCACCACGCTCTTGCGCTACGTGGTCGTGCACGATCCGGGCCGTGCCGTCAATCCCGCCATTGTCGAAGGACAGCTCCAGGGGGGAGCCGTGCAGGGGTTGGCCGCCGGGCTCCTCGAGGAGGTCGTGTACGACGACCACGGTCAGCTCGTGAGCGGAAGCCTGATGGACTACCCTATCCCGCGCGCCGACGATCTGCCCTTCATTCCGGTCGCGCTCGAGGAGCATCGCTCGGTGATCAACGAACTGGGCGTCAAGGGAGTGGGGGAGAGTGGAGCGATTCCGGGGGCGGCCGCCATCGCCAATGCCGTCGAGGACGCCGTGGCGGACCTCGGGGTGACCATCCGGGAGGCCCCGATTACCCCGGCGCGCTTGTTCGCGTTACTGGAGGCGACGCGGCGCGCTTCGCTCAGCTCGTCTTGAAGAGTACCCCCACGTCGAGGTCGGGGTTCAGGCGCGCGAGTTCCTCCGTCATGGCCCGGCGTACATTGTCCATCTCCTGAGCGGGCCGGTCGGGATCCAGGAAGAAGGAGACGAGGACGAAGATTCGGCGACCGGCCTTCCGCACGCGAACCCACTCGAGGCCCTTGAGATGGAAGCGCTCCACGCACGCCCGCGCCGATTCCTCGACGGCGTTCACGGTTTCCGCGTAGGGATTGGCGTCGACGAGGTCGGCCAGACTCTCCTTGAGGATGTCGTAGGGCTTTCGCAACAGGATGATCGACAGGATGATGCAGACAATGGGGTCCACGTAGGCACTGGCGTGCACGCTCCCCCAGCGCGCCATGATCTCCGAGATGGCAAACGCCGCGAAGACACCGAGCGCGAGCCAGCCTTCCACGATCCACAGCTCGGCCTCGGCCTGCACGAGCTGGGAGGTCGTCCGGCGCCCGACGCGCTTCATCCAGGCGCCGAAAACGACCGACACCAGGAAGCTAAACAAAGAGTACACGATGACCAGACGCGGATTCTCGACGGGATCGGGGTGGAAGAGATCGCGGATGGCATAGCCGGCGGCGCTCGCACAGACGGCGGTCACCAGGATACCTTCCACGGTGGTCATGAGCGGCTCGTACTTGGCATAGCCGAAGTGGTAGTGGCGGTCGGCCGGCTGGTGAACCTTGCGGATGACGAAGATGCACAAGAAGGAAATGACAACGTCGACCACCCCCGACATCGCTTCCAGCGTCATGGTCTCCGAGTCGGAGAAGAGGGCGATGGTCACGGCGCCGAAGGCGAAGACAATGGTCAGGATGGAGGACAAGCGGAGGGCCCCCAGTTCCGATTGCGCTCGCGTCTCGCGCATGACGTCCATCTCCGCGGGTCCTGGCTCGCATAATGACACGGGTTGCCGTCCCGCGGCATACTCGGGGACGGAAAGGACGGAGATCATGACGAGCATCGAGCGCGAGTACGCGGAGACCCGCGCCCAGTCACGGGCGCACTATGAACGTGCCATGCAGAGCATGCCGAGCGGCGCCGCCCACGACGGGCGCGTCTTCTCGCCTTTTCCCTTCTATGTCGCGCGGGCGGACGGAGCGTACAAGTGGGACGTCGACGGCCATCGCTACCTCGACTGCTGGAGTGGCCACGGAGCACTCATGCTGGGCCACAACCATCCGGCGGTGGTGGCCGCCATCATCGAGCAGGCGCGGCGGGGTCTGCACTACAGCGCGTGTCACGAGCTGGAGATCCGTTGGGCCGAACTGATCCGTGGCTGCGTGCCGGGGGCCGAGAGGGTGCGTTTCACCATGACGGGGACGGAGACCACCTCGCTGGCCATCCGGGTGGCTCGCGCCTTCACGGGACGCCAAAAGATCGTCAAGTTCCGCGGGCATTTCCACGGGATTCACGACCATGCGGTGGCGGCCGTGAAGGAGCCATTCGAGATCCCCATGTCGGCGGGGGTGCCCGCGGACACGCTCAGAACCACGCTGGTGGGCCGTCACAACGACTTGGCCCACGTGCGGGAGTTACTCGATCAGCACGAGGTGGCGGCCGTGATCCTCGAGCCGGCGGGCGCGCGCTCGATGACGGCGCCCACCAATCCCGCCTTCCTGCGCGACCTCCGCGCCCTGACGCGCGAGCGCGGCGTCATCCTCATCTTCGACGAGGTGGTGACTGGCTTTCGCATGGCGCCGGGGGGCGCCCAGGAGTATTACGGAGTCACCGCCGATCTCACCTGCCTGGCCAAGGCCGTGGCGGGAGGGCTCCCGGGTGCCGCCCTCGTCGGTCGGGCCGACTTGCTCGATACCATTGCGTTCAAGGGGGACGCCAAGCGCGACCGCACCCAGCGGGTGGCCGACCAGGGCACCTACAGCGCCACCCCGCTCGTGGCCGCGGCCGGGGTGGCCGCCCTCGAGATTCTCAAAACGGGCGAGGTCCAGCGCGAGCTGAACCGTCTTGGTGATCGCCTCCGAACCGGCATGAACCAGGTGCTGAAGATGCAAGGCATCAAGGGTTGCGTGTATGGTGCCTCGTCCATCTTCCGCATCTTCCTGGGGGCCGACGCCCACGACCTCGGCCTGGCCGACTGGACGCTCGACGAGGCCCGGCTCGACCGTGGCATGGGACCACTCGGTGCTCAGCTTCACCTGGCCATGCTGCTCAACGGCGTCGACTACAACCGCGGCTCTGCCAATGGCTGGCTCAACGGCGCCATGACCGATGCCGACGTCGACGGGACGGTCGACGCGTTCGCCCGCTCCCTCGCACGGCTCGCCCAGGAGGGATTGCTGGGCTAGCCGCCCATCATCTGACCAACGTCCGGACTAGCTCGTCGACGGGGGGAGGCGTCGTGTCCTTGTACGCCTCGAGACGGCGGTAGATCTCGGCCGAGGCCTGGTGGAATCCATCGGGCAGGCCCGCGCTGGCGAAGGTGGCCGCGATCTCTTCCATTTCCCCCACGAAGCGCCACGCCTTGCGAGCGTTGCCCTTGGCCGCCCCCTCGGACCGCGCGGGCAAGTCCGGTTGGGAGAGCGACCACTCGCGCAGCAGAGCCGCGTCGACACCCTCGGCGGCGGCCAGCGCGCGGACGGCGAGGAGGAGCGCCGCGCTTCCTTTGGTCCACCCGGCGTAGGCCATCTTGAGCGCGGAGGCTGCCCCGGGTCCGCCCTCTATCACGCGCGCCTCGAGCGCGCTACCGTCGAAGAGTGCGGCGACGCGGGGGGCATGGTCGCCGGACAGGTAGAGGCGCGTGGAGCCCCGTGCCTGGGGCGGCGGACCGATGATCCCGCCGTCAACGAAGGTTGCCCCGGCCTTCTCCACGAGGGCGCCGACCTCGCGCGCCGTGGCGGGCGACACGGCGTTGGCATCGACAAAGACCCGACCGAATCCGAGACCCGCGACCTCGCGCGCTACGTCCACCGCCGCATGTGGAGGGCACACGGAGAGGATCACATCGCTGGCGGCCACCAGCGCCGCCAGGCTGCCCGCATCCTCCAAACCGGCGGCGCGGGCGCGCGCCTGGGTGCTCGATCCTCGCCCCCTCGCCGACCACAGTACCCGTGCCCCGCCCGCCCGCGCGGCCGCCCCCACCATGCTTCCCATTTCTCCGGGATGAAGCAGACCGATGGTCATCACAGTTCCTCCGTGCGCCGGGTTAAACCGGCGAGGTGTAGTGAATGAAAGAGTCATACGGTGAAGGAGTAGCGACCCACACCGGCCCCGAGTCATGCGCGGGCGTCCGCGAGGGCGAGCGCGAAGC
>Ga0187893_10009452_pt1 | contig 14969 bp, 23 predicted proteins | sample MA1701074metaG_FD_139574 | JGI IMG/M metagenome (GOLD analysis project Ga0187893, IMG submission 139574) | White microbial mat communities from a basaltic lava cave in the Kipuka Kanohina Cave System on the Island of Hawaii, USA - MA170107-4 metaG ...
AGACGTTGAGTAGCGGGCGTTCCGTCACAACCGTATCAAGAAACCGCTGAATGGTTCCCGTCCACGAGAACGCCTCAACGTAACGAGTCACCGCCTGTTCCTCACTCCAGTCCTTCCTCTCGCAGGGCCGCTCTGGATCGGGGAGGGGCGCTCTCTCCGGCGCCACTCGGGAGGGGCACCCCCTGCGAGCCCGTCTGGCGGAGTGGCTCTGCCCCGATCGGCTGCACGAACTCGGCAAGCCGCGCTAACGGCAGCACCGCAAATTGCCCACGCATCCGCGGCGTACCGAGCACAAGGAGCCATTGCCCCGGAGGGTTCGACTCCCGGCGAAGCTCGCGGATCCACCGCTGCACCGACCACGTCGCGCGGTGCTTCACGTCGTTCGTCGGGAAGAAGACCGAGAGCAGGCCGCCCATCATGTCCGCCTTCGGCAGGCCCGACTCGGGCGCGAGTGCTCCAGACATGGGCACGCGCCGGCCCCCGAAGGGCTTGGCGGCGCGCTGCTCGGCTCGTTTCCAGGTTGAGCGGTGCATTAGGAAATCTTCGCCTCGGGGAAACACCAGCGACACAGGCGATCAGTTCGTTTCAGGGTGCGTACATACACCTTGGCTTTCATCTGGTCCCCCTGACAGCGCTCCTTCACACCGCCAATGGAGCGCAGGTGTACGATGCGGGTGTGACGGTTCCGGAGATACGGATGTGTGCGAATTGATGGAGCCATCTACCGTCGCCATCCTTTCGCGAGCGCGTTGACAGCGACGACGAATGGCAGCCCAGCCTCATGCATCTCCTCGGCCATCACCGTGCCGAGATTCGACTTGCCGGATCCGCGCTTGCCGAGGACGCCGAAGGTCTGCGTGATCGCCTCTGCGGGCAGGCTGAAGTCTTTGGAGAGATGCAGGCGGCGACTCACCACAACGTCACCTGCTCCACCAGAGCCCTCTCTGTCGTGGCATCTGCGGCCATCGCTTGGGGGAGCGGCTGGCTGCACGAGGGGCACACGAATCCGGAGGAGCTCCGGATGGCCTGGGGTTCGGTGCCCTGCCAGCCGCACCCACATGCGCATGCCTCATACTGAGGCCCTGCGGGTTCGTTCATGAGCCGATACTGCGAGGCCGGGCCGTGATACCGTGTCTCAATCTCGTAACCCAGTTTGCGGGCCTCCTCGATCCGGCCGCCGAATCGGGCGCCCCCAACAGCGGCGAGGGCCTCCCGGTTGACCCACAGGCCCTTGTGCCGGCGGAGGATCTCGATGGTCTGGCGGAGAGAAGGCTTCACGGCCATGTCCTCAGGGGAGGATCGAATTCGGCGACGTGGTCGGGGACAGCAGCCCGGCTCCTTAGCCCCTTCCCGTGAGCGTTTCGGTCTCGGCCACCAGCAGTACACATATGATGGTGAAAACGGCGCAGTTCGAGCAGTTTCTCGGCTTGGCGCTTTCTGGCAGCGGCCCTGGCGGCGGCCCTGGAGACCCCGGCGGCCCCGGCGGCCCAGGAGGCGTCCGCTGCATCTCTGGCAGCCAAAGCGGCGGCCCCGGCGGCCCAGGCGGCCCAGGCGGCCCTGGCGGCGGCCCTGGAGACCCCGGCGGCCCAGGAGGCGTCCGCTGCATCTCTGGCAGCCCAAGCGGCGGCCGTCCACTCCTCGCGTGAGACCGCCTGTCGAGTGCACACACGCTGGTAGAGTCCGGCCACCCCCGTAATGGCGTGCCGCGCCTGGTCGTCCCGTGAGAATCGGATCACGCCTGCCTGCGGGTCGGTCAGCAACCAGATCGCAAACTGCGGCCACACCAAGGAGAGGTCGGCTCCAACCGGGATGGCCTCAAGGAAGTGCTCCGGCCATTGCTGCGCGGCCTCGGTGGGCAAGGATTCGAACAGTTGATCTTCGAGGTATGCGAGGGTGGCGGGAATCCCTAACTCGCGCTCGTAGGCGGAATGGTCGCTGCCGTGAATCGTGCAGCCGACAGCGCATCCCTTGCCGTCCTCCCAATAGGTGCCGCGGATCAACTCATCCGCTTCTCGGTGCGCCCGGACGCGGGCAAGGTACGTGGCCTTGATGGCCGGGTTCTCGTGAAACGCGCGCAGGGGAGTCATTTCAGGCTTCCTTCTTCCAGCCAGGGGTCCTCGTCTGGGTTGAACCGCGCCGCGATCCGGCCGAACATCAGTGCGAACCCCATGAGGGCGCCCACCACTAGCACGGCGGTCAGCATCACGTCCTCCTCGTCATCCCGTTGGGCCGCAACTCATCGGCCCCGATCTGCCGCATCTCCCGGTGCGCCGCGGCAAGGGCCTGGCGCAGTCTCTTCGCGGTCTCATGCAACCTCCGATGATCCGCAAGTCGCTTGAGCGCCCCCAAGAGGTCCAGAAACTCGGTCGCCTCGATGGGCGTCCGCACCCGGTCTTCCTCAAAGAACTCCTGCAAGCGGGCCTGCACGTCGTCGGTCATCGAATACTGACTCCCAGATATGGACCCGCCCAGATCGCATCCGTCCCGGTACTGTTCGTGAGTCCGTAGTATTGCTGGTATTCTAGCGTCACCCCGGCGGATGCCGCGGAGGTCTTGATGATGTGGGCCCCAGCGAGCAGGAGCGTGAGGGCGAAGATGATCACCTTGTTCATCGGTTTGCCCAGATGTCCGCCGTCAATGCGCCGAGTTGCTCATCGGTCAGGTCGGGCACCTGATGCACGCCTTCCCCGAATCGCTTCCGCGCCTGAAGGAGGAGCTGGGCCTCGGTGACGCCCGCTTTTGTCATCGCCTCCTGCAAGCGGTGCAGGACCGGAGCCGATGGCACCTCCGACGTCGCCGCCGGCTCCTCGTCCTCCTCACCGCCGATCTGCTCTTCGAGGTCCTGCGTGAAGAGTTCGGAGACCAGCGGCAGGTGGAGTGTCGCCGCCACCAGTGCTCGCTTGGCCGCCATCTTCAGGACGGTGTTATAGGTATCGGCGAGATCAGGGTTCGGCACACGCCACTGTAGGGCGCGGCCGTGCTTCGTCTTGACGGTCCGTTGTGGGAGCTTCTCTTTGTCCACATCGAAAGGAACCTCCGATCCGAACAGCCAGCGGTACGCGTACTTACCCTCGCGGGTCGTGCAGGAACCATCGCCCGTCGCGACGATATCGTTGGAGCGAGGATTGCGGAGTCGGTAGCGGAACCGCACACCGTAGTGGCCATCCGGCAAGAGGGTCTCATGCGGTTCGTCGGGCTCCGGCGTCACCCGGAAGAGCGAGCAGAGGTTGAGGGCGCCTTCCTTCGCGAGCGCGGGTTTACGGTTCTCCCCCTGCCCGCGAAGGGTGTAGTAATGATGGCCCTGCTTGAGTTCCTTGCGGTAATACTCGATCACCACACTCCGGAGCGCCTTCTCCCGATCGACGGCCTCCTGGAGCGCCTCCGGCGTCCATGCCGGGACATCAGGATACACGGGCGCAAGCTGCGTATTCATACTTCTGGGCCTCCTTCGCCCAACAGTCGCGTCAGGTTCGCGGTCTCCCACGAGGTCGGCCCGCGCTCGCTCAATTGCTGCACCAGTTGGCGGACCGCCTCGGCACGTGTGGAGACGTCGAACTGCAACCCGTTGAGACTGGTCAACAGGGCACGTGCGGCCATTTGCTGTTGAGTCACTTCTTTGGTGAGCGCCGCCAGGTGCTCGTAGAGCGCGGTCATCTCGTCACGATCGCGGAAGTGCCACGGGCCTTTGAGGATCGCGTCCAAGCGCGCTCGAAGATCAACGGCAAGAGCATTGGGGCTCGCGCCTCCGGCAAGTACGCAAGCCCCGCCGACATCGGCCTCATTGATCGTCATGATGGTGTCACATTCGCACAGGACGGCCAGCGTCGATCATGGCGTCCCGTTCAGTCATGTCGGGACCGGGCACCGTCGAGATACCCGTTGCCGGAATGTCGAGTCCCGTCCCCTCACAGTGCTCGCAGGGTTCGCTCACGATCGGATCTTCGGGACCGAATCCCAGCCGTCGAAGCCGTGTACCGTGCCCACCGCACGCGTTGCACTTGACGGGTGCATCGAACCGTTGATACGATGGGCTTGCTTGATTCTGCTCACCGCCGCAGTCGCCACGAGCGATTGCGGCGGGTTCGTTCTCTGGTCGGGTCATTGGTCATCCTCCTTGTGTCCTCGTTCACCGCTCACCTGACTTGTCGTCACCCCCTTTCTGGTGCACTGATTTTTGTGACGGTATAATCAGGAACGTCCGGCGCGGACGAGCACCTTTCGGTACTTCTCGATGATCTCCTTCAGGGCTTCCTCGACCAGCGCCCGCGCTGTCGTGTCTTCTTCGAGCGCGATGCGCCGAACGGCCTTCCAGAGTTCCTCGTCAAACTCCATGCTTGTCTTCACGGTTCTCACGCTCCCCACCTTACGGTATTTCTATACATCTGTCAAGCCCCAGTCGCCCTTCACGGCCTCCCGGCCATGTGCTTGTCGTAGAGGATCTGGACGTCCTCCAGATCCAGCCGACCGTACAGGTTGATCGTCGTCTGGATGGACTGGTGCCGCATGATCTGCTGGATGGCCGCCAGGGGCATCTCGGTGGCCTTGAGGGTCCGGGCGAGGCCGTGCCGGAGGAGGTGGGCTGTCAGGGGATAGGGGAGACCCACAGCGCGGCCTAGATGCCCCAAGGTGGCCTCGATCCACTCCACCCGGCGGCGAGCTCCCCGCGGCCCGCGAAAGACCCACCCAGAGCCAGCGGATGCGGTCAGCGCGGTCTCCAGGAGGTCGCGGACGTGGGGAGGGAACGGGAGCGTATACGGCCGACCGCCCTTGCCCGTCACGTGCAGGCGTCGGCGGAAGAGGTCGATGTGGTTCCATTGGAGGTTGCGGAGCTCTCGCACCCGCAGGCCCGTGTGATAGAGCACCTCGAGCAGGAGGATCTCCTCAAACACCTGCGACGAATGGCAGAGGGCGACGAACTCACCCTCACTGGGCGCCGGACGAAGTGGGGCCGACCAACGAGGCTTGTGGACGCGATCGCAGGGATTCTGGCGAAGGAAACGGTAGTCGTCGATCAGCCAGCGAAAAAACGCGCGCAATCGCATCAACACGGTCTGCATCGAGCGCCGCGACATCGGCTGCGCGACCATGAAGCGTTCGATATGCTCCGGCGTGACCGCTTCAACAGGAAGATCAGCGTAGGTATGGAGGAAGTTTCGCGCGATGCGAAGATAGTCTCGACGCGTACTAGGCGCCACACGTCCGAGGGATTGTTGGAGGTTCAAGAAGTCGGTATAGGCTCGGAGCAGGTACGCGTGCGAGACGCGAACCTGCGGCGACATGGGCTATGGGGGTGAGCGGTGCCCCCCAGCATAGGTCCGTGCGGAGACGAATGTCAATGGAAGTAGAGGTATTCAGTAGGAGTGGAAAGGTTCCTGCTAGCGCAGAGGGACGATGGAGAGATATTGCTGAGTGTCGGTCAATTTCCCCGCTGGGGCTTGATCATTTCACTCATCAGAACGCCCTCCAGGTGCCCACAATGCGCCAGTACCAGGAGCCCGGAGGGGCGAAGGACCGTCCGCCCTCGAACTCGACCGCCCACGTTCGGTCGAGATTCCGCGTCACCCGCGCCCCCGCAATCCACTGCAGCGACGAGTCATAGCCGGCCAGTAACCGACCTTCCCAGCGCGGAAAGGTCGGGCCCGTCACCGGCGCCGGCGGCGTCACGCGCACTTGATCACGGATGCGCCAGACACACCGTGCCGTGGAGGCCAGCCGACCAGTCGGGTCTCGCAGGAACTCCACTTGGTTCGGCTCGAGCCCCACCGTGTCGCAGGCGAGCAGGCTGCCCGGCACGAAGTCGGCCAGAATCCGCTCGGTCGCCTCCGCCCGCGCGCGGGGCGCATCCCCTTCCGGTATGAGAGGCCCCGTGCGCGGGGCGACGGCCCCCGGTTGTCCGGGCTGCCCCGGGGTTCCCGGAGTCCCCGGCGCTCCTGGAGTCCCATCCTTGCCGGGCGCGCCGGCGGTCCCTGGGGGCACTGTGACTGTGCGCTCAATCACTATCGGCCCCGGGGCGCCTGGTCGGTTCGCCGTCGTCGCGATCACGCGCAAGGACTCCGTGAAGGCATCGAAGCGCCGTTCGATCACTGCATTGTTGTCGCGGATCAGGCGCTCCATGTCTTCCTGGGTGATGACCTTCGCGCGCGTTGCCGCCTCCTGGCGTTCATTCTCGATGGTCCGGCGTAGGTCCGAGAGCTCACGCGCTTGGCGGAGGACGACGAGCCCGCCGAAGACGGCACCGCCGAGGAGCGCGACGATCAGGAGCCCGATGACCGCCGCAGCGATTGGACCTCCCACGGCTTTGATGATGGACTGCATACTACCGCCTCCTCCGTCGCTTCTTCTCCGGGCGCGTCACCAGCCACGCGACCGCGACGCCGAGCCCAATGGCGCCCGTGAGCAGCCACGCGAGCCAACACCACATTACCGGGACGCCCAGACCATGAGCAGATAGCCCGCCGCGATCGAGGCGAGGAACATCCCCGCGCCCCAGGCCACGCGGCGCATCAGAACCGCCGCACTCGCAGCACCCGACTGGTGTTGACGACCCCATCCCGCGTCGCGCTCGCCCAGAAATACGCCCGTCGGTAGGGCCAGGTCGCGAGCGAGGTTGTGAGCGTGGCCTGCCCATTGACGACCGCCGCCGTCCCGACGACGCGGTTGCCGTTCCAGAACGTCACAGCCGCCGCGTCACTCTCGACGACCAGCACGACCGTTCCCGCCTGAAGGGTCTCGTCGGATGGGGCGATCATCCGCACCCTCGGAGGCATGGGACGGGCGCCCAGCGTGTCACCATCCACCCGAATGGCGTTGATCGCCGTGTCCGCCACCCCGCCGACTCCCGTCTGCGTCAACCGATAGAGCGTGAAGTTCGCCGGACAGGCGAGCGTCGGTGTTTGGCACCCGGTCAGGGAGACCGCGTTCCTGAAGCGCACGTCGCTGCCGATGGGCGGGACGCCGCCGTCGTCGAACCGCAACCCTGCCCCACTCTGCCAGCGGATGCGATCGTACTGCACATGTGATGTTGAACCTGTATCAGGAGACGGTTCGTGCTCCACGTTCCGGCCCGTGAGATTTCTCACCAGCCCGGCTTCGTAGATGGAGAACCTCGTCGTCGTGTGGCGATACGCCCCGATCATCGACCCGACCTGACTGCCATCGCAGAGCCAGTCTGTCAGGCCAAAGTGCGCGGCCATATGGAAGACGCAGTACGCACTGTTGAATACCGAGCGAACCCCGAAGAGCCAGTAGGCCGTCACGTAGGCGCCCCATTGGAGTCCCCCGTCGTTCCGCCAGGAGAGCAGATCGACGACCCACGGGGTGCCAGCCGGCTCGGTGTAGTTGTGCCACGAGAAGAACCCACGAGAGAGGCCGACGGACTCTGCTTTCAGCACCATCGGGATGTCGCGCTGTCCCGCCCCTTCGGCCCAGAAGATGCCGGACGAGAGATACCCGCCTGCTGCTGTCGCCCCGAGGACTGGGCAATTTCGAGAAGACATGATCCAGATGCCATGTCCCCAGGCGCGCTCGTCGAATCCTCCAGACCCCATGACGAGGGTTCGATCAAGGTAGCCATCATCGCAGGCGTGCCCCTGATCGTCACTCTCCGCGTAACGATTCGTCGCCGACCGCTCGAGGATAATCGGGGCGTTCGACCGCAGCTGCCCGCCGGTCACGCTCTGTGAGGTGCGGGCCTGGTTGAGCACCACCAGATCAGTCACTTCGACGCCCCACGACTCGTGGATGGACAGCCCGTTCCCGATCCCGTCGTAGAGTCTGACGCGACGGAGGTAGGACCCCCGAGACCCGCCGTCCTGGATGTGGAAGTGCCACGCATACCGGCCGAACGGCAACACCACATCGTGCGCTTGATCGTACCCGGTAAACTTCGGACGCGGCGAGAAGTTCACAATCGCGACATCCTCGACGTATGCCTTCGCGCGGTCCATGATCTGCACGTGCGGACGGTGGTTCGGGTCCGCGGCTTCCAGGCGAATGTTGCTGGTCAGGTTGGCGACCTTCCCGGCCATCACGTCAACCCACATCTGGTTCCAGGCGTCCGTCCAGTTCGTCGTCAGGACGTCATGCGTTTGAGAGAGGGGGGCGTGGAGCTGGAACCGCCCGGGACCGAGCACGGCGGTAATCGTCCGCCGCTCCTCCCGAGTCCCCAATGCCGCTCTGGTGGACGCGACGGCCAGCAGATCCCCCACGCGCCAGCCTTGGCTGTACGCAGGCTCGACCTCCAGGGTCGTGGACCCGGCCACGGCCGAAACCCGGAGCGAGGCCCAGGTATCCCGGTAGTCCCCGTGCATCCAGACCTGCGCGTCCCCCAAAGCCCAGAGGCCCACGTCCGTCGCGACGGGGACCATCGTCTGCCCACCAACAACGCGAGTCTCATCGAGCACGAACCGAATGGTCGCGGGCACGGTCACCCGGTCCGCCGGTCGGCCGTAGTCCAAGACGCCCCGCACGATGAGGTTGCCGCAGAGCGTCAGGCGGGAAGCCGTGGTGCGGCTCGCCCGCAAGGTCCCCAGGACTTCCACCTGCCCCGCGGTCGCCGCCTCGGTGTCCACCTCGATGGTCCAGCCGGCCGGGATGGTGATGCTCGAGGTGCACGTCGGCAGCACCCCGCCCCAGGTCGCCGGGTCGGACCACCGTCGAATGGCTCCCGGGGTCGGACTCGGGGTCGGACTCGGTGTCGGCGTCGGTGCCGGAGTGACGGTCGGGGTCGGTGTGGGAACAGGCGAAGGGGTCGGCGCAGGTGTGACCGTAGGAGTCGGCGAGGGCGAGACCGTCACCGTCGGCACCGGACTCGGGGTGGGAGTTGGGGCAGGCGTTGGGGTCGGCGTCGGGCTTGGGGCCACCCGAGACAGGGCGAAGTGGACCGTCACCTTCGCATCGACAGCAGGGACCGTCGCGGGCTTCGCCTGGCTGACGTACCCCGTCTTGCTGACGGTGACGCTGTAGGTGCCCGGTGGGACTTTGAACGTGTACCAGCCGGATGAATCTCCGACGCCCGCCGCCGATGTCGGCCCGGTGACGCTGACGGCCGGGTTCGGAATTCCTGCGCCGGTGATCACATCCGTCACGCGCCCGGTGATCCGCCCGGTGGCTTGCGCGGCCACGGGCCCGGGGGACTGCCGCAGTTCGATGACGACCGAGAAGAGCAAGAGCGCCATCAGCGTCGCGAGCACGGCCAGAACAATCAGGGATCGCCGCACAATGGTTCCCCCCTTCAGGTGCCGTTAGTCGCGGGACAACTCACACCGCAGGCGCGTGCCGCGCACGGCCCGCTGGCAGTCCAGGAGCGCGTAGTAGGGTCCGCGTCGCGTCCGGCCGTCCGTTGCCCACCACGCCACACCGGCTTCTGGCGTCCGCGGCTCGAGGCGGATCTCGGGCGGCGTCGGATCGGTGGGCTTGTCCTTATCGTGGGCAACTGCGGGGGAGGTGAGCAGGCAGAGCAACGCCACGCCTGCGAACAGGCGACGCATGGAGTCAACTCCTTTGGAACGTACGGGTTAGGCTTCTGCGATCTCGCCGCGAATCACGGCGACTTCGTACCCGACACGATCAATAACTTTGTGCACATAGTCTGGAGACGTCGCCCAGCGGAGTTCACCCGAATAGTCCTGATCGACCAACCGATGGATCCACATCCGTGCGTCCCCGTCGCCATCCGGGGGATCCGCGTGCGGCAGGGCATCCTGGAACCATCGGCGCGACTGAATCAGGTTCGAGTAGTAGACCAAGCACTCATTCCAGGAGGGGAAGACGGCCCAGCGGGCGACCTCCTCGACGTACTTGCCGCCGCGCCACTCGAAGGTCTTATACGTGACGACCGGCCCCGTCCAATCGGTCGCCGCCTTGATCCCGAAGAGGTTGTTCTGCACCGCGGCGAGTTTGCTGCGCCCCCACCCAGACTCTAGCGCGGCCTGCGCGATGACCGCCTCGGTGTTGAGCACCGCCCCCTTCTGCTGCGCGACCTCGCACGCCTTGAGCATGCGCTCCACGAAGGCCCGTTTGCTCACGTCACGCCTCCCCGCTCGGTCTTGGTCGTCTCATCCCAGGCCCGCCGCGGCCCGATGTCAACGTGGGTAAACCCCGCGTAGCGGCCGACACCACCGACGATTCCTTGCGTCTGCAAGCGGAGCGCCACACGCTGGACCATGCTCGGGAACGCCTGCTGACAGACCACATCTGCGGCCATGCCCCGCGTGTGGTAACTGTTCGGGACGCCGCCGACCTTGACGTTGTGCGCTGGCGAGCGATACCCCGAGACGACGATCAGCGGCGCCGGCCGGCCGATTTCTTCGGCGAGCGCCTCGCGCAACTGCTCCAGCATCGCGGCCAAGGCGGGGAGGTGGTTGAGGACCTCTGTGGGGAACGGCGCCCCGTCCCGCGAGGCGAACTCGGCCCAGTCGAAGTGCGCGGTCAGGTCGCCCATCTCACGACGCTGGAGACTTCGGCTGCCCGTTCTTCGCTTGGAGCCACGCCGCGATCCCCTGTGGGAGGATCCAGCGCCCGGTATGGTTGAACACCATCATCGAGTTCCAGATGATGGCCGGCCAGACGGCGAACTCTGGTCCGGAGAGGAGGACGCGAACCGTCGTGACGAGCGAGGCGAACAGCATGAGGCCGGAAACCGTCACGAACTGCTCGCCCGTCTCACGGACGTGCCGCCAGAATCCCCACCGTTCCGGCTTCGCCTTCGCCGTGGCCATCAACGCAGGTCCGGCACGGGCACCAGGGGTAGCGTCGGCCCGCCGACATTCGCAGAGCAGGAATGCACCAGCAGCAGGACCAGCACCGCCCCAACCACCTGCCAATGCCAGGGCAGGACGCGGAACCGCGTCCAGTAGTCGCGTAGCATCTATGAGGCCCTCCTCTCGGTTGAGTCCTAGCGGAACTCCCACCACAGTCGCAGCGAGGCCAGGAAGAGCAGCAAGCGGAAGGGAAAGATCCGAAGCGCACGGATGGATGTCCACTCCACCTCGATCCCGTAGGTCGCCGCGATCTCCGTCAGCGCTAGCCAGAGGGCGCCACCCGCGACCAGCACGCAGAACCAGAAGAGCGCATTGACGATTCGGTCCCGCCGCTGCCCGCGGATCACCGTGGCGACGTAGAGCAACATGAGACCGCTCGCGAGAGGAAGGAGGACGACCACAAGGTTGATGATCTTGATCACCGTGCCACCGCTTTATCTTTCGGTTCTGCGTCGTCGAGGCGCCGGAGCTCCTCGAGCCGCCGGCGGATTTCGTTCTGCCGCTGCTCGACGGCGCGACGCAAGGCGACTCGTGCTGAACTTCGCTCATCCTGTGAGGTTGGCGCGCTCCCAATCATCCTCGTCACCCACCGCCAGATGCGATTCAACCGCTCCGACTCCGACGTGGCCGTCTCCGTTCCGCCAGCGGGAGCAGGCCCTCCGCCAGCGTGGTGCCCTGGATCGCGAGGTCGCGCCAGTAGTCAGCTTCCTCAGCCTTCTCCCGGTAGCGCGACCACGGGACCCAGGAGGGCGGATCTTTGATCCCCGTCCAGAGGATGAGCAGCAGCAGGCCAACGAGCGTCAGGCGGTCGGCGAGGGTGACAATCGCCTGCGGATCGTCAAGCATCTCACATCTTCACAATGGCACTTCTTCGAGGTCCACAGAGAGACGATACCGCAACGCCGACCCGTGGATGTCCCACGTCAACTCCGGTTGTCGGAACCACATGAACCACCGCTCCCCCGTCCGCGGGTGCGTGAAGACGAAGGGCACTTCCATCCCGCGGGCCGCCGTGAAGAAGTTTGTCAGCACCGTCCGCTCCGCAAGGGAAATCCAGTCGTAGCGAAGGCGGACTCGCCGCGGCCCCTCTCGCGTCGCTTCGGGGACGCGTAGCGTATACCCCAGATCGTAAGGGTGCGTCTGTACCGGCCAGACGCGCGACTCCTCTTCGACCTTCGTCGGCTTCGGCGTCGTCGGGTAGGCCCCGACATTGGACGCGATCGGCGTGCGAAACGGAATCAGGATGCTCATGAAGCGTACACCACATACAGATAGTTCTTCTTGCTGGCATGGGTCTTGTTGCCTTTGGTCCCGAGGACCAGCGATCCCGTCCCCGACGCCACTGGGCCGAGCTTCTGAACGAAGTCCGCTTTCGAGACGACCTCGACGACCTGCCCAACGAGGTCCGTTTCATCGTATCCGCCGACGCGCATCGCACCGCCCTGATCTGGCGCACTCTCTTCGACCGTCTGGAGCCAGACCCAATCGAGGCCAGGAATCGCCGCGAGCGCGATCACGCGGTTGTCGGCCCCGTTGCCCGCGACCGCGACGAGTTCGGCGTTGTAGGCGCCTTTCAAGAATGCCAGGAAGGTATAGGTCAGCCCGCTCGTGTTCATGTCTTCGTTCGTTGTCCCGGCCCCCTGTGCCGTGAAGCGGTTCTGCCCGACTTCGAGCTTGATCCCTTTCCCAGAAGCTGCGATGACGCTGTCTTTGATCCCCCACCCGGTGTCACGGACGTTCGCGTCCGCGTTGTTCGCGTAGATCGTCTTCCGTGGAGACGTGTCTCCCCCGTGCCGGGTCACAAAGATCATGTCGGGTTCGCCCAAGAGGGCCACGACCTGCGTCGCGTTCCCATCGCCGGTGTAGGTCCCGACGACGAGGCGCGCGCCGGCTTTGAACGCCACGAGATCGTAGATGCCCCCCGAGGCGTTTACGTGACTGGAGGTGCCAAGCGTCACGTAGGTCCGCGTAAGATCTTGGATCAGCGGCGTCGCTCCCCAGACGACATTGTCCTCCATCGCCAGGCAGTTGCCCGCCCCCTTGCCCCAGGTCGCGAACCGCCAGGTGATCCGTGCCGTCGCCGACGTGTCGCGGCGGCGAATCAGTACCACATCCGCCGCGAACGGGAGGGTCAGCGAGCGCCCGTTGATGCCGTCCCCGCTATAGGTCAAGTGGGTCATCTCAATGAACGGGGCGGAGGTGGCTTCGTACAGCGACGGGAGATAGTCGATCGCCTTGAGATGGCGGGTCAGATCCTCGTTCAGCGTCGCTTCGACGATGCGTACGGATCGGCCGACGGCGCCCGACGGCCCGAAGATGTAGTGAGCATTCTGTGCCGATGGGAGCGTCGTGAAGTGCCCGGAGATGGTCACGTCCTGCACCTGGCGCCCGGTGAAGCTGTCGGTATAGGCGGCGGCAACGGACACCACCGTGTATGTCTCGATCTGGTCCCCCGCTCCGCGAATCTGGACCTGGTAGCCTGAGAGCGCCCCGGTCGGCAGGATGCCGCGATCGACGGTGAGCACATCGTTCGTCGCCCCAGTCCGCGCGCCGACGACGCGGCCGGCGACCGTCTGCCCCTGCGCGAGCAGCGGGTGCGACAGCGTCACGACGTCGCCGACCTGTACGGCCAGGGCCTCGAGCGCACAATCCCAGTCGTAGACTCGCGCGAGTCCCGACGCGAGCCCATAGTGGTACTTGGCCTCGCGAAGGGCGTGCTTCGCGCGCGTGATCCCGCGAGCTTGGATGGACTTCGGCTTGACCCCGCCCGATGGCGGCCAGCGGAAGCTTTCGCGTCGGTAGCCGAGGTCCCGATCGAGGTAGAAGAGTTCGACCGAGTCCCGCTTCTCGGCCAGCGAGATCCAGGACAGCCGCAGCGATCCTGTCAAGATGTTCGCCCCTGAGAAGACCTGCGACGGCGACGCGGAGTGGTCCACACCGAGCCGGTAGAGATGCTCGCTCTCGATCAGGTAGCCGCGGAACGTGTTGAGGAGCATCTCGATGTTCTCGCCCTGCGGCCGGTACTCGTCGAGGACGAGATCGACTCGATGCCGTTGCTGTCCCTCGACCGGATCGTCGCAGTAACTCTTCGCAGTCTGGAACGACGGGAGATCAATGTCCGCGACCGCGACCCACCCTCCGAGTCCATAGCGACTGCTGGTCAGATAGTCGGCCGTGCATTCGACCGGATTGCGGGAGTAGACCAATGACGTGCCGAACGCCCCGCCGGAAATCGACCTGACCAGCTTCCCGCGAACGAGGCAACTGATGCGGGGCGGGCTCCCCGAGAGTTGTTCTGTCGCCTGCACTTTCACCGCCAGGAGCGCGTACTCCGGATAGGTCAGCGCACCCGCGAAAATGATCTCATCGAGGGAATCAAAGAGCATCGGCGGCTTCGGCGAGTTGGACGACGAAACGCGTGTGACGCGGATATCGCGGATCGTCCGCGCGCTGGCGACCTGGTCGTCATAGAAGACCGTCATCCGCATGAAGTTGACGAACGGCTGACCAGCCGACCACGAGGCTTGGAGGAACGCCCCGAAGGTCGCCGCGTTGATGTCCGTCGGCGTCCACGTTGTCCCCCACAGATCGGTGGCGCCCCCGTAGGTGATTGACCCGTCGGTGTTCACCGGCCAGGCCGTCGCAGACGCGTTGTTGGTTCCGACCGCCACGCCAGCCTTGAGTAGTTGTACCGTGTGGTCGGTGACGGTGGCCAATCCCCCCCCAGGATCGCCCCCGGCGGATTCCCCGCCTCCGCCCTCCGGCGCACCACCCCCTTCGAGGGGAACCTCCGGATCTCTGACTCCGCCGCCCTCCCGGAATTCCTGGCGAATGATTTCCAGCATGATCCCGCGAATCGTCGCCGTGGATGGAACCGCGAACCCAAAGGCGTCCGCCCGCAGCGCTGCCGTTACACCGCTTCCGCTCTGGGCTCCTGCGATGGCGTAGGCCGAGTCCTGCGCCGTAATGTTGCCAGGCGTCGTCCAGGCGTCCCCGGCGCCGAGCGTCGAGTCGCTCGTCCCGGCGCCCGCCGCCTTCACCGCCGCGCCGCTGATGATGGCCGATTCGTACTGACGGACGACGGCCTTCGTCGTGCTCGCCGGATTGACCGTGAAGTCCCCAAGGGAGGTCCAGGCCGACTCCGCCGGGCGCTTGTGCTCGACGCGGACGACGATCGAGTTCGTCCCAGAGCCCACTGCCCCGCCGCTC